>Ga0181537_10000896_pt1 | contig 27880 bp, 33 predicted proteins | sample PEATcosm2014_Bin_39_FD_119765 | JGI IMG/M metagenome (GOLD analysis project Ga0181537, IMG submission 119765) | Peatland microbial communities from MTU Mesocosm Facility, Houghton, MI, USA - PEATcosm2014_Bin23_10_metaG | ecosystem: Environmental > Terrestrial > Soil > Wetlands > Peat | place...
CAACTTTCAACCGCAAATTGCCTTCATGGACATGGCCGGGCGGCAGCAAACCTGCACCGCGGACCGCGCCGAGTTCATCGGCCGTCACGGCTCGCTCGCCGAGCCCAAGGCATTGCTCGGCGCACAGCCTCTCGCGAATCGGGTCGGCGGTGGACTCGATCCGTGCGGTGCGATGCAGACCAGGATCACGCTGCGCCCGGGCGAATCGACCGAACTTAAGCTGTTGTTGGGCGAGGAGGAATCCCCGGCCGCGGTGGCGGCGCTGGTAACGCGCTACAGGACGTTGGACCTCGACGCCGCACTCAAGCAGGTGACGGATTATTGGGATGCCACGCTCGGCGCCGTCCAGGTGAAGACACCGGATCGGTCCCTGGACATTCTGGCCAACGGCTGGCTGTTGTATCAAACGCTGGCCTGCCGGGTGTGGGCGCGAACGGCATTTTATCAATCGAGCGGCGCGTATGGTTACCGCGACCAATTGCAGGATGTCATGGCGTTGATGGTGTCGCGGCCGAATATCGCGCGCGAGCATATTCTGCGTGCCGCGGGCCGGCAATTCGAAGCGGGCGACGTGCAGCATTGGTGGCTGCCGACCACCGGACAGGGGGTCAAGACCCGGGTTTCCGACGACCGTGTCTGGTTGCCGTTCGTCGCCGCTCATTACCTCGAGGTCACCGGGGACTTTGCCGTGCTGGACGAGCAGGTGCCGTACCTTGCGGGCGGCCCGATGCCTCCGGACAGCCACGAAATCTTCGCGGCGCCCGGCCCGGGCGGCAGCGCCTCGCTGTTCGATCATTGCGTGATCGCACTCGATTCGAGTCTCGAGATCGGTTCTCACGGCCTGCCGTTATTCGGCACCGGCGATTGGAACGACGGCATGAATCGCGTCGGTGCGGCGGGACGCGGTGAAAGCGTCTGGCTCGCCTGGTTCTTGCACACCACCTTGATGCAGTTCGCGCCGATTGCCGAACGGCACGGGGCCGGCGAGGCCGGCGCGCGCTGGCGCAAGCACGCCTTCGCGTTGCAGCAAGCCATCGAGCGGGAAGGGTGGGACGGCGACTGGTACCGGCGCGGTTACTTCGACGACGGCACGCCGCTGGGGTCGGTCTCGAGCGATGAATGCCGGATCGATGCCATCGCCCAGTCATGGGCGGTCATTTCCGGCGCGGCAGAACCGGGGCGCGCGGCGCGCGCAATGTCCGCCGTCAACTCACAGCTGGTGAGCCGCAGCGACGGCCTCGTGAAATTGTTCACCCCGGCCTTCGACCGGACGCCGCACGACCCTGGATACATCAAGGCCTATCCACCCGGTATTCGCGAAAACGGCGGCCAGTACACGCACGCCGCCATGTGGACGACCTGGGCGTTTGCCCTGTTGGGCGACGGCGATCGTGCCACCGAATTATTCTCGATTCTCAATCCGATCAATCATGCGAGCACGCGCGCCGGAATACATCGCTACAAGGTGGAGCCGTACGTCGTGTGTGCGGATGTGTATTCCGCCCCGCAGCACATCGGCCGCGGCGGCTGGACCTGGTACACCGGGTCCGCGGGTTGGATGTACCGCACCGCGATCGAGGGGATTTTGGGCGTGCATGTGCGCGGCCGGACCTTGGTGATCGATCCTTGCATTCCCCGAGCCTGGGCGGCCTTCGAGATCACCTACAAATTCGGCGCGTCGCGTTACCGCATAGCGGTGGAGAATCCGAACGGTGTCGGCCGCGGTGTCAAGCGCGCCACACTCGACGGCCGGGAGCTGCCGGGCACGCCGTGTGCGATCGACCTGGTGGATGACGGCGCCTATCACTACGGGGTGGTCACCCTGGGTTGAAGGGCTCAACCGTGCTTGGACCGCAGCGCCGTCATCGCGCGAGCCAGGATCATCTTACCGATGGCACTCGCGGGCAGGATTCGCAGCAGGCGCAGCGCCAACGTCGGGCGCGCCACCAGCAAACCGGCCGCCGCGGCGCCCAATGTGCCGAGACCGCGGCCGCTCAAGAGCAGTTGCATGGTGCGGCTGCGCGGAAAGTCCCCGTGTTCCCCGGGGGCGGCGCCGCCTTCGCCATTGGCTTCCTTGCGCGGCGGATCGAGGATACTGCGCAATTCCTCGCGCGATGCAGCGAGCCTTGCGAGTATGGCCGCTCGAGCTGCTTCGTCCCGGTCCGCCATCGCTCAGTCCTCGTTCGATGACAAGATGCGCTCGAGCAACACGCGGTCCTCCTGCCAGGCCTGGCGCACCGAGGCAAGAAAATCAGATTTTGCGCGCACCACGTTCGAGCGGTAGACGAGTGCAAACACCGCGGCGGCCAGGAATCCCACACCCATCCAAATGATGGCGCTTACCCGATACGGCGTGTCCCAGGTATACGCCACCACCGCGAGACAGGCCATGAGGACCACGAACAGGGCACAGATGGCCACGATCGCCGAAGCCCTGATTTCCGCCGCGAGGTCGCGCCGCGAACGGTCCAAATCCAAACTCGCAAGATCGGCGTACGCCGCGAGATGGCGCAGCAGCGCCGGGCCCGCTTTCGGCAATGACCATAGCATTCGCACCGTTCGTGCCTCAGGAACGGCGGGCCGCCAAAATCCCCACCACGGCGCCGACCAAAGCTGCGACGCCGACCGCCTGCCAGGGGCGATCGCGCACATAGTCGTCAGCGCTGCTGGCCACGTCTCGCGCGCGTTGCCGGATGAGATCGGCCCCGTCCGCCAGGCTTTGCTTCGTTGCATCAACGGCACGCTGAACCTTGCCGCGCACCCGCACGACGTCCGCGTCCTTGAGATCCGCGATCCGTGCCATCAGGTCTTCGACGTCCGCAATCAAGCTCTTGATCTCGCTGCTTGCAGCCGCCTTCATGTCTTTGACGCCTTCGCTACTTTCCATTTTTGTCTCCTATACACCCCAGCGAACACTACCACAGCCCCGGGCGGGGTGGCTGCCACCCTTCCTGTAGGACTCGGCCCACATGTTAGACTGGTTAGCTGAGGCGCGGACGCGTTCACATGAAAATCTTCGATGACGACCCGGGCAGGCTCGGCCGCTGGTATGGCGCCCTGCCGCCGCTCATGATCGCCTTCCTGATCGGTCTGTTTTTGCTCGCCGCGGCCGGACAGACGCGGATCGGCGCGGCCGATGAACGGATGCACGACTCGCAGCTGCGCCAGCAAGCGTTGAGCGAGTTCATCGCGCTGATGAGGGATGCCGAAGCCGGCGAGCGCGGTTATTTGTTGACCGGCGAAAGAACCTATCTGCAGCCCTACACCGACGCGGTGCCGAAAGTCGGGCCGGCCCTCGACCGCATCGCCTCGGCCTACGGCGGCAAGGACGACGGCCGGCAGATTCAACAGTTGCGGGTACTGACCGGCCGCAGGCTCGGCGAGCTGCAGGATACGTTGGCGCTGTTCAACAAAAGATCGCCCGCTCCTGCGCTCAACGTCGTGCGCACCGATGTCGGCAAGCACACCATGGATGACATATCGCGGATCGTCGGCGTCATGCGCGCGGCGGATGCGCGTGAACTCGCCGCCGCCTCGGCGCAATGGCAGACGGATTTTCGCGTCTCGCGTTGGCTCTCGGCCGTCGGGGTTGCGCTCAATGTCGCGCTGGTCCTGCTGGCGACCCGCTTCGTGTACGGCGAAATGCGCCGGCGCGCGCGCCAGGCGGCGCATCTGCGCGGACAGAAACAGGAACTGGAGCGGCAGGTGGGCGAACGGACGCGCGAACTTACCGAGCTTTCGACCCATTTACAAGGGGTGTCCGAGCAGGAGAAATCCGCGCTGTCGCGCGAATTGCACGACGAACTCGGCGGCCTGCTGGTGGCGGCGCGCATGGATCTTTCCTGGCTGCAACAGCGCCTTCCCACCAGCGACCCCAACATAGAGCAGCGCTTCAAACGCATCCACGACTCCTTGAGCGCGGGGGTGGATCTCAAGCGGCGGGTCGTGGAAGAGCTGCGGCCGACCCTGCTCGACAACATGGGGTTGTACAGCGCGCTGCGCTGGCAATTCAAGGAGACCTGCCGCCGAGCCGGCCTCGCATGCACCGAAATGATTCCCGAGTCCGAGACCAAATTCGACCCCGATGCCGCAATCGGAGTCTTCAGAATCGCGCAGGAAGCCCTGACCAATATTCTCAAGCACGCCGAGGCAAAGTCGGCGCATCTGTCGGTGGGCGTCGAGGGCGCAAATTTTGTATTGCGGGTTGCCGATGACGGCAAGGGCATTGCGCAGGACAGGCTGCAGACGGGTACGTCGCACGGCTTGGTATCGATGCGTCACCGAATCGCGGCGCTGGGCGGAAGCTGCGATGTGCGGAGCAGCCCGAGCGCGGGAACCCTCGTCGTCGCCTCGATTCCCGTGAGCAGAATGTTGTCCGCCGAATTCCCCGGGCCGATGACCCTCGCCGCCGTCGGCGAGGGTGCTACGAATTGCCAGCTATAGCCAAGCTAGCTGCGCGGCGCGATCGCCACGCCGTTGTCGCCGCCGATCACCACCTCGACGCGGCGGTTCAACTGCCGGCCGCCCGAGTCGGTGTTGCGGGCGACCGGGAAGGCCTTGCCGTAACCCTCGGTGCTGATTCGCGAGGCCTCGACACCGCGTGTCAACAAGGCGGACTTGACGGCATCCGCGCGCCGCCGCGACAACTCTTCGTTGTACGCATCGCTGCCGACACTGTCGGTGAAGCCGTCGATCTCGACGCGGCGATCCTTGTGCTCGATCAAGAACTGGGCCAATTGGTCCAGTTTACGCGCGGCGCCGGAATTCAATTCCGATCGGCCGGTATCGAACAACACATCCCCGAGGGTGAGCACCAGCCCCCGAGGCGTGGGTGTCGCCTTGAGCTGATCGACCTCGGCCTGCAGCCGCGCCGCCTCCGCCGTCGCCTGATCGCGCTCGTTGGCCGCTTCATCGCGCTGGCTCTTTGCGTTCTGCACTTCGCGATTGCGGGCGGCCAGCATGATCTGATCGCGCTCTGCCTGCCCCGCGGCCACGCGCGCGTCGTCGGCCTTCGCCGCGGCATGCATCTGCGCCAGACGTGCGTTCTGCGCGGCCATATAGGCCGGCTGCGCGATGGCCGCGTCCTTGTGATGCAGCGCCGCGTCGTCGGCGATCGCCATGTCGCGCTTGGCGGCTTCCAAATCCAACGCGGCGTACTTCGCCACGTTCGGATCCATTTCAGCCGCGGTCACGGCCGCATGTGCGCTTTCGAGCGCGGCATTGGGTTGCGGAGCACTCGCGCAGGCACCCAACGCCAGTGTCAATCCCATTCCAGAAAGTAGTCGTGCGTTCATATAACACCTTATTGAGTGGACGTGCTGTTGCGCATCGATTCACTGCGCAACGCCTGCATGTTGCTATCGAATTCCGTGGCAGCCTTATGCGAGCGCTGTTGCTGAGCGGTGGCTGCAGCGAGGCGCGCATCGATGTCGGCTTGTTCAGCCAATTGGGTCGCCGGTTCCGCATCGTGGTCGGCGGCCGCCTTCTCGGCGCGCGCCAATTTATCGCGAGCCGCCGCCATTTCGACCGGCGCCAGTTCCGGGGCGCCGGATTGCTCGGCGTTGGCCACGGATGCCTTGGCGACTGCGATCTTTTCGTTGGGGATTGGGGTGCTGGCGCAGGCCGCAAGCCCGACGGCGACAGCAACGCATGCAGCGGCAGCCCGTGTGAATTTTTGTGGCCCGGTAGGCATGTCTCTGACTCCTGTGTGCATGTTTGCGTGTTTTCGATCTTCGGCTGCAGGGTATAGAGCCGCGTGCCCCGCGGCTGTCGGCGGCATCACGTGAACGCATGTCGGGAACCGCCCGCGGACGCTGTAGGCGTTACGGCAGCCGGCCGGGGAGGGCCATTCAGTGTTTCGCCTGATGCGCCTCGCAGATTTCATGCAACACTTCCGGGAGCCGGCCGTAGTCGCGCGCCTTATCCAGGAAATGAGTTGCGCCGAGTGCGATCGCGGCGTTCTTGTACTCCGGCAGGTCGTAATTCGTGAGCACGATAATCCGCGGCTTCAGCTGCGCCATCGCCAACGCGCGCATCACGCCGAAGCCGGTGCCCTGCTTCAAATGCAAATCCAGGATGATGACGTCGATAGCATCGCGTTTCGCAGAGGCAACCGCGGTCGCCTCCGTATCGGCGGTGCCGATCAGTTCCACGTCGGGAATCTGCCGTATCGCCTCGGTCAATCGCTCCGTCAGCACTTTGGAGTCTTCGACTAACAGGACTCTCAAGGACTGAGCCATTGACACTGCGCCCATAATATTTTTGAACATCTCAGTCGCAGTTTAGCGTCATATGCCGCACGCCGCCCAGACTGAGCGCACAGGTTCAAATGTAGGAAAATTCTCACAAAGCGCGCTTATTGAATCAGCCCGTTGCGCAACGCATAAGACGTAATGTCGGCGTTCGCGGTAAAGCTCATCTTCTCCAGGATCCGGCTTCTGTAGGTGCTCACGGTCTTCACGCTGAGACTCAACTCGTTCGCGATGTCGGAAACACCGCGCCCCGCCGCCAATTTGCAGAATATCTGGAATTCGCGCGTGGAAAGACGCGCATGCAGCGGCTTGTCGGCATCGCCGTCCAGATCCGCGACCAGAATCTCGGCGAGCGCGGCGCTGACATAACGCCGGCCGGCCAATACCGTGCGCACCGCCTTCATCAATTCCTCGGGGGCGCTGTCCTTGGAAAGATAGCCGCTGGCTCCGGCGCGCAGCACATTGACCGCGTATTGCTGCTCGGGCAGGCCGCTCATCACCAACACCCGGACTCCGGGATGGCCGGTTTGGATGTGACGCAGGATGTCGAGGCCGCTGCGATCCGGCATGTGAATATCGAGCAGCACGAGGTCCCACTCCTGTTCACGCAGCATGTCCAAGGTCGCATTGCCGCTGGCGGCCTCGCCGACCGCATTGATGCTCGAGTCGGCTTCAAGGAACTGCTTGAACCCGGCGCGGACCACCGCGTGATCGTCCGCGATCAGTACTCTTGACACGATTGATTCCCCTCTTGCTGGGCGCTAGGAGTTCGCGCACTCTTGGCTCTGAGAATATCCGTTGAGCTTGTTATACAACGTCTTGAGACTGCAGCCCAGCGCCGTCGCAGCCCGGCGCTTGTTGCCCTTGAAGTAATCCAGGGTGGCCTCGATGAGCGAGCGCTCCATGTCGTAAATGCGCGAGCCCACGCGGATGCTGAGACGGTCGCCGCGGTCGCCGTTGTGCCCGCCCTCCGCCGCCCCGGAAATCAGCGGTGCCAATTCGATCACGCTGTCGCCGAGGATGAAGGCGCGCTCGATGCAATTCTTCAGCTCGCGCACGTTGCCGGGCCAGCCGTGCTGCTTGAGCGTCATTCGCGCGAGCGCGGACAGGCGCTTCTGCGTGCGCCGCTCGGCATTGAGCTCGGCCAGGAAATGCTCCGCCAGCAGCTGCACGTCCTCGCCGCGGCTGCGCAGCGGCGGCAGCGCGACCGGAAATGCGGCCAGGCGGTACAGCAGGTCCTCGCGCAACAGGCCGCTCTGCACAGCCTGCAGTGGGCAGCGGTTGGTCGAGGCAATGACGCGCACGTCGCAGGGGAGCTCGGTGCTCGCCCCGACACGGTAGAATTTCTTGGTTTCGAGGACGCGCAAGAGCCGCGTCTGCATGTCGAGCGGCATCTCGGTGACCTGGTCGAGCAGCAGTGTTCCGCCCTGCGCCCGCTCGAAGGCTCCGGCGTGGGCGCACGCGGCGCCGGCGAAGCTGCCCTTCTCGTAGCCGAACAGCTCCGCTTCGATGAGGCCGGCGGGGATGGCGCCGCAGTTGATTGCGACGAACGGGCCGTGGCGCCGCTCGCTGCAGGCGTGAATCGATTGAGCCGCCAACTCCTTGCCCGAACCGCTTTCCCCGGTGAGCAGTACGCCGGCTTCCGTGGGCCCGACACGCTCGATCAACCGGTACACCGCTTGCATGGCGGCCGATTCGCCGAGCAGCAGGCCCGCGGCGGCCGCAGGGGCGACCTGCCCGGAAAATTCGCTGCTGAGACTGTTCATAATAAGTTCTCCTACGGATCGCGTCGTGTAATCGTTACAACTCGCTGCACGATTTGTAACCCGCCCGTACCGCGTGCTGCCAGGGGTAGAAGCTGAACCTCGCCTCAGATTTTGAGCGATTCGTTGTCAGTGTTTGTCCGACACGCTCGATCCGCAACGCCAGCAACTGGTGAACTGCGGCTCGAGAACTTCACCGCAATGCCCGCATGTCCAAGGGGCGCCGGTCGGCGCCGCCGCGGCCCGCGCCAGGGCCGAGAGCGCCACCTGTTCGTCGGCGTCCTCGACGAACAATTGCGGCCAGGTTTCCAGCATCGGCAGATCGCCGAGCGCGCCCGCCAGATATTGATTGCGCAGTTCGCTTTGGATGCCGGCGGTCAGCAGCACATTGCGTGCATGCGCCACCTGTATCAGCGATGCGGCGCGAAATACGCGCTTCATGAAAACGCATGCCCCAGGCTCTGCGCGCGCAACTCAGGCCGCACGCAAGGATCGCAAGAATGCGCCGACATCTTCGCCCCGCTCCAGCACTTCAACCAAGGCGGAACCCACCACGACGCCGTCCACATGGCCGGAGAATTGCGCCACTTGCGCGCGCGAGCGGATGCCGAACCCCGCGCACACCGGCACGCGCGATACGGATTTCACCCGGCGCATGTAGTCGAGCACATCGGCCGGCACCGCGTTCGAGCCCTTCGAGCCCCCGGTGGTGCCGGTCATGGTCACCGCATAAACAAAGCCCTTTGCCTCGCGGCACAGCATGGCCAGGCGTTGCGGAGGCGTGACCGGCGTCACCATCTGCACCAGCGCAAGGCCTTCGCTCTCGAGTGCCATCTTGAGCGCGTCGCTTTCCTCGAACGGCAGGTCGGGCACGATGCAGCCGGCGACCCCGGCTGCCGCCGCCGTGCGCGGCAGCGCCTCCATTCCCATGCTCAACAGCGGGTTCAAATAGCTCATCAACAGCAGTGGCGCGGCGAGCTTCGGCTGCCGGGATTTCAATTGTTCGAATATCCACGGCAAGGTGACCCCGTCCGCCAAGGCGGCGAAACTCGCGCGCTGGACGGTGGTTCCATCGGCCATGGGATCGCTGAACGGCACTCCGATTTCGACCACATCGCAGACCGCGGCGACGGCGGCCAGATTCGCCATGAAATCGCGACGCGTCGGAAATCCCGCCGTCAGAAACCCCACGAGCGCCGGCCGCCCCTGCGCTGCCGCTGCTCGAATGGCGGAGGTGATGGTGTCGCTCGGCAGCGGCGCCTGCATCATCGGGCGTGATCCTTCAAGAGCGTGCGCTGCAGGATGGGCATGTCCTTGTCGCCCCGGCCGGAGCAGCCGACGAGGATGCGCACGCCGGGATGCGCCCGGGCATGGCGGCGCGCACCCGCAAATGCATGAGCGCTCTCGATGGCCGGCAAAATGCCCTCGAACCTGGCGCATTCGGCGAGCGCGTCCAGCGCTTCGTCGTCGGTCGCCGACTCATAGGCCACCCGCCCATTCTTCATCAGGTAGGCGTGCTCCGGGCCCACGCCGGAGTAGTCGAGGCCTGCGGACACGGAATGGGTTTCCCGTACCTGCCCGAACGGGTCCTGCAGTATCAGCGTGTAGCTGCCTTGCAATACTCCCGGCGTACCGAAAGTCAATGAGGCCGCATTGTCGCCGAGGCCGATGCCCCGGCCGCCGGCCTCCACGCCGATCAGCGCCACCGCGGCATCTTCCAAGAATGGATGAAACAAGCCGATCGCATTCGAGCCGCCGCCGACACAGGCCACCACCACATCCGGCAATGCACCCGCCAGTTCCAACATCTGCGCCCGCGCTTCGCGGCCTATGACCGCCTGCAATTCGCGCACGAGAAATGGATACGGATGCGGTCCGACCGCCGAACCCAGGCAGTAGTACGTACCATCGGGGTCCGACACCCAATCGCGCAATGCCTCGTCGATCGCGGCGCGCAATGTCTTCTCGCCCCCCGTGACGGGTACCACGGTCGCGCCCAACAGCTGCATCCGCCCGACGTTCGGTGATTGCCGTTCGACGTCGACCGCCCCCATGTAGACCACACAGGGCATGCCGAGCCTGGCGGCCGCGGCGGCGCTCGCGACGCCATGCTGACCTGCCCCCGTCTCGGCGACAATGCGTTTTGCTCCGAGCTTCTTTGCCAACAGCGTCTGGCCCACGGCATTGTTGATCTTATGCGCGCCGGTATGCGCCAGATCTTCGCGCTTCAGCCAGACCTCCGCCCCCCAGCGCTTGCTCAAGGTCGCTGCATGCGAAACGGCGGTCGGGCGGCCCACCCAGGTCTTGAGCTCGTAGGCGAATTCGGCCTGAAACTCAGGGTTGTGCAGATACCGCTCGACCCCTGCCTGCAGCCGGTCGAGAGCCGGCACCAAGGTCTCGGGAACATAGCGTCCGCCGAACGCCCCGTACCTGCCGCGTGCATCGGGAACCTGGGCCGCCGGGGCCACACCGCGCAATAGTGAATTCAAGAATCGCTCTCCAGGCTCGCCGCCGCGAGGCGCGTCGCGCGCACGAACTCGTGAATTTTCGCCGGGTCTTTGACGCCCGGCACATCTTCGACGCCGCTGCTCACGTCCACTCCGTAGGGGCGTACCGCCTGAATGGCCTCGGCCACGTTCTGCGCGGACAGACCGCCGGCGAGAATCACCTCGGTCTGCCGCGCGAGTTCCGCCGCCCGGCCCCAATCGGCAAGCTCTCCGATGCCGCTCGACGGACCTTCGAACAGCATCAACGCCGGCAAGGGCCTCGGCGTTTTACGGCCGAAGCGCACGACCGGAAGCACTTTGATGTGTGCCGGAATCTTCAGCTCGCGCAAATCCTCGACATCGGTCTGAAAATAGTCCGGTTTGAGAATGCGGCAGATTTCCTCGACCTTCATCTGCAGCGGGTGTTGCGCGACGGCGATGCGCAGAATCCCCGGCGGCGCCAGCGCCGCCAGTTGCGCGGCCTGACCGGGCGTGACCTGGCGCGGACTCGGAGCGAATACGAAGCCGATGGCGTCGACGTCCGCCTCTGCGGCCGCCGCCACTGCGTCGGCACTGGTGATGCCGCAGATCTTGATCCACATGCCGCCGAGTGTAGCCATTTACGTTTGCACTGTCCGCGTCGCGTCGCGAATCTCGCGGAGCAGCTCTGCGGGATCTTCCCGCGCCATCAGCGCGGTGCCGATCAAGGCCATTCGATAGCCGAGTTCGAGCATGCGCCGCGCGTCCGCCGCGCCGGCAACGCCGCTCTCGGCGACCGCCGGCCGCCCCGGGGGCAGGCGCGGCGCGAGCGCCGCAAACCTCTGCGGAACCACCGCCAATGTTTGCAGGTCGCGGCAGTTGACGCCGATCAACACGGGCTGCCGCGGTGCGCGCGCGGCGGGCGCAGTGAGCTCGGCCGCGAGCGCGAGATCAGCCTCGTCGAACGCTTCCAGCAGCACGAACATGCCGTGCCCGGCCGCCACCTCGAGCAGTTCCACGAGGCGCGATCGCGGCAGCATGCGCAGGATGAGCAGCACGCCGCCCGCCCCGGCAGCGCGCGCCTCCAACACTTGGTAGGGGTCGACCAGAAAGTCCTTGCGCATGGCAGGGACACCCAACGGCAAAAGTACCGCGGCCGCCCGGCGCAAATGCTCGAGCGATCCGTCGAAACGCGAAGGCTCGGTCAGCACCGACACCGCCGCCGCACCGCCGCGCGCGTAGGCGGCGATGCGCCCGAGCCAATCCTCCGCCGCATCGCCCAGGCGGCCCGCCGCCGGCGAGCGAAGCTTGAGTTCCGCAATGATGTCGAAACCGCCCCCCGACAGGCGCAGCGTGGGACTCGGCGGCGCCGCGCGCGCCCGCGACTCGAGCTGCCCGAAGGATTCGAGCTTCACGGCCTGCGCCACGCGCGCAGCGCTCGAGCGCGCCATGTCGTCCAAAAAGCCGCCGGCGGTGTTCATCGAGTGTCCGCCGCGAATTGCCGCAAGCGGCCCAGCCATTCCTGGGCGCGGCCGCTGTCCACCGCCGAGCGCGCCAGGTCGATTCCGGTCTGGATGGACGGGGCGCGGCCGCCGATGAACAAGGCAAGGCCACACTGCAGCGTCAACGCCGCAAGGTGCGCGCCACGGTCGCGGCCCGCGAATACCTCGAGCAGCGCCGCAAGGTTGCCCGCGGCATCACCGCCGGCCAGATCAGCCGGCCGGCACGGCGTCAAATTGAATTTCCGCGGGTCGATTTCGCTGCGGCGAATTCCCTTGCGTGTGACGTCGAACGCGAGGAACGGGCCCATGGGCGTGACCTCGTCCCAACCCTCGGCACCGTGCACGACCCATGCTCGCTCAACGTCCGTTCCCGCCAGCGTGCCGGCCAACAGTTCCGCGGTCTTCGCATCGTAGGCGCCGATCAGCAGATAACGCGGCGCCGCGGGATTCGTCAATGGTCCGAGCAGATTGAATACGGTGCGTATGCCGAGCGCCGAACGGACCGGCGCGAGCGCGCCGGTCGCCGCGTGAAAGTACGGCGCATATAAAAACGTGAAGCCGGTGGCGGCAAAACATTGCGCCGCCCGCGACTCATCGAGCGGCAGGGTGAATCCCAGCGCTTCGATCAGATCGGCGCTGCCGCTGCGGCTCGATATGGAACGATTGCCGTGCTTGACCACGGGCAATCCGCAGGACGCTGCCAGCAAGGCCGCTCCGGTGGATAGATTGAGGCTGCCGGAGGAATCGCCCCCGGTGCCGACGATGTCGATTGCATCGAGTCCCGCGGGCAGGTCCGGCTTGCGCGCCAGCGAGCGCATGGCGCTTGCGAACCCGCGTACCTCGGCCGCGGTCACGCCTTTGGCGCGCAGCGCGGCCAGGACGGCGCCCGCCATCGCCGGCGCGAGTTCGGCATCGGTCAGCGAGCGCAGCAGCAGAGCGGCCTCGGCTTCGCGAAGGTCGCGGCCTTGCAGCAAGTGATCGAGCGTGTCGCGCAGCGGTGTCACGATTCAAGCCTTGAGAAAATTGCCCATGAGCAGCGGACCGTCGGGTGTCAGGACGCTTTCAGGGTGAAATTGCACACCCTCGATCGGCAAAGAACGATGCCGCACGCCCATGATCTCGCCTTCCTCGGTTCGTGCGGTGACTTCGAGCACCGCCGGAATGCGGGCTGGTTCTGCGATCAGCGAATGATAGCGGCCCGCCGCGAAATTCTGCGGCAGGCCCGCATACAGGCCGCGGCCGTCGTGCATCACCGGGGAAACCTTGCCGTGCATCAGGCGCCCGGCCCGCACCACACGTCCGCCGAAGACTTCGACCAGGGCTTGATGACCGAGGCAAACGCCGAAGATCGGAATTCTGCCGCTGAACGCCTCGATCATGCGCATCGAGACACCGGCATCGCGCGGCGTACCGGGACCGGGTGAAATGACGAGGTGCGACGGTCCGAGCGCGAGTGCCTCCTCGACGCTGATCGAATCGTTGCGCTGCACCTCGACCGACGCACCCAGCACCAGGAACGCCTGCACCAGGTTGTAGGTGAAGGAATCGTAGTTGTCGATGAGCAGAATTTTGGGCCGCATGCTACAGGCCCTCCGCGGCAAGCTCGAGCGCACGGCGCAGCACCGCGCTCTTCGCCATCAGTTCATCGTACTCGGCCTTGGGGACACTGTCGGCGACGATCCCGCCGCCCGCCTGATAACTGTACGAGTCGCCGCGAAACACCAGGGTGCGAATGGTGATGGCCTGGTCCATGTCGCCGTGCCGGCCGAAGTAGCCGACAGTGCCGCCGTACAGCTGCCGCCCGACCGGTTCGAGCTCGTCGATGATTTGCATTGCCCGAACCTTCGGCGCGCCGACCAGGGTTCCCGCGGGGAAAGTCGCGGCAAACAGGTCGAACGCGTCCTGCCCGGCCCGCAAAGTGCCGTTGACCCCGCTGACGATGTGCATGATGTGGCTGTAGCGCTCGATCACGCGATACGGATTGACCGCCACCGAGCCCGCCGTCGCAACTCTTCCCAGGTCGTTGCGCGCCAGATCGACCAGCATCACGTGCTCCGCGTTCTCCTTCGGGTCCGCCAGCAGTTCCGCCGCCAACGCCGCATCGCCGGCCACGTCGGTGCCGCGGGGACGCGAGCCCGCGATGGGCCGCAGCTGCGCGCATCCGGCATGGCACTTCACCAACGCTTCAGGCGAAGAGCCGACCACGGTGATCTGACCCAACTCGCAAAAAAACATGTAGGGCGAGGGGTTGAGCAGGCGCAGGGCGCGGTAGGCAGCGAACGGGCTCAGCGAATGTCGACCTTCGAATCGCGACGCCAGCACCAGTTGATAGACATCCCCGGAGGCGATGTACTCTTGCGCGCGGCGAACGCGTTCGGCATGCGCACTTTCCGACAGCGACGGCGTCGCCGGCGAAAAGCCCCCCGGCGAAACAATCGCGGGGACGGCTCCGCGCAATGCGCGAACCACCTCACGCCGCAGACTCTGGCGTTCGGCCTCGCTGCCGTCGTGCAGCAGGGCGACCGTGCGCGTCAGGTGATCGAACACCAGCAAGGAGCGCGGCGCGAGGTAATGCGCGTGCGGGGTTTGCAGGCCATCGGCAGGACGCCGCGGCAGGCGTTCGAAGTAGCGCACCGCGTCGTACGCGGTATAGCCGACCAAGCCGCCGAGCAAGGGCACACCCGGAACTTCCGGCAGCGGCCGCGGCGCCTGCTCGAGCGCAGCGCGCAAGGCGTTCAGAAGCTCGAGCTTGGTTTGCGGGCGGGGCGAATGCAGCCCGCCGATGGTGAAGCCTCCCTCGTCCAGGCACACCTCGAGACAATCGCCGAATCCGATGAAGGAGTAGCGCGCCAAGCGCTCTCCGCCCTCGACACTTTCCAAGAGGAAGCGCGGGCGAAAGGGCGCCAACTTCAGATACGCCGACACCGGCGTATCGAGATCGGCGGCAATGTCGAAAGGCGGCTTCAAACCCCCCGCCTTACCCGGCTGCCGCAAGGGTTTTCTTGAATTTACGGGTGAGTTCCACGAAACGCGGCGTCAGGCCGATATCCTCATACAGGGGATCACCCTGGTCATCGCGCGATATGACGTTCGGGCCCCGTTCGTAGGGCATGACGGCGGCAATTTCGTCGAGCCCCGCGTGCATCAGGTCGGTGATGATGGCTTCGATGGGTTGTCCCGGAAACAGTTCCGCCAGCGCATGCAAACGGGCCGCATCATCAAGTTCCAAGCGGACCGCGTACTCCTTGGCGGTCCGCACAGGCACGGCTTCCTTCTTCCATCGTTCGAGCAGGGGCTTGAATTTCACGTCTACTCCGCCATACCGGGCTATCGGGATACACGCATTATAGACCGCAGGTGGGGGGTGCACCCGCACCCGGTATCATTCCGCGCCACAGGGTACTCAATTGAACGAAGCGATCAGCAGCGAAGAGAGAGGCTGGGCGATGGCCGCCCATCTCTGCGGTCTACTATGGATTTTGGGGAGCGGCGGATTGATTTTTCTGCCCTTCGGGAGCCTCGCGCTGTTCACGATCCTGGGCCCATTGATCATTTTGCTGGCCAAGGGAAACTCCATGCCGTTCGCGGCCTCGCAAGCAAGGGAGTCCTTGAATTTCCAGATCACCCTGTGGCTTTTGGGGCTGATTTTCGCCGTCTTGGCCATCGTGCTCATCGGCTTCTTGTTTTTGTGGGTTCTCGGCATCGTGAATCTCGTCCTGGTCGTGATTGCCGCAATCCGGGTGAGCGACGGCGCGCCGTACCGCTATCCCTTCTGCCTGCGCCTGGTGAAGTAGCAAGATCTTGGCACCACGCCCCGCACCTCATGTCGCGGCCTCCCCGCACTCGGGCCCGGCGCCGCCCTCCGCCGAGCCGGGCGGTCTGCAGCGCAGCCTGTTCGGGGTGTTCTCGTACGGGAAGCGGGCGCTGCAGCTCGTTTGGACCACCAATAGAGCTCTCAGCATCACCTTGGTGGTGTTGACGCTGACGGCGGGTGTCTTGCCCGCGGCGGTCGCCTATGTCGGGGCGCAAATCGTCGATGCCGTCATTCATGCCGCCGATTCGCATCGGCAGGGCGGTGCCACGCAGCTCACGCAGGTGCTGCGCTACGTCGCACTCGAAGCGCTGCTGGTCGCACTCATGTCGGTGGCCCAACGCGGCATTTCCCTGGCCCAGTCGCTGTTGCGCGCGCAGCTCGGGCAGCGCGTCAACGTCATGATCCTGGAAAAGGCCCTGACCCTGGACTTGACGCAGTTCGAGGACTCCGAGTTCTACGACAAGCTGACGCGCGCGCGCCGCGAAGCCTCGAGCCGCCCCTTGAGCCTGGTCATGCGCACCTTCGGGCTCATGCAAAACGCCGTCTCACTCGTGTCCTTCGGCGGCCTGTTGGTGCGCTTCTCTCCGTGGGCGGTGGTGCTGTTGGTCGCGGCCGGACTTCCGGCGTTCCTGGCCGAGGCCAAATTCTCAGGCGAGGCGTTTCGCTTGTTTCGTTGGCGCGCCCCGGAGTCGCGCATGCAAATCTATCTGGAGTCGGTGCTGGCGCGCGAAGACACCGCCAAAGAGGTGAAGCTCTTCGAGCTGGGTCCGCGGCTGCTCGACCGCTACCGCGACATTTTCACCCGCTTGTATCGCGAAGACCGCGACCTGACTTTGCGCCGCGATGCCTGGGGCTTCGGCTTGGGACTCCTCGGCACCGCGACGCTGTACGGCGGTTACGGGTGGATCGCTGCGGAAACCGTGTTCGGCGCCATGACGGTGGGACAGATGACCATGTATCTCATGCTGTTCCGCCAGGGTCAGACGGCGGTCAGTGCGGCGCTCTCGGCAATCAGCGGCCTGTACGAGGACAACCTGTATCTTTCGAATCTGTTCGAGTATCTGGAGCAGCCGATCGGCAGCAGCAGCGGCGACCTGACCGCCGGCCCCCTTCCCGGCGACGGCATCCGCTTCGAAAACGTCGAGTTCGTGTATCCAGGCGCCACCGAGCCCGCGCTCTCGGGCATCGATCTGCATGTCAAGCCAGGAGAGAGCCTGGCGCTGGTCGGACAGAACGGCTCGGGCAAAACCACCTTGATCAAATTGCTCACGCGTCTGTACCAGCCGACACGCGGACGGATCCTATTGGATGGGCTCGATCTTCGCGAGTGGGATGAAACGACGCTGAGGCGGCGCATCGGCGTCATCTTTCAAGACTTCGCCCGATATCAAATGCTGGTCGGCGAGAACATCGGTGCCGGCGACTCGCGCGCGTTCGATGACGAGGCGCGCTGGCGCAGCGCCGCGGTTCAGGGTCTCGCATCCGACTTCGTCGAGGCCCTGCCGTCGGGGTATTACACGCAGCTCGGCAAGTGGTTCAAGGACGGCCGCGAACTATCGGGCGGCCAGTGGCAAAAGATCGCCCTGGCCCGTGCCTTCATGCGCAACGAGGCCGACATCTTGGTGCTCGACGAGCCCACGGCCGCCATCGACGCGGCGGCCGAGGCGGAAGTTTTCGAACACTTCCGCGAACTGACGCGCAACCGCATCGCCATCGTCATTTCGCATCGTTTCTCGACGGTGCGAATGACCGATCAGATATTGGTGCTCGAAGAGGGACGCATCGTCGAGCGCGGCAGCCACGAATCGCTGATGCAAGCCGACGGCCGCTACGCGAAACTTTTCACGCTGCAGGCGCGCGGGTATCGTTAGGCGATGCGCAGCAAGACAGCAATCCATTGGAGCGCCGCCGGCGCAGCGATTCTGGCGCTTGGATTGACCGGGTGCCGGCGCGATGCCGGACATCAGCTGCTGTCGGAGTCCTGACCATGCCCTCTTTCGATGTGGTATCGGAAATCGACACTCACGAGCTGACGAATGCCGTCGACCAGGCGATCCGCGAGCTCGGCCAGCGCTTCGATTTCAAAGGCACCGATGCCGCGTTCGAGCTGGAGGAGACGACGGTGACCATGACGGCGCCGGCGGACTTCCAGCTCAAACAGATGCTGGAGATTTTAAAGCTCAGGGTAGCCAAGCGCGGCATCGACATCGCCTGTCTCGAGGTCAAGGACCCGGAGGTGAATCTCGCCCGGGCGAAACAGCTGGTGATACTGAAGCACGGGATCGATGCCGACACCGGCAGAAAAGTGGCGAAATTGCTCAAAGAGTCGAAGCTCAAGGTCCAGGGCCAGGTTCAGGGCGACAAGGTGCGCGTCATCGGCAAGAAGCGCGACGACCTGCAGGAAGCGATCGCCTTGTTGCGCAAGGCGGACCTCGGAGTTCCGCTGCAATTCAACAATTTCCGCGACTGAGCAGAGCTCATGCGCGCGCGATCGTCGCATCGTTCAAGGCGAGCGCGCGCGGATGCTTCACCTCGATGACGCTGGTCACGCCGAGCATCGCGGCCAATTGATCGTCGGGAACTTTCAGCGGCCCCGGACCCGCGCCGGCCCCCGGTGCGGGTTGCGGATAGGCGGTCGAGCGCGCTGTATGGAAAGTCACGTGACCTTCGACTTTCTGCACGATCTGATGAATGTGTCCGTTGAGCACGGTCACAGAACCGAAGCGGCGCAAGCGCTGCATCAGGAGCTCCGAGTCGCTGGTCCCCCAGCCCCAGGGCTCATAGACGGTAAACAGCGGCATGTGCGCGAACACCACGATCGGCGTGCTGGCGGAGCGTGCCTGCAAATCCGCCTCCACCCACGCGAGCTGTTCGGGCCCAAGCGTGCCCAGGCCCCCCGCCTTGAATTGCAGCACATTGATCAGCCCGACGAAATGCACGCCGGCGTGATCGAAGCTGTAGTAACCCTTGTTGCCGGAGGCCTTGCCGAAACGATTGAAGTACTCCGTTACGGTGGCATCGGCGGTGTCATGTTCGCCGGGAACGGTGTGCATCTCGCCGGTGCGCAACCGCGAAAACAACTGTTGCGCCGCATCGAACTCGGCCGGCTTCGACAGATGCGTGATATCGCCGGTGTGGATGATCAGCGCCGGCTGCTCCGGCATGGCGTTCACGAGATCGATCGCCTCGGTCAGCGTTGCGTTGACGTTGGGATTTGCCTCCTTGTTGAATCCGATGTGCGTGTCGCTGATTTGCACGAAGAGCGGTTTACCAAGGCGCGCCGCACCTGGCTTGTCGGCGGCGGCCGCCGCCAGATCGAGCGGCGTGAACACGCCCCCCGCCAGTGCGAACAGGGTGCCGGCTCCGCCATAAGCCAGGCATTTCAGGGCATTTCGACGCGACTTGAGCGATTGATCATCCGACACGTTCTTCTCCTTGAAAGAGGGTTTCAGGAGAGAGGACTCCCGGGCGCGCGGATTTATTCCCTGAGCAATTGCTCGAGGCCCTTCAGCTCATCCCAGCCGGCGTCCGAAACGGCGCACGACTGCAAATCGCCGACCTGCCAAAACGCCAGGTGATAGCCGTTGCGGGTGGTATCGGAAGGCAATGCACGGCCGTTGCCGGCCCAACTGAAGACGTTGATGAAATGCGCGCCGTGCTGGTAGACGACGACGGCCGAGCGTTGATGTTGCAGGTAGTCCGCGCGACCGCCGACGAGCCGGTAACCCCGAGCCTCGAAATCGGCGACGACCGGCGAGACGTCTGCGTGTCCGGCGAACCAGGGTTTGACCGTGTGCTTGTCGGTGGAGACCACATCGATGAGATGGGCCGGCATCAGCGAGCGTACGTGGGCGCTCACGAGCTCATCGAGCAGTGGATTGGTCAGCCGCGGCACGAGCAGAAAGAACGCCAGCATCGCCGCGATCGCGGTGCCGCCGGCCCCGCCCAGCGCGCCCATCCAAAAGGTGCGCGGGCGCCGGCCGGGCGAGCTGCGGGCTCGCAGCGGCACAGGCGCCGCGGCGGAGGACGCCGCGCTTTCCTGGTCGAGCGCCGTCGCGACTCTGGCGCGCAGGGCGGCCGGTGTGCGCTCGTAGGGCGCGTCGCGGCGCAATACCGCGCGCACTTGCTCGAGGTCGGCGAGCAACGCGCGGCACTCGGCGCAGAGTCCGATGTGGCGCTCGATTTCCGCGGCCGACACGGCGTCGACTTCGGCGTCGAAATAAGCCTGAACGCGCAACGCTTCAGCGCACCGCACGCGGCTCTCCTGCGGCTTCCTGCAGCCATCGCGCCTTGAGCGCGGCCCGCGAGCGGGCCAGACGCGACATGACCGTGCCGATCGGCACGTTCGTCGCCTGGGCGATCTGCCGGTAGTCGAGCTCCTCGATCTCCCGGAGCATCAGCACCGTGCGATGTTCTTCGGGCAGCGCCGCGATCAGCCGCTCGAGCGTGCGTTGCTCATCGCGGCGGATCGAGTCATCTTCCGGATTCGGTGTGGGGGCGCTCATGGCGTAGCCGTCTCGTGCATCGTCCTCCTCCGGTAACGGCACGAACCCGCGCCGCTGGCGCTGTTTGGCCGCCGTCAAGTGGCAATTCCTCACGATCGCCAGCAGCCATGCCTTCACGTCGGAGCCGCGCAGGTCGTCAAATGCGCGAAAGGCACGCAGCATGGCCTCCTGAACGACGTCGTCGGCATCGCCGGGCGCATGCGACAACCATCGGGCAAACCTGTACGCGGCATCCAAATGCGGCAATACCGCCGCCTCGAATCGAGCGCGTTTCCCATCCATCATGTTAAGACCTACGGCAGCCTCGTTTTATTCCCCGGCCGGGTCTCAGCCCCCCGCCGCGCAAGCGTCACAAACGCAAAAAGTAGGGGATTGCGGTCAAAATGGTCCCAATCCCGACCAGCAGCACGATGTTGGATTCAAAATAGGGAAACACCATGAGCGCGATGCCGCACACCAGCGGCACCGCGGCCCGCTGGCGCCGACCATAAATGGCATATCCGGCGCCGATCGAGCCGAACAGCAATCCCCACAACAGCCAAGCCTGCATTTTACATCGCGGCTAGTGCTGGTGCGCAGGCGCGGCCGGGCGCGCCGGCTCCAGCCCCTTGGAATAGATCACCTTGCCGTCGAGCCTGACGATGATTGCATCGATGTCCTCGATGCGATTGTAAATTTCCATGGCTTTGTCCGGCCCGAGCACGAATGCGGTTTTGGACAGGCCGTCCGTGCGCGTGGCGTAAGGCCCGATCACCGTCGCGCTGCGCACTCTGCTCGCCGAGTGGCCGGTGCGCGGATCGATGATGTGGTGGTAGCGGACACCGTTCTCCTCGAAGAAGCGCTCGTAGTCACCCGACGTTGAAATGGCCGCATCGACCAGCGGGATGCGGGTGATGACCTCCCCTTCACCCTTGCTCGGATCGCGGATTCCGACCATCCACGGCTTGCCGAACCGATCGCCGATGATGCGGCTGTCGCCGCCGGCCGAAACATAGGCGCGCGTAAAGCCCCGCGCCTTCAATACATCGATTCCCCGGTCCACCGAGTAGCCCTTGGCGATGCCGCCGAGATCGATGCGCACCCCTTTTTGCGAGAATTGCACGGTTTGATTCTTGGGATCGAGCAGCACGTGGCGATAGTTGACGGCGGGCAGGGCTTTATCGATCTGCGCTTCGTCCGGATGGACGTGTTTGCGAAAGTCATACAGGTAGCCGACGCTGGCGTAAGTGATGTCGAAGGCGCCGTCGGTGATGACCGAATACTCCCTGGCCGTGACCAACAAATCGAATAATTCCTTGCTGATCCGCATCGGGCCGTCCGCGGCCCTGGCGTTGACCTGCGACACTTCGCTGGTCGGCTTGTAGGTGCTCATCGACTCGTCGATGTGGCGCATCTCGTCGAGCAGGGCGTCGATCGCTGCATTGGCCTTCTGCTCATCGTCCGCCCATAACTCCACCGTGATCCGTGTGCCCATGATGCCGTCGGTGATGCGCCGCACCCACTCCGCCTGCGCGGCGGCGGACAGGGACATCAAAATGAGTACAGCGGCGGCGCTCTTCAGGAACTTGAGGTGCATCTCAATAGCCTAGCCGGTTCCGCGCAAGCTGCGCCATTGGGAGATCACCAGAGCGCTGCCCACCATGCCGCCCAAGTGCGCAAAATGCGCAACTCCGGACAGCGTACCGGTGACGCCGAGGAAAAGTTCCAGTGCGGCGTAGATCGTCGCAAACAGCCACGCAGGCATCGGTATGGGCGGGATCAACGGAACCACTTTGCGCCTCGGAAAGAGATAGGCGTAGGCAAGCAGCAGTCCGAACACACCGCCGGAGGCACCGATCGTCGGGCTCGGCGGCGCGCCGAACAGCATGGGAATGAATAGCTGACTGAGCGCAGCGCTCACGACGGAGGCGAAGTAGCAGGCGAGCAGGCGGCGCGGCCCGACGTAGCGCTCGACCTCCGCACCGAACATCCACAAACCCAACATGTTGAAAAGCAGGTGGGTAATGTTGCCGGTGCTGTGCAGGAACGCGTAGGTCACGATCTGCCAGCTGTGGAAATACGATACACCGTCGATGGCTTGCAGCGGCCAGAGCGCCAGGCCATCCAGCGCGCCGTGCAGCAGGCTCTGCAGCGCGAACATCGCCACGTTCACGGCGATCAGGACATTGACTGCGGTATGCTTCATGCGCGAAACATTCTACCTGTGATACGCGGCAACCCCTCGTGAAAGCAGTATTTCTGGACTACGACACCGTCTCGAACGGTGATCTCGACACCAGGGCCTTGAGCTCGGCCGCCGGCGACCTTACGTTGTTCGACTCGGATGACGCCAGGATCGTCGAGCGTATGCGGGACGCCCAAATCGTCCTGGTAAACAAGGTCGCATTGTCGCGCGAACTGCTCGAGGCCCCGCGTCTGCAGCTCGTGGCCGTCGCCGGCACGGGCACCAATAACATCGACGTGGCGGCGGCGCGCGAACTTCGAGTCGGAGTGTGCAATGTGCGCGGCTACTGCACCGCGTCGGTGGTGCAGCATACCTGGGGTCTCATCTTGAGCCTCACTCAGCATCTGCCGGAATACACGCGACTGGTGCGCGACGGCGCCTGGGGCCAGAATGAAGTGCGCACCGTGGTCTCGCATCCCATACGCGAACTGGACGGCCGGATTCTAGGCATCATCGGTTGGGGCGAATTGGGGCGCGGCGTGGCGCGCGTGGCGCAGTCCTTCGGCATGCGGGTGGTGATCGCCAACCGCCCCGGTGAAGCACCAAGCCCCGGGCGCTTGGCATTGGACGAGCTGCTCGCCACCGCCGATATCGTCTCCCTGCACTGTCCGCTCACCGACTCGACGCGCGGCCTGCTCGGCGCCCGCGAACTCGCGCTGATGAAATCCGACGCTGTGTTGATCAACACGGCCCGCGGCGGATTGCTCGATGGCCGCGCGCTCGCAGCCGCGCTCAAGGCGGGCCGGCTCGGCGGTGCGGGCATCGATGTCCTGCCGCACGAACCGCCGCAGAGCAACGAGCCGCTGCTCGATCCGGACATACCGAATTTGCTGCTGACCCCGCACGTGGCCTGGGCGGCACGCGAGGCCCGGCAGCGCTGCCTCGACGAAATGGCGGCCAACATCCGGGATTTCGCAGCCGGTGGGCGTCGCTCGCGGGTCGACTGACCCGCCGCGTTCAACCCCGGGCTTGTTTCTTCTCCCGCTTCGCCGCGCGCTTCTCCTCCAACGTCTTGGCGGGTTTCTTTTTCTCTTCCTTCTTTCGATCCATTCCCTTTCCCATGATTCACTCCTCGATGTTGTTTGACCAATCGAACTCATCTCTTCGGTACGCGCGTGCTCAGCGTCTTGCGCCGAGGCTCCCGTCCGGTGTGCCGCCCGGCGGTATCCCGAGGCGGCTTCGGCGGTTTCTCGCTGACCCGGCTGATCCTAAGCTCGCGGCCCGCAATCTGCACCTTCTGCAGATCCTTGAATATCTGCTTCGGCATGCCCTCCGGCAAGTCGACGAAACTATGCTGGTCGCGAATATCGACGCGCCCGATATGCACCCCTTCGATCCCGGCTTCGTTGGCGATGGCGCCGACAATGATGCCGGGCTTGATCCCATGGAGCGACCCGACCTCGATGCGATAGGTTTCCATGAGGCCGGCGGCGGGTTTGGCGCGCGGCGCCTCGGGGGCGGGTCGCTCGGCGGCCGGCGCACGTTTGGGGACCGGTGCTCGTTCGCGCGACGACGCGCGCTCGGGGGCCGGCGCAGGCTCGGTGGCGGGCGGACGCTCGTGCAAGCGCGCAGCGGGGGCACGTGGCTCCGATTTGCCGAGCAGCAGCGGCGTCGTTCCCTGCGACAGGCTTGCGAGCGCGGCGGCAATGTCGATCAGGGGCAGGCCGCTCTCTGCCTCGAGTTGCTCGAGCATCGGCCGGAAGGCCGCCGCCTCGCCGCCGGCCACCGTTTCCGTGATCCGCTGTTTGAGCCTGGCAATTCGCAGTGCATTGACCGCGTCGACCGTCGGCAGATTCATCGGCTCGATCACCTGCCGTGTGGCGCGCTCGATGGCGCGCAGCATGTTGCGCTCCCGGGGGGCGATGAACAGTATCGCTTCGCCGTTGCGTCCCGCGCGGCCGGTGCGGCCGATGCGATGCACGTAGGATTCGGTGTCGTAGGGGACGTCGTAATTGACGACGTGCCCGATGCGCTCGACGTCGAGGCCGCGCGCCGCCACATCGGTGGCAACCACGATGTCGATCTGACCGGCCTTGAGCCGCGCCACGGTGCGCTCGCGCAGCGGTTGGGCGATGTCGCCGTTGAGGGGTGCGGCGGCGAAGCCGCGCGCTTCGAGCTTTTCGGCGAGTTCGACCGTCGACTGCTTGGTGCGGGTGAACACCAACATCCCGTCGAACGGCTCCGCTTCGAGTATCCGCGTCAGTGCGTCGAGCTTGTGCATGCCGCTGACGATCCAATAACGTTGGCGGATGTTGGTGGCGGTGCTCGTCTTGCTCTTGATGGTGACTTCAATGGGCGAGCGTAGGTGCTTGGACGCGATACGCCGGATGGGAGCGGGGATGGTGGCCGAAAACAGCGCCACCTGGCGCTGCGGCGGCGTCTGCACGAGGATGCTTTCCACTGCATCGACGAAGCCCATGCGCAGCATCTCATCGGCCTCGTCGAGAACCAGCATCGTCAAGCCGGCGAGCTTCAACGTCCCGCGATTCATGTGATCGATGACCCGCCCCGGCGTGCCGACGACCACGTGCACGCCGCGCCGCAAAGCGTTCAATTGCGGCTGGTAGCTTTGGCCGCCGTAGATCGGCAGCACGTGAAAGCCCTTGAGGTGGGCCGCGTATCTTAGAAATGCCTCGGCCACCTGCAGCGCGAGCTCGCGCGTCGGAACCAGCACCAGAACCTGCGGCTCATGCTTCGACAAATCGATGCGCGTCAACGCCGGCAGGGCAAAGGCCGCGGTTTTGCCGGTGCCGGTTTGCGCCTGCCCCAACATGTCGGCGCCCGACAAAAGCACCGGAATGGTTGCCGCTTGAATCGGCGAGGGAGACTCGTAGCCGACGTCGTCCAAGGCGCGCAGCACGGGCTCGGACAGTGCGAGGTCACGGAAGCTCGTCGCGTCGCTCATGGGAATCGCCTTGAGGAGGTAAGCGCAAGTCTAGCGGTTTGACCGAGTATTGCTACCATAGGCGGCATGGGACGCATATTCGAAGTCAGAAAGCATGCGATGTTTGCGCGTTGGAATCGGATGGCGAAGCAGTTCACGCGCGTGGCCAAAGACATCGCCATGGCGGTCCACGCCGGCGGCGCCGACCCCGCGTCGAACCCGACGCTGCGGCGTGTGCTGCAGAATGCCCGCGCCGTCAACATGCCGAAGGACAAGACCGACGCTGCCATTCGCCGCGCCTCGGGCAAGGAAGCCGCCAATTATCAGGAGATCCTATACGAAGGGTATGCGCCGCACGGGGTCGCCCTGTTGGTCGAGACAGCGACCGACAATCCGACCCGGACCGTGGCGAGCGTGCGCAATATTTTTGCCAAGGGCGCCGGCAATCTCGGCACGACCGGCAGCGTCAGCTTCCTGTTCAAGAAGATGGGCGTGTTTCGCCTGGATCCCGCCGCCGTCAAGGACCAGGATGAACTCGAGCTCGACTTGATCGATTACGGACTCGAGGAAATGGGCGACAGCACCGGCGACAAGGGTGAGCCGCAATTGGTGATTCGCGGCGCCTTCAATGATTTCGGCCATCTGCAGGAAGCACTCGAAAAGCGCGGCATCACGCCGCTGTCCGCCGAGCACGAATACATCTGCGCGGTGCCGGTCGAGCTACCCGAAGACCAGGCAGCCGAGGTCTTGAGTTTGATCGACAAACTCGAACAAGACGACGACGTGCAGAAGGTATTTCACTCATTGGCCTGACCGGGCGGGGCCTGACCGGGCGGGGCCTGACCGGGCGGGGCCTGACCGGGCGGTGCCTGACCGGGCGGCTCATCTTAAGCATTGTTCATGCTGTCATCGCCTGCCGAGGCGCTGCGTTGTACTCATCTGAGGCGCAAAACTTCAAGGAGCGGGTTATGAAAAGCTTGACTAAGTTATTGATTCCATTAAGTCTTATGGCGATCGCCATGTCGGGCTGCGTGGTTGCGCCGGCGGGCTATTATCACCGCGGCTATTACGGCCCTCGGGTGGCGGTTGTTGCCCCGGCGCCGGTCGTCGTGATTCGTCCGTAATCGCTCACATGCAACTGCGACAGTGGGCACCGGGTGGGTCGTGCAATACTTGAGAGCATGCCGGCTCACCCGTTTCGCATCGTCAATGTCTTCACCTTCAAGCACGGTGCGCTGACCGGCAATCCGCTCTGCGTATTCGAGAGCGCGGCCGATTTCGACAGCGGCGTCATGCAGGCGCTCGCCCGGCAATTCAACCTCTCCGAGACGACGTTCATCCTGCCCTCCGCACGGGCCGATGCGCGAGTCAGGATTTTCACGCCCACCTATGAAATGCCGTTTGCCGGTCACCCGACTCTCGGCACGGCGCATGTGTGCCGCGCGCTTGGGTTGGGAGGAGACAGCCTGCGTTTGGAAATGCAGGCAGGCGTGATACCGGTCAGCGCCCAGGGTGACCGCTGGACGCTGACGGGCCCGACGCCCACTTCGCGCGAGGTCGATGAGCCGCGCGCCGTGCTTGCGAACGCGCTCGGGCTCGAAGAGCGCGATATTGACGATCGGCCGCTGTGGATCAAGGCCGGAAAAGAACAATTGGTCGTGCCGCTGCGAACCGCCGATGCAGTGCGGCGCGCGGCGCCTCGGCCGGAAGCACTGCGCAACATCCGCAGCGAGGACGGCATCGGCATGGCCTATGTATTCGCTTTGAACGGGACGGACACGGCTCAAGCGCGTTTCTTTTTCCCGCAGGGCGCCGCCATTCTCGAGGATCCCGCAACGGGGTCCGCCACCGTCAACCTCGGCGGTTGGTGCCTGGCCATGCGGCGTCCGCTGCCGCTCGAGCTCGAGATTTCGCAGGGCGAACTCGTAGGCCGCCCGTCGTCGCTCCATCTAAAGGTGAATGCCGCGGGGCAGATCTTCGTGGGCGGCGATGTCCTGGAGCTCGGCGGCGGGACCGTCCGCCTCGACTAGCAACTAGCTTAGCTAAGCTAAGCTATGGCTAAGCTAGCGTCTCTGCATCGCTTCGTGATTGATGACGGAATGCGCCCAACGCACCACCGGTTGCACGCGCGGCGAGACCATCGCCAGCGCCTTGTTGAAATCCACCCAGCAGGCTTCGTGATGCTCCGGCATACCGAGCTCCGGATTGATCGGCAACAGCACCCGGGTCTCCTTGCTGCGGGCGATGTAGTAGCGGGAAAACTTGCCCTTGTTGTACGGGCCCGTGTCCATGTGCGCGAGCCCCCAATCGAAGGATAGGTCATCGAGCGTGGTCTCTTCGCGCACTTCGCGCAGCGCGGCGTCGATCGGTTCTTCGCCCGCCTCCACCAGGCCCTTGGGAAAATCCCAATTCCGATAGGCGCGCAACAGCAGAAACTTCAGTTTTCGCTGCGTCACGCTCACCACCACGACG
>Ga0181537_10000897_pt1 | contig 27870 bp, 19 predicted proteins | sample PEATcosm2014_Bin_39_FD_119765 | JGI IMG/M metagenome (GOLD analysis project Ga0181537, IMG submission 119765) | Peatland microbial communities from MTU Mesocosm Facility, Houghton, MI, USA - PEATcosm2014_Bin23_10_metaG | ecosystem: Environmental > Terrestrial > Soil > Wetlands > Peat | place...
CTTCTACCGGACAAGTCGCCGGACAAGAGACCGGACAAGTCACAATATCCCTATCAGGACAGGTTCACGGAGCGGACACCAAAACGGACACCAAACGGATTAAAAACGATACGGTCGGATAAAACCGATTTTGCTTGAATACCCAATGAAATCAGGCATATTAGAGGTGCAACAGCGGGGAAATCTGGCCGATTCCGACCCTCGCCTCCATCCCTTTTGTTGGGATTTGTGAGGAAAATAGCGGAAAAAAGGCCGAGTTTCAGTGAAAGTTTCAGTAGCGAGATTACTCCGCTACAACTCAAAACGAACTCGCCCACTACTCGCTAACGGTGGCAAGTCGAGTTGGTTCATAGTCATAAAATGAAAAATGACATGAAACAACGATACAGTGTGTTCCTTCGCCCGTGGGGTGTTTTCTATTACCAAGACAACACCAACGGCAAACAAGAAACCCTCAAGACCCGCGACAAGGACGAAGCCTTTCGGCTCGTCGCGGCCAAGAACGAAAACGAGGAAGCCCCGGCATTCAGCCGCCATCTGGCGCGGGTGTATTGGAAGGCGGGCGACCCCACCGGAGCCACGCGGACATGGCAGCACGTCATGGACGAAATCCCCAAGCTCAAAACCGGCGAAACCCGTCACCGCTGGCTCACCGCCATCAAGGACAAGGCGTTTGATTCCATCCGAAACATGGTCGTGCTGGAAACCCAAGCCGAGCATTTTATGAAGGTGCTGGAAAGCGGCTCGGTGTCCACCAACATCTATTTGCGCCGGGTTTCCAACTTCGCTTTGGACATGAACTGGCTGCCGTGGCCGGTGTTGCCCAAGAAACGCTGGCCTGCCTTCAAGTTCAAGGAAAAGCGCGGCATCACCTTGAAGGAGCATCAAGCCATCGTTGCCCGCGAGTTGAACCTTGAACGCCGGGCGTTCTATCAACTGGCCTGGCACCTGGGCGCGTCGCAATCCGATCTGGCGTTTATCGAAGCGGAAAATGTGGATTGGGAGAGCCACGTCATCAGCTACAAGCGCATGAAAACCGGCACGATTGCCATTATGCGGATGGATGAAGACATGGAGGAAATCTTGCGGGACTTGCCGGGCAACGGCCCATTGTTCCCCTACCTGCGAAGCGTCCGCGCGGGCGACCGCGCCACCGAGTTCAAGCAACGCTGCGTTGGCCTTGGCATCAAAGGCGTGTCGTTGCACAGCTACCGCTACGCATGGGCGGAACGGGCAAAGACCGCCGGTTATCCCGAACGGTTCGCGCAGGAAGCCCTTGGCCACAACAGCAAGGCCGTTCATCGCGCCTATTCGCGCAAGGCCAAGGTAGAACTGCCTTCGCTGGGCGAATACGAGCGGCAGCGGAAACTGTCTGCCAATGGCAACCGCGTTGAGCCAGCGGCACAAATGGTTACGGCATAAGGAGGCCACCATGCAACCTTGGCAAATAAGAGCACTGGAACTGGAAGCGTCGGGATTGAAGCATCTCGACGGATTCATTCACGAACACGCCCTTGGCTTTTTTATCGGAGCCATCGGTTTCTTGCTGGCTTTGTTGGCTTGGGTATTGAGCGGCGCGTTGCGGTGTAAAGGAGGAAACTCCGTGTCCCATGTCCGGCCAGCGATTGTCATTCGCTTGTCGGGACCGCCGCCGCCCCCGGACACGTTCGACCCGTTTCCACCGCCACATTATCCGGCGTATGACGATCATCGTGATGATTATGAGGAATGATCTCGATAGCCGCTGCATAAGCGGCAAGGCGCGGGCGGATGATGCTCCGCCCGCGCCTTTTATTTTGTCCCATCAACCTTCCGAACTTGCGGTTTGGGTTTGCAACCGGGACGGTTGCCGTTTGTCCGTCGAGTCTTGCTTCCGGGCATTTTTGCTCCGCCAGTATTCCTGAAGCGCGTCGGATACCTTGCCGTGCCATTTTTCGTCACGTCTCAAGTCATCCAGTGTCGCCGTTAAAAAATGTTTGGGGCCGTTGGGCGCTGGATGTCCCAACGGCTTCAACAATCCTTTGGCTACCAGAATGGGAATTTCATGTGGGGAAAGACCGAGCCTGCCCGCCGCCTCTTCTGCCGTCAGCCGTTGCGGAGGATTTCTTAAATTCAAAAGACGTTCGATGTCTTCATTCATACGTCCTCCTTAAATGCTCATGCCCCGGTTGTGGCCTTGCTTGTTTGAATTTGAATGCCCCTCCGATGGCGTCTGCGAAATCGTTTCCTCATCCGAGACCGCCAACCGGCAACGCTCCGAAATCGCCGCCACCAAACGCGCCGGGCGATGCTCTTGAAATTGTCCCCAAATCACCCGCTGCGCCGTGGCGACCTCATTGCTCGCCATAAATTCCAGTGTGTGTCTCGCATTGGCATTGAATGCCGCCGCTAGTTCGAGCGGATCATTTCTTTCCAGCAAAATCTCCGCGATGCCGTTGGCTTTGGCGTAAGGCACATTGTCGCGGAATCGTTCAATCGCCGCGAAGTCATTTTGCTTCTGACAAAGCAAAATGTTGCTTGGGCCGAGGTTTAACAAAGTTGAACGCACCTGCCAGACACCGAGCTTTGAAGTGCAAATTTCCTTTTCGGGCGAGGCCACGACCGCCGCCGGTTTTTCCAACTGCTTTCGCAATACACCCAATGATTCAAATTCGGGGGCGATGACGCTGAAAGCCGCGCGGTAGCCCCTCATTTCGGAATCGGTGAAACGCCGGAAATCACCGGGAACATTGTATTCCTGACGTTCACCATCGCGCATCAATCCGCCACCTAAAGATTCTCGTTTGATGCCCAAGCGGGCGTCAGACAAAACCGTTTCCGGTTTGTCTGGTGGAATGGCCAGCGAATAAATTGACAGTTTGGAGAGCCGTTCCAGTTCGCTGATGGGAATGGCCATTTCACCCGTCCACAGCCTTGTGGCGATGATGTCGCCCGCTTGAATGCGCGAGAGCAGGCTGAATTCGTGAATACCCAAGGCAGACGCGCTTTTACCAATCGTCAGCGCGTCAGACTCCGACACGTCATTTTTTATTTGCATAATTTTCCTTTGGTTTTTTAGACCAAGTTTAGCCACAACCAGAAATGAAGGTTGTAATGAATTCGTTACAACTTTCGATTTCCTTTCATGGCCAGCGGGACGCCCCCTGCCGTCAGGCAGCGTCAGCCGTTGCCTGCAATTTATTTCCACGCGCAACCGTGTCAACCAGCATTTGCTTCCCGATAGAGAAACCCCAGGTGTCAGACCGGATGATGGCACAGTCGTTCGAGCAAATTGCGCCCTCCGGGGCGCAATCGAAAAAGACGATGACGCTTTCATCCGGCAAGTCTGACAGAATAAACGGCAAGGTTTGCGCAATGATTGCACAAAATGAATTTTCTTTTTGGTTATTCTGAATGATTTTCAAATGGCGAGATTTGGAAGAATCCGCGACCAACGCGCGTTCCGCTGCGTTTCACGCGCGCTCGTCGCGGACTAAAATGGAGAAACGCAGCCGCGTTTTGCTTCCGTCAGCGGCACGGCGGCGGTCGTTGCGTTCCGGCTCCGTTCCAGCCGGAACTCCGCCTGCACTTCACTTTGCCGCCCGCCGAACCGCTGACCGAAGCAGTTCGTTATTTTTCACCATGCAGCCAGGCGACGGAAACTTTCAAACATTTGGCAATGGCCGCAACTTCGTAATCCATCAAATAACGCTCCTGCCGTTCAATGCGGGAAACCGCAGTTTGATCCAAAACAATGCCTTTGGCGGCCAGCCGTCCGGCCAAATCATCTTGTGAAACTGGCGGTTTGCTTTTTAGCCGCGCCTCACGAATGCGGCGGCCAATCACGTTTCTGGACGGCAATTGATGAGTTTTTTTCACGGGTATGTGAAATGCGGAATTCACATACTTGACATTTAACGGAAAACTTGTTTTTATTTATGTGAACTTCACATAATTCGATGAATGACGAGCAACGCGCCGAAATGCCGAAAGCCAGGATTTTGATTGTCGAAGACCAAACAGCGGTCGCAATGATGATGGTTTATTTGCTGACGCAAGCCGGGTGCGAAACCGAAGTGGCGGCAACAGGAAAAAAGGCAATGCAGTTGGCCGCAGAAGGCAACTTCGATTTGATTACGCTGGACGTGGATTTGCCGGATGCAAACGGATTCACACTTTGCAGCCGCTTGAAGGGAAATCCTTGCCTATGCGATACGCCAATCGTTTTTGTGTCTGGACGGCTTTGTGAACAGGACGTGCAACGCGGCCTTGAAGTCGGCGCGGTAGATTACATCACCAAACCGTTTGAGACGCTTGAGTTCGCCCCGCGACTTCTTTCCCACATCAAAACGAAAACAGCTTCTCATTTCATCGCCGTATCAAAGAACACGACGGTATGAAACGAAAACTGACAACAATTATTTTTCGGCGCGAGTCGGGAAAATCGCCAATTTTCCAGCCGATTGAAATTGTGAGCCGATTTTGTTTAGGGGCAGATTTTTCGGGAATAAATCTTCAAGACGGACACCCAAGACGCGAGCCAGATAAAGCATTTCACAATCCGGCACCCGCCGCCGCTGCGATTCCAAGCTGGCCAGCGAATCCCGGCTTATATTCCAGCCACGCAGTTGAAGTTTCATGGCCAAGACTTCCTGCGACCAGCCTCTTTTTACGCGCCGTTTTCTCACTTGCGGGCCGATCAAATTCTTTTGGATGTCCGTCACGCCCAACGACGTTAAGACAAAAGCGGCTAAGAGCTGTGTTCGCACGCACACAGGCGACACGAAGATTTAACACGATTACGCTTGCGTTCTCCCAAGAGAGGATTAGAAACTTGTCAAGAATGAATCGTAAGGCAAATGACGCCAGAAGTTCTTCGCCAAAAGCGCTGACCAAATGGCAGTCAAAGCCCGTCCGCCAAGTCGCGCGCTCCAAGACCGTATGCGAGGGACGCAAAAGGAATTTTTATTCGACCCCCGACGAAAGCCGGTTGAAAAAATCTTCGAGCATTCGTGGAATTCTGTCTTTGGCAGGCCAAAGCTCATGCGGTTCAACCCGCAACGCCCTGGCGAGGCAAAGCAGTTCAAAATCAGAAACCCAACGCAATTGCGTTTCGATTTTGGCGAGGGTTTGGCGGCTCAAATCCCATCCCCATCGGCGGCAGCGAGCCGCCAGCATCGGTTGCGTCAGCTTTTGCTCGTCACGCAACCGGCGAATTTCCGGCCCGACCAGATTTCGCGGATTCTTCTTCATGTTCCAGTTTCAGAACTGGAACAGTAGGGGGAATGCGATTGCTAAAGGTTCGGAATTCCGAACGGCGATTTCCCTTGCCAACCTTGACGCTTTTTGGGAGGGTCGTCATGGAACTCTTTTTTTGGCTAATGAATAATTCTTTCACAAATCCACTGACTGATATTTACCCAATTGTCACCGGCACGCCATCGGCACGCCTCGAAAACGAACAACACTGAATACAAATCCTATGAAAACCCTCAAAAAACATTGGCTCACGTTGCTTGGAACTGTCGGCGGCGGACTGGTCGTTGTTGCGACCGTCCTGACTGCTTGGTCACAAACCGCCCCGGTCTTGACCATCGCGCCAACGGGGACGAACCAGCTTTTGATCACCATCACCAATGGCGTCAGCACGTTAAATTACGATTTGTATTCGACGCCGGTTCTTGCCAATCCATCATATCCCTGGAAAGCGGCGGTAATTGGAAGCACAGGCCAAACCAATTTCACGGTGAACGCCGGGCCATATTTGACGGGATTTTTTGAAGTGCTGGTGGATACGAACAGCATTCCCATTTGGGAACTGGCCGATCCCAACAATCCCAGCGCAGGGATACTGACCGTTTTTATAGACAGTCCAACCAACGGAGCGGTGCTGCAATAAATTCAGAAAACTTCAACCCATTACGACCATGAGTTCAATTTTCAAACCCAGCAACACGCGATGGTTGGCATTCATAATAATCGTAAGCCTGCTTGTAACAATCGGGTATTCCGTATTTGCACAACCAGAGCAAACTTTTCTGACCGCTGCCAGCTACACAGCGACATCGGGCGGTTCTATTTCCGGGTCGGCGGAGATAGCCGAAGACACTTCGGGAAGCTGTTCTTCATTTGACGAGACTTGGCTAAGCCATCAACAGGGGACTTCTCAAACTTGGTGTCTGGACCTTTATGGCACGGGTTCACATCCGATTACCTCAAGCGATGTAAATTACATTGTAAACGAGGATTGCCCGAACCCGACCTATTTGACCTTTCCAGGAAGCAGTGGGAACGAAACAGAAAATTTCAACATCAGTTGCACCAACACCGCATTGAATTATGATAAAACCGGGACGCTGTCTATTGACTCGGACTGCAACACGTTGACTGAGGGACATGCTTCAGCCTCGGTAACGATTTACAACACGGCCTCCATTATGAACGCGGTGATTGTTTCTGGCGGCATCAATTACTCAAATTGGACGGTGACAAGAAGTGAAGGCTCCCAAAACATCACGCTTAGCATCATTCGCGGCGACACACTGAACACCAGAACCGTAAATTACACCGTAAGCGGCAGCGCTGTCAGCGGCACGGATTATTCGGTTTCTCCCTCGTTGAGCGGTTCGGTCACGATCAACGCCGGCAGCTCGAATGCGAATTTTACCATCACGGTCTTGGGGAACACAAACATTGTGGGAACCAAAACGCTGACCGTAACGCTGCAATCAGGATATTATCAAATTGGCAACGCCAGCACCACGCTGAATATTTTACAAGACGTGCCGATACTCAGCGTCACGGCTTCGGGACCATACGCCTCGCCCAATAATTATTATCAGGGACAATTCACAATCACCCGCAGCGGCGGATTGAGCAATGCGCTCACAGCAAATCTGATTATCGGCGGCACCGCCACGGCGGGTAGTGATTATATCCCATTGCCCACGTCAGTTTGGTTCGGAACGAATCAAACCAGCACCAACGTCTTTGTTTCGGCGACGAATGTGAATTTGACCGTGGCGAAAACCGTTGTTTTGTCGCTCGCCACCAACAGCGCCTATTTTCCGGGTCTGACGACCAATGCCACCGTCACCCTCCTGCCGAACAGTTCGACGACGAATTCCGTCTTGTCGCCGGTGGGCAGGTATTGGCGGGGCAGCGGCACTGACCCGACCTACTGGTCAACCGTCGTGCCCTTGGATTACGAGACCGGAACCGTGTATAGCAACCTGAACGGCAACTGTGCAACCCTGTATTCAGGGCTTTCGTCATGGAGCAGCCAGACTTTCTACCATTACAACGCGACCAATTCATTGCCGCAAACCAATGTCGCCAATCGAATCGCCTTCAATAATCCGGTAGTGGCCTTCGGTGAACGGGTCGGCGGAACTCCGTTATATTTCAGCCAGCCCTACAATTTCGGCATCTATGGCGGCGACCCGATACTGTCCAATCAGCCGGTGGTCATTCAGGTTTATTACCGCACCAATTATCAACTGGCCGGTTCCATCAGCATTTATCCGCCCACGTTGTCCAACACCAACGCTTGGAACAACTACGCGACCAACGGGTATCAATTGACGACCAACGCCTTCGGGTTGACAACCATCTTGTCCGGTTCGGTGAGTTTGAGTTGGGGTGAGAATTCATCGGGCGCGTATGTGCTGACACACACCGCTAGCAATCTGGCCACCAATTATTATTACGTGGTGGGAGTCTCCGGCAATCCGGCGGATAACAGCAACCCGATGGTGGTGAACAGCAGCGGGCAAATTTCGCCCTCGCTGCTTTACTCGCTCGAATTCGAGCAACGACCGCCGTGGCGATCCGTGTTTCTCGACCAGCCGCATTTTAATGGCAGTCCGCTGCCGCCATTTTACGCAGGCAAGACGCTGGCCGAAATGCTGACCAACACGCCACCCGTGACCAACATGGTGAGCTTCACTCCGTCCGCCGCCACCAATCTGGATGACAGTCCCGAACTGCGGCGGCATCCGATTCTGGACAACTTTGTCGCCAGCATGGGCAACGACCCGATTGCACTGGCCAATTATGTGATCAACCAGATTGGCCTGACCGACCCGATTGATTACAACGACAATGGAAACGTCGCGGAAGATTCCATCAATCCGGGCGGGGTGACTCGCGGAGCATTGGGAACCTTCGAGGAGAAACAAGGTTCACCCGCCGAGGAATGCGCGCTGCTGGTTTATCTGCTGCGGCAGGCGGGCGTGCCCGCCGTGTATGAATTTGCCCCGCACAACGGCCTGCAAATCCTTGACGCGCGGTTGAGCCAGATGCTCAAGTTTCAGGTGCATGGTGACATAAATCAAGCCGGACAGCTTTACACCACCAACACGATGATCCCGGTAAACTATCCGTGGGTTGCGGCCTACATCGGCACTAATTGGGTGCATATCTTCCCGTGGTTGAAGGATTACGAAATCAACGAAGGACTGAACCTGTTTGATGAAATGCCCACCAATTACAGCAATGCCTACGGTTGGGTGCATGATTACATTTACGGCAATACGAACCTGCTCTCGCTGGCCGTGAACGGCGACAACACACCGCGCGTCATCTTTCCAAGATATTTGCAGCAGACCCTTTTGCAAAATCATCCGGGTATTTCCGTGGACGACATCGGCGTGGAAATTGTCAACCGGCAGCATTATTACGCGCGCTGGCAGGATTTCCCGACGCCAACGTGGGTAACCAACGTCAGCACGCCGATTGAAAGCCTTTCTTCCAGCGCCATCACCAACGTAAATCCGATTTTCACCAACATATTCGACACGATGAGCGTGGAAATTTACAGTCAGACCGACCCGACCAAGGACATTCAAACGGGCAATATGCGGTTGGTGGATTTGCACAACCGTGAATTTTACATTTATCAATTCACCACCAATGGCAGCGTGCGGTTGAATCTGGTATTGCTGCCATTCCGTCCCGGCATCACCAATCAGTTGTCCTTCAGCAACGACACCAACCTGCTGTCAAAGGAGGTGCTTTCCCTGACATTCGACCAGAATGACTACCAATTGGGAGTGCGCTTTAAGTATCACCACAACCTTGCCATCACCCCGGCCTATGCGATTGATCCGTCCCTCACGTTTTTGGGTCTCAACGGCTTCAATGAAGTTGATATTGAACGACCACTCTACGTTGGCGACCAAGCGGCCATCTGTTTGAATTACGGGCAGGTGACGACCGAAATGCTCAACGTTCACGCGCAGGACTTGTGGCAGATGGAAAACACGCTGCGCGCGAATTCTTCACTGGCGGGCAGCATATCGCCCGACGTTTATGAAGGAGCGACCATGTATCTGGCGGGCATGTCCTATTATGAAAAGGTCAGCGAGTTTGCCCAACTGAACCAGCAGTTGCAGAAATTCGACTTGCTTTCATCTTTTGCGGCTGGCTTGTCGAAAATCATACCGGGTCGTGACAGTTACGGTGATTTGACCAATGGGACAGACCCCATCCTGCCCTGTGTGGATATGTTTTTTTATGGGACCATGCTGGCAGGCAACGGCACGTTGCAGCCGGGTTCAGGGCAGGACTACACGATGGCCGAACTGAATTACAATTTAATGGATGTTGCGGACGGGTCTGCCGAGGAACACCAGAGCATCAACCGTTTTTATCAGCAGACCAACGCCGTCTCCACCGTCCGGCTGTTGCAACTGGCGCAGAGCAGCGGGGCGGGCATCGTGCCGCTGACTGTCTATAATTACGCTGCCCAAGGCCAGACGAATTATCAAGGGAAACAGTTGCAGAATTGGGATTCCAGCCTGTGGCAGCAGGTGGTCAGCGCCTTTCAGAGCGCATCCACTTACGGTTATGTGACAGCCTATATCACACCGGGGCCGATGACAAATTCGGCCTACAAGGGAATGGGGACGTTGATACTGGAACCGTATGAATGCGAGGCATTGATCAGTCCAGAAAGCTTGAACGGAGGGTTTAGCGGGCAACCTCTGCCGCCAGGCACCATTGCTGCCGCCAACACACCCAACTACAATGCGGTTGTTAACAATGATGATTACTCAATCGCGCTGAACCAGCCAGCCAGCCAGACGGCTGTAATGCCCGATGAAGTGGCTGATTTCAATGCGCCCTCGGTTGCCAGCCAGACCAGCAGCGGGACTTTTGCCTTTGATCAATTTGACACCACCTACGCTGATAATTCATCCCCATTGCTTGGTCTTTCTTCGGGCACTTCAGCTTCTGCCATAGCTTTAGACTTTGAAACCGGCAATCAGAATGGTTTCTTGGGCACACCGGAGGATGCCGGTTCGCAAACCGGCACTAAAGTCTCCGACCCGGTGAATAACATCACCGGCGAGTTCTATGTGGATGAAACGGACTTGCAATTGCCCGGCCCGATACCATTGACCTTGCGCCGCAATTATTCCAGCCAAAATCTTGCTGACAACCAATTCGGCTACGGCTGGAAATTAAGCATCATGCCCTACTTGAGCCTCAGCAAGGGCAGCACGAACATTTACGCCGCCGACATGGACGGCGCGGTGCTGGCCTATGTGCAAAGCACCAACAGCTCCAGCACAAACCTGTGGATGCCCACACTCGCCGCCAATCCACAGTTAAACAATAACACGACCGCTGGCGTGGGCGGGCTGGCCAATCGGTTGCGCGACTACATCCTGCGTTCCGTGAGTGGTTCCACCACCAACTATACCCTCTACGGAGCCGACGGCAGCGTCCGCGTTTTTCAGTTCATGAAATTCAACAGCGGCGCGATTACCAACGACCGGCCTTATCTGCTCCAATGGACGGACAATCGCGGCAATTATTACACGTTCACTTACGACACCAATTCGACGGATGCCAATTTTGGCCAGATGCAGCGCATCCTATGCAGCAACGGCAACTATCTCGATTTTGATTACGACATCTACGGCCACATGATTGACGCTTACAGCGGCGATGGCCGGTGGATGTATTACGATTACGATGACTTCGGAGATTTGGTGACTGTCACCCTGCCGGATAATTCCACCCGCTCCTATCAGTATTTGCACGGCACTCAATCAGTCACCAACAGCGGTGTCGTAACCCAACTGCCTTATTCCACCCACCTGATTGTCGAAGAGGACAAGCCGGATGGCCGCGAATTGATTAACGCTTACGACAGCCAGCGTCGCGTCACCAACCAGTTGTCCACCGCTGGGACGGACTTGAATCCGATTCGCACCGCGACATTTATTTACACGAACAATTTTAACATCACCAATTCCTTCACCAACACCATCACTGGCTACACATTCGTCATTGATGGCAACAACCACACCAATCGTTACGATTACACCAATAATCTCATCACTAAAATCACTGACCCATTGGGTCAGACCATTCAACAGTTTTGGTTCACCAACAACGCCCCCGCGCCCGGTTATCCGCGCAGCGTCGCCACCCGGATAGATAAACGCGGCCTTGTCACTCAATACCAATACGATGCCAACGGCAACGTGACCAACACCATTGTCACTGGCGACCTCACCGGCGACGGCATCACCTCGCAGACCGCCACCAACACCGCCGTTTACAACACGAACAGTCTGCCGCTTCAGACGACCGACCCGTCCGGGAATGGCGTGGTGTATGTCTATAATCCGACCTTTACCTTCATGCCGCAGCAGATCATTCGTTACGCAGGTGCGACGGCCGTCAGCACGAATTTCATGTTCTACGGTGACGCCACCAATGTGGTGGTGAACGGCAACACCACGCAGACCAATCTGGCGTTCGGCGTCTTGACACGCCTGGTGCGTGCCTATGGTTCAACGGATGCAGCCACCAACGACCTCGCCTATAACGGGAACGGTTTCCTCACCCAATCCATTCGTTACAGCGGCACAGGTGATCCGAATGTCTCCACAACTTATTTCTACAATGAGCGCGGCCAGATGGTGAATCAGGTGGATGCGCTGGGCGCTGTCACCTTCATGGATTATGACGCGCTTGATCGGCCAATTGAAAAAGAAAATTTCGACGAATTCGGCAACGCGCTGGCTTGGAGTTTCAATTATTACAATGATAATGGCGAAATAAGCTGGATAGACGGTCCGCGTTACAATCCCCAAGACTATGTGTTCTACGATTACGACGGCGCAGGCCGTCCGACGACGGAGATTCACTGGCGTTCGGAAGCCAACAGCACAGGCACGGGTGTCGAAGCGCCCGCTGGTTACAACCTATACGCGCAGACTTTTTACCAATATGACCCGCTCGGAAATCTTACGTTGAAAGTTGACCCGCGCGGCGCAATGACCACCAACAGTTGGGATGCTTTGTGTCGGCTCACGCAAACCACGCATCTCAATACAGATGGCGTCACGGTCTTGAGCACTGAAGGTTTCAGTTATGAACCGGGCGGGCAGGTGCAGTCACACACCAATGCTTTGGGGGGAGTCACCACAACACTCTATAACATTATCGGCAAACCGGAATACCGCAGTAATCCCGATGGCTCGACCAATGGCTGGCGTTATTATCTCGATGGACGCATCAATAAGGAAATTCAGTCCAACGGCGCGTATTGGCAGACAACCTATGATGATGTGAACAGGATTAACACGCGCATTTTTCATTCTGCGGCAGGTGTGCCGGAAGCCACCAACTCAATTCAATTTGATCGTCGCGGCAATGTTGTTCAAAGCGTGGACGCGGGTGGCAATATCTTCACTGCCATTTATGATGGACTGAACCGGGTTAAGATTGCTGCCGGCCCGGCCATTGTCACGGTAATCAGCCAGGAAAATCCATTCACTTTCCAAATCACTTATACGACCAATGTTCTCCAACAGACCTTTACCAATTATTATGACATTGCTGGACGGGTGTTGACCAACATTGATGTGCTCGGTGAAAAGACCATTGCCACGGCGGATGCCTTGGGCAGGGTTACCGGTAACCAAATTTACAATCCTTCAGGCGCGTTGGTGCGGGAACAATACATGACCTATTCCGCAGACCACAATAGCGCCACCGTCACTGACGGTTCGGGAGCCAACGCCATCAGTCACACTACCTACACAGACAATGATGGACATACGGTGCTTTCCATCGCCTATCCATCGGCGAATGCGACCGAGTTTATTTTGAATCAATACGACCTTGCCGGGAATCTCATCTCTGCGCAACACGACTCATCGGCGAGCGGAACAATCACGACTTGGACGACAGCCAGCCTTGCCTATGACGGCCTTAACCGGCTCGTCAGCAAATCTGACCGCGACAGCGCGCTCACTACCTACACTTATGACCCAATGAGCGACTTGACCAATCGCACGATGCCGGGCGGTCTCCAATGGCAGGCCACATACAATAATGCGGGCCAGATGTCTCAGGAACAAAACTTTGGTGGTGCCAGCACGACGCGCACCACGACTTATTCCTATTATTCCAGCGGCAATCCTTTTGCCGGATTGCTACAAACAAAAACCGATGGACGTGGAACAAGCTGTGCCTATTCCTATGATGATTGGCTGCGACCCACCAACATGGCTTACAACGGCTCATTGCCTGAACAACAGCTAACCACCACCTTGCAGTATGAACCGCGCGGGTTTGTCACCGGCATCAGCGAACAGTTCGCCAGCACCAACACCGGCCCGGCCACGACGATTCAACGTTCATACGATCCTTACGGACAATTATCGTCGGAATCTGTCAATGCCGGTTCATTTTCCTACGGCACAAGTCAGAGTTTCGATGCTGCCGGACGACGTTCGCAACTCGAAATCGGCAGCGGCAGCTACGGCTTCGTCTGGCAGGCGGATGGAAATCTGACTTCAGCGAGTGACTCGACTGGCAGCGGCGCTTACAGTTACAACACCACTGGCATATTGACCAATCGCATTGTTGGCAACCGCATGACCAGCATCACTTCCCTTGACGGTGAAGGCCGGCCTTTGTCTATCACCAACACGGTCAACACTCTGCCTGAATTGACCGAATCGCTCACTTGGTCGGGCGATGGATTGCTTGCCGCAGACACGCTCGCTCGTGCTGATTTTACCGACTCGCGTGCTTATTCCTACGCGAGTTTGAGCCGCCGCCTGGCGCAGGAACAACTAAATCTTAATGGTTCGGCGACTTGGACAAACACACCAGTTTATGACAATGGTGTTGCCGCCGGGCCAGGCGTGCTTACCCAAGTGGGACAGGCCAACAGCACAGCCAACCTGTGGAACGGCGTTGCCGATGCGTTCTCACGTGTCAGCACCGAGACCAACAACACGTTTCAATACGCTGCTTACGGTCATGTCAACGGCCAATCCACACTTAATGCGTATCTGGACGGTCAGCCCATTTCAACAACCGGAGTCGGAACCAATGCCATGCAATGGCGCGCAACGATGGAGCTTTCGCCCGGCACGCATCAACTGAAAGTTGCCGCGCTGCATCCGAGCGGCCAATACACCGCATGGGCGACCAATTCGTTCACGAACACCATTGCGTATGAAACCACCGCCGACACTTTCGATGGCGCGGGCAACATCACGAACCGCGTCTGGAAAAATCCCGGCGGCACAATTGAGCGCTCCCAAACGCTTTCATGGGACGCGCGCGGACGGCTTCATGCAGTCACTGAACGGGACAGCAGCAACTCCGGTTACAATTGGACGGCGACCTACGATGGGTTGAACCGCCGACTTTCGACGACGACCGTTTCCATCACCAACGGCGTCGCCTACAATGTTCAGCCAACAACCATCAATTCCTATTTCGACCCGCAGGTGGAGTTTTTGGAACTTGGAGTTTCCTATGGAACAAAAACGGTGTGGAAGCTTTACGGCCCTGATTTGAACGGTCAATACGGCGGATTAAATGGAACAGGCGGCTATGATGCTGATTCGCCAAAGCTCAATTTGTTCAATCCGGTCATCAGCGATTTCAGGGGCAACATTTTGGCGGAAGAGACCAATGGCGTGGTATCGTGGAATCCGGCCCGGCCTACGGGTTACGGGGCGGTGCCCGGCTACCGGCCACCGGCTTTGGCCAACGGCGCGAATATGCCGCAATCGTCGGCATGGCGCGGACATTGGGTGGACATCACGGGATATTATCAGATCGGTTTGCGGCCTTACGACCCGATTTCGGGACGCTGGCTGACTTACGATTCGGTTTGGAACGAACGCGATCCGAACTATTACACGTTCGCGGGCGGCGACCCAATCAATGGCTTTGATGCGGACGGGAGAATTGCCAACGATTTCTATGGGGCTGCGGCTATGCAAAATCCCCAAATTAACCCCTACGGCACTTCAGATTATACACGTTTGGTTGCGGATTATTATCAGGGTTCTGGCTATGAAAATGAAACAGCAGAGCAGGATTTATTCGGGCAAGCTCTGCAAAGTCTTTTCCCGAATGACAAACTTGGTTCTGACTTTGGTGACTTGTCGCCCCAGGAAAGAGGCACGGCCATCAATCTGATGTCTTGGGCACTTGGGCAAAGTGATTCGTTTAGTTATGCCGCCGAACCAAGCCGTTCTGTCGGTTCTTCCGTAGCCAATGCCGTGTGGAATACCGACCTCTTGCAACAAAGCGTATATGAATTACAGCATCCAGACTTTAGCACTGGAGTTGGAAGAGCAACATTTGTCACGGCGGGCGTTGGGGTGGTGTTTGGTGGTGCGGATGCGATAGCCAACTCAATTCCAATCCTCGGCACTGGCAAAGCTTTAGCAGAAAATGGTGTAAAAACTGGAATTAAAGCTATGACCGGCTTGTTCGCAGATGAAGCTAAAACGGAAGCTCAAACACTTTTCCACTATACAAGCGATGAAGGATTGAAAGGAATTTTGGAATCAGAACAATTGAATCCATCATTGAAGTCTATAAACCCAAATGACGTTCGATATGGAAATGGTCAATATCTTTCAGACATAGTGCCTGGAACGAGAACACCGGCGGAGCTTTCTTATGATTTTCTTGGTATGCCATTTCAAGGTGAAAGATATGCAAATTACATCGAGGTAGATGTTACAGGTCTGAATGTCGTTAATGGCAGACCTGGTGTATTTGTTATTCCAAACGATGTCCCTCTCGACTTGAGAGGGCGTGTAATCAGTAGCGGAAAGGTTCCAACACCATGACATACATTCGCGTAAAATGGAATCACTCGAATTCCAAGTATCCTGTATGGCTCTTTAGCGAGCTTGATGATAAAAGATGGGAAGTCCGAAAAGTTGAAATCTTTTTGGACGGAACCTATGGATATGCAGATGCTAACGAGAAAACTCAATCAACTAAACTCGGTTTAGAACCTGTGCCTTCAATTAGCACAATCGCATCCAAAGTAGAATTTGAGGCAATTGAAATTACAAAGGGGGAATTCGAGAAAGTGTGGTCAAGTCGGAAACAGAACGGTCATTAAGAACGGCACAATAATATGGGTGAGCAAGTTCAAAATTGGATTCAGATGCTCGAAACCGAATGGCAAACACCGGGTGGTTTTCTTGGGAAAGCGAGAAAGGGCATTTTTGCCCCCCAGCAAGGAACGGGCTTTACGAGCAAGCTCGAAAGCATCAAGCTGCCGCAGGACACTCCGATTGACCGCCGACTTGTTTCCTTACTGTGGTATATGCCTTTGTTCTTGGGTTGGCAGAAGAAGCGAGTTGTCGAAAAAGGCGGAGACCTGTTGGCGTTCGAGCAATTGACCAATCGCGTTGAGGCGATTGTTGGGAAAATTCTTGGTGTTCCGTGACGAATGATTATGAGACATCTTTGCCAATTTTCATTTTTTCTCGTGCTGTTTTTCACCATCACAGTGCGAGCGCAATTTACCGTCACCGTGTTCCCGCCAAAAATCACCGGCCAAAAAGCTGTTGTGCCACTGAAAATTAAAAACGGCCTCGCCGAAAAAGTGGAATCCGCACGTGCCGTGTGTTTCCTGCTCGACGAGCAAGGCAAAATGGCCGGGCAATCCACAAAGTGGATCATCGGGCAAAATAAAACCAGCCTTGCGCCTGGCGCAACCAACACATTTAATTTTGTCATTACGAGCAATCAGCCGTTCACAACCACGAATCTGACGGCCAAAGTGAGCTTTTCCCGCGTGGTTTTGGAGGGCGGCAAACTAGCAAACGTGGCAAAAGACGTTAGAGTAAAGCCGACGCCATAGGCGACTTTCATAGAAAACAGAAATTGCAAAATCCTCAAAACTTTAGCAGCCTTGTGGCGTTTAATCGGGGTTCCGTTTTTACATGAATTTTTCTTTTAATTTCCGAATGTTGGCGGTTTTTTTGGCCACATTGATCGTTGCTGGCACAAGAGCCGATGCGCAGAGTTTCGGATTTTCCGTCACCGATTCGGCAAATTCCATCCTCGTGAGCAATTCTGTGACTTACACCATTAACGTAACCAACCTGACTGGTATTTCGCTGGCGGACGCGCATGTGACCAACGCCCTGCCGACTTCAGTTCAGATTTTGAGCACCAACGCCAGCCAGGGTTCTGCAACCGTCAACAGCAGCGTGGTTCTTTTCGATCTCGGCGCGTTCGTCAACGGCGGGATCGCGCAACTGACTGTGACTGCCGAGCCAACGGCGATTGGACTCATCACTAATACGGTTACGGTTGCATCCATTGATGTGACCAACACCGCTTCCACCAATGTGGTCATTCAAGTCACCAACGCGCCCATCATCACAGCCGACCTTGGCGTGACGATTGCCGGCCCGGCACAAGCCGTCATCACCAACGACTGGATGACTTATGGAGTAACGGCATCCAACGCGGGGCCAAACACCGCGACCGGCGTAGTGCTAACCAACACTTTGCCGCCCGGCGTGATATTGAGAGGTGCTGTCCCAGCCAATTACACCGTCGTCAGCAGCAATTTGATTTTCAATTTGGGCACGCTGGCCAGCGGCAGCTACACGAACCTGCAATTCACCATTCAGCCCACCAATGCGGGCACACTGCTGCTTTCCGCTTCCATCGGATCGTCCGTGCTCGATACTAACACGGCCAACAATTTTGCCAGCACCAATGTCCCTGTCATCGCCTATCTTCCCGGCACGCTCATGGCCGTCACCAATTCCGCACAAATCATCAATCTGCAAAACGGGCTGGAAGAACAGTCCATTTTACTTTCAAACATTGGCACCACAAACGTTCCTGCCGCGCGGGTCGTCGTGACGGGTTTGACCAAGCAACTGTTCAACGCCGTTGGCACAAACAATGGCAATCCGTTCGTGTATTACAGCGCCAGCCTCGCGGCGGGACAGAGCGTGACCATGCTGCTGCAATATGCTCCACGCGGTTCGTTCCCGTTCACGAACGGACAGTTGCACGCTTTCGCGGTGCCCATGCCAAACTGGACACCGCCACCTGCCACGACGACGAGCACGAATATCAACATCAGCCGCATCGTTAAACTGGCCAACGGCGATATGCTGATTGAGTTTCCTTCCACCTTGGGGCTGACCTACACGGTGGTTTATAGCGACAATGTTTTGTTCTCAAATGCCATGATTGCGCCGCCATTCATCGTGGCTCCGGCCAATGAAGTGCAATGGATTGATTACGGCCCGCCCACCACGGTCAGTGCGCCAACAAACGCCAGCGTTCGCTTTTATCGTGTCTTCCAAAACCCTTGAGGTCATGCAGGCAACGCCATTCCATTTTATGAGAAACGCCCGTTTCCATGCTTTGTCCGCGTGGTTTCTGACGTGCTGTTTCTTGGGTGTTGTGCAGGTTGCTTCGGCTCAACCTGACGTTGATGGAAAACCGGATTCCAGCGCCTTTATCAGAATTCCCTCCGATACGGACGATTGGACGCGCCATTTCCGCATCGGTGCGCTGGTTGGAATGAATATCAGCGCCAAATTCAACGAAAGCGGGGTGTTCAACATTTCCGGCAACAACGCGGCAAACGGGATTTATGACGATGGCTATGTCCGCGAGGATCAAACCGGAAATGCCGGGGGTTACACAGGTTATTGGGGATACAACAACGCATCACAATACAATGCGGTGGCGCAAACCCTGTCCATGCACAGCACATCGTCGTATTCCACATCCGGCAGTGCAAACGACAATGGTGGGCCATTTCCCGGATTCGACATGGCCTACGGCGACAATCTCTGGTATTGGAAGCACGCCCGTGTTGGTTGGGAATTGGGTTTTGGATTGCTGCCAGTCAGCATCACCGACAACCACCCGATGTCGGCGACGGTCAACCAATCAACTTACATTTTTGACACCGGCGGCATCGTCATACCCGGTGCGCCTTACCAAGGCGGTCCCAGCGGACAAGGCCCGCTCTTGCCCGGCTCGCCCGCGTCAGTGTCCAGCCAGACACTTTCAGCAGGAACCGTCACCGGCACGCGCACGCTGGACGTGATGCTTTACACCCTGCGGTTGGGGCCAACATTTTATTGGGATTTGGGCGACCATGTCGGGATGTCCCTGGGTGCTGGCCCCACCATTGGCCTCGTATCCGGTGATTACAAATACGACGAAACCATCACCGCCGGTGGTGTCAGCGCCCACAATACCGGCAGCTTTGGAGCGACCGACATGACCTTCGGCGGTTATGTCAACGGGACGCTCATGTATCATGTGCATGATGAATGGTCGGGGGACGCCGATATTTTTGTAAGCGCGCAATATATGCCGATGGGCGATGCCACCTTTAACGGTGCAGGCCGGGAAGGGCGATTAAATTTGAGCGGGCAACTCTATTTTTCCATTGGCATCAACTGGCCGTTTTGACCTTTTCAAAACAAGTGCCGGTGTAACGTTGATTGCCAGTTTTATATTCCGACGCCTTTGGATTGCGACTGATGAGCATTCCGTTGTTGCAACCAGTCAGGCTTTCGAGTTTTGGATATTTTTTCCTGAATGCTTTCAACTTTCTCGGACTGCAATGACTTCTCATCGTGCGTTTCCGAACTTTCCTTCGCCACCAAATCCGTCGCCGAAGGTCGTTGAGACGATTTGCAAACGGCATTGAGCAATTCGCGTTTGTCATCCGTGTAAATTGTCAGGGCTTCCTTGAACCGGCTCGCCGAGACATAAAATTGCTCGCGGTCGGCGGCGCGGAACGATTCGGAACTTTCGGCCACGAACACGCTGTCCACGCCCTTGCTCTGCGAACCGTAAGACGTGAGACAATAGCCGTGCGTCAGGTTGCCGTAATCTTTTGAAATCACCCAGCCGTTTGCCAGTTTGATGTCACCGTCCTTGGTAAATCCCTTCACCTGTTTCAAATCGCCGTTGTTGAGCCGCCGCTTGTCTAAAGTGAACCCGTTTTGGGTAATCCGAATCCAATCACCGGCAGCCAGGACGATTTCGCGGGACTCATAAACTTGGAACCGTGCCACCATGTCCAGCGGGAGCGGTGCCGTCCCGCCATTCTGCCGCTCGACCATGACGCCGCTGGCATCGTGCGTTTTTACCGTGACCCGTTCGCCGCGCCGGAACCCGGCGATGTTTTGATGGAATTGGACGACCAGCCCGGCCTGATAATTGCGGCCATCGGCGCGTTGCGCTTCCGTCCATTGCAGGTTTTTGAGTTGAATGAATTCATATTCGTCAGCGGCGAGCTTTCTGGCGGCTTTCAGCTTCGCGCGAATTTCCCGCGTGACACGCTCGCCCTCGGCATGAGTGGGAGAGATGACCAAAGCTGATTTGCCCTTTTTCACGGTGGCAACGTAATCCGCCGCCAGTGCTTCATGCCGCTGATCGGCATCCATTTCCCGCAGCATCCCAAGCTTGTCCAACTGGCGGAACGCATTTTCCAAATCACCGGCCCGCAACTCAGCGACAATGGTTTTGTGCGCGTCAGCTTTCTGCCGCCGGATTTGCGTCAATTCAGCCGCTTGCAGGTTGGCGTGTTGTTCCAGAAGCCGGAGCGCGTCCCCGCGCTCGACGGCGCGATGCTGCGCGGTGTCACCCGAAAGGATAATCCGGCAATTTTCCTTTTCGGCCAGATCAGCCACCCGCGCCAATGTGCGGACGCTCAAAAGCCCGGCCTCATCAATCCAAATCACCTGCCCGCGAACCTGTGCTTGCAGTTTTGGGTTTTGCAACAACGCCTCGACCGTTTCCGCGTTGGCAAACCCGGCATCCGACCGCAGGACGCCACGCGAGGCTTCCGCCGACGGTGCGAACGTGAAAACCTTTTGCCCGGTGGATTCAATGGCGGCCACAGCTTCCTTCATCATCGTTGTCTTACCCGTGCCAGCGCCGCCGCGAATGGCCGTCACGCGCTCCGTGCTTTGCAGGACGTGCCGGACGGCGTTGCGTTGTTCATCGGAAAGCTTATGGTTCTGGAACTGGTATTTGCCCGAACCGAACGGCTTGAACTTGCCTTTGCCATCCGCGACGAAATCAATCAGCCGTTTCTCTTCTGCCAGCACATCCTTGGTGGTGAGCCATTGCCGACCGTCCATGTTTTCCTTAATCAGCTCATCGCGCAAAAGCTGGCGTTTGATTTGTGCCACGTCCACATCGCCCATGCCGAAGCGCAGCGCGTGCCGGAGCAGTTCCTTGTCCGTGACGATGGAGGCGCGCTCGTAGCAATGCTGCATGGCAAAATCCATCGCCTTCATTTCGGAAATCTTTGGCGCGGCAGATACTTCGTTGCGGAGGCTGTTTTGAATGTTCGCCCGTTCCTCTGCCGAAACCCGCGCATTCCACAGTTCTTTTAATTCCGGCTTGGACAGCCCCTTTTGCTTTCGTTCGCGGGTTAGTGCCGCCAGTCCGTCCTTTCCTTTCGCCGACATGATGCCCAATTCCTTTGCTTTTTGCTCGACCTGCTCCGTGCGTTTGGAAAACTCATCCAGCACCCGTTGCGGGACACCGGCCAGCTCCCACCCTTTGGCCGTGCGTTCGATGCGATAGCCCATTTCCGCCAGTTGCCTTGAAAACCGGGCATGGAAGGCAGCTTCAAAATAGGGCGCATCGGCCTTCAAATCCCGGAATTGTCCTGCCTTCCATTTCTTTTCCTCGTCATCCCAGGTCGTGTTGAATGCGTAGCAATGCGCGTGCAAATGGGGATCGGGAACGCCGTTGACTGGTCTCGCGGTGAAGTGAACGAATTCCGCCCAAACCATGTTGCCGGTTGTCCGGTTCTTATTGGCTCCCTGTTTTCTCACCCGTGTTTTGATTTCCGATTCAATTTCCCGCATCGTCTGGTTCACGGACATTTTGAAAGCGTCCAAAATCCGCTCATCTTGGGTGAACTCATAAGCAACCGAAACCGATTTAGGGCAATGGAAATTGAAATCGTAGCCGACTGTCCGATTGCTTTTGTTCCGTTGCGTCAACCGTTCATTTGTCCCCGGCTTCTGGTTGTCACACAAGGATTCAAAAGCAGCCGCTGTTACCGCTCCTGAAAGTCCCAAGCGTTCAGCGGCAATCCCGTTCCAATCACCGCTGACCTCCTGACCTTCGCTGTAATAATCTTCACGCTTCAAAGATTCAGCGAAGTATTCTTTGGCATTCCGACTGGCAATGACTCTTAACATAGAGGCCACTGTAACCGGAATTTACGCCTCGTCATCCCCTTGAAGGAACTACTCGCACTTACTCCGAACCAACTCTCCCACTACTCGGTTACGGTATTCGCTCCAATCACCGTATCGTAATGACAACGATGCACACAGCTATGAAGACCGTTTCAAAAGCCAATAATTCCGTCAGACATCTTCCCTTAGCACAGCTAGAGGGACTCGCCGCCCGGCGCGGCGTTGCGCAACTGTTACGCAACAGTTGCGCAAACGTCTGACGGAATTATTGGCCCATAAAAACGAAACAGAAAAATGAATTTGCAACAACAAGCCGAAAACGAAAGCCCGCGCAAGACACGCAGCAAATTGGAAGCGCACCGCGAAGCCATCTTTGCGCTGCGCCGCAAACACTGGACTTACCGCCAGATTGCCAAATGGCTAAACGAGCATGGCGTGTTGGTCACATTCCCATCCGTCTATCGTTTTTGCGAGCGGGCGATTGCCCGCCGTCCGCGCAACACCGGCCTGCTTGAAGTTGAACAGGCAACGCCAATTTCCACTCCAAAACCGCAACTAACCACAACCAAAACAGCGAACCCATATCGGTTCAACCTCGAAATATGAAAACTAACAAACATCGCCTGATACTGCCCATTCAGGCCAAAGGAAACGTGGGCAAAAGCATCGAAGCCACCGCCCGTGCGTGCTGGCTTAACCAACGCGGCATCCCGTGGCAGGGATTTGATCTGGACGGGGACAACCGCACCTTGTCCCGGTTGTTTCCAAGCCAGGTCAAATTGACACCTTTGAGCGGTCAGGCCGAAGACCTGGACGAACTCATTTTGATTCTGCGGAAAACCACTGCCAAGCCCGTCACCCTGATTGACCCACGGGCGCATCTGGACGCGCAACTGATGAAGGCACTTGCCGCCACGCATTTCTTTGACATCGCTAGCGCGCAAAACATCGGCGTCACGCTCATGGTATTTCCTTTCGATGACATGGACGTGATGACCAACCTCGATGCCGTCTGCCAGTTCTGCGGCAGGCAGGTGGATTATGTCGTCGTCCGCAACCCGGCGCGGGCATCCCGCAACCGGATGTTTGACAACAGCCCCTTGGAAAAAGAATTGCTCGACTGCGGCGCAGTGACCATCACCGTGCCGGTGCTGTCGGAATTTGTGAAACTCCGGCTGGCAAAACTTGAGGCCGACCAGCAGCGGGGCATCCCGTTCAATGAAGCCATCGGCAACGACTCGCTCGGCCTCGACATCATGGCGCGGGGCGTGTTGCAAGATTGGCTGGCCACGATGTTCAATCAATATGACCAGATTGCCGGAAAACTTTTGCCAGCCGTTGAAGCGGCGGGTATAAAACCCAAGATTGTGCCGCCCATCGGTGAACCGTTTGCCGTCAAGCGCGGCGCAAAAGTGAACCTCACCAACTAAAAAGGAGACGTTATGGCCGAAACAGATTTATTTGAAGAAATGCTCGCCACCTATCCCGCTGAAAAGCGGGAGCTGGCGCGCGAGGTTTATCACCGCTTCGCCGAAGGCGACAGCACGCAGTTTTTCACCCAGCTTTTGCTCGTGCTGGATGTTTATGCGCGTTACGTCGAGCGCATCCCCAAGGCCGCAGTTCAGGCAAATCAGGATTCATTTGCCGTCTTGCAGGACACGCGCGAGGAAATCGGCATGATTGCCAAGACGATTGAAGCCCGCGATTTGAACATCACCAACTCCGCCGCCAAGACGGACGAGCTTTGCAAAATCACCCAGGCCAAGTGCAACGAGACGATTGCCAGCGTTGAATTGATGCTGAAAAACATCGGTTCGCAAGTGGACACCAAGGCGATTGTGCAGAGAATCGAAGACGCGATTAAGAATACCATCCTGCCGCTTCAAGTGCGGGCGGACAGGCTCGCCAATACCATTGAGCCGACTTTTGAGAAACTCAATGCCGCCAGCGAACGCGCCGCAAAATTGTGGCCGCAGCGCATTTGGAAAACAGCGTTGACGGCGGGCGTGATTGTCGGCTTGTCCGTCGCCATTCTTGGAATCGGCGCGGCGTATCTGGAAATGAAACGCCACTTTGACAAAACGCTGGCCGATGAAATCCGCGCGGAAAAATACACGCTTAAAAACAACATGGAGGCATTTCAACAATTGGCCGCAGCCGGTGCGCCGGTTTATATCGCGCGCAGTTCGGATTCCAGTGGCAATCCCATTCCAAGCGGTTATTGCCTGTCCATTCCCAACGCGCAGGGCGCGGACTTCAAAGACGGCACTGGAAGAATTTTCTTCGTCAGTCCACGTTCCGAATCGGAATTGAAGCAGTTGCTTGATGTTCAACAGCAGCAATGAAACATAAGCGCGCCACAGACTTGCGAGTTTTTGCTCCCGCCGCCATCCCGCCTCACCCCGACACCCTTTCGGCGGGACCGCTTCCACTCGCAAAACGTCGCAAGACTCTGGCGCGGACGGGCGGGCGAGAAGAAACGGGCTTTCTTCCAGGCATTCAGAAACCCGTTTCCCCCCGCTTGTTCCGCCCTGGCTGAAAATGTCTCCGGCTCACTATTTGCATGGACACTTGCAAGAGACCAAGAAAGTCGCGCAATCGCCCGTCTTTGATCCAACTGGCTGTCATGGTGCGGGGAATTTTTGCCGTTTCAGAACCGCCGACAATAATCACGACGGGAGCATCTCCATGTTCGGCGCTGATTCGCGCGGCCAATATTTTTAATTTTTTCTCAATTTTATGTTTCTCGTCCATATCGCTGTCATAAAAGCCTATCCGCAAATCGCCATCAAGGATTGAATCTTCAGCGGGGTTAGCCTTTCGGCTTCGTGAATTGCGCCGCCCATTATACCGCTCCGTTGCGCTTGGCAAGCATACTACGGGTAGGCTCAAACAAAACTCGCCGCTTCCGTTCCTGCTTGCCAATGCTCACGTCGCGAGTTGCGGCTGGTTGGAATTCACGAAGCAAACCATAAAGCCTTTGTTTGTGTGTCGTGAAATTGTATTGTGTGACTGTGAAAGCGGCGAGTTTCAAAGCATTGAAAAAACAGGAAGCGCATAGTCGTATGGTGAATTTGCGAGCCGTTCGCCGCAGTCCAATGAATCTGCCAATTGACTTTCGGTTGATTGAAGGACACCAGCGCGCCGAGGATAACGACACGAAAACTGCCAAGCCTTGAAATCTTGCATGAGTCATCCAAAACCATTTCACCGGAACGTCAGGGGCTTTATGGATAGAACCAATTCGGGATATAGCCAGTGGGCCTACATCGTTGACAGGGCGTATGCAAATAGTCCCGAACACTATATCCGGGCATTCTTTTTGATTCAAAGCGACCTGCAAAGGCTCTTTGAATTTATCGAACCGGCAGACGACAATTTAACTGCCTACTCGTATCGCATTCACGAACTGTTCATGCGGACTTGCATTGAAGTGGAAGCGAATTTTAAGGCGATTCTCAAAGAGAACATTTTCAACCCGACTAAAAGAGATGGTTCTCCAAAGCCAGAAAAAGATTGGAATATCCATGATTACAAAAAGGTGAATGCAACTCACCATTTGTCCTCTTACAAGGTTTTTATTCCGATTTGGGACGGAGCAAAATCATGTTTTGAGCCATTTAAGCAGTGGAGTGGTGCGGCAGAATTGACATGGTATCAGGCTTACAATGCGAGCAAGCACGACAGAATGAATGAGTTTAAGAAAGCCAATTTTGAAAATATGTTGAACTCGGTCGCTGGATTGTTCGTTTTGCTTTCGTCGCAGTTCGGGACGCAAGATTTTTCACCCGGCAGCACATCGTTGTCCGTGAATACGGACAGTTATTATTCCACGTCTCCGGGGTTGGGCGATTTTTTTCATATCCAATTTCCAAGTGACTGGCGAGACGACGAAAAATACGATTTCAATTGGGCTGAATTGAAAACGCAAGCGGATCGGTTCCAAAAAATTGACTATGACCGAGTATAATGCGTATCAGACCAAAACAAGAGTGATATGAGATTTCAGCCAGTGTATTTCGCGGTTGAAATTCTTCAGTAAAAGTTTCAGTAAAACCTTCAGTAAGTGGGTAGTTAATGGGTTCGTTCGGAAAGGTCAAGAGTAGTGCAAAAGTGCTTGCATTTATTGGCGAAATTTCGTATTTTTAAGCCTGAAAACGGACGATGAACCGCCCGATTCCGACCTCCGCCTCCATCCCGAACCGCTTGAGCGGCAAGGGCTTTGTGGCGTAGGAGTCCGCAACGGACACCAAAACGGACACCATATTTACTACTCCGTAAGAATTCGGTTTAACCGGCTTTAACTCGCCGCTTACTCCGTAACTCCTCGGAACCGGCTTCATTTATCATCGCGGTTGCGTGAAAACTATGAAGACACGTTACCGCTTAACCCGTCGTGGCATTCGGGGAAACAAATTCTATTGCGTGGATACCACGACCGGCAAACGCACCAGCCTGGGCACCACCAACGAAGGCGAGGCCAGACAGATCGTGGAGGCCAGAAACAACTCTGAACGTCAGCCGGTGCTCAATGTTGGCAATGATGTCGCGGCTTATGTAGCACCCTAGCAATTGCATCCTGGCGGCAAGAAATTCCTGCGTCCAGCCTGCTTGATACCGAAATTTGGCGACATTTCTTCCGATGATATTTGCATTTCGAGGCATACCATTTTAATTGATTCCTTTGCTCAATCCTCCGGGCGTTCACCACTCGGCGCCATTTTCACCAGTTTGGGATCAAACTGGCCGAGCACCGTGACCAAATCGTTTTGCGCGGCCATGACTTCTCGGATGTTCTTGTAGGCCATCGGCACTTCGTCGAGGCCGGCGGAAATCAGCGTCACGCCGCGCTCGCGAAGCAAACGGTTCACGTCTTTCCAATTGAATTTCTCGTTCGCGGATTTACGGCTCATTGTGCGACCTGCGCCGTGCGATGCGGAGTTCAGCGATTCCGCGTTGCCGTTGCCGCTCACGACAAATCCCGGCGTTGCCATCGAGCCGGGAATGATTCCGAGAACGCCCGCGCCCGCCGGTGTCGCGCCTTTGCGATGCACGACGACCTCGCGTTCCACGCCGTTAATGAGGTGACGTTCCTTCCACGCAAAGTTATGGTGGTTTTCCAAGTCGAGCAACACCTGTGCGCCGAGATTTTCCGCGATGTGCCGGTGGATGCACGCATGGTTTGCCGCCGCGTATTGACCCATTAATTCCATCGCGTTCCAGTATTCCTGACCTTCCTGTGAATCGAGCGACAGCCACGCGAGGCGTTTCAATTCGCTTGGCAAATCGGGGAACTGGCTGAACGCAATCTTGCTGTAATGATCGCACACCGCCGCGCCCGTGCCGCGACTGCCGCTGTGCGACAACAACGCCA
>Ga0181537_10000898_pt1 | contig 27847 bp, 26 predicted proteins | sample PEATcosm2014_Bin_39_FD_119765 | JGI IMG/M metagenome (GOLD analysis project Ga0181537, IMG submission 119765) | Peatland microbial communities from MTU Mesocosm Facility, Houghton, MI, USA - PEATcosm2014_Bin23_10_metaG | ecosystem: Environmental > Terrestrial > Soil > Wetlands > Peat | place...
CCTCTCCTGGGCACCAAATATCCTTCTATTGCGGCGACGAGAGATCGTCGCTGGGTCGACCTTACCACGTAATCGGACATCGTCTCGGGGCCTAGCGCGGTGCCCCATTGACCCTGCTCGCTCCGCCTGGCGCGTCAGGATGTCGCGACAGGGCCAATGGAGCACCCGCTGGCCCGGAGACAATGTCCTGTGCAGAGAGGGCCTGATCGAAGACCGTTGCCTCGAATTTGCATGAGCGTGCAATACGCGTTCGATGTCCTTGGGGTACCAGCGCTTAGGCATCGATATCTACCTCGCCGAACTGGTACGTTCGACTGGGTAGCGTTGCCAATTTGATCGAATCGTTTTCGAAGAAGAGCTCCAGAGCCTCGCGCAGATTCGCGATGGCTTGATCCTTGCTGTCGCCTTCGCTCGCGACGTCGACATCCAATCACCAGGCCACGAAGGCTCCGTCTTCCTCGAACACGACGTAGTGAAGCTTGTGGTTCATGCTGGGCATGTTGAGCGTAGATCGGCAGATTCATCGGATTAAATCCTGCGAGATCGCCCTACCAAACTTCACATCGCTCGGCGGCCGGCCGAACCATCGGCGCATCCGCCTTGCACTGGAACGTTTCCTGGAAGGCAGGCAGATTCGAGAGCGGTCCGAGCACGCGGAACTTCGCGACCGGATGCGGATCGCCCTGGATCATCTTGCGCTGGGTCGCGGGGCGCGTTTCGTCACCGCGGAACTGGCCCCACGCGATGAAGAACTGCTGCTCCGGCGTGAAACCGTCGATCGTCGGTTCCGGCGGCTTGCCCTCCCGCGATTTCTTGTAGGCAAGGAACGCAAGCTTGGCGCCGCCCAGGTCGGCGATCGATTCGCCGAGCACAAGCCTGCCGTTGTGGTGGATGTTGGGCTCGATGAAATAGCTGTCGAACTGATGCGCCACGCATGCGCCGCGCTCCTCGAAGCGCTGCATGTCCTGCGCGGTCCACCAGTTGTCCAGGCGGCCGTGCCCGTCGAATTTCGCGCCCTGGTCGTCGAAACCGTGCGTGATTTCATGTCCGATCACGACTCCGATGGCGCCGTAATTGACGGCGTCGGTTGCGCTCGGGTCGAATCCCGGGGGCTGCAGGATCCCCGCCGGGAACACGATCTCATTCATGGTCGAGTTGTAGTACGCGTTCGAGGTTGGCGGCGTCATGCCCCATCGACCGCGATCCACCGGCTTGCCGGCTTGCGCGCGGCGATCCTCCACGTTCCAGCGCTCGGATGATTCGACGTCCTCCCAAAACTTCGTCCGCGTCACCAGGACGCCGCGATATTCCTTCCAATTGTCCGGATAGCCGATTTTCATGTTGAAGGCGGAGAGCTTTTCCAGGGCACGCGCGCGCGTTTCGGGACTCATCCAGCTCACGCCTCGAATCGTGTCTCCCATCGCACCGATGAGATTGCGCACCATTTCCTGGGCGCGCGACTTGGCTTCGGGCGGGAAATAACGCTGCACATAGACCTTGCCGAACGCCTCGCCGACCTGTGCATCGATGAGTTCCGCGCAGCGTTTCCACTGCGGCTTGCGCTGCGTTTGTCCGCTCAGGTAGCGCCCATAAAAGGCGAAATTCTCCTGGCCAAACACATCGGGAAGCACATTCGCGCGGTCGTGCAGCAACTGCCAGCGCAGGTAGGCGCGCCAGTCGGCCAATGGCGTCCTGGTGATTTCGATGTTTACCGCCTGCAGGAACTGCGGCTGGTCGACGTTCAATTCGCCACGCGGCAGTTTCGCCGCGTCGAAATACCGCGGCCAATCGAAGTCCGGTGCCAGCGCGGCAAGCGACGCAAAGTTCATCTTGTGATCCGTATTGGCCGGATCGCGCAGAGCCACATTGTCGAGCGACGCCCGCGCGAGGCGCTTTTCCAGGTCGAAGATGACGCGGGCGTCCGCACGTGATGATTCCGCGCTCGCTCCCGCCAGGACGAGCATGTGCGCCACGTGATCCAGATACTTCGCGCGCGCGTCGACGAAACGATCTTCCGGCTTCAGGTAGTAATCACGGTCCGGCATTCCCAGACCACCTGCCTCGACCTCGGCAATGACATTGTCGGGATCGTGAATGTCCTGTTGCGAGCCGACATCGAACGGGACGGATAACCCGATGTCCTGCAGATGACCGATCACGCGTTGCAGATCGTCGCGCGTCTTGATCGCCGCGATCTCCTTGAGCAAAGGCTCCGCCACCTGCAAGCCGCGCGCCTCCACCCGCCGCTCGTCCATGCACGCCGCGTAGTAGTCCCCCGACAGCTGCTCGGAACTGCCCGCCTGCCAGTCGCTCTTCTTCGACAACTCATCCAGGATGTCGCGCACGTGCTCCTTGTTGAGCTCGCCGGACTGCCAGCGCCGGCTCCAGCGGTCCATGTAATCCGGAATCGGATTGCTCGAGCGCCAGGCACCATTCGCGTAGTCATAGAAATCCGTGCAAGGCGCTACGCTGCGATCCATGTCTGCGGTGTAGATGCCGTGCTGCTGCGCAAGCGCGCAAGTAGATGCCCCCAGAAATGCCAGAAGGAGCAGAAACTTTGAAACTCGCATCGAACCCTCCGTCTTCTATATGGACGCGGCACACACGATAGTGGAGTTCGCGCCGCCTCGCGGCGACGCCACCAAAGTCACATCTCTGGCGCAGTCCGTCGCTCAGCCTCTCTTGGAAAAGCGCGCCGAAGGCACCCCTCTCAACCAGAAGCGGAGTTCGCTCAGTAAATTGCGATCGGCGTGGGCGCGGCGGCGCGGTGGCCTCTGCCGCGACCTTCTGACGAGCCGGCGCGACGACGAAGGGAGGGTTGCCCGTTCGAGGGACGAGAACGGGTCGAGCCGCGCAACCCGTTTGCGCGGCGAGCCCTCCGCTTCGGAAGGAGCGTCGGGGACCCTGCGTCGCCAAAAGCCAAGGGCCCTGGAATTCTGCGCAAATTGGGTCGAGTAAGCGGCCCTTGGCTTTTGGCTATGCAGGGCGAAGTCAGCGGAAGCGGGCAGAGGCCACCGCGCCGCCGAGGCCCACGTCGATCGCAATCCAACTCAGGAAGGACTTCGCTTCATCTTCTCGGCAAGCTGCGCCGGCCGCATGGTGTCGTAATACTCGAACGGCTGGTTGATCCAGCGGTTCCCTTCCACCTTCTCGACAAAGTAATCCGGCTCGAAGATCGAGATGTCCTTGTACCAGATCACCGCGGTTCGCAATTCGGTGATCGCGGGATATTGCCTGCGCAGGTGTTCGACGACGCGCTGCAAGGTGATGCCGCTGTCGACCATGTCGTCGACGAGCAGGATCGGTCCTGCAATCTCGCCGCCGGTGGAGGTTACGCGCTCGGCAATATCCAGCGCGCCGGCGACGGTGCCGCCCTTCTCCCGGTACGAACTCGTGACCAGCACCGCGAGCGGCACGTCGAATACACGTGACAACACGTCGCCCGGCCGCATGCCACCGCGCGCCAGGCACAGGACCCGCCGGAAATGAAATCCCGATTCGTGGACGATGAGTGCGAGGCGCTCGATCAGGCGGTGGTAACCCGGCCAATCGACATTCAAAGGAGGAAGGGATTGCGGATCGGACGCCATGTTCGACCTCAGGTGAGCGGTGCCTGGAAGGGATGCCGCAGGACGATCGTCTGGTCGCGTTCGGGACCGGTCGAAACAAGATCGATCGGTACGCCCGCGACCTCCGACAAGCGTTGCAGGAACTGGCGCGCACCAAGGGGCAGCTCGTTCCATTCGCGCGTGCCGAATGTCGAAACGGTCCAACCGGGGAAGTCCTCGTAGACGGGCTCGCAGCGCGCGACCGCATCGGCGCCGAACGGCAGGATTTCGCTGACCGTATCGCCCTGGCGATAGCCGGTGCACAGGCGCACAGTCGGCAGGCCGTCGAGCACGTCGAGTTTGGTGATGCAAAGGCCGGTCGTGCCATTGAGCTGCACCGAGCGGCGCAACGCAGCGCCATCGAACCAGCCGCAGCGCCGCGGGCGCCCCGTGACCGATCCGTATTCACCGCCCTTTTGCCGCAGGGTCTCACCCGTCGCATCGAGCAGCTCGGTCGGGAACGGTCCCGAACCGACGCGCGTCGCATACGCCTTCGTGATCCCGAGCACATAGTGCAGGCGCTGGGGCGCAACGCCCGCGCCGGTAGCCGCCGCTCCCGATACGGTATTGCTGGAGGTGACATACGGATAGGTACCGTGGTCGACGTCCAGCAGCGTCCCCTGCGCACCTTCGAACAGCAGGCGGTCGCCCCGGCCCATCGCCAGGTGCAGGCGGTGGGATACATCCGCGATCATCGGCGTGATGCGCTCGGCCAGGCGCAGCGTCGATTCCACCACCTGTTGCGGATCGATGGCCGCGTGGTCGAGGTAATGGGTGAGCACGTAGTTGTGCAGGTCGAGCGCTTCGTGGACGAGATCGCTGAAGCGCTCGGGATCGAACAAATCCGATGCGCGCACGGCGCGGCGCGCGACCTTGTCCTCGTACGCGGGTCCGATGCCTCGTCCCGTGGTGCCGATCTTGTCGTTGCCGCGCTTGATTTCCCGTGCGCGGTCGAGTGCGACGTGGTAGTCGAGTATGAGCGGGCAGCTGCCGCTGATGGCCAGGCGCGACGCGACATCGACGCCGGCCGCTGCGAGCTCGTCGATCTCCGCCAGCAGCGCCTGCGGCGAAAGCACGACGCCAGCGCCGATATAACAGGCGACGGAGGGCCGCAGGATGCCCGACGGAATCAGACGCAGGATCGTCTTGCGACCGTCGATCACGAGCGTATGACCGGCGTTGTGTCCGCCCTGGAAGCGCACGACGCCGTCGGCCTGCTCGGTGAGCCAGTCGACGATCTTGCCCTTGCCTTCGTCACCCCATTGGGTACCGACCACTACGACATTGCGCGACATCGCCTTCCTATCCTTCCTTCCATCCGGCCAGCGGTTCCACGCTCCAACTGCCCTCAATCCATACCAATTGGCGATCCACCGTCAGGTTGACGCCCGGGAGTTCGTACCCTTCCGTGCGCACGACGATCTCTCCCGCGCCACGCAGACGCTCGATGGCGGCCTCCAAGGCCGCCGTGCTTGCCGGATCGACCAACGGATCGTTGCATCGTGGCGCCCGAATCGCGCGTTCCACAACAGGCGGGGCGAGCCGCGCCGCTTCGCGCAAGTCCAGCAGGGAAAATCCCGTCGCAGGACGCGCGCGCCCGAATGCCTGACCGATGTCATCGTAGCGCCCGCCGCGCAACAACGGCACGGACAATCCGTCCACATAAACGGAAAAGGTCACGCCCGTGTGGTAGCGAAAACCGTGCAGGTCGGCCAGGTCGAAGCTCACGTCGTCGGCGCGACTGTCGAGCGCCAGCTGCGCGAGGTCGTCCAGGGCACGATGCAGGGCTGGCGAATCGGGCAGGCGCTTGCGAGCCTCCTCGAGAATGGACGAACCGCCATGCAGTTCCAGCAGGGCGTGCAGTGCGTCGCGCACCTGTGGCGCAAAACCGGAGCTCGCCACGGTGAGCGCACCGGGGTCTTTCGCATTGAGCGCGTTCAGGACGTCCTCGATCTCCTCGCCCAGGGTCAGCTCCGCGCCGAGTACCGCCCGCACGACGCCGGGGTGACCGGCATCCACAAGTACGCGGCGCGTGCCGATCACGCGGGCGGAGCGTACGGCGAGCTCGAGGATCTCGCGGTCGGCATCGAAGTCGGCGTCGCCGTAGATTTCGGCGCCCACCTGGAACGGCTCCCGGCTCGCCAGCGGATGCATGGGCCGGGCGTGCAAGGTCGAACCCGCGTAACACAGTCGTGCGACGCCAGGCCGATTGAGGATATGCGAGTCGATGCGCGCAACCTGCGGTGTCGTATCGGCACGCACGCCCAGGGTACGCCCGCTCAATTGGTCGACCAGCTTGAGGGTCGTGAGCTCCAGGTCATGTCCGCTGCCGGTGAGCAGGGAATCCAGGTGCTCGAGCAAGGGCGGGATGACCAGTTCGTAGCCGTAGCTCCGGTACAAGTCCAACAACGCCCGACGCAGGCGTTCCACCGTCCGTGCTTCCTCCGGAAGCACGTCCGAAATGTTTTCCGGCAGTAACCAACGGGCCACGATGAGGTCTCCGGACTTTGCCGCGTCGCGCAAGCCTGCGCCGCGCTAATCGAAAAAAAACAACAGCAGACCGATGCCTGCCAGGATCGATGCAAGACCGAAGAAGCGGATCTGTCCGTCCGCCATCGAACCGATGCGGCGCATGACCGACCGCCACGATGCCGGCGAGAGGAAAGGCAGCAGACCCTCGAAAACGAGCATCAGGGCGAACGCCGCAAGTAGATTCTGCATGGAAAAACGAAGCCTCAGTTGCCGCGGATCCAGCGCGGCCTTGCCGCCTTCACGCCATTCAATGGGCGCCCGTGCCGTTGGAATTCTTCAGGTATTTGAAGAATTCCGACGAGGGATCGACCACGAGGGTGTCCGACTTGCTCTTGAAGCTCTGCCGGTAGGCATCCAGGCTCTTGTAGAAGGAAAAGAACTCGACATTGGCGCCGAAGGACTTGGCATAGATGGCGGACGCCTTGGCGTCGCCCTCGCCCTTGATGCGCTGCGCGTCCCGATATGCCTCGGCGAGGATCACTTCGCGCTGGCGGTCGGCGTCGGCCTTGATCTGCTCCGACTCGGCGGCGCCGATCGAGCGCTGCTCGTTGGCCACGCGCCTGCGCTCGGAGTTCATCCGTTGGTACACGGAATCGGTCATCTCGGGCACGAAGTCCACATGGCGCAAGCGCACGTCGACGATCGAGACTCCCAGGTCCTTGACGCGCCCCTGCACCGCGCTGCGGATCTCTTCCATTGCCTCGTCGCTCGTGCGCGAGACGATTTCGGCAACGGTGCGCTTGTTGACCGCCTGGTTCATGGCATCGCGCACCAGCGTCGACATGCGGTCTTCGGCGGCGCGCTCGCTGCCCTGGAAACTGATCCAGTAGGCACGCGGGTCGCTCACCTGCCATTTGACGAAGGAGTCGATCAGCAGGTTCTTCTTTTCCGAAGTCTGCACGCGATCGACCGCCGCCGAGTCGATCGTGAGTACGCGGGTATCGACCGTTTCGATGTTTTGCATCGGCGGGGGCAGCTTGAAATGCAGGCCGGGTTCGGTCACGACGCGTTCGATCTGTCCGAATCCGAACACGATGGCAGCCTGGCGCTGGTCGACGATGAAGACCGACAGGCGCAGGAGAATCGCGACGATTGCGACGACGATCGTGATGAGGATGGCGCGATTCATGGCCTCAGCGCCCTTCCCGATCGCGGCTGCGGCCGGCGTCGCGACTGTGGTCGATCATGGGCGAAGGTTCGCTCGGCACGGGCGCAGGCGTCGCCGCCGACGCGGCGTGCGAGTTGCTGTCCGCCGCGGACGACTGCTGGATCAGGTGATCGAGCGGCAGGTACAACAGCTGCGAATTGTTGTGGCTGTCGATCAGCAGCTTCGAGGTATTGCTGAAAATCTGCTGCATCGTGTCGAGGTACATGCGCTCGCGCGTAACCGCGGGCGCCTTGGAATACTCCGTAAGCACTTCGCGAAAGCGCGCCGCATCGCCTTCCGCGCTCTCGACCACGCGTACCCGGTAGCCTTCGGCCTCCTGCAGCAGACGTGCGGCATTCCCGCGCGCGCGCGGCACAACATCGTTCTCGTAGGCTTCGCCTTCGTTCTTCTGCCGCACCCGGTCCTGCACGGCCTTTGACGCGTCGTCGAAGGCGGCCTGGACCTGATCCGGGGGCTGCGCGTTCTGGATCGCAACGGCGGCGATCAGCAAGCCGGTGCGGTAGCGGTCGAGCATGCCTTGCATGGACGTACGCACGTCGTCGGCGATCTGCTGACGCGAGCCGAACAGCACTTCATCCATCTTGCGCCGGCCGACCACCTCGCGCATCGCCGATTCCGCGACTTCCAGGACGATCTGCCCCGGATCCGAATCGCGCGCGTCCTTGGAAAAGCGGCTGCCGTAGACGAAATCGCGCGCGCCGTCGGGGCCGTCCTTGACCCGGTACTGCACGACAAACTGGACGTCGACGATGTTTTCGTCGTCGGTCAGCATCAAGGCTTCCTTGAGGCGCTCCGGTCCTCCGCGCATGCCCACTTCCACTTTGCGCTGCTGGAACACGTCAACGATCTCGTTCGCCTGGATCGGCCAAGGTGCGCGCCACTGCAGGCCGGAGCCCGTCGTCGAGGAGTAACGGCCAAACGTCGATACCACCCCGACCTGGCCCTCCTGGACGGAGTAAAAGCCCGTGCATCCCCAGATGAACACCAGGGCAGCGATGACGACCAGCACGCCGATTCCTGCCTGGCGCGACTCGCCTCCAGAGCCCCCGCCGCCGCCGCCGCTGTTGCCGGATCCGCCAAAGAGCCTGGACAGGCGATGTTGAAAGTCCCGCCAAAGCTCGTCGAGATCGGGCGGGCCATCCGAGGAATTTCTCGGGCGGCGCGATGGTCCTTCGGCGTGGTTTGCGAAGAACCTGCGTCCTCGCAGTCGTTCGATCAGGGCCATCAGGCGGTTCGTTGTTGGAGTTCGAATTCCTCGCCGTCCACAGCCTGCGTTCGATCGCGGGATCGAAGGGCTATCCGCTCGGCGATCGCATCGCGCAGCAAACCGACTCCTGCACCGCTTTGCGCGCTCAGCCAAACGGCGCCGATGCTACCACAGGCGTCGCGATCGACCGACGGCACACGCTCGAGGCGATCGATCTTGTTGTAGACCAGCAAACACGGGACTTCGCTCGCGCCGATCTCCTCGAGTACCTGCTCGACTTCCCGGATCTGATCCGCGCGCGCGGGGCTCGCCGCGTCGATCACGTGCAGAAGCAGGTCGGCGTGGACAGCCTCGTCGAGCGTGGACTTGAACGCCTCGACCAGCGTATGGGGCAGTTCGCGCACGAACCCGACCGTGTCCGACAGCACGAAGGACGCGCCGGGGCCCGCATGGCAGCGGCGCGACGTCGTATCGAGCGTGGCAAACAGCTGGTCGGCAACGTAGGCCTGGCTGCCGCTGAGCGCCTGGAACAGCGTCGACTTGCCGGCGTTCGTGTAGCCCACCAGCGACACGCGCAGCACGCCGCCACGCATGCGGGCGCGCCGCTGCGTGCCACGCTGGCGGTCGAGCACGCGCAGCTTCTCGCGCAGTTGCTTGACGCGAACGGCGATCATGCGCCGGTCCAGTTCGATCTGCTTCTCGCCTGGACCACCGCGCAGGCCGATACCGCCGCGCTGGCGCTCCAAGTGCGTCCAGCCGCGCACAAGCCGTGTGGAAAGGTAATCGAGCTGCGCAAGTTCCACCTGCAGCTTGCCCTCGCGGCTTTGGGCACGCCGCGAGAAGATGTCGAGGATCAGGCCCGTGCGATCCAGAACCGGCAATGCGAGCTCTTTTTCGAGGTTGCGCTGCTGTACCGGCGAGAGCTGGGTGTCGATCACGACGAGATTTGCCTGGCCGACGCGCGCCAGTTGCCCCAGTTCCTCGACCTTGCCGCGCCCGAGATACAACGCCGGGTCGGGACGGTCGCGACGCGCCCGAACGGTTTCCACGGGGACCATGCCCGCGCTTTCCACCAGCTGCTGCAATTCCTCCTGGGCCTCGAGGTCGAAGGGTGCGCCTCGCAGGGCTACCTGCACCAACAGGGCGCGCGGGTTGGCACCCGCGCCCGGTACTGCGTCCGGAATCAGGTTTCGGACTCCACGTTCAGGTTGACCGGGCGCGCCGGCACCACGGTCGAAACCGCGTGCTTGTACACCATCTGCGTCACGGTATTGCGCAAGAGGACGACGTACTGGTCGAAGGATTCAATCTGCCCTTGCAATTTGATTCCGTTCACCAGGTAGATGGACACAGGCACGTGTTCCTTGCGCAAGGCGTTGAGGAACGGGTCTTGTAAAAGTTGGCCCTTATTGCTCATGTTGGCTCCGGTCAAAATTGCTGGGCGTGTATTCGGGTCGCCCGGGTATACCGCCTTTTCCCTCAAAGGCGCGAAGGTACGGTTGCTCAATACGCAACTGCGAGTTCAATCTACTGGAAAAGGCCGCGCTTTGCCAGCGCGTGACCTGCGCGCCGCCGTGCGTCTCTCATAGGGATTGGTACTGCTTCGAAACTCAATGCGCAAAGGAGTTCCCTGCAGGTCGAATTCTGTTCGGAACCACCCCTCCAGGTAGCGGCGATAGCTGTCCTGGATCTTCGAAAGCGCGTTACCGTGGACCACGATCAGGGGCGGATTCGAACCACCTTGGTGCGCGTAGCGCATTTTCGGGCGAGTCAAACCCGCGCGCGCGGGCTCCTGGCGCTCGACGGCTGCGCGCAAGGCGCGCGTCAGGCGCGGCGTCGACAGCTTGGCAAAGGCCGCCTTTTCAGCGGCGACGGCCGACCGCATCAAGGCTCCCAGGCCGGTGCCGCGCAGCGCCGAAATCTGGTGCGTGCGCGCCCAGTTCAGGAAGTGCAGCTTGCGCTCCATCTCGCGGCGAATGCGTTCGCGCTGCTCGTTGTCGAGGCCATCCCATTTATTGATCGCGAGCACGAGCGCCCGCCCGCTGTCCAGGATGTACCCGGCGATATGCGCGTCCTGCTCGGCGATCTCGGACGCCGCATCGAGCAGGAGAATCACGACATTGGCCTGGTCGATCGCCTGCAGCGTCTTGACGACCGAGAATTTCTCGACCGCCTCGAAGACTTTGCCCTTGCGGCGCACACCCGCCGTATCGATCAGCACGAACGACTGGCCGTCGAACGTGAATTCGACCTCGATCGCGTCGCGCGTCGTGCCGGGCGCATCGAACGCAATCATGCGCTCTTCGCCGATGAGCGCGTTCACGAGGGTCGACTTGCCGACATTCGGGCGCCCGACGATTGCGATGCGGTTGCGCGGCCGTGCACTGCCCTCCTCGCCCCCGGACCCCTCCTGCGCATCGGCCTGCTCCTCGACCACGTGCGGCGCAAGCGCCTCGTCCATCAATGCACTGACACCCTCGCCATGCGCCGCGGCGACCGGGAGCGGATCGCCCAGGCCGAGTTCGAAGAACTCCGCGAACGCCGATACGGGCAATCCTTCCGCCTTGTTGACGACCAGGAGAATGCGCCGGCCGCTCGTGCGCAGGCGCTCGGCGATGCGCCGATCGTGGCCCGTGACCCCCGCTCGGGCGTCCACCACGAAAAGCAGGACATCGCTCTCGGCGATGGCCTGTTCGGCCTGCTGGTTGACGGCGTGCTGCATGCCGCTCGATTCGGCCGGATCGAACCCGCCCGTATCGATGACAAGACTCGCGACGGGCCCGAGGCGTCCCTCGCCGTAGTGGCGATCGCGTGTCAGGCCGGGCATGTCCGCGACCAGCGCGGCACGCGAACGCGTCAGGCGGTTGAACAGTGTCGACTTGCCGACGTTGGGTCGGCCGACGATCGCGACGACGGGTTTCACGGAATCGACGCGGAAGGCTGGCTGCCCAGCCTCAGGAACCCGGGCTCAGCATGAGAACGTACCCACGCGAGGTCTGGAAGAGCGCGGACCCGTTCCAGCTTTGCGGGGAGCTGATGATCGTGCCGATGCTTTCCTCGAAGCGTCCGACGATCTTGCCATCGTCCAGCCGCAGGAAGTGGATCTTGCCCTCGAAGTCGCCCACCGCGACAAAGCTGCCGACGATCACCGGTGCACTGACATTGCGAAACGCCAGCGCTCCGTTTTGCCAGAGACCTGCCCCATTGCCGCGATTGAACGCATTGACATGGGAGCTCGCATCCACGCCCACGACGGTGTCGCCGGTCAGGGCGACTCCCGCCGTCGCCGAGAATTCGCGTGCCCAGCGCAGATCGCCATTGTTGTCGTCGAAGCAGGCAATGCGGCCCTGGTAGGACGCGGCGCAAACGTCGTCGCCGCTCACGGCGGGCACGCCCAGCACGTCGGAGAGGCGCTCGACTTCCGTTGCCCCTTTCGGTTCGGACACCAAGGCATCCCATTTGCCCGCACCATTGGACAACGCGATGCCGTCGATGCGTCCTCCCGGGAAACCGACGATCACGTTGTCGCCATGAAAGGCAATGTCCGATTCCACGCGCAGCGCAAGGGACGGCTCCTGCTTCTGGAATACCCAGCGGCGTTTGCCCGATTCGAGCTCGAATGCCGTGATGCGCTGGTCATTGGCCCGCACGACGACGACACCGTGCCCGACCAAGGGTGGCGCCAGGATGTCGCTCGATGCCTGCGCCTCCCACAATTGCTTGCCCGCGGCGTCGAAAGCCACGACATTGCCGCGCGGCCCCGCGACCGCGACATTGACGCCGTCGCATCCGACCCCGGCTTCGATTCCGCCTTGCACGCTCACGCGCCAGACTTCCTTGCCGTTGCTCGGATCCAGGCGCACGAGCGTGCCGTTATGCGCAGCCGCATACACGGCGTTCTCCAGCAGGCACGGCCGCAGAAACGTACCCTCCGCACTGCCCAGATCGACCTCCCATGCCCGGTGGATCGCGATCGGCCCGGCAACGGGTGTCAGCGCCGTCGGCTTGTCCTTGTGATCGCTGGACGAACAGGCGGCGAGCAAGGCGATCGCACCAAGACACGCGGCCCAGCGCGCGCGGCCCAGCGCGCGCGTGTTTCGCAACGGAGTCATCTCAACCCGCCGCCGGCAAAGCGTCCAACTTGGACTGGATCAAGGGACGCAAGGGGTTTTGCGCGGATGCCTGCTCGAGCGCCTTCGTATACGCCGCGCGCGCATCGGCGACCTTGCCCTGCGCAAACAACAGGTCGCCGCGCCGATCGGAGAACTCGGCGGCAAGTGCCGGGGGCGCGTCTTCCTGCAGCAGAGCCAGACCCTGCTCGTAGGCCTTTTCGTCGAGCAGGATGCCGGCAAGGCGCACGCGCGCCAGCGCCTTGAATTCCTTGTTGCCCGACTTGTCGATCACCCATTGCAGCTGCGCTTTCGCCGCCGCGTTGTCGCCTGCGTCCAGGCTGACGCGCGCCTGGTTCATGGCGGCGAACGACGCGTACGCCGTGGAGGGAAACTGTTGCGTGAGCGACGCCGCAACCGCGCGCTCCTTGGTCGCGTCCTTGGCGACATAGGCCTGCTCGTACTGTTCGTACAGGAGCGAGGCGGCATTGGCTTCCTTGGCCTGGTACCAGCGCCAGCCCCAGTTGCCCCCGACGCCCAGCGCGACCACGATCAGGGCCCCGAGGATCCAGTTCGCATTGGAGTCGAACCACGCCTTCAGGTTGGCCAGGGATTCCTGCTGTTCGATGTCGTACGCCATGATTCGCTCTCGCATTTTCCTTTTTTATTGCGGATCGCCTATTGCGAATCCACATCGTCCGCCGCAAACGCCGCCACCAACCGCTCCGGCAGATCGTCGACCGGCACCCGCTCCTGGCGGGCAAACAGCGCTGATTCGCTGCCTGCGCGCAAGGCCTTCACGCTCGCCGACGACTCTGCCAACTCGTCGGCTCCGACGATCACGGCGTATTCGGCGCCGCTCGCATCGGCCCTCTTCATCTGCGACTTCATGCTGCCAACGCCGGGATGCAGGACAACGTCCAGTCCCACGTCGCGCAAGCGCTCCGCCACGTGCATGGCCGCATAAAAGCATTCGCCGCCCTGGTGCAGCACATACACGTCGCAGGCCGGATCCTCGGCGCCCGCATCCCCCATCAATTCGAGCACACGCTCCACGCCAATGGAAAACCCGCACGCAGGCGTCGGCTTGCCACCCAGGAGCGTGAAAAGGCCGTCATAGCGCCCTCCGCCGCAGATGGTGCCCTGGGCACCGAGGCGGTCGGTCACCCACTCGAAAACGGTCAGATTGTAATAGTCCATGCCGCGCACGAGGCGCTCGTTGATCTCGAAGCTCACCCCCTGGCGGCGCAAGAGCTCCTGCACGCGTTCGAAATGCCCGCGCGACTCCGGCCCCAGGTACTCGAGCAGGCGCGGTGCGCGGGCAAGGCATGCCTGGGTCTGGGCGTGCTTGGAATCGAGCACGCGCAAGGGATTGGTCAGCACCCGGCGCTGCGCATCCTCGTCGAGCTCGCTTCGATTGGCCTGCAGGAACGCGATGAGATCCTCGCGGTGGCGCAGGCGCTCGGGCGTCTGGCCGAGACTGTTGAGTTGCAGCCGCACGGGACCGATCTCGAGCTCGTCCCAGAGGCGGCGCAACATCAGGATCTGCTCGACCTCGATCTCCGGACCCTCGAAACCAAGCGCTTCCCCCCCGACCTGGAAGAATTCCCGGTAGCGGCCCCGTTGCGGGCGCTCGTGCCGGTACATCGGGCCGTAGTACCAGAGACGGCGCGGCCCATCGTGCAGCAGGCTGTGCTCAATGGCAGCGCGCACGACTCCGGCCGTGTTTTCCGGGCGCAGAGTCAAGGATTCGCCGTTGAGCGCGTCGACGAAGGTGTACATCTCCTTCTCGACGATGTCGGTGACTTCGCCCAGGCCGCGGCGAAAGACCGCCGTCGGTTCCACCACCGGCGTGCGCACACGCTGGTAGCCGTAGGCGCGCAGGCAGAAAACCGCCGCGTTCTCGAATCGATCCAGCCGCGCGGCCGCACCCGGCAGCAGGTCGTTCATGCCGCGAACGGCGTTGATCTTCGGATAGTCCATGAATGCAATGCGATCAGTCAGCGGGCGATGCCTGCACAGGCTCGGTTGGCGCGTAGCGCGAGCGCACGTACTCGTCGACCAGTGCCTGGAATTGTTCCGCGATGGTCTCGCCCTTGAGGGTCACGGCGTGATGCCCATCGATGTACACCGGCGCGACGGGCGATTCTCCGGTACCCGGCAGGCTGATGCCGATGTCGGCATGACGACTCTCGCCGGGTCCATTGACGACGCATCCCATCACGGCGACCTTCATCGACTCGACCCCACGATAGCGCTCGCGCCAGGCGGGCATCTGCGCGCGCAGGTAGGACTGGATCCGCTCGGCGAGTTCCTGGAAAACCGTGCTGGTCGTGCGTCCGCAACCGGGACAGGCCGCGACCATCGGGGCGAACGCGCGCAGGCCCAGCGACTGCAGGATCTCCTGCGCCACCATGACCTCGCGTGCGCGCGATTCGCCCGGTTGGGGCGTGAGCGAGATGCGGATCGTGTCGCCAATGCCTTCCTGGAGGAGAACGGACAGTGCAGCGGTCGAAGAGACGATGCCCTTGCTGCCCAGTCCGGCTTCGGTAAGACCGAGGTGAAGGGGATGGGAACTGCGGCGCGCAAGCTCGCGATACACGGCGATGAGGTCCTGCACACCGCTCACTTTCGCCGACAGGCAGATGCGGTCCGCCGGCAGTCCGAGTTCCTGTGCCCGCTGCGCGCTATCGACCGCCGACCGCACCAGCGCCTCGCGCAGCACTTCACCCGAGTCGAGCGGTTGCGCAAGGCGCGAGTTCTCGTCCATCAGGCGCGCGAGCAGGTCCTGGTCGAGGCTGCCCCAGTTGACGCCGATGCGCACCGGCTTGTCGTAGCGGCAGGCCAATTCGATCAATCGCGCAAAGTTGTCGTCGCGCCGCGCGCCCGTGCCGACGTTGCCCGGATTGATGCGGTATTTGGACAATGCCTCGGCGCAATCGGGTGCCTGCGTCAGCAGCTTGTGCCCGTTGAAATGGAAGTCGCCGATCAACGGCACTTCGAGCCCTTGCGCGTCCAGGCGCTGACGGATCGGCGCGACCGCACGCGCGGCCTCAAGCGTATTTACGGTGATGCGCACCAGCTCGGACCCCGCCAAGGCGAGCTCGGCCACCTGGGCGGCCGTTGCCTCGACGTCCGCCGTGTCGGTATTGGTCATCGATTGCACGGCGATCGCAGAGCTGCCACCGATCGCGACACGGGTGCCACCCCAAGTCACTTCGACGCGATGCGTCGCATGGCGCGGGGCGGTCCTCGTGGCTGCATGGACCGACGTGCTTGACGACGCGACCGCGATCGGGATTGCGCGCCTGAGCGTGGCCTGTGCTTCCGGGTTGTTCACGCCGTGGTTCCCTCGTGTCTCATTCCAAGGTCAGGCGTGCCACGCCATTGGGCGTCGCGTAATGCGTCAGCTCGACGGACTTGCCGCGGAATTCGGCTTCGACCGCCGCGGAATTCCCGATGACCACCCGCAAGGGAGGCGTGGCGCGAATCGTTTGCACGCTACCGGCCTCGCAGACTCTCGAAAGCAGGGTCGTGCCATCTTCCTGCACGACTTCCACCCACGCGGCTTCGCGCATGTGCAAGACGAGGGGAACCGCACCCGGACCCGGGACCATCGGTGGGCTCGACGCATCGCCACGCGCCGGTTTGTCGGCGGGCGCGCTTCCGGTTGTGGTGACCGCCGACTGCTTTTCGGGTTGCCTGTCGTCGGCAACGGGCACTGGCGGCGCGGGCGCGTGTACGGAGGGCATTTGCGGCGCGGCGAGAGTCGTTGTGGATGCCGTTGCCGAACCGGGTGCAACGGGCATTTCCGTGGCGGCTGGCTCCGTGGCCTGTGCCACGGCTGGCGGCGTCGGCGCGATCGCAACTTCCGCCGGCCTGGGCGCAACCGGCTGGCTGCGCGGCCAGAATTTGCCCACGAGGCCCGCGATGACCAGTCCGGCAAGCAGGATGACGACCAGCGCCCGCGAACTTTCCCCGAAGCGCGCCATCCGAAATGGCGCCGCCGCAGGGGCGAATTCGGTCGCGCCGCTCACGCCTGCGCGCTTTTCCAGGTCCGCGATCAAGGGAACAGGATCGATTCGCAGCTCGCGCGCGCAGCTACGCACGAAGGCGCGCACGTAGATCAGCCCCGGCAGGGCGGCCAGGTCGCAACGCTCGAGCGCCTGGATCTGCTTGACATGCAAACGCAGGCGTCCCGCAAGGTCCGCAACGCTCAACCCCATGCCTTCCCGGGCAGCCCGCAGCAACGAGCCGAAATCGGTCGCCGGCGGCTCCGGCACAAGTACCTTGGTCTCGCCGAACCCCGACGGATCCTCATTCATCGTAACGTCCGTGATGCATGGCATCGGCTTGCGGTGAACCGGGAAAGCGCAACTGCAGCTGTTCGGCGTACTCGCGCTCGCCCACGCTATCGCCCTTCGCATGCGCCAAACGCGTGCCAAGCCAGAGCGCGTCGGCATCGGGATCCATCGAATGCACGAGAAGGTCGAAGTAGAAATCGGCCCGGTCGAAGCGGCGCTGGCGCAAATACAACTGGGCGAGCTGGAACTTCGCGACAGGACTCGTGGCGTCCGCCTTGAACGCGCGCAACAGGTAGCTCTCGGCCGCGACATCGTCGTGCATCCGCATCTGGCAGATGCCGGCATTTTGCAGCGCACGTGCCGGACTTTCGTACAGGCGGTTGGACAGCGCTTTTTCGAAGTACGCGATGGAATCCCGCTCGTGGCCCGTCTGGCAGAGGAACCAGCCATAGTTGTTGTTCAGGTCGGGACTGTCGCGATCGAGCGAAAGAGCGTGTTGGAAACTCGCTTCCGCCTTGGCGACCTGCCCCGCGTCCATGTAGATCAAGCCGAGCAGGCCAAATCCCTGGGCCAACGTAGGATCGAGTTCCACGGCCTTTTGCGCGGTATCGATCGCGATCTCCAATTGCCCTTTCAGGTAATAGCTTGTCGCCAGTTGCAGGTGGATCTGCGCGCGTCGCTTGGGATCGGCCTCGGTGGCGCCGGGCACGGGAGCGTTCGGATCGATCTGGACACCATTGATGGTGGTCGTCGTCTTGCATCCGCCGAGCATGGCCAGCACGAGCAAAGCTGCCCCTAAATACGCACCGATGCGCGGCAACCCGGTCTTCATGCCGTGCCCGGCGTGGCGGGTGCGATCGGTATGGACCGGCGGCGCGCCGCGATATCCGTGCGATCCTGCACGGAACCGGCAAGCTGACCGCAGGCCGCATCGATGTCGTCGCCGCGCGTACGTCGAATCGTCGTGACCACGCCACCGCCTTCGAGCACCGCTGCGAACTCGCGAATCCTCTGCGTGCCTGAGCGGCGCAAATTCGACCCGGGAAACGGGTTGAAGGGAATCAGGTTGAACTTGCACGAGACGCCTTGCACCAGGCGCAGGAGTTCACGCGCATGGACGTCACTGTCGTTGACGTCGGCGATCATGACGTATTCGAAGGTAATGAAGTCGCGCGGCGAGTGCTCGAGGTACCGGTTGCATGCCGCCAGCAGTTCGCGCAGCGGATATTTGCGATTCAAGGGCACAAGTTCGTCGCGCAACGCGTCGTTGGGCGCGTGCAGCGAAACGGCCAGCGCGACCGGACAATCGCGGGCCAGGCGATCCATCATCGGCACCATGCCCGAAGTCGAGACCGTCACGCGCCGGCGCGACAGTCCGTACGCGTCGTCGTCGAGCATCAGGCGCAGCGCCGGCAGCACGGCATCGTAGTTCTGCAGCGGCTCACCCATGCCCATCAACACGACATTGCTGATGGCGCGCGTGTCGCCGCCTGCCGGGACGGACTGCGCGTCGATCTCGCCGCCGCAGCGGCGCATTTCGTGTTCGGCCATCCAAAGCTGGCCGATGATCTCCGCGGTGCTCAGGTTGCGGCTGAATCCTTGCTTGCCGGTTGCACAAAACCGGCAGTTCACGGCACAACCCGCCTGCGACGATATGCACAGCGTCGCACGATCGTCTTCCGGGATGTAGACCGTCTCGATCGCATCGCCGTTGCCCACGTCGAGCAGCCATTTGCGCGTCCCGTCCGGCGAGGCGCCGCACCGCAGAACCGGTGCCGCGCGCACGGTGGCATGCAGCGCGAGCTTCGCACGCAAGTCGCGCGCAACGTCGCTCATCAGCGCGAAGTCCGCAATGCCCCGTCGATGAATCCAGCGCATCACCTGGCGCGCGCGGAACGGCTTCTCGCCCAGGCCTGCGAACCACGAATCCAGCCCCTCGCGGTCCAGGTCGAGCAGATTCACGTCCAACTGGTTTGTCACGTTCGCCTGCGAATCGAGCACGCTTTCCTCCGGATCGCGCCGGTTGCAAGCCGCCTGTTTGCGCGCTTATTTCAGCGTGGATGGATCTCGAGCGTCGGAAAGAAGAAAGCAATCTCCGCCGCGGCGGTCTGCGCGCTGTCGGACCCGTGTACGGCATTCGCGTCGATGCTATCGGCGAAATCCGCGCGGATCGTGCCCTTCGCCGCCTTCTTGGGATCGGTCGCGCCCATCAAGTCGCGATTGCGCGCGATCGCGCTTTCGCCATGCAGCGCCTGCACGAAAATCGGTCCGGACACCATGAACTCCACGAGATCCTTGAAGAAAGGACGCTCGCGATGCACGCCATAGAACTCTTCGGCTTCCCGGCGCGACAGATGCATCATGCGTGCCGCCACGACCTGCAGGCCAGCGCCTTCAAAGCGCGCAACGATCTGGCCGATGACGTTCTTGCGAACCGCATCGGGCTTGATTATCGACAGGGTGGTTTCCAATGCCATGCGCGTCATCCGCAGCCGCGGATCCCTTGAAAAACGTCTGGAAAATTCGCTGTAAAATTAACAGCTTGCGAGGAAAAGCCAAAACGAGATCTTAGCACAGCCCCAGGGGCGGCGCAGCCTTCCTAGACGGTACCGCCAGGGCTGGATCGGGGCACTCCGGGCTCCAGGACAGCGATCGATTCGACGTGCGATGTGTGCGGAAACATGTTCACGATGCCCGCCGCCTTCAAGTTCCAGCCTGCCTCGTGGACGAGATAGCCGCAATCGCGCGCCAGCGTGGCAGGGTTGCACGACACATAGACGATCCGCTTGGGCGGCTCTGAATCACCCGCGAGCGCCTGGACGACGGCGAGCGCGCCGTCGCGCGGCGGATCGATAAGCAGCCGGTCGATCCGCCCGCCGGCGCCTGCGCGCAATGCCTGCCAGTCGGTGCGTGTCCATTCAAAGAGGTTATGCGCAGCAAACGTCGTGCGCCCGTCCAGGCGCGAGCCACGCGATGCTTCGCCGGCACGCCGCAACAGCTCGGCATTGCCTTCGAGCCCGATGACGCGGCTTGCGCGGGTCGCGATGGGCAAGGTGAAGTTGCCCATGCCGCAGAAGAAATCCACGACCGTTTCCCCCGGCTCCGGCGCGAGCAAACCGACCGCACGGCGCACGAGAATCTCGTTGACGCGGTGATTGACCTGCGTGAAGTCCGTCGGGCGAAACGGCATGCGCAATCCGAATTCCGGCAGGGCCAGCTCCAACGCGACCGCGTCCTGCGCTTCGAGGGGCGCCGCGGTATCCGGACCGGCGGGTTGCAGCCACAAAGCAATGCCACGCGCACGCGCAAACGCCGCGAGCGCCGCGCGATCGGCTTGAGAAGGCGGGTCGAGCACACGCAACACCAGTACCGTCGCGGCCGGCGTGATCGCCACTTCAATCTGCGGCAGGCGATCGCGAATCGACAGTTCGGCAACCAATTCGCGCAGGCCGAGCAGCATCGTGCCCACCGGTTTGGCCAGGATCGTGCATTCGCGCAGTTCCGCGACGTAGCTGCTGGCACGTTCGTGGAAGCCCACCAACACGCCGCCTTTGCGTTCGACGAAGCGCACGCTCAAGCGGGCGCGATGACGGTACTGCCAGGTCGGGCCGGCAACCGGGCGCAGGACGATTTCCGGTCGTACGCGACCAAGACGCTGCAGGGATTCTTCGAGTGCGCGCTGCTTCACGGCGACCTGCGCGCGCGCGTCCAGGTGTTGCATCGTGCAACCGCCACAACTGCCCTGCTCCAGGCCGAAATGCGGACAGCGTGGTTGCGCACGCACGCTGCTGGCACGCAACACCTGGATGACGCGCCCCGTATCGAAGCGCGCCTTGCTGCGCCGACGCTGCCAGAGCACCCGTTCGCCCGGCAGTGCGCCTTCGATGAACGCGACCTTGCCGTCGAAGCGCGCGACGCCGCGACCCTCCTGGTCGAGGGAATCGATTTCCGCGGTCAGGACTTCGTCGGCGACCGCCGAATCGCGCGGTGCCTTCATCGATCTGGGTGTTGCCATGGAGGGCTGCTGTACTCGGTCGGATCTCGGTCGGAACTCAGTCCTTCGCGTCCCATGCGGCGAGAAACTCCTCCCAATGCGGCTGCCCGAGCTCCTGCAGGCTCTCGCGCACGAGCTTCATTTCGCCCGCGTAGGCGGATTCGCTCAGTTGCCCGCGCATGAGGCGATAGCGGCAATGGAGCAGGTAGGTGTTGACCACGTCGGTTTCGCAATAGGCACGGATGGAATCGATGGCGCCGCTGCAGTATGCATCCCACACCTTGTCGCCGCTCATGCCCAGCTTGCCCGCGAAGCCGCACAGCTTCGCGACTTCGTCGAGCGGCGCCGACGCGCGTGCCTGGTACATCGCGAGGACATCCATGAGGTCCGTATGGCGCGCGTGATAGCGGCTGGTGTAGTTGTTGTAGCGAAAATCCCGATCCTCGTCGCCATTCTCCCAATAGCGCGCGGCGACGATGCCGTGCACGAGTGCGCGGTAATGCAGCACCGGGAGGTCGAAACCGCCTCCGTTCCAACTTACGAGTTGCGGCGTGTGGCGATCGATCGTGCGGAAGAAGTCCTGGACCAGTCGTTCTTCGCCATCGGCAGGCGACCCGAGGCAGCGCACGCGAAAGCCCTGTGCATCCCGGAAGGCGCAGCCGATCGCGACGATGCGGTGCTGGTGCAACGGCAGGAAATCGCTGCCGCCCGTCTTTTCACGACGCTCGGCAAAGACCTCCTGCGCAAGCTGCCGATCGTCCAATCCAGCCCATTGCGGCCGCAAGCGTCGCAATCCGGCGATATCCGGAATTGTCTCCAGGTCGAACGCAAGGATGGGCGTCATGAATTGTCGCCGCCGCAAGCGCGGATGGGTCCGCGCGCCCGGGTCAGCGTGGGGGGAGTTGATCGATCGGGTTCATCGGCACGCCATTGCGCCGGATCTCGAAATGCACGAAGGCGCCCGTGGCCGTGGTCTTGCCCGCGATTCCGATCGCCTGGCCGCGTGCGATCGACTGCCCCTGCTGGACCGTGATCGACTTCAAATGCGCATATGCGCTGATCATGCCGTTCGGATGCTGGAGCACGACGAGATTGCCGTATTCGGCCGGACTGCCCGTGTAGCTCACCTGCCCGTCCGCCGCTGCGAGCACGGGCGCGTCCTCGGCCGCCGCGATGTCGATGCCCTTGTTTTGCACCGAATCGAATTTCGAGGTTACCGCTCCATCGACGGGCCAGGACCATCCACTGGCGCTGGCAGCAGGCGCTGCTGCGGGTGCCGCCGGCACCGTGGGCACGGCTGCGGCCGCGATCGTTGGCGCCGCCGGAGCAATTGCCGGTGCGGCCGCTGGCGGCGCGACCGGTGCAGGGGCCAGCGCCGGGGCCAGCGCAACCGTGGGTGCCGCGGAACCGGTTTGACTCGCGTCCGGCGGCAACGCCGTCGGCGCGCTCATCGAATCGAGCGGTCGCGATTCCACGCCAGTCGTCGCGGGTGCCGCGATCGGACTGACCTCGGCAGGCACGGCAACGTCGCTATCGGCCGCCGGCGCAGGCGCTGCCGGCGCCGCCGGCGGCGGCGGTGCGGGAGCGGTCTGCACCACCGCGGGTGGACGTTGGCCCGGGTGTGTCGACAGGTCGATCACCGGCGCCTCATTCAGCGAGGTCTCCGCGCAGGCACTCAGCAATGCCGCGAGACTTGCCGCCGCGAGACACGAAGCACTTGCTCTGGATACGAATGCCATGGTCCTTTTTCCTTAGTGCCCGCGCCGCTTCCGATCCAAGTCGGACGCAACTACGCGGCGTTGACTCCGCCGATCAAGGGAACAAAGCGTACCGGTTCAACGCGGCGGCAATTCCAGCGACCCTGGGCATCCTTGCTCAGGACCGATAAATGCTGATTTTCCTCTCCCAGAGGCGCGACCACCACACCGCCGGGCGCAAGCTGCTCGCCCCAGGAAGCTGGGATCTCGGCGCCCGCGGCTGCCGCGATGATGGCGTCATAGGGCGCATCCGCGGCATGTCCGCAGGCGCCATCGCCGAACACCAGGCGCACAGTCGCCAGGCGCATCGGTCGCAGGTTGGCGCGCGCGCGTTCGTGCAGTGCGCGCACACGCTCGACCGAGAACACCTCGCCGAACAATTGGGCAAACACGGCAGCCGCATAGCCGCAGCCTGTGCCGATCTCGAGGATGCGGGCCGTCCGCGGTGTCGTCAGGGCGGCCAGCGCAAGCTCGGCGCTACGCGCGACGATGTAGGGCTGCGAAATGGTCTGACCGAAGCCCAAAGGCAATGCGCAATCGTCGTAGGCCCTGCTCGCGAGCGCCGCGTCGACGAATCGATGACGCGGCACCGCGGCCAGGGCTGCCAGCACACGCGGGTCGCGTACGCCCAATTCGCGTACGCGCTGCACCATCCGCTCGCGCACGCGAGCGGATGTCAGTCCGGTGTTTTCGTGTGGTCCCGCGTTTGGTCCCGCGTTTGAGTTCGATCCTGGCTGGCGCGGCGGCATGCGCTGCGTCAGGCCTTGAGCCAGCTCGCGATCGAGTCGAGCTGCTCGACGTGCGTCAGGTCGATCTGCAGGGGCGTGATCGACACCAGGCCCGAGGCACAGGCATGGAAGTCGGTGCCAGGCCCTGCCAGGCGCGCCTCCCCGGCCGATCCGACCCAGTAGATCGTCTCGCCGCGCGGGCTCGTGTCGCGGATCACCGGCTCGGCCTGATGTCGCTTGCCCAGGCGCGTGCAGCGGATCTCGCGCAATTCCTCATACGGCAGGTTCGGGATGTTCACATTGAGCAAGGTAGGCATCGGCAGCGGATGCTCCTGGTAGCGCGCCACGAGTTCGGCCGCGACCCTTGCCGCTGCATCGAGGTGCGCGTGACCTTTGTTCACATGGGAGAGTGCAATCGCCGGAAGCCCGAACAGGTAGCCTTCCATCGCCGCCGCAACCGTGCCCGAGTAGATGGTGTCGTCGCCCATGTTCTGTCCGTTGTTGATACCGGAAACGACGAGATCAGGCAATTGATCGAGCAGGCCCGTCAGTGCCACGTGCACACAGTCGGTAGGCGTGCCGTTCATGTAGAGGAATCCGTTGCTTGCCCGATGCACCGTCAGCGGTCGGTTCAAGGTCAGCGAATTGCTTGCCCCGCTGCAGTTTTGCTCGGGTGCTACAACGGTTACCTTGCCAAAGCGCTGCAGCGCCGCGGCCAGCGCGGCAAGTCCCGGTGCCAGGTAGCCGTCGTCGTTGGAAACCAGGATATGCATGGATTGGAATCTGGTCGGGGCGGCGGGATTCGAACTCGCGACCCCTTGCACCCCATGCAAGTGCGCTACCAGGCTGCGCTACGCCCCGAAGGGGTTGGATTGTACACGGGCAGTACGCGCCGCGATCAGCCGACTGCGTCAACTTCCCGGGGTTTCCTTCGCACCGTTTGCGCCGCGCGCGTTGACCAGCACGCTGCGGATCGCTTCGAGTTCCGCGCGCAGGTCCTGCACGGCGGGCGCGGGCTCCTGCACGAGCTCACCATGCATTCCTGCAAGTTCCGCTTCGCCGGTCAGGCGCGCTGCCCGCCTGCGCGCTCCACTACCGGCCGCGCCATCGAGGCGGTTGCGCGCGCCATTGATCGTGAAGCCTTGCTCATAGAGCAATTCGCGAATTCGCCGGATCAGCAGTACTTCATGATGCTGGTAGTAGCGGCGATTGCCGCGCCGCTTGATCGGCTTGAGTTGCGTGAACTCCTGCTCCCAGTAGCGCAGAACGTGCGGCTTGACCGCACACAGGTCGCTCACCTCGCCGATCGTGAAATAGCGCTTGGCCGGAATCGACGGCAAGGCGGCCGCGCCGTTGCGGTCGCCGCCCTCGGGCTTGGACATCGCCATTGCTTTGCGCTCGCGGCTCGACCCGGCGCGCGCTTAGCGCCCACCTGTCCGCGTGACCGTCGCCTTGAGCTTTTGACTGGCGTGAAAGGTGACGACTCGTCGCGCGGTGATCGCGATTTCCTCACCGGTCTTCGGATTGCGCCCGGGGCGCGTGGGCTTGTCGCGCAGCTGGAAATTGCCGAAACCGGATAACTTGACGGCTTCGCCACGCTCGAGGGCGAGGCAAATCTCGTCGAAGAAGCCGTCGACCATGTCCTTGGCCTCGCGCTTGTTCAAACCCAAGCGCTCGAACAGCGCATCGGCTATCTCGGCTTTGGTCATCGTGCGCGAGTCGCGCTCGACCTCTGGCGCCTTGTGCCCCGCCGAAACTTCAGGCGTGGCTGGCAGGTCTGGAAATTTGAAGGAGGTCATGGGCTCGTCGGACACGCCAAATCGTGGGCATTCCTGGGGGTGATTTCGCCTTATTCCCGCACCCGCGCACCCCAGCGCTGTTGCAAATGCTGGACGATCGATGCACGCGCCGCGTCCGCATCGGCATCCGCGAGCGAACGCGAAGTATCTTGCATAAGCACCCGGAATGCAAGACTTTTCTCCTTATTTAACAAGCCGGTAGGAGGTTCGGTTGCCCCATCTTTGGCACCCTTCGTTCCCTCCCGCGGCCGAAAGACGTCAAACAGGCGGACGCTCCGCACCATGCCCAGACCCGGATTACGGGACGCGAGGCTCTGCAAGTCGGTCAGTACCTCACCGGCACGGACCGTGCCATCGACCCAAACGGCGATATCGCGCACCACGGTGGGGAACCGAGGCACCGCCTGGGCAACCGGCAGGCTCAATTGCAGCAGGCAGTCGACTTCGACCTCGAACAGCACTGGTGCGGAGGGCAACTCGAACTGTTTGCACAGGCGCGGGTGCAATTCGCCGATTCCGCCGACCACCGCGCCATCATGGAGTATTGCTGCGCACCTGCCCGGGTGGAACATCACGGGAAGCGGCCAATCGGGACCGCATTGCGTCGCGGCACCGAATTGCGCCGCCAGGGGTTCGAAAAGGCGCTCGAGATCGCCCTTGCAATCGAAAAAGTCCACCTGCCGGTTTGCGATGCCCCACTGCTCATCCTGCACCGGGCCAAACGCCAGGGCTGCCAGTCGCAGGCTCTGGCGCACGCCGGCGACCGTTTCCGGGCCATCCTGCTGGCCGGCATCGAGCGCAAATACCTTGCCCACTTCAAAGGTGCGAACCCGCTCGGCCTGGCGATTGACGTTGTATTGGAGGTTCGCCACCAAGCCTGGCAGCAGGCTGCCGCGCATGACTGACATGGTGCTCGCGATCGGATTCACCACGCGCACTGTTCGCGCCAGTGTCAACCCGAAGTCGACCTGCCAAGAGTCGGGCACGAAGCTGTAGTTGACCAGCTCCTGGTAGCCGAATTGCGCCATCGCGCGCCGCAGGTCGTGCGGACGCCGCCGCGCTTCAGGCCGCGCCCGCATGCTGGCCGGCGCCAGGGGAGGATTCGAGGGGATTTGCGCGAAGCCATGAATGCGCGCGACTTCCTCGATCAGGTCTTCCTCGATCTGCAGATCGAAGCGATAGCTCGGCGGCGTCACCCGGAACGAATCGCCTTCGCGCGCAAACGAGAGTTGAAGCCGATCGAAGCAAGTGGCGACCTGCGCCGCCTGCAAAGGAATACCGAGCACGCGCTGCGCGCGCGCTGTTCGCATGGAAACGGCTTCACGCACCGGCAGGCGCAGCACACTGTCGTCGATGGGACCGACCTGGGTTGCGGGTGTTGCGCAGATTTCGAGGATGAGCTGTGTCAGGCGCTCCAGTGCCCGCGCCGTTCCCGCGAAATCGACCCCGCGCTCGAAGCGATGGCCGGCCTCGGTCGAGAAGTTCAAGCGCCGCAAGCGCCCCTGGATCGATTCGGGCCACCAGAAGGCCGCCTCGAGATAGACATCGGTCGTGTCGAGCGAAACCGCGCTCGAGGAGCCCCCCATGATTCCGGCAATCGCCTTGGGTCCCTTCCCGTCGGCGACAACGCCAATTTCGGGGTCGAGCTGCACGGTCTGGTCGTTCAGCAGGGCAAGCGTTTCGCCTGCCCTGGCCCACCGCACCTGCAAGCCACCCTCTACCTTCTTCAGGTCGAACACATGCGAAGGCTGTCCGAGCTCGAGCATGACGTAGTTCGAGATGTCGACCAGTGCGGAAATCGAACGCTGCCCCGACTGCTCCAGGCGTTTGCGCATCCACGCCGGCGTCGCGGCGCGCGCATCCAGGCCGCGCACAATGCGTCCGCTGAATCGTCCGCACAGCTCGGGCGCATCGACGCGCACAGGCAGGATTTCCTGCGTCGTGACGCGTGCCGGCGGGATCGCGATCGCTTGCAAAGGGCTTGCCGTCAATGCGGCCAGTTCCCGCGCAACCCCAAGCAAGCTCAGGCAATCGCCGCGATTGGGCGTGGTCTTGATCTCGAAGATGGGCTCGTCGAGTCCGAGAGCAGCGGCGAGATTCGTGCCGGGTCTGGCTTTTGCGTCCAGAATGAGCAACCCTTGGCTGTCCTCGCTCAATCCCAGCTCGCGCGCGGAACACAGCATGCCGTCGGACAGTACGCCACGCACCGTCGAGGATGCAATGACAAGATCGTTGGGCAGCTTCGCTCCGGGCAGCGCGCAAGGGACGAGGAGTCCGGCGGCAACGTTCGGCGCGCCGCAGACGATTGTTCGCGCGGAGCCTTCGCCAGTATCGACCTGGCACACCGACAGCCGGTCCGCGTTCGGATGACGCCCGACCGTCTGGACGCGCGCCACGACGACATGATCGAAGCTCGCGGCAGGCGCGAAGTCCTCGACCTCAAGGCCCCCCATTGTGAGGGTCTCGGCGATGGCCTGTGCATCCGCAGCCGCATCGGGTGCCATGGATTTTGCGTGCGGAACCCATTCCCGCAGCCATTCCAAACCGAACTTCATAGCGTGCCGTGGAATTGCTCGAGAAAGCGCAGGTCCCCGTCGAAGAACAGACGCAGGTCGCTGACGCCATAGCGCAGCATCGTCAG
>Ga0181537_10000899_pt1 | contig 27834 bp, 25 predicted proteins | sample PEATcosm2014_Bin_39_FD_119765 | JGI IMG/M metagenome (GOLD analysis project Ga0181537, IMG submission 119765) | Peatland microbial communities from MTU Mesocosm Facility, Houghton, MI, USA - PEATcosm2014_Bin23_10_metaG | ecosystem: Environmental > Terrestrial > Soil > Wetlands > Peat | place...
AAGGCCAGCCGAGCGGCGCATGCCGAAGAGAATGCCGGCGCCGGCGATCTCACGCTCAACGCGGCCGAGATCGCCGCGATCGGCTCAGCCTTCCCGCGCGGTTTCCGCCGCGGCCTGCCGATGATCTGAGGGGCCGCGCGATCGGGACAGCGCGCGTCTCAGGCGCGCGGCCGTCCGTCCGTCGATCGCGGCCAGCCCCAGCGCGATCACCGCCATGCCGATGAAATGGCGCGCCTCGAGCCGTTCGCCCAGGAACATGCCGCCCAGCAGCGCCGCGCTGACCGGGATCAGCACCGTCACCAGCAGCAGATTGGTCGCTCCGGCGGTGGCCAGGATGCGGAAATAAATCGCATAGGCGAGGGCGGTGCCCAACAGGGCGAGCGCGATCACGGCGGCGATCACGTCCAGACTGGGGCGCAGCGTCCAAGCCTCGGGCGCCAGCACCAGCATCACGGGCAAGACCATTGCCGACGAGGCGATCAATTGACCGGCCGCGGCCCCCAGCGGCGGGACGCCGCGCAGATGGCGCCTTCCGAACACACCGGCGATGCCATAGGAAAGGGCCGCGCCAAGGCAGGCGAGCTGGGCCCACATATTCGCGCCTGCTCCCGTGCCGAGATCGGCCGACATCATCGTCGCGACGCCGCCGATGCCGAGCAGGGCGCCGAGCGCGCGTGCCCGCGTCAACCGCTCCTGCCCCGCCAGATGGGCAATCGCCGCGCTGAACAGCGGCGACGTGGCATTGAGCATTGCCGCCAATCCCGTCGCGATATGGGTCTGGCCCCAGAACAGGAGTCCGAAGGGGATCGCGTTGTTGAACAGGCCCATCACCGCCAGCGCGCGCCAAACGGCGAAGCCGCGTGGGAGCGGTTGGCCGAGAATGAGCAATGTCAGGGCCAGCGCCAACGCGGCCAGTCCGGCGCGCAGGAACACCAGCACCAGAGGCGGTACCTGGCCGACGCTGATCTTGGCGAGGAAGAATGCGCCGCCCCACAGCAGCGAAAGCGCGATGAGCAACGCCCATTCGCGGCCGCCCATGCGCGGATTGACTGTGATGGTCATCGATCAAGTCCTGAACCAAGAGCCCTGGTTCCGGCAAGATGATACGCGAAGTGCGCCTGCGCACTCCGGTTGTGGACTTCGTATTAGGATGCGACGGACCGGTGTCGCCTCAGGCGACCGAGAGCCGACCCTCGTCCCCAACGGTGCGCCGCGCGAATGAGCCCACCGTGTTGGCGATTTCCTGAATGGCGGAACCCGAGTCGTTTTCGACCGACAGGGCGACCTTCACGGCAGTCGCCAGCTGTGACAGAAGCTGGACTTCGACGGCCGCGCGTCCGGTAGGCGCTTCGAGGATACGCTGGGTGATCGGAATCAATGTTGCCGCCAGGTCGGAAACGCGCTCGGAAGGCGTGCCGCTGGCGCGCTGACGCAGGTTGCTCGCGGCCAACGCCATCTGTCCGAGCGAGCCGCGCATCGCCACATTGCGGTCGGACCCGTCGATCGACGCGTAATTGTCGGCCACCCTTTTGGCCAGACGGTCGATCTCGACGCCGCAGGTTTCGAGTTGGCGCGCGACCATGTCGCCCACCGCATGTTCGACCAAGGCGCGGACTTCGTCCTCGGAGACGCTGTCGAAGGCGCGGCTCTTCAGCGTGTTTGGCACTTTCACGCCGGCATCGGCGCTCTTCGCGCCGTTCTTCGAGGTGGGGCGAGCCGGGCCGACATAGTCGTAGGTCACGACGAAGGGGCGACGCCGCCGCGCCGACTTCCCGATGCTTTCGAATATGCGGTCGATCGAAACCGGCACGCGGATCAGATCGTCAACGCCGGCGTCGATCAGACGCCGTACCGTTTCGGCCTTGGAATCGCGAATGGTGGCGATGATCGTGACAAACGGATTCTGTCCGATCTTCTTGCGCCGGATGCTTTGCATCACTTCGACGAAGCGGTCGTCGAGCATGTGATAGTCATAGATCAGAAGGTCGACGATTTCGTCGTCGAGCGCGCGGAACAGGCGCTCCGTGTTGTAGCACTGGATGACTTCCAGGATGCCACGCTCGTGCAGGGATTCCTTGATCGCGGTGGCCGCGGCAGGATCGCCGTCGCCGATGGCGACGCGCAGGCGATCGTACTGTGGCGGCGTGGCAGTGTTCCCCCAAACCATGCGAACTTCGTTCGCCTCCCGTTGCGCCCCCGTAGCCGGCAATCACGCCGTGCTCGGATCAAGCGACGATCCCTGTATGCAGCAGGATTCCTCAATGTCCGGTTAACGCGCCGGAGCAGAGATGGGGCTTAGAAAGATTGACGACGGGAAGGTAGCGGCGGGCCTGGTAGGGCCAGCCTAGGCCCGGGCGGTATAGTTGGCCACGGTGGCGGCGATTTCCTGCATCACCTCGATCGAGTTGCGTTCGACCAGCAGCGCGCGGCGGATCGCCGCGGAAAGCTTGGCGAGCAACAGAACTTCGATCGTTGCCCGGCCGGTCGGCACCTTGAGAATACGCTGGGTAATGGCCAGCAGCATGGTCGCGAGATCGGCGACCCGCTCCGAAGGCGTGCCGCGGGCGCGACCGCGCAGATCGTCGGCCACGACCTCGATCCGGTGCAGCGCGCCTTTGATATCTTGCTCTTCTTCATGGGAATTGGACGCCGAGCCATAACCTTCGGCGATGCGCTTGCCCAGGATGTCGATCTCGATGCCGCATGATTCGATCTGCTTGTCGCCCAAGCTGGCGACGGCGTTGTCGACGATGCGCTGCAGTTCCAAATCGCTGACGCCGTCCAACGCCCGGCTGCGCAAGGTGTTGGGAACGCGGATCAGCTGGCCCGCGAATTCGTCGCCACGGCGTCCGATCCGCCGCGTGGGACCGACATAATCATACGAAACGATAAATGGTTTACGCTTCTGCGAGAAATTGCCGAAGCTCTCGAACAGGCGGTCGACCGAAACCGGCTTGCGGATCAGATCGTCGACGCCGGCGCTGATCAGACGGCGCACCGTTTCGACCGCCGAGTCCTTGACGGTGGCGACGATAATGACGAACGGATTCTTGCCCCGCGCCTTGCGCCGGATGCGCTGCATCACCTCGACGAAGTCGTTGCCCAGCAGATCGTAGTCGTAAAGCAACAGGTCGACGATTTCGGTGTCGAGCGCGTCGTAAAGGTGGTCGGTGCCGCTACAGGTCACCACCTGACGGATGCCGCGTGCAAACAGGGAATCCTTGATCGCCGAGGAGTTCGCCGAGTTGGCCTCGCCGATCACCATCCTCATACGGTCGTAGCGTGGCTGCGTCCCTAGCGCGGGTCCGTTCATTGGCCTTTCCAGCCTCCCCCGGTCAGCACAGCAACCGCCCCCCTTCGACGTGATGCGCGCTTAATGCGAGGCATCATGGGACAAAAGTCGCCAAAACTCCACGGATTCGTAGTACGACTGTCATAAATCATATAAGTCATTGATGTCGTGTGTCTAATCTGTGGCCGACCGCATCGAAAACGACCGGCCGATGCTTCCAACTATACGCGCAATATGCGTGCGCTAGAGTTGTTCAATGCGAGCGCGTGAAATCGGCGATAGTCCGGCTGATCTCGCGCATTACTTCGACCGAATTCCGTTCAACCGATAATGCCCGACGAATCGCGGCCGAAAGCTTGGTCAGGAGCTGGACTTCGATGTTTGGGGTGATGCCCTCCGAGCGCAATGTGCGTTGGGTGAGGGCGATCACCATCGTCGCCAGCTCCGACACGCGCTCGTAGCGGGTCCCGCGGGACCGTTTGCGCAGTTCGTCGGCAACCGCTTCCATGCGGTAGAGCCAGCCCTTGAGTTCCTGTTCCGATTCCCTGGTCGGGTTGCCATAATTGTCGGCAACCCGCGCGGCCAGCACATCGATCTCGATGCCCAGCGCCTCGATCTGCTTGTCTTCGAGTCCCTGGACCGCGGCGTTGACGATGCGTTCGAGCTCGTCGTCGCCGATCAATTCGATCGCGCGGCTCCGCAGTGTGTTGGGGACGCGAAGGATCTGGTTGGCGGGTTCGGTGGCGCGTTGTCCCGAGCGGCGCGTTGGGCCGACATAATTGTAGGAAACGAAGAACGGCTTTCGTTCATAAGAGAAGGTACCGATGCTTTCGAACAGCCGGTCGACCGAAAATGGTTTGCGCAGCAAATCGTCGACACCGCCGCCGATTAAGCTTTGCACCGTCTCGGCCGCCGAGTCCTTGACCGTGGCGACGATGATCACAAACGGGTTCTTGCCGCGGGCCCTGCGCCGGATGCGCTGCATCACGTCGATGAAGTCGCTGCCCAGCATGTCGTAATCATAGACCAGCAGATCGACGATCTCGGCATCGAGCGAGTTGAACAGCTGGTCGGTTCCATTGCAGGTGCGAAGCTGGCGAATGCCGCGCTGCCGCATGGCATGTCCCATCGATTCGGAAATCGACTGGTCGCCTTCGCCCAGAATCACGCGCAGACGGTCGTAATGCGGCTCTGCGGCCAAAACATTCGTCATAAAGTCCGCTCCCAAGGCTGGACCCGATGAACGCCGGCCGCGCTTATGGCGCCGGTAGACCTTGTTCATCCCTTAGAGCGCCACCCCGACGAATCGGCCCCTGTGCGCCCGCAAGCGGAGAGCCATAACCCGTGTGACAGCATGGATACAATAGCAAATTTTTGCTTAATAATTAGGCAGTTGTGAAAAAGCCCGATTTCGTCCGACTTTTTCCGCACTTAGCCGCTTCGCTTCGGGAATAAATTGCCTTCCGGTCCGGTCCCGACTCCTATAATTCGACGGGATACGGGACTATGGCGATTGGCCGAACGGCATGGACGAGAAGCGGAAGCGCTTCGAGGTGATGATGCTTCCGCATCTCGATGCGGCCTATTCGCTCGCGCGTTGGCTAACGCGCAATGACACCGACGCCGAGGATGTGGTGCAAGACGCGTATCTGCGTGCCTTTCGCGGATTCGATGGCTTCCGCGGCGAGGACGCGCGGCCCTGGCTGTTCGCGATCGTGCGCAATTGCCATCGCACGCGCTGGGCCCGGGCGCGCCAGGGAGCCGAAGTGCCGCTCGCCGAGGAGCATGGCGCCGACGGCGAAGCCGTTTCGACGGCGCAGCAGCTGGTGGCCGAGGGCGACGATCCCGAGGCCGCGTTGATCCGTTCGAACAATGCCGCGGTGCTCACCGCAATGCTGCGCGGACTACCCGAGGAATTTCGCGAGGTTCTGATCTTGCGCGAGTTCGAGGAGCTGTCATATCGCGATATCGCGACCGTGATCGGCTCGCCCATTGGAACGGTCATGTCGCGACTGGCGCGCGGCCGGGCGCTGCTGCGCGCACGCTGGCTGGCGGCCGAAGGAAAGGCGGACGATGGCGTGCGATAGGACACTTCTCTCCCAGGCCTATCTCGACGGCGAGCTCGATCCCGCCGCCGCGCTCGCGACCGAGGCGCACCTCGCCGAGTGCGCCGAGTGCTCCGCGCTCATTGCCGCCAATGGTTCGTTGAGCGCGGCGTTGCGCCAGGTGCCACGCCGCCACGCCGCGCCGCACGGGCTCGAGGCGCGCATCCAGCGCGCGCTCGACGGCGTCGACGATCAGCCCGCGCGGGAGCATTGGCGCAATCGCGTGCGCCGGTTTGTCGTCGCGCGTCGGCAATGGCTGGGTGGCGCCGCGGCTGGGATCGTGTTCGCCGGAGCGGTGGCGGCAGCACTGGTCTTGGAGCTGTCTCCGTCGGACAAGGACGAGGTTCTCGACGAACTCGCCGGCGCCAACACGCGCACGCTGATCGCCCAGCATCCGGTCGATATCGAATCCTCCGATGTCGCCAAGTTGCGGCCCTGGTTCACGCGCCGGGTCGCATTGGCGCCGCCGATCGCCGATCTTAGCGCGGCCGGCTTCCAGCTGGTCGGCGGGCGCGCCGAGTTCATCGACGGCAAGCGTGTCGCGGCGCTGATTTACCTCCACGACACGCACTATCTCAGCCTGCTCGTCTGGTCGAGCTACGATAGCGAGGTCGAGCCCGGCGTCGACGACCGCGACGGCTATCATCTGGTGATGTGGACCGGGCACGGCCTGGTGTTCTGCGCGGTCTCGGACGAAAGCGTCGCCACTTTGCAAAACGTGGCCAAGCTGATCAACGCCGAAGCCGACAGGGCGGCGAACTGAATTAGCCCTGGCTCCGCCACAGGCGCACGAATTCTTCGAGCTGCGCCGCCTCGAGATCCGAGACCGCCCACAACACCATCCCGTTCTCGCTCCAGTGCACGACGTTATAGCCCTGGCGGATGGAGGAAGCGGGTTCGCGCGAAGCCGCGCCGCCGGCCGGCCAAACCAGCAGATCGATGGGATGATGGCCGTGCTCGTAGACCAGCGCCGCCACCGCCCTGCCATCGACATAGTCGAGACGGCCGCCCTTGAGCGGGAATTGTTGTTCGGCCAGGTCTCTGACCGGCGGCGCGAAATCGATCCGGCCGTCGAACCACGGTTTGACGGTATGGCGGTCGGTCGAGATCACGTCTTCGAGATGTCCTGGCTGCAGCGCGCGGATGTGATCGTCGACGATCCGGTCGGTGAGGTCCGAGGTGGCGTCGTGCCAGGAAATCAGCAGGGCGATCCCTGCCGCCACCGCCGCGCCGAAACCGAACTGCAGCCCCTGCCAGCGTCGCCGTGCCGGTTGTGCCGGCTCGTGCGTCGCCGACTTCTTCGCGATCGCCGCGCGCAGCGCGTCGGGCGCGCGAAAATAGAGTTCGTCCTCGCGCATCGCCGCGCGCACCATGGCGAACCGTTCGTAGGCGGCCCGGCACTGGGCGCAGGTCTCGCGATGCAAGGTGTGCTCGGCGGCCTGGACGGCGTCGAGTTCGCCGTCGAAATCCGCCTGCGTCAGAAGTTCGCGCACGCAATCCTCGCCGCCCACCGAAGTCGCGCTCATGCCGCCCGCTCCCCGGCCTCGATCGCCGCCGCGAGCACCCGCCGCGCGCGCGAAAGCCGTGACATGACCGTCCCGATCGGCGCCTCGGTGACCGCCGCGATCTCCTTGTAGGAAAGCTCCTCCATCTCGCGAAGCAGCAGCACTTCGCGCAGTTCCACTGGCAGGCCAGCCAGCATACGGCCGAGCTTGCGCCGGTCCTGGACTTTGGCGAGCGCGACCTCGGGATCGTCTGAGGGATCGGACAGCGCGAGTTCCTCGCCGGCCGGCGAATCGATCGGCACTGCCACCAGTCCGCGATTGAGATTCATCGAGGCATAAGCCGCGTTGCGCACGATGCGCAACAGCCAGCCGCGCGCATTGTCGCCGCGGAAACCGGGAAAATAGGTCAAGGCTCGGACCATCGCTTCCTGCACGACGTCCTGGGCGTCCTGGCTGCCGCGCAACAGCCAGCGCGCCAAATTGTAGGCGGCGTCGAGGTGCGGCAGCACCACCGCCTCGAAAGAGTCTGAACCGGTCCGATCCGCCATGCCGACCCGCAGTGAGACCACAAGATCGTCGCTCCACTATACCCGTCGCTAGGCGGCGGGGAAGTCCGCGCCGGGCCGAAACCCGCCGATCTACATAATGATCGCGCCGACCGTCGCTTTATTCTCGCTCCGCTAAATATTTTTTGCCGTGAATAATCCGGCGCCGCTTTCGATCATCTCCCACGTTGCACCCTTGCCGTGGAGACGGAGCGATGGACCCTAAGACACAATCGACAGTCGGAACGGACGGACTCTCGCGCCGCCGCGCATTGGCCTGCATGGGCTGGGCCGGGACCGGTCTGTTATGGACCCTAGTTGGCGGAGTGCCCACGGCGACGCTGCTCACCGGCAACGCCGGGCGCGCCCAGGCGGCCGAGCCGATGGGCGCGTTCCGCTTCGTGCAAATCAGCGACACCCATCTCGGGTTCAACAAGGAGGCCAATCCGGACACGGCGGGCACCACCCGATCGGCCATCGATCTGGTGAACGGGGTCGCCGCCGAAACGGCTCTGGTGGTCCACACCGGCGACGTCACCCATCTGAGCAAGCCCGCCGAATTCGATTCGGCGGCCGAAATGTTCAAGGGGCTCAAAGTCACGGATTTCCATCTCATTCCCGGCGAGCATGACGTGCTCGACGAAAAGCAAACCGCCTTCTTCGACCGCTACGGTCGCGGTGCCGGAAAAGGCTGGTACAGTTTCGACCATGCGGGTGTGCATTTCGTCGCTCTGATCAACGTCATGGAGTTCAAGCCGGGCGGATCGGGCCGGCTGGGACCCGAGCAGTTGGAATGGTTGGAGAGAGATCTCAAGGGCCGGCCGGCCAGCCAGCCGCTGGTGATCCTGTCGCACATTCCGCTTTGGACCGCCTATGCCGATTGGGGCTGGCAGACCGAGGACTGGCCGCAGGCGATGCAATACGTCAAGCGCTTCGGCTCGGTCACCGCGCTGAACGGACACATCCATCAGATCCTGCAGAAGGTCGAAGGCAATGTGCGCTACTACTCGGCGCGCTCGACCGCTTATCCCCAGCCCGCCCCCGGCGAAGGCACCACTGGCCCCGGCCCGCTCAAGGTTCCGGCCGACCGGCTGCGGTCCGTGCTGGGCGTGCGCAGCGTCGCGGTGGTGCCGAAATCCGAAATGATATCGGTCGAGGACACCGCATTGGCCTGACCGCGCATCGCAGCCGAATCCCATTTTACTCGGAGAGTCTCATGTCGGTTCTACGCCGAAGCCCTTTCTTTGCCCTCGCCGCGCTCGTTCTTGCCCTGGCCGCGGGTTTCTTCGTCGCCGCATCGGTGCAGGCCGCGGACGACCACCAGGTGGTGATCAAATCCTTCGCCTACGGGCCGAAGGAAATCACCGTGCCGGTCGGCACCGCGGTCACCTGGCTCAACAAGGATAACGAGGTGCACACGGTGGTGAGCAAAAACGGCAAGTTCCGATCCTCGGCGCTCGACACCGACGATTCCTTCACCTTCACCTTCACCGAACCCGGCACTTACGCCTTCTTCTGCTCGCTGCATCCGCAGATGACGGGCATCGTGACGGTGGTGGCGAAGGAGTAACTGTGCCGGCTGAGCAAATGGCGGGGCCAGTGGTGCCGGCCGACTAAGACGTCGGCGGCGCCATCCCGTTGCCGGCGCCGTTACGTTCACCAGCCAATCGAGGAGCCGCGCGGCCGCGCTTTTCGCGATTCGTGTAGTCCCCGCCCGGAATGCTAAACTGGCGATGGGGGACATTCGCTTGGCACGACGGCGCATACTCTTCGTTGTCTCGATCCTTATTGTCGCGGGCCTCGGTTATGGCGCGATCGACTATCTCTACCAGCGGTCCAAAGCCGCCCTGGTCGAGTCCGCCGAACGCGAACTGGGTGCCACGGCCCATAAGGCCGCCAACGACGCCGGCCGTCTGTTCGAGCCGGCCTCCGCGATCGTCGATCGGATCGTCGATGCGCGGCTGCCTGATCTCGATCCGGCGCTGCTCGAGCGTACCTTCTTCGCGCTGGCCTCCTATCCCGTCTACAGCCTGCCCCAGGTCAACGGCGTCTATGTCGGGAAAGCCGACGGAACCTTCCTCCAACTCACCGATCTGGTACCCGATCGGCTGGCGAAGGGCGGCGAGTTGGCGACCAACTATCAAGGCTCGATTCGGCGTGTGCTGACCCGCGACGGATCGACCACCAGCGACGTTTGGTACTACCAGGATATCGCGAGCCATGTCTGGCAGCGCTCGACTCTGTCGCCGGTGCCGGCCGGCTACGATCCTCGCCAGCGGCCATGGTACAGCGCGGCGGTCGGGCGCGACACCCTGACCTGGAGCAAGCCCTATTTATACGCGTCGACGGGCGAATTGGGCATCACCCTTTCCGCACCGATCAAGGACGCGACGGGGAAGCTCTGGGGCGTCGTCGGCATCGACTATTCGATGCAAAGCCTGGCCAGCGTCGTGGCCGATTTCGATTCCCGCCTGATCGGCTCGAACGGCTTCATGTTCATCGCCGACGAGTCCGGCGGGCTGATCGGTCACCGCTGGTTGGCCAGCGTCCGGGGCGAGATGCACGCCAACCCGAACCTGACGATCGAAGAAGCGACCTCGATCCGCCATCTGCATCTCGGCGACGCCGGCGATCTCGCGGTGTTCAACGCCCTGACGGGTTGGACCGACACCGTTCTGCGGGTCGACGACCGCGGCCAGATCATCCTCGGCATCAAGCTGCCGCTCGATGCGACCTTGCGCCTTCCGGAGTATGTGTATGTCGGTCAGCCCCTCGACGCGGTGATTGGCGGTGCGATCCGCGAACTCCGGCGCAACATCGCCATTCTGCTGACCCTGCTCGCAGTCGTCGCCATCGTGCTGTTCTACGCCGTCAAGCTGCGCAGCGAAGTGGCGGCGCGCAAGCGCACGGAGAAGGCGCTGCGCGAAAGCGAGGCCTATACCAAGATCCTGTTCGAGGAATCCTATGTCCCGATTGCCGTGTCCGATCCCGAGCGCGGAACCTTCATCGACGGCAATGCCGCGGCGGTCGAAATCTACGGCTTCAAGTCGCGCGACCAATTGGTGGGCAGGACGCCGCTGGAAGTCTCCGCTCCCGCCCAGGCCGATGGCACGAGTTCGGCGACCGCGCTGGCCGCGGCGCGGGCGCCGGCGGTCGAGGATCGGCTGGCGGTCTATGAGTGGCGTCACCGGCGGCCCGACGGGACCATCTGGGACGCGGTGGTCCGGCTCATGCCGTTCGTCTACCACGGCAAAAAGCTGTTCCAGATTCAGCTCGAGGACATCACCGAGCGCAAAAGGTTCGAAGAGGCGCTGCGCCAGAGCCATGCCGGCCTCGCCCGTGCACAGCGGATCGGCCGCATCGGCAGCGCTGAAGTCGATCTGATCAAGGACGAGGCCATCTGGTCCGATGAACAGTTCCGCATCTACGGGCTCGATCCCGCCGCCGGCGTGCCGAGCATGGATCGGGTCTACGAGATGATCCATCCCGAAGATCAAGAGTTGATGCGCGACACCCGGCGGCGCAATCAGATGGGCGAGGCGACCGAGCCGGTGGAATATCGCATCGTCCGGCCCGACGGCGAAATCCGCTGGGTCCATCGCGAGATCGAGCTGCTGCGCGATGCCGAAGGCCGCGCGATCAAGTTCTTTTCGACCCAGCAGGATGTCACCGAACGCAAGCAAGGCGAGGAGGCGCTGAAGCGGGCCAAGGAACTGGCCGAAGAGGCGACGCGGATGAAGTCGTCGTTCCTCGCCATGATGAGCCACGAGATCAGGACGCCGATGAACGGCGTGATGGCAATGGCCGAGATGCTCGACCAGACCAGTCTCACCGACGACCAGCGTGGCATGTCGTCGGTGATCCGATCGTCCGCCACGGCGCTTCTGACCATCATCAACGATATTCTCGATTTCTCGAAGATCGAGGCCGGCAAGCTCGACATCGAATCGGTCCCTTTCTCGCTGGTCGACGTCGTCGAAGGCGCGGGCGAATTGATCGGCGGCCGTGCCGAGGAACACGGCATCGACCTGATCGTCGATCTCGATCCGGTGTTGCCCGACGCGCTGATGGGCGATCCGGCCCGGGTGCGGCAAGTGCTGCTCAACTTGATGGGCAACGCAGTCAAGTTCACCGAAACCGGCCATGTCGCGCTGCGCGTGTTCGCGCTCGCCGCGAACGGGGCGACCTTGCGCCTGCGTTTCGAAGTGGCCGACACCGGCATCGGGCTTAATGAGGAACAGCGTTCCCGCCTGTTCCAGCCCTTCGTTCAGGCCGACTCGTCGACCTCGCGCAAATATGGCGGCACCGGCCTGGGGCTCTCGATCTGTCACCGGCTGTGCGACATGATGGGCGGGCGGATCGGGGTCGACTCGGTTCCCGGCGAGGGCTCGACCTTCTGGTTCGAACTGCCTTTCGCCGTGGTCGATCCGGCGAATGAACGTCCCGCGGTTGGGATTGCGGACGCGCGCGTCACTGCGGTCGGCTTCGCCGGACCGGAGCGGGCCGCGCTGGAGCGGTTGCTGCGCGCAGGGGACATCGCCGATCTCGAATGGATCGAGTCGGCTTCGGAGCCCGCTGAAATCGAGGGGCGTGTCATCCTGCTGCGCGCGTTTTCGGGCGAAGCGGCCTCCGTCGAATTCGCGCGACGTCTCGGCGGCCGCAACCGTCTCGTCTTGGCCGCGCCGCGCGGACTGGTTTCGACCCTGGCCGCCTCGGCTGGCGCCGGCGCCTTCGCCAGCATGACGGTGCCGATTCGACGGCGTCGGCTTTGGCAGGTCGTCGCGGCGGCGCTGGGGCGCGCCGATCTCAACCAGCGCCAGGCGGCGGCCGGCTCCGATGCGATCGGCTTCCTGCCGCCCCCCATCGAGGAGGCGCACGCCGCCAATGCGCTGGTGCTGGTGGCCGAGGACAATGCCACCAACCAGATCGTCATCAAGCGCATGCTCGACCAGCGCGGCTATGCCCACGAGATGGCCGAGAACGGCGCGGTGGCGTTGTCGCTCTTCCAGCGCGGCGGTTTCGGCATGCTGCTGACCGATTTCCATATGCCGGTGATGGACGGTTTCCAGCTCACCGCGGCGATCAGGAAAAGCGAGGCGGGAACGAATCGCCGCCTGCCGATCGTCGCGCTCACTGCCGACGCCTTGCCCGGCAACGAGCGGGTCGGCCTCGAAGCCGGAATGGATGGCTATCTCGCCAAGCCGATCAACAGCCAGGCGCTGACGGCGGCGCTCGAACAGTTCCTGCCTCAGGCCGCGGCGCTGCGCCGCCGGCCTGAAACCGCGTCGCCGGTGGGCATTTCCGTGGCGCCGCCGCAACCCGCACCCGCAATCAATCCCGAAATCCTCGATCTCGATCGCATGAAAGAGGCCTTCGGCGCGGTGGGCGACGAGGCATTGGCTTTCCTCGACGGATTCGTCGGCGATATCCCGCGCATGATCGAGGCGGTCACTGGCGGGATTGCCGCCGGGGATCGGCAGCGCGCACGCGACGCGGCCCATGCGCTCAAGGGCGCATCGCGTTCGGCCGGCGCCAACCGGCTCGGCCAGATCGCCGCCGACATCCAGGACCGGCTTGACGCCGACGATCTCGATACCGCTTCATTCCTGGTCGAAGTCCTGCCGCTGACGCATGACGAACTTCGTGACACAGTAACCCTTCTGCGCGGCCACGCGCCGACGACGAGGTGACCCATGGCTACACCGACGACGATCGACTACGAGAAAGTGAAGGTGTTGGTCATCGAGGACGAGCTGCATACGCGCTCGATCATCCGCTCGCAACTGCTCCAGCTCGGGGTGCGCGAGATCGCCGAGGCCCATGATGGCAAGAGCGGCATGCTGCAGGTGGTCAAGGCGCGTCCGCATCTGATCTTCTGCGACGTCCATATGGCGCCGATCGGCGGGCTCGAGTTCCTGAAGTCGCTGCGCGAACTCAAGGTCGCCAAGCTGAACGAACTTCCCGTGATCTTTCTGACCGCCGACGCCCAGCGCGATACCGTGCTGTTCGCCAAGGAGCACGCGGTCAACGGCTATCTCGTCAAGCCGGTCTCGGCCGCCCAGCTCAAAGCCCAGATCGACGTGGTGGCGGAAAAGCTCGATCTGAAAAAGTCCGACACGCCGCCGCCCCCGGAGCACCACCGAGTCAAGGGCGGGAACGAACCGCGCTAACGCTTGAATTCATGCGCTCTACGGCGCCGGTGGCACCACTTTCATCACGAACACCGGCGCCTTCTCGCCTGGGCCGAACGGGCCAGGTACGGCGTTCTTCACGGGCGGCAAGGATTTCAGGAACACGGCGATCGCGTGCGCGTCGCGCTTGGTGAAATTGGCGAAGGCGCGCCAGGGCATGATCGGCGCCAGCTCGCGGCCGTCGGGCCGATGACCCTTCTGCAATGCCTCGACGATCTGCGGCACCGTCCAGTCGCCCAGTCCGGTTCCCTTGTCGGGCGTCAGGTTGCGGCCGACGAACACGCCCAGCCCGGGCAGTTCGAACCCGACATCCGAGCCGCCCAGGAAGCGGGTCATGTCCGGCTTGCCGAGGAAATAGCCCGGCGTGTGGCAGTCATTGCAGCTGGCGATGGTCACCAGGTACTTGCCGCGGTCGATCGCCGATTCGGCCGAAGCCGATTGGATCGAACCGCAGAGCGCGATCCCGCCCGCCGCCAGCGCACCCAGAATGGCCGTCAGTCGTGAATTCGGCATGTCATTCCCCCCGTTTGAATGTCGTCTGATGCGACTTCCCGAACGCCAGCGTATCGAACCTCACGGCGCGTCGCTAGAACGTCGGAACGCGGTCGGCTGGGTCTTTTGCCCATGCCGGCCGCGCCTCCCCGGACGTTTAGCTCAGCGTGGGATATTTCCCACGATCGTGTAGCGGACGTGCGCGCTTGGTTTGGTCTCCATCGAGAGCCGTTCCCACTCCTGATAGGCGTGGTCGTAGTCGGCGAAGGGACCGAGCGCTTCGGCCGGGCCGTGCAGTGCCGAGAACGCGGTGTCGGTGTATTCGCCGCCCACCACCCAGAATTGCGATGGGGTCTGGGCGTGGCTTCGGAGACGCGTCATGCGTCGATCGATGTGGGTCATGGCAATGCTCCTTGGCACGAGGGTCAAACGGTCGCCGGCTGGGTGGGGGCGGCCGATCCATGCGCGAACTGCGCCGTCTCGGTCGATCCGCTCATGGCCGTGGTGCTCGAAGTGCCCCCCGATACCGCCACCGCGACCGCATCGAAATAACCGGTGCCGACTTCGCGTTGGTGGCGCGTCGCGGTGTAGCCCCGCTTTTCCGATGCGAACTCGGCCTCCTGGAGCTCCGAATAGGCGGCCATGCCGCGATCGCGATAACCCTGCGCCAGGTTGAAGGCGCTGTGGTTGAGGCTGTGGAAACCGGCCAAGGTGACGAACTGGAACTTGTAGCCCATCGCGCCGATCTCTTCCTGGAAGCGGGCGATGGTCTTCTCGTCGAGCTTGGCGCGCCAGTTGAACGAGGGCGAGCAGTTGTAGGCGAGCAGCTTGCCCGGGAACTTCGCATGCACCTTGGTGGCGAACTCCTTGGCCTCGTCGAGATCCGGGTGCGAGGTCTCCCACCACACCATGTCGGCGTAGGGTGCGAACGCCAGGCCGCGGGCGATGGCGTGCTCGACGCCCTCGCGCTTGCCCTGCCTGAGGCGGAAGAAGCCCTCGGGCGTGCGCTCGCCAGTCAGGAACATACCGTCGCGCGGATCGACGTCGCTGGTGATCATCTGCGCCGAATGGGCGTCGGTGCGGGCGACCAGGATGGTTTCCACGCCCATCGTGTCGGCCGCCAATCGCGCCGCGTTGAGGGTGCGGATGAACTGCTGGGTCGGCAGCAGCACCTTGCCGCCGAGATGGCCGCACTTCTTCTCGGACGCGAGCTGGTCCTCGAAGTGCACGCCAGCGGCGCCGGCCTCGATCATCGACTTCATCAGCTCGAAAGCGTTGAGCGGCCCACCGAACCCGGCCTCGGCATCGGCGACGATTGGGGCGAACCAATAGGTGTCGCTGCGGCCTTCCATCGTGTCGATCTGGTCGGCGCGCTGCAGCGTCTTGTTGATGCGGCGCACCACCTCGGGAACGCTCGAGGCCGGATAAAGGCTCTGGTCGGGGTACATCTCGCCCGCGTTATTGGCGTCGGCGGCGACCTGCCAGCCCGAGAGATAGATCGCTTCCAGGCCGGCCTTGACCATCTGCATGGCTTGGTTGCCGGTCAGCGCGCCCAGCGAACGGACGAAGGGGCGCTCATGCAGCAGCTTCCAAAGCCGCGCCGCGCCCATTTCGGCCAGCGTGTAATTGATCCGGACCGATCCGCGCAGGCGCTCCACATCGGAGGGGCTGTAGTCGCGGCGGATGCCGTCAAAACGGCGGGAGGACTCTTGCTTGGTCATCGGAAACCTCACTTACCTGTCAAAAATGATCAATGGCCGCCCTTGTGTGCGACGCACTGGAAGATCGTGTAAACTGCGTCGAATTTCCATAACCAATTGATCTGCAGAGATTAAACATGAAATTTACAACACTGGATCAATGTGTCAGTATGTAACGCTGTAAAGTTCATGAGGGTCCCAAGATGGCCGACGCGAAAATGGGCGGAAAAGTCAGGCGGTTGCGGCAAGACCGCCAATTGACTCAAGCGCAGATGGCCGAGCGGCTGGGTATCAGCCCCAGCTATCTCAACCTGATCGAAAACAATCAGCGGCCGCTGACGGTGCCTGTGCTGCTCAAACTCGCCCAGCATTTCTCGATCGATCTCGACGTCTTCAACGCCGCCGAGGACGGCAACCTGCTCGACGATTTGATGGAGGCGTTCGCCGATCCGCTGTTCGACGCGCACGGGATCAAGGCGGCCGATCTGCGCGAACTGGTCGGTATCGCGCCCAGCCTGGGCCGCGCGCTGCTCGCGCTCTATCGCGCCAATCGTGGCTCGCAGGTCGCGACGCGCGCTCCCGAGGGCGCCGCCGAAGGCGAGGACCGCATGCTCGAACTGCCGTCGGGCATGCCGTCCGAGGAAGTCAGCGACTTCATCGCCGGACACGGCAACTATTTCGGTGCGCTCGAGCAGGCGGCGCAATCGCTGTGGAGCGCCCAGGAATTATCGGTCGAGACGCTCTACCAGGATCTCACCCGCGTGCTCGCGACACGCTTCGCCGTCGATGTTTCGGTCCTGCCCGCGTCGGCGATGGGCAATCTGCTGCGCGAGTATAAATCGCTGCAGCGCCGCCTCTGCCTGTCCGAGCTCTTGCCGATGAGCAGCCGCACCTTCCAGCTCGCGCACCAGATCGCGCTGTTGGGCTTCCGCGACGAGATCGACAAGCTCGCCGCCAGGGGCAAGTTCACCACCGACGAAGCCGACGTGCTGGCGCGACAATCGCTCGCCAACTATTTCGCCGGTGCGGTAATGATGCCCTATGAGCGGTTCCGCGAGGCGGCCGCTTCCTGCCGCCACGATCTCGACATTCTCCAGCATCGCTTCGGCGCCAGCTTCGAGCAGGTGTGTCACCGGCTCACCACGCTGCGCAGACCCGGCGCCGAAGGTGTGTCCTTTCATCTTATCCGCGTCGACATCGCCGGGAACATCTCGAAGCGCTTCTCGGCCTCGGGTATCCGCATCGCGCGCTTCGGCGCCGCCTGTCCGCGCTGGAACGTTTACGACGCCTTTGCCACGCCGGGCATGCTGCGCGTGCAGGTGAGTCAGATGCCCGATGGCGCGGCCTTCTTTTGCGTCGCGCGCACCGTCGCGCCGGCCGGGCGGCCGGCCACGCGCGGCCCCTTCGGCCCGCGCGTCAGCCAGCTCGCCATCGGGCTCGGCTGTCCGGTCGCGCAGGCAAGCGCGCTGGTCTACGCCGACGGGGTCAAACTCGACGATCCCCAGGCGATGAACCCGATCGGCGTCAGTTGTCGCATTTGCGAGCGCACCAATTGCGTCGACCGCGCCATGCCGGCACTGCACCACAAGCTCGAGATCGACGAGAACCGCCGCGGCGTCTCGGCCTATACGCTGGTGAACTAGCCGAACACCACCGTGCGGCTGCCATTGAGCAGCACGCGGCGTTCGACGTGGAGCTTCACCGCGCGCGCCAGCACCACGCATTCGACATCGCGGCCGACCGCGACCAACTCGTCGGGATCCATGGCGTGGTCGACGCGGATCGCTTCCTGCTCGATGATCGGTCCCTCGTCGAGGTCGGGCGTAACGTAGTGCGCGGTTGCGCCGATCAGCTTGACGCCCCGTTCATAGGCTTGGTGATAGGGCTTGGCGCCCTTGAAACTGGGCAGAAACGAGTGGTGGATGTTGATGGCGCGTCCGGCCAGCTTACGGCACAGGTCGTTCGACAAAACCTGCATGTAGCGCGCCAGCACCACCAGCTCGACGCCCAGCGAGTCGACCAGCGCCAGCAGCCGCGCTTCCTGTTCGGCCTTGGACGCCGCAGTCACCGGCAGATGATGGAAGGGAATGCGGTGGCCGGCCGCAAGCTCGGCGAAGTCGGTGTGGTTCGAAGCCACGCCGGCGACGTCGATGGCCAGCGCGCCCGAACCGGCGCGGAACAGGAGATCGTTGAGGCAATGTCCGAAACGCGAAACCAAAATCAGCGTCCGCGTCTTGGCGCCACGCTCGTCGACCCGCAACGCCATAGCAAAGCGCTTCGCGGTCGCGGCAAAGGCGCGTTCCATCGCCGCGCGGTCAGTGCCGGCGGGCGCGGCGAACGTCACGCGCATGAAGAAGCGATTGGTGCCGGGGTCGCCGAACTGGGCGCTGTCGACGATATTGCAATGCTGCTCCACCAACACGCCTGAGACGGCATGGACGATACCGACGGTGTCGGGACACGAAAGGGTGAGGACGAAATGGGGTGCGGTCATGCGTGACCGATAAAGACTCAATCGGGTCGCGTCAACTTGGGATGACGCCCACGCGGTGGGCGGCACGCCCTCAATCCCAATCGAAACGCAGCTCGTTGCCGGGAAGCGGCGCGAAATATTCATCGATGGCGGTGTCCGAGACGCCGGCCAGCGTCGGCGGGTTCCAGACCGGGGTACGGCCCTTGTCGACCAGAACGGCGCCGACGCCCTCGTAGAAATCGTGGCCCTCGATGATGCGGTTGACCATCCGCCATTCCATTCGCATGCACGCATCGAAGGTGCGCGATCCGCCTTCGCGAATCTGGCGATGGGCGAGTTTGAGGCTGGTCGGCGAGTCGCGTCCGATCTTGGCGGCCGCATCGGCGGCAAAGGCCGAACCATCTGCCTGCAAAGCCGCAACGATCGCTTCGACCGAGTCCAGCGGGAACATGCGGTCGATCAGCGCGCGGTGTTGGGCCAATCCGGGCTCGCCGGCCGGCGTGGCGAAGGCGTTGATGACCTGGGTCGCAATCGCCTTGGCATCCCTTCCAAACTCGGTCTTGGCGAGTACCGCCACCAGTTCGTCGAGCCGTTCCGAGGCCACGCAGGCCTGGGCGTAGCCGACATGGATCGCGTCCGCCGCGCCCAGCCGCGCGCCGGTCAGGGCCAGATACATGCCGAAGCTGCCGGGTGTGCGCGACAAGAAATAGCTGCCGCCCACATCGGGAAACATGCCGATGCCGGTCTCGGGCATGGCGAACAGGGTTCGAGGCGTAGCCACGCGGTGGCTGCCGGGCGCGGAAATGCCGAACCCGCCGCCCATCGTGATGCCGTCGAGCAGCGAGATGTAGGGCTTGGTGAAGCGGTGGATGCGCGCATTCATCCGGTATTCGTCCCAGAAGAAGGCGCGTGCCTCGTCGGGGTGCGTTTTGCCGATAGCGCGGATGTGGCGCACGTCGCCGCCGGCGCAGAAGGCACGCTCGCCTTCGCCCCGCAGTACCACCGCTTTGATCGCCGGATCGCGCTCCCATTCGACCAGCTTGGCATCGAGCGCGGCGCACATGGAACGCGTCAACGCGTTGAGCGCCTTGGGCCGGTTGAGCCGCACCAGGCCCAGGCCGCCTTGCCGGTCGAACAGGATGTCCTGGTCGTGGCTCACAACTCGACCCCGGCCAGCAGCCGGCGGGCAATGATCACCCGCATGATTTCGTTGGTCCCCTCCAGGATGCGATGCACGCGCAGATCGCGCAGGTAGCGTTCGACCGGCGTGTCCTTGAGATAGCCGTAGCCGCCATGCAGTTGCAGCGCTTCGTCGCAGATTTCGAAGCATGTGTCGGTGGCAAAGCGTTTGGCCATCGCGCATTGCAGGGTCGCCTCGGCGCGAGCGCCATCGAGCGCGCGCGCGGCGCGGTGAACCATCAGCCGCGCGGCGTCGAGTCCGGTCGCCATGTCCGCCAGCTTGAATTGCAGCGCCTGGAATTCCGCCAGCATCTTGCCGAACTGGCTGCGGGTTTCGACATGGGTGCGCGCCGCTTCGAGGCAGGCGCGCGCTCCGCCCAGCGAGCAGGCCGCGATATTGACCCGCCCGCCATCGAGCCCCGCCATCGCGATCCTGAAGCCTTCGCCTTCGGCGCCCAAGCGATTGGCCGCCGGTACCCGGCAGTTCTCCAGGACCACCATCGCGGTAGGTTGCGAGTTCCAGCCCAACTTGCGTTCCTGCGCCCCGAATGAAATCCCGGGCCGGTCCTTCTCGATCAGGAAGCTCGAAATGCCCCGGGCACCTTCGCCGCCGGTGCGCGCCATCACCAGATAAAGGTCGGTCCGACCGCCGCCGGAGATGAACGCCTTGGTGCCGTCGAGCACGTAGTGCTCGCCGTCGCGCCGCGCCCGCGTGCGCAAGCTGGCCGCGTCTGAACCGGCATTGGGCTCGGTCAGGCAGTAGCTGGCCAGCACCTCCATCCGCGCCAGGGCCGGAATCCAGTGCGACCGCTGGGTAGCATCGCCGAAGCGGTCGATCATCCAGGCGACCATATTGTGAATCGACAGATACGCCGCCGTTGACGGGCAGGCGGCCGCCAGCTCCTCGAAGATCAGCGCCGCGGCCAGCCGGTCGAGCCCGGTGCCGCCATGCTCGTCGCGCACATAAATGCCGGCGAATCCCAGCGCGGCGGCGTGGCGCAGGGTCTCGACGGGGAAGATCTTGTCTTCGTCCCAGCGCGCCGCATGGGGCGCCATCTCGGCGCGGGCGAAGTCGCGGGCCGTGGCCTGAAACGCGCGCTGGTCGGCGTCGAGTTCGAAATCCATCGCCGCTCAGGCTTTCCCGGTCCTGGCCAGGAACCGCTCGATGGTCTCGACCACGATGCGGTGGTCCTCGGCCTGGGGCAGGCCTGAAACCGTCGCGGTGCCGACCATGCCGGTGCCGCGCACGATCACCGGAAAACAGCCGCCATGCGCGGCATAATCGTCGCTCGTGACGCCCTCGAACTTCTTTTCGAGCGGCAGGCCGCTGATCCGCAGCTGGGTGCCGACATAAAACGAGCTGTGCCCGAAGCGATAGACCAAGTTGGTCTTGCGGCGAATCCATTCGTCATTGTCGGCATTGGTACCGGGCAGCGCGGCGTGGAACAGTTGCTGGCGGGTGCGCGTGATATCGACGGCGATTGCCAGCTTGTCGGCGCGCGCGCGCTCGACCAGGGCCATTCCCAACGCCAGAGCGGCGTCGTTGTCGAAGCGGTCGAATTGCAGCCGCCGCTCCTGCTCGATCAGGGTTTCCAGCAATTCCTGGTCGGTCATTGGATGCTTCCGTGAGGGACGTTTCGTTGGGATTTGTGTCCAGTATAGCGGGACCTCAGGGCCGCAGGAACGGTCTCACCATCTCCTCGCCAATCCGCGCCAATTTCATCGTCTTGGCATCGACCAGGGCCCAATCCGTGCGGCCCTGGGCGCACACCGTGCCGTCGGCCCGTTCGATCAAGACGAAACGGTCGAAGCGCGGTCCGCGCGCCTCACCCACCCAGGTGCGCGCCCGCGCGCCGTCGCCAAGCTTCAACGGATGGCGGTAGTCGATCTCGTGGCGGACCGCCACCCAGCTCCAGCGGGCCTGTTCTTCGGGGCCGATGCGGGCCATCCAATGCGCGGTGCCGGCATCCTGCAGCCAGCGGACATAGACCACATTGTTGACGTGGCCATTGACGTCGATGTCCTCGCGCCTGATGTCCAGGTCCACCAGGAACACGTCGCGGTCGGCGGGAGGGCTGAACCGGTGCTTCATGCTACGTCCAGGCTCCTAGTCCCATTCGCCTGCCGGCTCAACCTCGTATAGGGAATGCCAGCTTCGCCCCGGGGCCTGCCCACAGGGGGGTGGGCAAACCCTTTTGTGGTTGCAATCCCGCGATTAGTATCAAGTATATCTACCCGAATTGGACGCAGCGCCCGTTTCGAAGGCGTGACCGACGGGCGCGCGGAACGCGGTCGCCCACAAGGGCGGGGAGAGGGACGGAATCATGGCCAAGATGAAGCGTGAACCCAAGATCGTGCGGCCCGAGGACATCGATCCCCACCATGATTGGAGTCGGCCGCTGATGGCGCTGGGCTCGATGGCGGTGGACTTCGAGGAACGCGTCGATTTCCGCCGGCTGCACCGGTACCGTCTGGGGCGCACGCGGCAGTCGCTGGCCAAGTCGGGGCTGGGCGCCATTCTCGCCTTCGACCAGTACAATATCCGCTACATCTCATCGACCGTGATCGGCGACTGGGCGCGCGACAAGCTGACGCGCTATGCGCTGCTGACCGGCACGGGCGATCCCTATGTGTGGGATTTCGGCTCGGCGGCCAAGCATCACCGGCTCTATGCGCCCTGGCTCGAGGACGACCATTGCAAGGCTGGGCTTCTGGGCCTGCGCGGCGCGATCCATCCCAAGGTCGGCCTGTTCAAGAAGGCGGCCGAGGAGATCAAGGCAATCCTGGTGGAAGAGGGCGTGGCCGACATGCCGATCGGCGTCGACCTCGCCGAGTTGCCGATGATCTTCGCGCTTCAGGAGGTCGGGCTTGAGGTGCGCGACGCCCAGCAGACCATGCTCGAAGCGCGCGAGATCAAAAGCCAGGACGAGCTGATGCTGCTTAACGTGTCCGCGGCGATGGTCGACGGCACCTACCAAAAGATTGCCCACAAGCTCGAACCCGGGGTGCGCGAAAGCCAAGTGGTCGCCATGGCGGCGCACGATCTTCTGTCGCAGGGTTCGGAAGGGGTCGAGGCGATCAACGCCATCTCGGGCGAACGCTGCTCGCCGCACCCGCACAACTTCACCGACCGCATCATCCGCCCGGGCGACCAGGCCTTCTTCGACATCATGCATTCCTATGTCGGCTATCGCACCTGCTATTACCGCACCTTCAGCGTCGGCAAGGCCACCCCGGTGCAGTACGACGCCTACAAGCGGGCGCGGGACTGGATCGATCACGCGATCTCGCTGGTCAAGCCCGGCGTCCGTTCCGACCACATCGCCGAATGCTGGCCCAAGGCCTCGGAGATCGGCTTCTCGTCCGAGATGGAGGCCTTCGGGCTCGAATTCTCGCACGGGATCGGGCTCGGCATCCACGAGCGGCCGATCATCAGCCGGCTCAATTCTTTCGAGGAACCGACCGAGATCAAGCCGGGCATGGTGTTCGCGCTCGAGACCTACTGCCCGGCCAAGGACGGCATCTCGGCCGCGCGCATCGAGGAAGAGGTCGTGGTCACCGACAAGGGCTGCAAGATCATCACGCTCTATCCCGCCAACGAACTGCCGATCGCCAACCCATATTAGGGAAGCGCGCCGCGCCGATCGCCCGACCATTCGCTGCGAGGCCATGACATGACGAGTGAAGCCCGAGCAAAACCCGTCGCCGCGCCGCCGTCGCTCGCCAACGACGACATCGGCGAACAGACCCGGCTGCACATTTTCCGCACCCAGGTGACGATCCGCGAGGCCGAGCAGCGCGCCTACGACCTGTTCCTGCAGAACCTGGTCAAGGGCACCAGCCATCTGTCGTTGGGGCAAGAGGCGGTCGCGGCGGGGGTCGCGGCGGCGATGCAGCCCAAGGACCTTAGCTTCTGCACCTATCGCGGCCACGCCCATACCCTGGCCCGCGGCGTGTCGGTCGAGAAGGTGCTGGGCGAGTTGATGCAGCGCGACAATGGCTTGATGCGCGGCAAGGGCGGCTCGATGCACCTGACCTCGGTCGAGCACGGAGTGATGGGCTCCTACGCCATCATCGGGGCGCATCTGCCGATCGCCTGCGGCGCGGCCTGGCGGGCGCAATACAAGGGCCACGACGACGTCTCGGTCTGCTTCTTCGGCGACGGCACCACCAACATCGGCGCGTTCCACGAAGCGCTCAACTTCGCCGCGACCTGGAAGCTGCCGGTGATCTTCGTGTGCGAGAACAACCTCTACATGGAATACACGGCGATCGCCGACGTGATCCCGGCCAGCATCAAGCATCCCGCCGCCGACCGCGCCTCGGCCTATGGGCTGGAACGCATCGTCATCGACGGCAACGACGCCGACGAGGTCTATCGCACCGCGCAGATCGCCTTCGCCAAGGCCCGCAAGGGCGACGGCCCCAGCATGATCGAATGCATGACCTATCGCTATAGCGGGCATTCGCGCGCCGACCCCGGCAAGTACCGGCCGCCGGGCGAGCTCGAATCCTGGCAGAAGCGCGATCCGATCAAAATGTATCGCAAGCGCTTGCTGGATTTCGGCATCGCCGAGGCGGCTATCGCCGACATCGAGGCCGAGGTGCGTCATATCGTCGATACGGCCACCGAGGCCTGCAAGGCCGCCCCGACACCCGACGTGTCGCTGATCACCTCGGATGTCTATGCCGATGGAGGCTGGGCGTGGCGGAACTGACCTATCGCGACGCGGTCGCGCGCGGCATCGCCCAGGAGATGGCGCGCGACGAAGACGTCGTGTTCCTGGGCGAGGACATCGCCAAGGCCGGCGGCGTGTTCAAGACCACGGTGGGCCTGCTCGAACAGTTCGGACCGCTGCGGGTGCGCGACACGCCGATCTCCGAACAGGCGATCATGGGCGCGGCGATGGGCGCGGCCATGACCGGGCTCAAGCCGATCGCCGAGATCATGTTCTCGGACTTCTTCGCGGTCTGCTTCGACTACATCGCCAACGAATTCCCCAAGAGCCGCTACATGACCAACGGCCAGGTGCGCTGCCCGCTGGTGGTGCGCACGGCCAACGGGGCCGGGGTGCATTTCGGCGCCCAGCACAGCCAGAGTGTCGAAAATTGGGCGATGATGATTCCCGGCCTCAAGGTGGTGGCGCCCTCGAACCCACGCGACGTGATCGGACTGCTGGCGGCCGCGGTGCGCGATCCCGATCCGGTGATCTTCTTCGAGCACAAGGGCCTCTACCCCACCAAGGGCGAGGTTCCCGACGGCGAGATCGTCGACACGCTGGGCACGGCCAAGATCGTCCGGCCAGGCAAGGACGCGACCATCCTGGCGCTGGCCATGATGGTGCCGCGCGCGCTGGCGGCGGCCGAACGGCTCAAGGCCGAGGCCGGCATCGATTGCGAAGTGATCGACGTGCGCTCGCTGGTGCCGCTCGATACGCAGACCATCCTCGGATCGGTGGCGAAGACCTCGCGCGTCTTCACGGTGGAAGAGAATCCGCGCCTGTGCGGCTGGGGCGCCGAGATCGTGTCGATCATCGCCGACGAGGCGTTCTACGATCTCGACGGACCCCCGGTGCGGATCACCACACCGCATATTCCATTGCCCGCCGCCGACAAGCTCGAGGACATGGTTCTGCCCAACGAGGCGCGCATCTTCGATACCGTGCGTCGCTCGCTCGAAGGGTGATCGCCATGAACAAGCCCGTCTTCGACAACATCGTCGCCGGCGTTCCCACCGATCTCTATATCGGCGGCCAATGGCGGCCGGCCTCCGACGGTTTGCGCTTCGACGTGCTCGACCCCGCCACCGAATCGGCGATCGCCTCGGTCGCCTCCGCCAGCGTGGCCGACGCCGCCGCCGCCCTCGACGCCGCCCAGGGCGCTTTCGCCGACTGGGCCGCGCGCAAGCCGCGCGACCGGGCCGAGGTGCTGCGCAAGGCCTTCGAGTTGATCATGAAGCAGGCCGAGCGCTTCGCCCGGCTGATCACGCTCGAGAATGGCAAGGCGCTCACGGATTCGCGCGGCGAGGTCGCTTATGCCGCCGAGTTCTTCCGCTGGTACGCCGAGGAAGCCGTGCGCAACATCGGCGAGGTCTCGCGCGCGCCGTCCTCGGGGGCGCGCATTCTGGTCAGCCACAAGCCGGCCGGGATCGCGGTGCTGGTGACGCCCTGGAATTTCCCGCTGGCCATGGCGACCCGCAAGATGGGCCCGGCGCTGGCGGCGGGCTGCCCGGTTGTCGTCAAACCGGCCTCGGAAACGCCGCTCACCATGCTGGCGTTGATGCCGATCCTGGAGGAGGCCGGCGTGCCGGCCGGCATCGTCAACGTCATCCCGTCGCGGCGCTCGGGCCCCGTGGTCGACGCCATGCTGGCCGATCCACGCGTGCGGGTGGTGTCCTTCACCGGTTCGACCGAGGTTGGGCGCAAGCTCCTGCAGTCGGCGGCCAAGAACATCGTCACCCCGGTGATGGAGCTGGGCGGCAACGCGCCCTTTATCGTGTTCGAGGATGCCGACATCGACGCCGCGGTCGAGGGCGCGATGATCGCCAAGATGCGCAACATGGGCGAGGCCTGCACCTCGGCCAACCGGTTTTATGTGCACACCAGCGTGCACGATGCCTTCGCTCAGAAGCTGACGGCCAAAATGGCCGCGCTCAAGCTCGGCAACGGGCTCGAGGAGGGCGTCGCGGTCGGTCCGCTGGTCAACGCCGACACCCGCGACAAGGTGGCGGCTTTGGTGGCCGATGCTGTGTCCAAAGGTGCCAAGGTGCTGACGGGCGGCAAGACGCCCTCGGGCACCGGCTATTTCTATCCCGCCACGGTGCTGACCGGCGTGCCCGATTCGGCCGCAATGGTCAGGGAGGAGATTTTCGGCCCGGTTGCCTCGATCCAAACCTTTGCGTCCGAGGACGAAGTGGTGCGCCGCGCCAACGACACGGAATACGGCCTCGTCGCCTATCTCTATACGCGCGATATCGGCCGCGGCCTGCGCGTCTCCGAAAAGCTCGATTTCGGGATGGTCGGTCTCAATCGCGGCTTGGTGTCCGATCCGGCCGCGCCGTTCGGCGGCATGAAGCAAAGCGGCATCGGGCGCGAGGGCGCGCATGAGGGCGTAATGGAATTCCTCGAAACCCAGTATGTTTCGGTGAGCTGGTAATCGTATGGACGTGTTGATGCCGCAGCTCGGCGAGACGGTCAGCTCGGGCAAGATCACGACCTGGTTCAAGAAAATCGGCGACAGAGTGGCGCCGGGCGACAATCTGTTCGAGATCGAAACCGACAAGACTTCGATGGAGGTGCCGGCAACTTCGGCCGGAACGCTCACCGAGATCCGGGTCGGCGACGGAGTCGAAGCGCCGGTCGGCGCCATAGTGGCTGTGATCGCCGGAGTAGAAGCGCCGGCCGCCCCGCTTCACGCGCCGATCCATCGACCCCCCGCCTCGGCCAAGCTCGATCCATTCCACGAAGTGCGCTCGCCGCTCAAGAATTACGGCCCGGCCAAGCTCGGCAACGGGGCCGCGATCACCCCGCTGGCGCGGCGTCTGGCCGCCGAGGCCGGGATCGATACCGCCAGTATCGCCGGCTCGGGTCCGCGGGGCCGCGTGGTCAAGCAGGACATCGCCGCCCTGGTGGCCAAGCAAATGGGCAAGGCGGTTCCCGCCAAGACCCTTTCCGCCGCGCCTCCGGGCGCGCCGCTGATCGCAAGCGCCTCGGCCGAGCAAGTCAAAGCGCTCTATCGCGACCGGCCCTTCGAGGAAATCGCGCTCGATCCGATGCGGCGCGCGATCGCGCGGCGCCTGCTCGAGGCCAAGCAGACCATTCCGCATTTCTATCTGGTCGCCGAGTACGAGATCGATGCGCTGCTGGCCTTGCGCAAGCAGGCCAACGCCGCGGCGCCGATGAACGAGAACGGCGCGCCCGCCTTCAAGCTTTCGGTCAACGACTTCATCGTCAAGGCCTTCGCGCTCGCCCTGCAACGCGTACCGATCGCCAACGCGGTGTGGGCCGAGGACCGTGTGCTGCGGCTGAAGAGTTCGGACATCGGCGTCGCCGTCGCCATCGAAGGCGGACTGATCACGCCGGTGGTGCGCGATGCCGAAACCAAGTCGCTGGCGGCGATCTCGTCCGAGGTCAAGCGCCTGGCCGCGCGAGCCCGCGACCGCAAGCTTCAACCCGCGGAATACCAGGGTGGGGTCTCGACCGTCTCCAACCTGGGCGGGCACGGTGTACGGGAGTTCTCGGCCATCATCAATCCGCCGCAGGCCACCATCCTGGCGATCGGCGGCACGCGGCGGCAGCCGGTCGAAACCGCCGACGGCGGCATCAAATTCGTCAGCGCGCTGACGGTGACCCT
>Ga0181537_10000900_pt1 | contig 27812 bp, 53 predicted proteins | sample PEATcosm2014_Bin_39_FD_119765 | JGI IMG/M metagenome (GOLD analysis project Ga0181537, IMG submission 119765) | Peatland microbial communities from MTU Mesocosm Facility, Houghton, MI, USA - PEATcosm2014_Bin23_10_metaG | ecosystem: Environmental > Terrestrial > Soil > Wetlands > Peat | place...
CTTAGTTCGGCTTCGCGACGCTCGCGGAATCCCGTTTCGTGGCAGGATCGGTCCCTACGCCCATATGGACGCCAGCATGGCCAGAGCCACGCGATAAATCTTTTGGTGATCCAGCGGCAGGCTTCGAAGTGCCGGTCGCAGGTTTCACATTTCCCGCATCAATTTTGGGGTTCGTGTCTTTGCGCAACAGGTTCGAAATTTTCGCGGTCTTGACCGTTCCCGGCCCCGGCGCAACAAGATTCTTGATACCCGCCATCATCGCGGCTTTATGATCGCCGCGACGCCCGGGGGTAGAAACCCCTCCGACGTTACCTTTGCGGCCTGTCACAACTGGTTTGGGTGATCCTTTGGCAACCATGGGAATTTCCTCTCTTATGCTTTTGTAATCGCAGATGCGGCCTTAAACCCCGCGCCCATCTTCGGTGTCGCGTTCATTTCCGGTTTGATCGATCCGCCCGGTTTGGCCTTCGGTGCGATGGTTTGTTCGCCAGTAGCCGCGCCCGGAGCCGACCGGCCATCCAGATTCGTATCTGTAAAAGTCTTCGGTTTGGCAGGCATCGCCTCGATAGTCATAGTCGCGGTACCGCGCTTGGCGGACGCTGTCTTGCCGGGCTTCGAGAGCCCAGAGAGAGCCTTCCCCATATCTTTTGCCATGACCAATAGTCTCCTACTTATGGAAACCGAAGTCTTAATTTGCGGGCAAGATTACTTCGCGGCCTTGGCGAGCGACTTCATACCGGACATCATCAGCGCATGTTTGCGGGCCGTCTTGGCTTCAGGAGCGGTGAGGACGTGTTCCCCGGCCTGCAGTTGGTAGGTTCCGCTTTTCTTTACCGGGCCACCCTTGTGCATCTTGGGAGCATCACCCAGCGCAGTCTTGGCTTTGCCGACCATTTCAGCTTTCGATTTCAATTCGTTCGCGGTCCCTTTTTCGGGCTCGCCGATACTCATCGAAGCCTTTTTTGGAGCCACTGCTGGGGCAGGCGTAGCTGCAGCTTTCGGGGCTCCTGAGCTTGGGAATGTAGCGTTCGCGTGTGCGAGTGTGGCCTTGGCTCCGGCCAGCGCCTTGGCAACTGGATCATTGGACTGCGGCATGGTATTACCCCTTGTGCGCCTTTAGCGCGTTTTGGTAGGCCGCGATTGCCGCGCCCTTACCTTTGGCCTTCTCGATCTTAGCAAAATTCCCCGTGGTCTTCGTACGCCCCAGCGCGTGAACTGCCGCGCGCCCGTGGGCTCCCTTCGGTTTGTGGCCTTGGCCGGGCTTCTTTAATCCCGCCAATGCACCGTGAATATCGTGTGCCATATGCTTACCCCAGCGTGTACTCAATCCACGCGATTCCTGTGATGTTGTTGGATGATGAATAATCCCAGTATGTGTAAAACTGATTTGGCAGCACCGGCGCGCGCAGCGTTTTAGAGAGACCGTTTCCCGCCCCGACCAGCGTCACAGGCCGATACGCAGGGATTCCATTGTCCGACAAGATTGCAGCCGCGTTGCCGCCAACAGCCACTTGACTGATGACTGCAACCCAAGTCATTTTTGAACCATTTTGCCATGACTGAAGTCCGAAAGCGTTCTCCCATTGAGTCGTTGTGCCGTTCGACTCCAACGATGGGGTAGAAATACCAGTCGGACCGAAGAGTGTTCGTGGAACTGTCGGGGCATAAGGTCCCGCAGAATAGGGCTGGCCAGTAGCTGGAAGTGACCCGGGATTAGCTCCAAGTAAATTCAAAGACTGCAAGCAAGGAACAGCCCATGAGTATTCATGCCAGTGTGCCAAAACACCCGACCCACTTGTGGTAACCGTAACTTTGTAATAATACCCAGCAGGCACAGGAAACATGGAGTAAATCGCGAGCGGGCCGCCGTAAGCACCGTAGGTTGAAATAACTTGCTGATCCACGACTGTAGTCGGAGACGCATTCCCATCGCACACGCAATTAATCTCATCGCCTGTCGATAGAGTGTTCGATTGGGCCACCACAAACAACGTAGTCGCACCAGTGTTCTGATAGATCGTGCCAGAAACACGAGTCCCAACGATATCTCCGCTGTCAAGGAACGTGCCAGAAGCAAGTTCGTATTCGCGCCAGATCAAAAGCGTTTGTGTGCCGTTTGTCGCCACCACTTCGTAATAATTTCCGAGGAGTACAAAAAACTGCAAGTTCGTCAAACCATCGCCGTTTTGCTGTCCCGACATTTGCGCAACTGGAGTTGCGGGAGATGATGTTGCGCCGGTGTTCGCGGTAATACATCCATTGGTGCCGCTATTTTGCGCGGCTACGCTCACAAGCAAAGGCTTGCCTGTTGTGTTTTGATAAACGGTGCCAATCGCACGAGTCGCAACAGACGCCGCGGAAACTTCGGACATGACCGAAGAGGACGAGCCGCTTCCAGAGCCGCCACCCGACGAAAATGTGTGCATATGGGTACGCATGTCAATTACCCCTTGTGGTTCTTCCCGGGCTTCGAGAGCCCCGCCTTGCTGAGCGCAACAGCGATCATCATCTTCCGCCTCGCTTCACCAGTCTTGCCTGTGGCCGTGACCGTCTTTGGCGTCTTTGCATAGACTTCATGAAACGCCTGTGCTTTAGACATGTCGGCCACGACATTACCTCGCCAGTGGTTGTAGCGGACTGCGGGAAGGAACTTCTCCCAAAGGCTTCGTCACGATATTAATTGGCTTTGCTGCTGGTGTCGCGGCAATCGCGGCGATTTGCTGCGCATGATCGTGAAGAGTATTCTGCGCGGATTCGAGTCCGATCTGTTGCGCACCTAGATGATTTTGAAGTTCAGCAACCTGTGCTTTCAAATCCGCCACTTCAGATTGCAACTGCGCGATGGAATCTTCAATTGTTGCCATGTTCGTGATCCTCACATTTCTCAGCAGGGGGTCGTACGAAACGGCAGCACCCATGCTCCAGATTGATCTTGATAGCCGGTCGTCCGCCGATCATAACCAACTTATCCTGCATACAAAAATCGTCAACCACGCGCGGGTGGATACAATAAGGTTCATCCGGCGCGGGCTTGTGAACGCAATCTTCACAATGGTACGGCCCGCATTCGCCGTATCCAGATTCGGGAGTCCCAGTCTCGTCATAGATCGACCCATGACGCGGCTGTCCCAGCATATCCGTTCCGGGTATAGTGAAGTCCATACTTGTGAACAAAAAGTCATAAATTCCAGTGTCTTGCCAAAGCAGTGGCCCATGTTCTAAACTCTTCCACAGTCATATCGTTTTTTGCTAAGTTGCAGGTTCGACAACATGGACGCACATTATTCAGCGTGTATTCCCCAGCACTATCAATCCGGTCCAGTCCCCATGTATCGCTGCGGTCTCTGCCACAATAAAAACAGGGATCGGGCGCAAGACCTAGAAATTCTTCTAGAGATATACCCACTCGCAACTTTCGCTGTTTTGCGCGGGCTCTAAAAATAGACCAGCGACCAGCCGCAGTGGTGCGCCAAAGAGGATCATACGCTTTTCGATAAGCAATCCGCTCAGGCTTATGATTTTGTCGCCACTGTTTATCATACTTCGCTTTTTTCTTAGAATATGGATGGGATGTGTTCACAACAAGACTCCCCTATTTGAGAAAAGGAAAGTCTTAAAATTCGTAATCGTGGTTGATTTTGGCGGGGGTTGGTTTGCGGGCGGAAGGTTTGCTCTTGGCTTTGCGCGGATTCTTGGCCGCGTCCATCATGGCGCTGGCGGACGGAACATTAGGCGTCGCGCCGGGCAGCTTTGCGGCGTATCCCAATAGGTCAGCCTTGATCTTCAGGGCCTGCACCTGCGCAATAGAGAGCCGACGATTGTGAATGGCGCGGGACACCTCTTGCAAAAACTCTTCGACTGGATCTGTATTGAAATGCCTATTCAACGCTTCGATCACCCGGATGTTTCCCATCATCGCGTAGGACATCACGCGCACCGATTCCGCGTCTTTGCAGACGTACGCCTTCTGCGTCGCGTCGAGGCGATCATAAACCCCCGTGGCCAATCCTCCGGCAATATAAGTTGCACAAAAAAGCTGTTGTTTGGGTGTGAGCGCGCGATATTCAGGCGTCTCCATAACTTCATCCAAAGTTAGCTTTCGTCTCAATTCGTTATTCATAAAATCTTAAATACCTCATCAGCCCGTCTAGAACTACAAGATCATCGTGTACCATCCCAAGCGCCACATTACAGCAGTTGCAAAGTTCACCGCGCAACTTTCCTGTCTTGTGCGAATGATCCGAAACCCAACCCTTTCCATGGGGATCAGTGGAACGACAACCCGGATTTGCACATCGAAAATCTTGGGCCGCAATCCGCTGTTCTTTTTGTTCCAGCGTAATTCCATACGCCTTTTTGCATTTACTATCACGATTTGCGCGAGACCGAACCAATTTGGTTTCTGGATCATCTTTTTCTTTTTGTTTGCGCCGACTCATGGATGCCTTGTAGTTTTCTGGATGATCACGTTTCCATTTTTCTCGATCCTGTTGTCCAAACACTCTATTACGATGTTGCATGCGACAAACAGGCGTGCAATATTTTGTCCTAGTTGGGTGATATTTATTTGGCACCACCCCATTAGAACACAAAGGATTGGCGCACCTATTCGTCTGCGGTGATGAGCCGCCCTTCAACTTGACCTTCTCGCAAAAGTCTAAATTCGAATCCATCGAGTGCCACCGTCTTTCCCGCGTAGGGTCCGTAGCAGATGCGATCCTGCTGTTTTAGTGTACCACAAAGCGGGCCAACTGCCACCACAAATCCAAAGCACATCTCCTGTTGCCTGACGTTGTCCGGCAATTCGATCCCATCCAGAGTGGTGGTTCTCTTATTGTCCGTCACCAATAAATAATCACCCATTGGTTCTAATCGAGTCTTAGACATTGGCGTCTAGCCTCCGGGGATATATTTGCGCCGCAAGGATTTCGCGGGAGTTGATGTCATCGCACACATCAGTTGGAATAGGCCGCTGCGTTACTATCTGTAGTTCTTCGCCGCTGGGCAATAAAACTGACCAGAAGTACACAGTCTGCCCGGGGCGAACATTTGGAATTTTATTGTCGCCGAATCCTAGCCTATCCATTTTGTTTCTCCTGTTTAATTTCGCTCACCGTGGCTCCCATGGTGAGGATGCTGCAAGCCACCGCTGCCGCGTTCTTCAGGGCTTCGATCACAACTTTCACGGGATCGATAATTCCTGCGTTAACCAAATTTTCAAATTCTCCGGTCACCGCATTGTAGCCCAGCCCCTCATGACTTGATAAAAGAGTACCGATTATCTCGTTCGCGTTGACGCCCGCGTTCTCTGCGATCTGCCGGACCACCGCGCGCCCTGCGCTGGCCACAACAGAAAATCCGGGTCCCTCTTCGCTCGCTACGGGTGGAGTACGTTCACTCAATCCAAATGCCGCATTGAAGATGGCAGTGCCACCGCCCGCGACCACGCCAGACTCAACCGCAGCCTTCGCCGCCGATAGTGCATCGACAACACGGTCGCGCTTCTCTTCCATCTCCGTGACGGTCGTGCCGCCCACTTTGATGATCGTGATGCCGCCCAGCAGCGCCGCCAGTCGCGTTTTCAGCGGGGGTTGCTCCGCCGGAGCCGCCGCTTCGATAGCGGTACGGATATGGGCAATGCGCCCGGCCAATTCCACTTGGCTGCCCTTGCCGTCGATGATCTGCGTTTTGGCCATGGTGGTGACAACCTTGCGCGCCACACCCAGCTTTTTCAGATCGACCGTTTCGATTTTCATTCCCATGTCTTCCGTGTACGCGGTGCCGCCGACTAGCGCGGCAATATCGCGCATCACTTCCTTGCGCCGGTCACCGTAGGCTTCCATGCGCACTGCGTTCACTGGCAGCGCCAACGCGGCCTTGTTCTTGATGATGCACGCCAATGCTTCGGCCTCGTATCCTCCGGCAATGATCAGCAGCGGGGTGTTATCGGCCTTGACTTGCGACAAGATCGGCACAACCGCCTTGGCAGACGAGATCACACCTTCCCACAACAGGATGCGACAATTCGGCAACTCCGCTTTCATTTCCTCTGGGTGCGTGATGAACACCGGCGAAAGCAGATTCGATTTTTCCAACTCCAGCCCGGGCGCGTTCTCAACAAACGTCTTCGCTGTCACGGATGGTTCCGCCGTCACAATTCCATCCTTGCCCGCTTTCTCAACAGCCTCCGCGACAAGCCATCCGATCTCCGTGTCCCCGTGCGCAGACACCGTGGCAACTTGAAAGACTTTGTCCCCGGAGACTTCTACAGCCATCTTGCGCAGCCGGTCAATCACAAGCGCCGTGGCCTTATGAATGCCGCGCTCCATGGCCAAAGGGTTCGCACCCTTGGTGATCAAATCAAAGCCAGCGTGAATCATAGCGCGGGCAAGAACAGCCGTGCAGGTCGTGCCGTCGCCAACGACGTTGTCGGTTTTCTGGCAAGCCTCGCGGATCAGATCAGCGCCCATCTGTTCAGTGGGGTCAACCGGATCGACATAGTTCGCAACGGTCACGCCGTCGCGCGAAACTTTCGGCGTTTGACCCAACGCGCGTTGCCCCATGATGACATTTCTTCCACGCGGCCCTTCAGTCAATGCAACAGCGTCAACAAGGAAATCCACGCCACGCAGGATCGCGTCTCGCGCGTCCGCGCCGTACTGAGTGTGTTTGCTCATGGTCTCCTCGTTAGTTCGCAGATGGATCGCTGGATTGCCGCAACGCGCTCAAATCAATGTCGTCCGGGGCATTCGAAGGAATCACTTCCAACTTTAGTGCGGCGACGTTGACGCAAGGCAGCGAGCAGGCTTGCACCATCAGCTTCTGGAATCGTCCGGTCGCAGAATCCGCGATTTCCCGCACGATGGTGTACCAGCGGGTCATGGCGGTGACTGCGTCATCCGTCGGGTTGACCATTTCGAATACGACTGTCACTCCGCACCCTTCGCAGGTGCGTTCAATCTTTTGGCTTAGGACTTGCTGAGACATTTTCCCATCTCCTGTAGGCCCAGTAGGACCAATTCGAATGCCGCCTTAAATCGAAACCACGAACGAACCGGCTCGCAAGCAGGCGGTGCTGGCGGATCAGAATAGTACGTTTCTGTGTGGTCAGTGCGGAACACTTCGCGCCCCATATCGTTGATGTAAATTTCGATCAGGGAGAATTTCCGCGTCACCTGCGAGCATTCGTCTACCCGCCGGAAAACAACTTTCAAGAAAGCGCCAGATGGCCACACGCCATCAAACTCGAATCCTACTGGCGCTTCCCACGACCGATTGATGTTCTCGAATGTCATTTACTTCTCCGTTTGTTTCAACGGCTCTGTTGGTTCTGCAGGAGTCGCGAGAGGATCATCCGGCGCACCCTTGTGCAATATTTTGGTCGCCAGTTCAGGCCATACTACCAACACACCCTTGCTATCATCTGACTCGCCGACGACAACCCCCGGCTGAATACCTTCCGGCGTCACCACGTAAATCTGTTTCTCTTCCGTACTATCGTATGGCGCAAAATCCTGCTTGTCAAGATCAAACGCGAGAAAATGCGTGATCTTTTTCACTTCAGGCACGGTCTGACCGATCACTCCGGTCACCGATCCGGCCCGAAATAGCAGTACTGCCACCAACATCAGACCGAACAGTCTCTTCATAAAGCACCTCACTTGTCAGATGCCGCTGGCGGTGTTGGCGCTGGCGGGGTTTGCTGCAAATCCAAAACGCGATGCCGATACTCAAAATAATCTTCCTTCAAACTGTGCCCGACTACGCCGGTAAAAATTGCGCCAACGAACAGCGCATACGACGTGAGATCGTACTTTTTGAAGAATCCAATCAGACCACAAACCGTGAAGATGATGGCGAACGCTGTGGCGCGGCCCTGCAAGAACGAGAAGAATGAGGCCACTATACCCAACCCGTTGTAGGCATCACGCGCCTTACGAATATCGGCTTTCGCCATCCGTGCAAGTGCCCCAAACATGTTACGCTCCTGTTTGACTGCGCCGGTCCAGTTCTTCCAAAACGCCTTGAATGACTTGAGGACGAATATTCGCCGGAACCTTCTGCATCTCAAAATACAAGGCGCGCGCGGCAGACCCTCGCACTCGATCTCTCGATTGATTTTCGGCTTGCGCGATCTGTTCTTCCGTTTGAAAGTGTTGCATATGCGCAGCGATGGTCTCTGCCACGCCCGCGTTGTGAATTGAACGTCCGAAACGCTTATACCACCAATCCCCCTGCAAACTGTTATCCCACGAGGTATCCAAAGCCTTCCGAAATTCATCACTTCCGAAATTCATCACTTCCGCACTTCCCACGCCGCAACATTATATCGCGCCATGTGACCATGATCTCCGTAGGGGACGCATTCGGGCAGATACGATCAATCAGTGCAGCGGCCTTAACGAAATCGGCATGTCGTTTAGGCAATCGAATAACAATCACTTTGTCCAGCAGTGCTAAACACCGCTTCGGCCACTTTCGAATCCGTAGTTTTAATCGCTTAATTGCCGCTCGCATCGTGGGCTCCCGTGTGTATTTCAATCGCGTTGTCTTGGCCTCGAACTACAATTCCGTGACACTCAACCTTCCAAGGCTCTGTGCTGCCGGGCGCGGGCAAGGTGAACAACTCGCGGATCGGTTTGTCGTCGATCCTCACGTCCGCGCAGTGCCAGATAACTTTCTCGCTGTCGACCCGTCCGCTGCGGCCTGTACTCTCGCACTGCTCAACTTCCCAAAGGCGTGCCAAAGTGAGTTTGTGCGTCAGCGGATTGATCGCCTTCGGGTTGAGCCGCACGATGTATTTCATTAGAAAGATGGCTGTTGGTCAGCCTGCTCCTGCGCCTTTTTGTACAGGTCGGCACTCTCCGCAGGGACAAGGCCGCCATTGAGCGAAGGCAGCCGCATCAGTGTGTCTTCGTGAAACATTGTTCTGCGACGCTCACCCTTGAAGAACCAAACTGCGTCAACGGTTCTGTTCACGACCTGTTCAACCGTCATCGCCGGACCGCCGCTTTTCAGTTGTACTATATCGCCGGTTTTGAATGCCATTTTAATTCCCCTTCGTTGTCGGATTTGAAGCCGCTTTGTCGGCGGCCTGCTTAGCCGCGCGCTGGCGGAATACATCCAGAACGGCCATGTTGACTGCAGCCTGAAATCTTTCTTTCGCCCATGTGATAGCGAAGCCCAGCAGCAACTGTTCGTCCGTGGCGTCGGTCGGGTCTTCCGGCTCGCGCTCGACGTTCCAGTTCTCGACCAGCGGCGGTAATCCCTCCCGCAAGGTCACGGTGCCGTACTTATGGATGATCATTGTCCGCCTCGTCGCGCCTGCCGAATGCGTCGCATGAGATTAGGAACGGTGTCGGACCAGACGGAAGTCCAGCCGCCGAATCCATCCAAATCCGCTTTCAAATAGCCGGGGCGCTCTGTCACAAAGTATGACTCACCGTCGACCACGATACGATATTTTGATCGCCGCATACAATCCATTGCTCCGCTGGTGTTGCCAGCCATTTCTCAATAGCCTCGATCAACACTTGTCGCTCATCATAGATGTAGTTGTTCTCGAACACCACATCCGATTTCAACACCGCAGAGAACACAGGATCGCGGCGCTTACTCACGAAAAGTGGTCCGTGCCACATCAGACTGTTACCCCCGGAATTGATGACGGGGAGAAGATCACCCGGCCCTCCGGCATGCTCGACATGGGAATCCATTTCGTCCGCGACCCGGAGAAACTGTACCACCGGCTGGGCGGGTTGCCCTGCACGAACGGAGCCAGTGTTTTGGGATGAACGTACGCGAAGGGGGATTGTACCGTAGCCATGCGCGTTTGTCCAGTCCAATCGTAAGGGAACATGTCGATCATCGGAGCGGCGGACAATAGAAACGATAACTGGGCGATGGTGACGTTGGCTTCGGCCAGCGAATCGCGCAGGTACTGATTCACGCTCAGGTGTTGCTGAAGATCGGCAAATGTGGGTGCGGGCTTCTCAATGCCTTGGGGTTGTGATTTGAACCACCCGCAATTAAATAACTCGCGCAGTCTGCTCACTGGCTTGCTCCCGCCAACTCCATCAGGAATCGGCGCATGCTTGGAAATGAAAAGTCACTTTTGTAACAATGAGTAACGCCGATGTCACGAACGAACCGGCGGAAAGTTCTTTGCGCGAAATGTCTTGATGCGGTAGATGTGCTGGATCGGAAATGCGTACGACTCGTCGTTGCTGAACAACACCGTGTAGAACGACCCACGCTCGCACGCATTGACGATGTTCTTGTCCGGCGTCGATACGATCTCGATGGGTTCAGTCTTGCTAAAGAAGTAAACCAGCAGCTTAGTAATCATTTCTCGCTCCGTACGTGTCCATAGATTTTCGGCTGGGCGCAACTTTCACATCACCGCAGCCGGTGCAGATGTCGACCGACGTATCGAGATGCACGCGCGGCTTGTCGCAATGCGTTGAGACTGCACTGTTCTTAAAATTATACAGCATCTGTTCGTCAGTCGCACGTACCCGTTTGGCCCAATCCTGTCCGCGCCACACCAGCCAGCAGTTGCGAACCACTGGCCAGAATAAACCCAGCAGCACGCCGTCAATGAGAACGGTAATCACGATCTCCGCGATCCAATGCGCCGGGCTGCAGAGGATCGACCAAAGCGTTTCCGACTGGAGAAACAAAATCATGCGTGCCCTTTCATCTTGTAGCAGACGGCGCATTGCACTCTACCACCCATGGGCATGTGAATACAAGGGGGAAATTCATACGCCGACGTGTTAAGGCGGAATGCTACACCCCTACATCGGTCATCGACAGGTTCTGGCGACGTGTGCCAGCGGCAGTCGTGAATCGGTTCTTCGGTACCCACTGAAGTAATTTTGACTTCGAAAGTCTCGCCGGGCTGCATTGAGGTAGTTGTCCCGGGCCAGACAACATTGTTCGCAGGCGGCGCATTTCGCTCATTCATAACCGCGAGTTGATACGCGATCTCTTTGAGCCAGAAGATGAGGGCGTCGCTATCAGGATTACGTTGAATTTCTTCCGGCGTCATCGCTGTCCTACCTCTCGCAAATAGATTCGCGTATCTTCGAGAGTCATGACGCGCGCTCCCGCCAGCGACGGCAATTCGATCACTGGTTTCTGGCGGCGGTAGAACCAATTAATTTCCGTCGCGACGCCAGAAGGAATCTTGTCCGACGAAGGTAGACCGCGAAACGCGATAGCGTCACACTCGTCCGCGAAACGCTCGAACCAAAACATGCGCGCGTCCGGCGTCAGTTTCGCCATCTCCGCTTCGATCCACGGAGAGTTGGGGTTGACAACCTCGAAGCCCATCGCCGCCAGTGTTTCCAGATCGCGGCGTTCCTGCGGGGTGTTGTAGAGCGCCATGCAGTGTGCGTAATAAACTTTCATGCTGCCTCTTCCTTTCGCCGGGCCTCGCGCTTGACCGGTGGGATCACCGGAGCATGGCCGTAGAGTTGTTCGACAGCGTCGGGGTAAGTGGCCGCCTTCACGCCACCATAATTGGTGCCTTGCTTATACCACAGGCCATCTTCCGCGTTGAACACCGCCACGTCGTTCATGGTTTCTCCTGATGAGACGCATCATTCAAAATTTTGATCGCTCGATTCGTTCCCTCAATTTCGGCATTGATCTTTGCAAGTCGCTTCTCTTGGTCCATCAAAGTCTGCTTGGCATTATTTTGATCGTTATATAAAACCTGCAAGCGCGCAGCCAAAACTTGCGCCGGGGCGTTGAGATTACTCCCAATATGCATAGATCACCTCACTCGACGATAGTTGTCACACACCGAAACGACTTGTGGTACCACTGTTCGGCCCATCGGAACATCGCGCCACTCTTCATGCGACTCTGTGCAGGACCATTCCCTTTTCTGCAGAGTGAACGAGGGCCGACTGTCATCCCAAATGACCAACGGAACAGCGATGATCGCAATCACGATAGTGCAAATCAATAAAATCTTCCCGCATCCAATGAAGATGTTGTCTTCATCGAATGCCCATGTTTCCAGCCAATCCAAGAATCTTCTGATCATGTGCGTGCTCCTTACGGTGCGAGATGGGACCCTTCAGATGGGACCCATGCAACATGTGGGATTATGCGGGTCCCTGCGGAAATTGTCAAGGAAAAAATGTAACCGACTGTAAGTGTATGTGTAAGGGGGGTGTAGTCAAGCTACGCTGGGCACCCGGGGACCTTGGGGCGTTTTTATCCCGTACTAGTACCCCAAGGGACCCCCTGCAATTTCCCTGCCAAACTCCGCCCTGCAATCGAATAGCCATCACTAAGTGCTTTGTAATCAGTACACATCGAACACGCAACGCGGGCGCTGGGTGGAGCAGCGAGCAAAGTCTATGCGCGCCCGATGTATGCCTTGATGCGAGCCCATCCGACTTGCGCCACAGCATTCTCAATCCTGCCAATCATCTGATTACATTCACTATGCACAAGCCCGCGCGTTGCACCGGTCACATGATTATGGTCTCGATGCGTGGTGCGATTGTCGGCCAACAAAAGCCCGCAGAACGCGCACAGGCCGTGCTGGGCATCCCATATCGCCGCAAAGCCTGTCTTTTGATTGCGGCGCTGTCTACGCCAAATGCTCCGACATTGCGGGCATATCATCGCGCCCTTGGAATCGGGAACGCGGTCAACGGTGTGCAAACATTTCGCTCTCATAAATCCCCTCTGTTTATGAAACGCTAAGTCTATTAGTTTGTGCCGATGTATTCCCACAAAAGTACGACAAAAAAGAGAATTGTAATAGTTTCATGATGATAGAAGACTTAGCAAACCACGCAATCTATGAAAAACCATAGAATATATGAAAAATCATAGGTGATTTCGGAAATATATGGATTTTCATAGGCAAAAAAGACACAATTTTGTATCATTTAGACACAAAAGTGTGGAACTCCGCATCATGCCGCACCACGCAAAAATTACACGCCGCACCTGCTATCGCAGTGCAAACCCGTCTATAGCTATGTGGTGTCGTGCGCACCACGGCGCATCCCACCGATACCGGTATGAGTCCGCACTATCGGTCCGCCGTGCGACAAACGCACGGTAGTCTGTCCCACAGACTCGCAACACCTGCCACAAATGGCCCGCACTGCGAATAGCAGCCTAGCCACACTCACAAACCCATTCACCTATCCCTTTACCCTAACCTATCTGCTGTACCTGTCCTGTGCTCTCTACTAACTCTGTCTGTGCGGGCATGAGGATTAACCTTGTGTGCCCAACTGTGGCGCGGCGCGTGGCTTCGATAGCGCGACATTCCCAGCGCGCCCGGCATCCCCTATGGAACGCGGACCGCGCGATGCGCTGGGCCAGCGAGTACTATCGAAAATCAGTACCAAAGTACTATTGCAATTCATTACAGGCAAACGTACACTAGCAGAGTAATAGGAACGCCAATTGAGAGGATACAAAAATGAACGCAGCATGGCAAGCGGGGTATGCGGATGCCAAAGCCCATAGAGAGCGGAAGTATGAACCCGGCCCGGTAGGTGTAGTTGGCATTTATGCCTTCGATTACTTGACGGGCTATAGGGCCGGAAACTCAGATGTTATATGGGCTAATGGCAATCGGCCCCCACAAGCGGAGCGCATTGGCTTAACCTATCAACGGCACAACCTGCCCGACACTGAGGAGATGAAACCATGAAAATTCGAATCTATCAAGCATTGGAAACCCTCTTCTCTGCGATCGCGAAACGTGCCGAACAAGCCCGGCAAGCGGTAGCTATCTGTCCATACTGCGGGCGCAACCAATATACCGGCCCGCCATGTGTCAAGTATTAACCCTGTCCAACTGTGGCGGGATGCGGTTTGAATTCGAAGCGCGCATTTTGAATGCAATCGGAGCGGACCAACTGGAAAGCGGACCGCACGAAGAAAGGAAACGATATGCGAAAAATTCGGAAGGAAAATTACTCTGAATTGGCCGTTTTTCTAATGGATTATCACGGGGGACAATGGAGCAGGGGGTACCGCCTGCTCTGCCGTCTGGGCCCGTGCAATTTTTCGTCAACGATTTGCAATGAGATGCGCGAATCCGAAACCTACCAATACCTAGCGGCCAACTATGCGGAGCGGGTTTAAGACCGCCCAGAGAGAGAGAGAGAGGGAAAATACGATGCGAAAATTCCAACTAGGTGCGCGAGTTTGTCATCCGCTCTACCCTGAAAAACGGGGGACAGTCACGGCCATTGATACCGGCGGATACGCGCAATGGTATGTATATGTCCGCGTTTTGTGGGATGGGACGAATCGGTCCGTTCAAATTCACACATCGAATCTTCAAGCGGTCTAGCACGCGCGCCCGGTAGCAGAGAGTAAAATCAAATCGGGAGAAAAAGATAATGAGCAATCCCATTAGAATCAAATCAGCAAGGCAAGGCGAGCAGATTATCCGCGCGCTAGAAGTGGCCATCAAATGCGCCCGGCATGATATGTCCCGTATGTGGAATCTAAAGCACGCATTGGATGAATCCTTCGGGCAGTGTCAGACGGTCACAGAAAAAGAGTACGAATCCGCGCCCGCCCGCGCCTTGCGCGTGTCCATTCAAAACGCCATAGTAGACGCGGAAGCCCGCGCCGAACATCTGCGATGGGTGGCCAGCAACGCGGAAGGGATTGTTACCCTCGTCTGGGATGCAATCGAGAGTTTGCCGGACTAAGTTAGGCTAAAAATCAGTACCTTGGTACTATTGCGTTTCATTAGCCACATACTTATACTGGTAGAGTAATAAGAAACGCAAGGGAGCACAAGCAACATGGAATACATTCTCATCGGTGCGGCAATCAGTTGGTTTTTGTTCTGCATACTCAAAGGATTGGAGCTTATCTAATGGACACCTATAAGGGAACGGAACGGCGCAAGGATTTTATCACTCGCCACGCAATAGACTTGATTCAAACGGAACCTAATCGCGCGTTGGATTTGTTCCGCGCCGCGTGCGAGATGGACGAAGCGGAAACCCTATCAGCGATTCCTTCCGCGCCTATCGCGCGCCCGCGTTTCACAGTCCGCGCGGCGCTATGCCTTGGGCTTGTCTTTACCGGCCTGCCGTTTATCATGCTGGCCAACATTGCGCATGGGCCAGTTATGCCGCGTACGCTTTTCGGGTTTCGCGTTCCCAAAAAATTCTCCAAGGCGGTGCGATAGTGAGCGTACGTGAGATGGCCGTTAACATTGGCAAAACGGGACTCTTAACCATTCAGACTTTGCGCGTGCGCGTCACAGTCATGGACGTGCGCGTTACATTCGGGCGCACAGACTTTCAGGTGACGCCCGTAGACGGGCAGGGCCAGTTATGGGTAGAATCCTCGCGCGTTGCGTTCGATGATACAAATCATGTGCTTGGCATTTGAATTGCTGGTAGCTGAGAGTAAAAATTCACATCGGAGCAAATGAACAATGAGCATAAAGCGTAGACGATCAGAGAATCCCCCGGTAGCAAGCCCGCGCGGAAAGCAAGTATTCGCATCTGGCGAAATTCCGCACCTGTGGTTCCACAAGACACAGGCGAGCGGGCGCAATTCGAATCGTTCGCTGTACTTCGAAAATGAAACCATTTTTTCATATGGCTCACACTTCCCAATCGCACACCACGTCACAAACGAAGCGGGCCGGACTGCGGTCACGATAAACACGGCATCATACAGCGTTACCACTTCCGGGCATCAATCGGCGGTCCGCTCCGCTATTCCAGAATCTACTATCCGCTTCCATGTCCCTAATGTTATGGTTTCTAACAACGGGCCAGCGAAATTCCGCCATGATGAAAATATCGCGGACTACCTGAAGCGTATCGAAACGGAAATAGTCACTTCGGCGCGCGCCCGCTCGTCTTGGAACAAACAATGGGCACACGACACGGCAGAAAAACTCGTTTCGGAAGTGACCGCATACGCTCAGTTTTTCGGGCTTGCACTACCCGCCTTGCCAGTTGTGCCCGCTCTGGACTCCAAAGAATTGGAAGCGGTCAAGGCTAGAGAGGCGAAAAAATCCGCCGAACGTGCGGAACAAACCAAGCAGGAAAATATCGCGCGTGAGAAACGCAGGGCGGAATGTGCGCAAGAATGGCGAAACGGCGCGCACGTTTCAAGCTGTCTAGGCGGACTCCCGGTAATGCTCCGCATTGCATATGGAGAAACGGCGCAAACATCCGTTGTCGAAACTTCGCTCGGCGCACAGGTGCCGATTGAACACGCGGCGCGCGGGTTGCGATTCGTGCGCGCCGTTATGGCGAAGCAAGTCCCGTATGTGCGGAACGGCCACACTCTGCATTTGGTCCACTATCCGATTGATCGAATCGATGCAGACGGGACTCTACATGCCGGATGCCATGTCATCCCCTATTCGGAAATTGAACGCATCGCGCCCGAATTGGAAGCCTTGAATATACCGGCGGACTGTGAAGAAACGGAAGCGTAATGCTTTCCGGGTTTCCCTCAGTCTATGAGGGTTTCCCGAAACGCACGGCGTTTCAGAAAAGAGGACACCAAATGGATTTACAAAATGTTTATGGAACCATTGTTTTTTCAGCGGCAGTTACCACAATTAAAGATCTATTGATAGAAGCAATCAAATCTAGCGCGAACCTGAACGGCGCGAACCTGAACGGCGCGAACCTGATCGGCGCGAACCTGATCGGCGCGGACCTGAGCGACGCGGACCTGAGCGACGCGAACCTGAACGGCGCGAACCTGATCGGCGCGGACCTGATCGGCGCGAACCTGAGCCGCGCGGACCTGATCGGCGCGAACCTGAGCCGCGCGGACCTGAGCGACGCGGACCTGATCGGCGCGAACCTGAGCCGCGCGGACCTGATCGGCGCGAACCTGAGCCGCGCGGACCTGAGCGACGCGAACCTGAACCGCGCGAACCTGTACGGCGCGGACCTGATCGGCGCGAACCTGAGCCGCGCGGACCTGAGCGACGCGAACCTGAACCGCGCGAACCTGTACGGCGCGAAAAATATTTCCGCTCTTGCTGATGCACAATCTAACATTTTGCCCGAAGGGGTAATCATTGGGTGGAAAAAATGCCGAAACAATGTTATTGTCAAATTGTTAATCTCCGCAAAAACTCCCCGCTCTAACGCAACCAGCCGAAAATGCCGCGCCCAATCGGTTCGCGTTGTAGAGGTATTCGGCGCTACCATAGGAATATCTCAACATGACTCATCCGTAACCTATACCAAAGGACAGACGGTCACCTGTGATAAATGGTGTAATGATCGCTGGCAAGAATGCGCAGGTGGAATTCATTTTTATCTTACGCGGATTGAAGCTGAGAATCACAATTAACCTAGTGTGTTGCGCGTGCGGTGCGGACCCTTCCGTGCCAATCGCGGAGCACACATCTAATCTAACGGGGTACCTAACACGGCATATGCTGGAATTGATTATGGCCGGGGCCAGAGCAATATTGACACAGCAAGCGGTATCCGCTACGGGGTAATCTCTCTGCATTCCATCATGGCGGAATGCATGGACACATTCGAGCAAGATTATGGGACTCCACACTGTCCGTACTGTGGCAATAACGCGGTAACATTCGAGGAAGAAAAACATTACGGGTATGATAGTGATCGACACGCGTGTGCAGATTACGCTTGCGAATCCTGTAAAATGTACCTTGATTCATCCGAGGTATTCTCAGATGAATTGCTAGGCTTTTCCTATGAATCCGGGGGTTACCAATTATGCGACTGTCTTGATAGTGATGTCTTCGTTATCAAATCCCCATACTACACGTTTGCGCAATTTTGCTCCCCGTGCGTGCCCGGCGCGGGTAACCTTGATAACCCCATGCCCGATGGAATCAAAACTTTTTGTCTGGGCCATGATTGGTTCGAAGAGACCCGCGCGCCGTACCCCGTCTATTCTGTGGAAACGGGCAAAGAAATTAACCCCGCGTGATGTTCTGCGCATCGGACTCTCTGGAGTCCCTTGCGGAGCACACCCGCTCCAATTCGACTAAGAAGGGACAGACGCGCCATGAAAAACGGCAAACGCATCATATCAGTACAAATCATTTCACAGTGTGATGAAAGCCCAGACACATCGGATTTAGGGGAGTACTCCCAGCATGCGACATCCCCGTTTTCAATTGATCGAGCCCATGCGGAAGACTGCGAAACCCAGACTCCCGATTTTTCGGGCACAGATGATTGGACTCGATACAATGGCCCGGCGGACTCCCAGCAGCCCGGCGGGGTGGCATTTCGCGTTTGCAGCCTGCTAGGCGCATCGAAACCTAGCGGTATGGGCTGGAAGCCCAGACGCGCGCCGAAGTACGCGCCGCACCCGGTATCCTCGCGAATTCCGCCCGCTCTGGGAGTCTGTCTAAACGCGGTTTGAAGCCCGGCGGAGCGGGCGCGCGGGCGCATTTGGGCTAACATGCGCCGAATCAAGGATTTGCGGATTGGCCCTGAAAATGCTTGCGAAAAAACGGCCCTCGACGTGCAGGAGTACCGGTACTGAACCACGCCGGGAAATTTCAAGGAGATAAGTCCGTTTTGAAAAAAGTAAAAAAGGAAATTCACTTTTCAATTTTTCTCATTGAATTTTTTGGGTGGGATGAGCCTTCAAACTGGGCGCGTTTCAAGCACGCGCATCTGTGCCGCCAAGCTCCCATTCGTGACGCGACCATCAAAAGATCGACCAGCTTTCGTAAGTTCCTCGCGCAACTCATCCCTTGTGATGGGGTTTTTTAGAGAGCGAGTTTTCGCGAGATCGACTGCAGCCAGCAACTCGTATGCCGCATCGCGGAATGCGAGACAGTCGTGATCGCCACAATCATCCAAGCACCCACCTGTATGACAGGTTCGAGCGCGCCAGCGCCCGCTCTTTGCAGGGTGACTCATGCAGTCTCATCATATAGATGGTCTCTCCCAGCGCAATCTTCATTTCATCACCGCCCGGCCAGTCCGCACCATCGTTCAGCAGAAATTGCTTCACAGCGTCTTCCCACAAAATCTGTTCATGAGTGATTCGACACTCACGGACAGCCTCCCACACATCCTTGAAAAACTGAAACATATATGTTCTCCTCTCAGATATACTGCACTATCGTGGGTGGTTTGTCAAGCAAAACATGTCAATCGTTATCCCATTGATCAATAGTGCCTCGTTGACGAAACCAGTTCCGAATCTTTGGGCGCATTACCCAAGACGCGGGCCGCCACCACCATTCATGCAATTGTACCTTAGCCGTTCGCAAATGATAGTGTCTACAAAACGGACAGACGTAAATCTGCATGTCCGACAAAACCCCCTTCGAAATGCAGACCGCCGCCGCATTCCATGCTGCGGCCTGATTGCCATAAAGAACCTTGCCTGAAGAACACAGCATTACCGTAGCAGCGCGCCAAGTTCAAGCAGGGCGTCGTTCTCGTGTTCAAGGCTGGCACGAACGATCTTGGCAATTTCGAGATCAGAGGTCGCGGCCATGCCGACACCCTTCGGCGGCTGTGGCACCGAATAGTAGATGGCTCCGATCAAATTGCATAAAAACAACACGCGAGAAATTTGTTCGTCTGTCAATTGGATTACCATGTTTTTTGCCTCCAATGGATTTGGCCAGCGGCCCAATAACAGGCCATACCGACGGCACACATAACATACGTTCAGAAAAATCTCACGCTCACTCAGGAACACATGATAGTTGCAGTGCGGGCAGATAGAACCTGTCGTGGCGTTCATCCCCTACTCCGTTCCGACAACCAGCGCCGCTTTTAGATTCGTCAGTGCGTTTGTCGCGACGATCTGGTAATGTTCCAGCACAAAAAGATTGTCGCCGGTGGCCGTCATATTCAGCAGAGTTGTGACCAGCGACGTGACTATGGCGATTGCCGACGTGATCGCAGCCTGCAGCTTCACTTGCTGGTTCGCAACGTCTTGGTGTATGAGCGTGGGGTATATGTTCGTAAGCTGCGCGTACTCCAGAGCCAGCGCGCTCAGCAACGGCACAGATGGTGACAAAGACTGCGCGCCCTGCGGCGAAGCAATGAAGATGCACGCGAAAACCGCTACGGAAGACGTTGTTCTCTCAGAAAAAGGTAGCGCGCTCACTGATCACCTCGCAAAACCGCAATTTCTTTCCGCAGCCGACGGTTCTCTTCAATCAATCGGTTCAATAACTCTGCCCGCTTGTGCTCTACTACCGGAATCCACATCAGATTCCCGGGCCAGAACCCCACACGTTTGTCAATGATGTGTAGATTGTAGTCTCGTCCCGGTTTATCACCGATCTCCGTAAGAATGGCCCGCACGGCTTTTGCGATGGCCAACGGCCCGCCTGCCGGATTCCATGGACTGTATGCGGGCATTCCTTTGTACCCGTGATACCTTGCCGGGTTGTGTGGATTATAAATCCACTTGAAATGGTTTATGACCGACCGATAGACCGCCGCATGTTTCTTTTGAAAACCGTCTCCCACTCGCGGACGCCGTCCAGTACACTTTCGCCAAAGTGTGCGCCGTGGCAGCAAATATGCTTCGTCGGGATTCACATTCAGAGCGTTCTTGACCCACCACTGCGCGGACCCGTGTGCGTCATTGGGTCCGCGTTCCAACACCGTGACGTGGCCTACAACCCGCCCTGTCCAGTCTTGATAGTTATGCGCGCGAGTGATCTTAGAAGGCATCATTTTCAATAGCGCGATGGCGCGGAAACTCAAAAACCACAGAGCCTGTTACCCCTCCACCAAAGGCCGTAGCACGAGGGCAAGGCCCACCATTTGGTCCCCCCGTAATCCCGTATGTTCCATCACAGGCGGGATTTGATTGGGTTTTGACAGCCCCAGCAACAAAGTCTTCGGAGTTGCGGACACAGAAGAAACTGACGCAGCCGAAGCGCATCGTAAATCCGAAGTCGACGCCCTGCAGATGCGGAGTCTCAAGCCCGGTCGAGTTGATGCCGTTGTTGAACTCGTCTATGAACTGAAGCTGGAAGCGCGTTGGCGCGCCACCAACGAGCCCGCGCCATGCGAAGCCGCCCAGCGCGTAGTCGTCATCCTTCGAAACCTTCGTCACGTTGTACGCAGAATCTTCCGCGCTACCGACGAGACCGAACGACTTCGTCAACCAAATATGGCCGCCTGCACTCACGATATTAGCGCGCCCACCGCCCAGCGAAACGTGGGACTCAATCGGCGAGAATGTGTCGGTCAAATCCAACTCGTAATGATGCAGGAACGGAACTTCGAAGCCCAGCGTGCCGCCGACGTTCGAGTTGTCAAAATCTTGCCCGCCGTTCACACCCAGCAGCACGCGCGTCTGCGCATGCACCGGGATCACGAACAGAAGCGCCATCATCAAAAATAAAATGCTCAGAAGTTTACGGCCTCTCATTGTTTCCTCCAAACGTAGATTTAACAAAAACTCTTGAGCCAAACATATGCCGCTTGGATTTCACTCCTCGTCTGGTTCGACTCAATTCTCGTTCGTGCTGGACGCTGCAGCCTGTTCAGCTTCTGCAATCACAGCATCAATCTCTTCGAAATTTGGCAGTGGCATCCCATCATCAGCGGCGACCGCTTCCGCGATCTGCATGTTGATTTCGTCGACATCCGGCTCCGGTCCAGCGGGCAAGACAACTTCCGCGCCGATCATGCTCGCCGCGATATCGATCTGCAGTTGCCGCGCGACATCCATCGCCGCGTTGAATGCCTCATTCTGCGCGGTCTCGTCGACCGGGTCCTGAATCTGACTTGCAACCTTGATTGGTTCCGGCAACCGTGCTGAAACGGATAGCTGCCTCGTCTCGCCAATCCCGGGATTCATATTGCCGGGACGAGTTGCTTCTGGAGATTGAATCTGTCGACCAGCCATCGGCGGAATCACTACGTCGGACCGCCCGATCTCGCGCACAGTTTTTCCCTGTCCGCGCGCCTTCTTTTCTTGGGCTTCCTTGCAGCCGAACTCGTGATGCCCACGACAGCGATCACAGATCAGCGAGGCGGCGCACAGCGCACAAATTTTCAGATTCTGGTACGAGCCGCAGCTTTGGCATTGATCGCTCATAACACTCTCCTCTAATAACAATTGGGTCGGAAACCTCGTCGGCGCGCGTCGGCCAACGCTGCGTCGTGTTCGCGTTCCGCTTTTTCTTGCAGGCGGGCGTTCAATTCATCACACAGTTGAGACATGGTAACCTTGCCCGTCAGATACCACGCCATAATAGAATTCAGATCGCCCGGCTCGAACTTAGGAATCGTCACGATCCCTCCGAATGCAGAAACCGAAAAGATATTTGTCTTCGCGCATCACCGGCCCAATCAGCAACGCCAGCACTGCGGCCCCTAAGAGCCAGATACCGCCCAACAAAAGACCCCAATCTAACATATCCACATTGTCTCCTCGAATTAAGGAAGCAGCGATCCATTGGAGTTCATTAGATTAGTGGCTTCCCCACGAAGGCCGCTGGAGCCCGGTGCCTGCCTCCCCGGCCATGCTGGCTACAGGGTGGTGCTGCCGGGCTCAGTCGAGCCACCGTGCAGCCACTTTATCATATCTGGATTTTCTGTCAAGCGAAATTTTGGTACTGGTACGTTCGTACCATTGTGTTCTAGTCGCAATCATGAGATTATGCGTGCCGGAGGAAACAATGACACTCTCAAAAAGCACGGCTCGCGCAATTGCACTTCCAATGATTCTGGTGATGTTGGGCAGCATCGTCTTCTATGCCGCGAAAACTGATCCACACGTACGCCCGATGGCTCCCATTATTCATGCGGCTGCCGCTGACCAGCCGATGTACCAGACAAAACAGTTCGCCGCGTCTCTCGATGTTGCCCGCGTGTTCGGTCGCTCGCAAGGCTGCGCAGATGCAGACCCGAAGTTGATCAATGATATTGCAGCCGAAGCCATCGCCTCAAACACCGATCCGCGTATCCTCGCGGCACTTGTCGCAGTCGAGTCATCCTGCGATCCCATGGCCGTGAGCAATCGGGGCGCTATCGGCTTGACGCAAGTTCGCGCGAAAGTCTGGAAAGATAAATTCGACTTTGCGGGCAAGACAAACCTGCTCAATCCTGCCGACAACCTGCATGCCGGGGCCACAATTCTGGGGAGCCTCATCAAACAATACGGCACGCTCGAAGGCGTCCGGCGCTACCAAGGTGACGGCGTGGGCTGCGCGACGTGCGATGACTTCTACGTCCCGAAGATTCTCGCGCTGGCTGGGAGGCGATAGTGCATCGCAACTGGGGCCAGATCGCCGTGAACATCGGTATCGGCGTCGACGTGATGGCGGTCGTCGGCTACGCGCTGCAGGGGGATTGGAAGCGAACCTTGTACTGGGTATCCGCGACAGGTATCATGATCGCGGTCCGAATTATATGATCGGTTTCTGGATTTGCACATTCGTAATGCTGGTGCTGATTGGTGTCGTGATCAGCACTCCAAGGGAGCACCTATGAAAGTGACCGCCGAAGTGAAGATTGAAAAACTCGAACAAGTAATCAACGTCCTCGCCGCTTTTCGGGAGCATCGCGCAAGTTGTGAAATCGAAATGACGGAGTTCTGCACCTGCGGCCTGCGCAACACCATGCGAATGGTTGAGGCCGCCATCAATCTCGAAGTTGAAGTACCATCGCAAAAACGAACCGAAAGTACCATTGCAAATAGGATTAGGTTCTTGCTATTCTGATCGCGTAGAGAGGAGATAGCGGACATGGAATATCTGCCGATCAGTGATCTTGCGAAAGTCTTCCGGGCCGCGTACGATGCAGACACACTCAAAAGCCGCCTGCACCACATGGCCATGTTGACGATGTTTTTTACGGGGACCCGCGTCTCGCAAATGTTGTCTCTCTGCGGCGAAGATGTTTGTCAGATCGACGGTAAGTGGGTGATCTTGGTTCCGGCGGCAAAGCGCGGCAAGAAAGTCGTGCGGGCGCTCCATATCTGCGACGACCCGGCATTCGATATGACGCCAATGATCACCATGGCTCAGATCAAGCGTACCTCGCGACTCTTCGACGGCCTGTCGCGCGACTACTTCAACGCGATGATTGAGAAGGCATGCGTGCTTGCGGGAATCCACACCAGCTTCGCGCACTCGCACATGTTCCGCCACAGCGCCGCGATGGCCATCTTCGACGCAACACAACGCATCGGCGCAGTCACTGAGTTTCTGGCACACAAATCCGCTGCGTCGGCTTTCGTATATCTTCGCGAGAATGATAATGTGCTTGCGCAAGACGCGATGAACAGTCTAGTTTTTGCTTGACACAAAAGTAAATCTATGGGACTCTTCCCAGCGAGGTGAAACGTGGCTAAATGTTTCGAAGCAAAAAAGTCGAAAGCCGGTAACGAAATCAAGTGCGGACGCTGCCAAGCAGTGATCCAGCCCGGCGACAAATATTTTTATTTCGCCGTTGGCTTCCGGGGCGCAAAACAGATTCGGTGTAAAGATCATCACCCCCGGCAGAGCGAGCTAACAGGTTCCAAAATGTCCAGCGCGTACGCTGCAAACGAGTCCCTCGAAGACCGGATCGCCGAAGAGAAGATCACCATCGAAGATATCGCCGTGGCTCTCGAAGAGACAGCCAGCGATATCGAAAGCGTCCGCGACGAATATCAGGAATCTTTCGACAACCTGCCCCAAGGCTTTCAGGAAGGGGATCAGGGATCAAATATCCAAGAAAAAATCGACGGGCTCACGGAATACGTCGACACCCTCAACAACGCGGCGCAAGAAGTTCGCGGGCTCGAAGAGTCGTCAACCGACTCCGATGTGCCGGAAGATTCCGAAGCCGACTCACCGGCGGAAGATGATGATCTACTCGAACAAGCCCGCGATCTGGCGGAGAACGTCATGGGAGAATTCTCACTGTGAAGTATACGCTTCCTATCGCGGAGACGTACTGCGCTCACTGGGGCCTCTGGGAAGCCGTGCGCGAAATTTACCAGAACGCCCTCGACGAAGGCGGGGCCTCGATCCAATACAACCCCGCCGCAAAACGCATCGAGATTTCGTCCGCAACCGGCCAACTCACGCCGTCGTCGCTCGTGCTGGGTACATCGTCAAAACGAGATGATCTATCCAAGCGCGGCAAATTCGGCGAGGGGTACAAGATCGCGTTACTTGCCCTCACCCGCATGAAATATAAAGTCGTCATCCACACCGGCGACACCATCTGGATAGCCAAACTGGAACACGATATCACCTTCGACGCAACTGTGCTGTGCGTCCACGTCATGGCAGCCAAATCAATCACAGGTGTTCACTTCTACATTTCTGACATCTCCGAAGAGACGTGGAGAACAATCACCCCGAACATCTTCACACCCGACGCTCCTAATATGATTCTGGATGAACCGGCGCAGCGCGGGCGCATCTACGTGGGCGGCCTCTACGTGGCAACGGTCAAGGGATTCAAATGCGGCTATGCGTTTCGCCCGGGACGAATCAAACTCGACAGGGATCGCGGCATGGTCGACGGCTTCGATCTCGCATGGGAGACTTCGCAGCTTTGGATTCTGCGCGGCCATGATGAGCGTTGTTCCGAACTGATGGAGGCTGGAGCCCCGGATGTCGAGTACGTCTCGTCGCATACCTATGCCGGATCGGACTTCGTGAATCGCCACTACAACTATTATGTGGCGCGTAATGGATATGACGCGGTGCCCGTAACCACACAGGAAGAAATCAAGCGTGCCACGGTCGCCGGGGTCAAGTGGGTTCTCGTGCCCGAAAAAGTGAAAGACCTTCTGACGCGCGTGGGCTCATGGTTCATTCCGAATCACGAGTCGCCGGTTGAGCGTCTGAAGCAATTCGAGAAACGGTGGGGTTATTCTCTGACTTCTGCAGGTCGGCAAGAACTTTCGGACATCATCAAATCAATGGAATGAGGAGAATATGGCTCAACTGAACATCAATGTGGATTGTGAAGGAACTCTCGTCTCTGTGCATGACATGCGCAGACGACTGGCGAAGATGCTCTCTAGTTTGGAAGGGGATCAAATGGTGGTCTACTCGTTCCGCGCCAGCTTGCCATTCTACCGTCCGGCACAACCACCAGAGCCAACCGTTATCTACGGAGAACTCGCGCGCCCGGAGAACGACTGATGAGCGACTTCGGAAGATCGTCACACCCACGGGCAATGAAAAACTATCGCTGCGCGTGGTGTGGCCAATCCATTCCGGCGGGAGAGGTTCACTATCAGTTTGTCGGGATGTGGGAGAGCGAATTTCAAAATTGGCGTATGCACGAAGAGTGTCATGACGCCGCCGATGCCGATATAGACATAACAATGGATGGTTTCGCGCCGTTCGAGAACGAACGCCCTACTTTACCCGTGTGATGTTGTGATTATCCTTGATGACCCAATGCCAGTGCGTGCCCTGTGATGGCGCAGACACGAATGCTTGATGCGTCTCCGACGACACGCCGCTGGCCTCGTAAACGTAACCGTTCTTGAATCGCACCGTGAGTTTTTTTCCCACCGGATCATACTTGTACCCATCCATGTGCGTGCTATCAGTAACCGGCGTAAAGCCCTCGAAACGATGACTAGGCACGATTTTGACTCCTTTTTATATATTCGATTGCGGCGTGAAGTTTGGTCACATCGTCGAAAAAATACCCTAATCCTGTATTACAAAATTGACATATAATCCCTCGAAATTTTTTCGCTTTGTGATCGTGATCCATAAACCAGCCCCGCTTTGGCGGTTGAGTAGTCCCACAACACTCGCATGCGCCCTGAAATGAATTCCATGCCTTAACGGCTCGCTCCGTCTCTTCAGGCGATAATTTTAATAAATCCAGTCTATGCAGAAAAACACAATCCAAACAGTATGTGCGCCCATTAGGAGCAACCTCACCACATTCTGGACACAACCCTTTTTTCTTGCGATCTGCTCGACGAGTACGACGATACGTATTGCGTGTTTCTTGACACGATGCACAAATCACGGTCTTCCTTGATAATAACCCACCACAAGCAACGCAAATTCCGGCAGCAGTTCGCCGGTCGCGGTACTCTTTCTGTTTTGCAAGACTTTTTGTCATAAAATTAAAATCCCGGGAGCAGCTTTCGGCCACTCCCGGGCGGCTCTTACGCAGCCAGCGCAAACTGTCGGGCCGGAGCCACAGTTCGCATTGCTGGGAACGCAAGGACCTTAGCCATTTTAGTTTTGGCGTCTATCGTTTGATACGCGATTACGTCGCGTTCACTTCGACTCGAACTAGCGTCACTTCTCGACCTATGTGTCGAAACCCGTCCGACCCACCGAATGAGTGATCACAAACAGATGGCGGGTTTCACGAAACCCATGGCGCATCACTCATCGGGTGGATCGGGGGAGAGTTGAACTCCCTTCCACTTAGGCAGTCATGACCTTTCTACGAGCGTAACTTTCGGAGCGAAACGGCCCCACTGGGATGTTCGGCAGCAGACCGGATGAGTTTCATGCATGCATGGCTTGGTTCAGTGACCGACGAACATCCCAGTGGAACCATTTCACCTCCACCAGTCAGGCCTACTCAGGGAGACACCTTCAAGTCGCAGTTAACGGTACGCTTGCCATCCGGTCGTTATGCACGTCCTGATGGCGGTGGCATCCCCGTGAGTAGGTCCGACACCGCGATCCTACTACATCCACGAAAAGGTGTCAAGCCTTTTTAAGCGACGTTCTCAATTTCAAGATTTGTCGGCGGTGTTGGTGCGGTACCTGTACCCGCCGCGAATTGATATGCGCCAGCATCCCACGCCCCACTTGTCGGTCGGGCAACAGTAGTGCGCTCTCCGGCGTATCC
>Ga0181537_10000902_pt1 | contig 27784 bp, 15 predicted proteins | sample PEATcosm2014_Bin_39_FD_119765 | JGI IMG/M metagenome (GOLD analysis project Ga0181537, IMG submission 119765) | Peatland microbial communities from MTU Mesocosm Facility, Houghton, MI, USA - PEATcosm2014_Bin23_10_metaG | ecosystem: Environmental > Terrestrial > Soil > Wetlands > Peat | place...
AACCCCATCGAGAGCACTTCGCAGCTGGTGTCGCAGGATTCTTCGTTTAGCTCACCGAATAGCTTTGTTACTGAACTCGATCCTTCTGGGAACCTGCTGTTTTCGACATATCTGGGTCAAACTGGCGGCGTGTCACAGGCCGCTGCGATTGCAGTCGACAGCAAGGGAGGTATCTACGTAGCTGGCGCGGGAGGAGGAGATTTTCCACTGCTCCATCCCATCGCAACCGAGGTGAAACAAAGTAGCGCCAACAACAGCGCCACACTCTTCGTAGCCAAGATATTACCCAAGAGTGCTCCTCAGTTCAGTCTTTCGCCTCGCGTAAGCCCCACTCTCACCCTGCGCAATGTCAGTAGTGTGCCGCTGACGATCAGTGGGATCACCACGTCTTCGAATTTCACTCAGCAAACGGACTGTGGCTCAGTCTTGGCCCCCGGGACGGGATGTACGGTGCTCGTGATAGGCGCTGATGATAAGAAAACGACTGGCACGGTTACGATTACAAGCAACGCCTACAGTACGCCACAGAAGTTCATAATCTCGAAGTCTCCCACCGGAGACACCCTCGAGCCGAATCTCACGGTGTTCCCGGCGTTCCTGGAATTTCCGTCCCAACTGATAGGGACGTCAGGCGCTCCCCAGCAGATCGTGGTTCAGAATCTGGGGTCACCCTCGGCAATCAGCAGCATCGTAATGAATCAAAACTCCCCTTTCACTGAAACCAATGATTGTCCCTCCACGCTCGGCACACTCAGTTCCTGCACCATAACAGTGAACTACACGGCCGCAACCCTGCAGGACTTTGGTGGATTAGGGATCACCGCTGGTCCCTACCAGCAGGGAACTTCGGTCTTCTTCGAAGGGTCGGGGAGCTCCACTGCGATCGCTGCGTCGACACCTGCCATCGAGTTCGGGAATCAGTTCGTGGGTACTACGCCGTTGGGACGGATCGTGAACTTTACGAACACCACACCCTACCCGACCAGCCTCACGGGAGTCTCTGTTTCGGCTGGTTATACGCAAACCAACACCTGCACGGGAGTCCTGGCACCTCAGTCCGCGTGCCGAGTTTCGGTTTCCTTTCTACCTACTGCCACTCAGGATGCGCCGGGCACTCTAACGGTAGCGAACGATAGTCTCGGCGGTCCGCAAACAATAAACCTTCATGCTACGGGAATCACTCCAGGAGCCCTCGCCTTAACTCCCATTTTTCTCAACGTTACAGGCTTTCTCGGGAACCCAACACCCGGCGGTACCCCGGTGACAGCGACGAACAATTCCCAGACAACGATCAACGTACAGAACGTCACGGTTACCGGCCCGTTCACTCAGACCAATAGTTGTGGCAGTCTTGCGCCCGCGGCGACTTGCCAGATTGTTGTGACCTTCAACCCCACTCAGACGGGCGTCGGGACCGGGACGCTGCAAGTTGCATTTGCGGGGCCAGGTTCTCCTCAGACCATTTCTTTGACCGGAACCGCTCAAACGTACCTTCAATGGAGTCCGGTGCCAGTCCAGTTCGGTCTACAGCCGGTGAAAGTGACGGGGCCCCCGACCGGAGTGGCTCTTATTAACTATGGCGATACAGTCACGATCGACGGCTTTAAGATTGTCGGAAGCGAGTTCGCCATCGCTGATAAGTATTGTAAGTCCACACTAGCAAGAAACTATTATTGCAGTGTGGTATTGACTTTCACTCCGTCTGCTATGGGTTTGCGAACGGGTACCTTGACGGTTTTAACGGGCAGCGGTAAGGAGCCCTTAGCCGTCCCTCTCCAAGGGACAGGAGTTTCCAGTGGAGTGGGAACGCTCTCCGTAGCCAGTCTCGACTTCGCCACTCAGGCTGCGGGAACGACCAGCGCACCCCAGACCATAACGTTTGAGAACACCGGAACTGGAGCCCTCACTCCGGGCAGTATCGTTGCGTCCACGCAGTTTACCCAGACCAATACATGCACAGCGCCTCTTGCCGTGGGGGCAAGCTGTAACATCTCGATTAGCTTTGCTCCGACGCTGCAGGGAATCCTAGTCGGCACTCTCACCGTTCAGGACAACGGCGTCGGCAGCCCGCACACTATTGCTCTAACCGGGCTAAGCCAATAGAAGGGGCAGAATCCATTTCGCGCGCCACGTACGGCGTTGCAATCCCTGCGGGGCGACGCCGCAGGCATCAGCGATTTCTTACACTGGTGGGTGGCGACGCCACTGTAAAGATTTCTGTTTCCCGAACGAGTCTTTTCGCGGAGGCTCCTCGAGGTCCTTCCTGTCCGACTCCGCAGCGCCGCGAGGAGCCTAATTTTCCGCCTCCGTCATTTTTAGGGCTTGGCAAAATGGAACACGAGGGTGCTGTGGCGATAGTCTTCGCTCGTTCCTTTGCCACTCGTTGCTCCGCCAGTGCCGCCGCCGGATTGCGGAAACTCGATGTGTATTTTTCCCTGGCTGAGCGTCGCGCCGTCCACTGAACTGACCTGCGACGGATTCCAGACTCCAAGTTCGTAGTACGTTCCGGGCAGGCCTGAGACCTCAACCGTGAGTTGGGTTCGCGCCGGGTTCCACGATTCGGAGAGCACTCGCAGTTCGCGGCTGGTGCTGCCGAGGGGCGGAAGTTCGTTCGACAGCGACAATCCGAAATCATTGTTCACGCGGATCACGACGCGGTTGGAGCCGGCATGCGCGGCAAAGCGCAGCGACACGTGCTGGTCATTGTTTTGACTTGCATTCTTGCTCCCGCTCTTATCCTCGCCGTTCGATTGCACCTTGAATGGCAGCGGACGGCCGTTCCACTCGACGCCCACTACATGCGCGCGCGGGCTGAGAGCGGGCGAGAAATTTATCCAGCACTCCCCCGTACCGGTAGACTTCGTCTCGAGCACGACGCTGTCTGCGGTTTTGTGATATTGAAAATCCACAGCGACCGCTCCCACGTGAACGTTGTGAATGGCGAACGAGGCCCAATCGGCGGGCGCGTGCGGAATCAGCGAGATCGTGTGGTTCGCAGCATCTATCTGCAATCCGAACATCCCGCGCAGAATGGGACTGACGACCATGGCTGCGGACCAGATCTGGTGCGGCGAACTGGTGGAGAGGGATTGGTAGTAGTCGCCGGAGAGGACTTCGGTGAAATGGCCGAGCGAACCGTCGAGGGCCAACAGCGCGTTCGCGCGCAGGTTGAAGTAAGCGGGCAGAGCGCGGTGATATTTGTACTCTCCGACTGAGGCCCAGCCCGTGAACAGCGGCCAGACGGAACCGAAGTGATATCCCGATCCGTCGTAGATTTTTGACTGCGATGAGATGATGCGCATGCCCCAATCGGTTTCGTGCTCCGCCTCGGAGAGTTGCGTGATCATTTGATCGGCGTGGCTGGGATCGGGCAAACCAAACCACATGGGAACGGTTGCCAGCACGCTGGCTTCGTCCGATCGCTGGTTGTTTTGCGTCAGCCCAAACGCATAGATCTTTTTCTCGGGCGACCAAAAAGATTGATCGAGCAGAGCGCGCTTTTGGTCGAACTCCTCGGCCAGTTGTTTTTTGAGCTCATCTTTCCCGGCGAACGCGGCCAGGCTGGAGAGCGCGTGCAGAGCCACAACTCCCAGCCCTGCCTGGTAGAACTCGTTTTTGACCGGAAACAACGGACCACCCTCGACCCAGCCGTGGCCGACGCCTGCGTTCTGCGCGAAGCCCACCGCATCATAGGTTGAGCGTAAGAATTGGCATGCCCTCCAGGCGTTGTCCCAGTGGTCGCGGAGAAACGCGAGGTCGCCACTCTGCGCGACATAGTCATTCATTGCGATGATAAAAAGCGGAGTGGCATCGGCGGACACGTAGGGATACGGATAGTCCTTGAACCAGGGCACTAGACTCGCGCTCTGCGAAATTTCGTGCGGTACCTTGCCGTCTTCGCGCTGATATTTGCTGATGAATTCGAGTGCGGTGCGGGTGGTGGCGTAGTCTCCTTCGGCGTTTAAAGCGAACGAGGTCCACAAGGAATCGCGGCCAAAGAACCACGCGAATCCTGGACGCTGGCTGGTGCCGGAAGTTCTGTAACCTGCAATCAGACCCGTGCCCAGATAAGGATTGTTCGCTAACCCCTGGATGGTGCTGATGCGTGCCCAGTCGTAGGCTTGCTGCAAGGTGGCGTCAGGAAGTTCGAGACTGACGGTTTGCGCGAGATAATTTCGGTAGTAGCCAGCGGAATCGCGCAGCAGGTCCAGATACGAAGACGACAGGCGCTGATAAGTTTTGTTGGCGTCGTCGATGCCGGCAACCGATCCTGCGATTACCAGGAGCCGGGTTTCGTGTCCCTTCGACGTGACGCCCAGGCGAAAAGAGTTTTCATTCGACGACGAATAATTGGTTTCGTAGGCCTCGTGCGCGTCCTGCGCGGTGGGAGATCCGAAGATGGCAGCGAACTTTCTGGTTTCGTCGCCGAAGACGAAGGCGCGCCGGTTCGAGTCCCAATCGACGTCGGTGCCGCCCATCGACGCAGGCCATTCGAGAGCGAAGTCCGCGATGAAGGCCGCTTCGATTTCGAGCGGCTGCTCGGTCTCTATATCGAACAGCATTATGGCTCCTTGTTCGTGCACCGGGACAAAGAGCGTTTCGCGCACGCGAAATGAGTCGCCCGCGTAGAGTAAGGTCGCCGACTCGGGACGCACGACTAACGTTCGCGGCAGACTTTCCGCGGGCAAGGCGCGGTCGCCGGAGTGAAAGGTCAGATGCAGTTGGCGAAAAATCTTTAGCGGATATACCCAGGCTTCCATGCGTCCAGACTCGTCGCCGAACAAGCCGGCGCGGGTTCCGACCACGGGAAGAAACTCCCAGGTGCGAACGGTTCGTGACAACTGCAGAGTTGGTTCGTTCTGCTGCGCACCTAAAAAGGCGGAAAATATAAGCAGTAAGAGGGATAGAAGCGCGAGGTCTACGAACCTGGATTGTGCGCTGGGCCGTGAGCGGCACGAATTTCCGATGCCGTTGCATAGAACGGATGCGGCGGCAGGAGGAAGCCGTCGTGCGCTGGCGCCGGAGCTTGCGAGATGAAGGCTCACCACAAGAAATGAGAAGCAGCGGCGAATTCTAGCACGAGCAGTGAGGTAGTCCCTTGTCTTGAGCTCTTGCGATCATCTGATTTTATATGTTTGCCTTTTATATGTTTCACTGATCCGACGAGCCGGCTCCGTGCAGCGCGCGGCCGGCCGGCATAATCCAATCCGCGTTACGATTTGCAGGGACCATGAAGAAAGCGAAGAAAACAGTGGTTGGGCTCGGCGAGGTTTTGTGGGACATCTTGCCGGAAGCGACGCATCTCGGAGGCGCTCCGGCCAACTTCGCCTACATCACCAGCCTGATGGGAGATCGCGGCGTGGTCGCCAGTCGCGTAGGAGTGGACGCGCGAGGCCAGGAAGCTCGACGCCGCATGGAGACGCTCGGGCTGCCGGTGACCTTTCTGCAGACCGACACCGACAACGATCATCCCACCGGCACGGCGCAGGCTCGCGTCGACAACGACGGACAGCCGAGCTTTGTGATTGCGCAGCCGGCGGCGTGGGATTTTATGGAGTGGACTCCGCAATGGCAGGATCTGGCCAAGGCGGCCGATGCCGCTTGTTTTGGATCACTCGCGCAGCGTTCACCGCACAGCCGCGAAACCATCCGTAATTTTCTTCGCGCAACTTCGCGGGGTGCGGTGCGCATCTTCGATGTCAACCTCCGAGGAGATTTCTTTTCCCGCGAACTGATCGAGGAATCCATGAGCCTGGCCGATATAGTCAAGCTCAATGACAAAGAGCTTCCCCGGATCATGAAACTGGGTGGTCTCGTCCACAACGGCGGCGACGGCGGCGAGAAATCTTCAGCCGAAAAGCTACTCGGTCTTTACGATCTGAAGCTGGTCTGCGTCACGCGGGGGAGTCGCGGCAGTTTGTTGGTCAGCAAATCGGGATCGAGCGAGCACCCCGGGTTTCGCGTGAAAGTGGCGGACACCATCGGCGCCGGGGACGCCTTTACTGCCGGGCTCACTCACGAATACCTGCACGGCGCGTCGCTTGACGGCATGAACGAAGTTGCTAACCGGGTGGGAGCATGGGTGGCGAGCCAGCCGGGGGCTACTCCCACGCCGAAGGATGGAGCGCTCGAGAATTCGCTGTCTGAAATTTCCGGCTGAGATTTCTTAATTTTCGACTGGATGTTGCTTCCACTGTTCAGTGTCTGCGCTGCGTTCCCCGAACGTCAGCTCGAAGAGCTTTGGCCCAAAGATCTCTCGCGGTAAAGCGACTGCTCCACTTGCCGGGCCATGGCGTCCACATCCAGATCAAGCCCCAGGAAGGCCTTGATCTTCGTTGCCTCGGCGTTAGCGTCCCGCACCACGGCGCCGTAGTCGACGTAGTGCACAGCAATATTCGGTTGCGCGGCGAGCCAGTTGCGTATTTGCACGATGTGCTGCTCGAAGGCACTCTTTACAGATTCCGTCGGCGCGGGCGGAACCACGCGGCCCAAGCGTTCCATCATCCGGTCCTGCGACGCCAGAACCTCATCGAGAGGGCGGCACATGAAAATCACGCGGTACTCGTGGCGATTCGGCAGAAACGTGAGCAGCGAGGAAATCACCTTCACCGCCTTGCCTTCCCCTTCGGCGATAGCATCCGGGTTGCGCGCCAGAGTTTTCACCGACTCCAATTCGTAATAGCCGCGAGGATTGTTGGCATCGGCGCTGCGTTGGCTGTCGGTGAGTGCAGCCATTCCTCCGGCCGCGATCATTTGCATCATGAGAGAAGTGCCTGACCTTGGTATTCCGGATACGATCGTGATCATTCTGACCCTGGTTGGCTGATTCACACCCGACTCGTTCGTCCCTGGTACTCGCAGCCATCCTTCCTTTGGAGAGGACTCCCCCCCCATATTTGTCGCCACAACTGTGAAACTGAAAGTTCAGCGCGCGCCCAACCGGGAGAAAAAATCCGGAAAGAAGGCAGATTCTTACTGCGGGGCTGTCGCAGACAGGGCGGAGATTTTCAGCCATCCCCACCACTCAATTTGCGACGTTTGAGTCACTATACAACAATTTGAAAGCGACGAATTGAAAGCGACGAATTAGACTAGCGGATTCTAATTTCACTGGAGAACTCACCATGCCTTCCCGACGCGCCGGCGTTGCAACCATATTCTTCTCGGTACTTTTCTCGCTCGCGGCATCGACTTTATTTCTGGTTTCTGCCGATGCTCAGAATTCTTCCGCCACTCCGGATTCTGTCGGCGACTATGTGCGCAGCGAAATGCAGAAGCAGCACATTCCAGGCTTATCGCTGCTGGTATCGAAGGGCGGGCAAATTGTGCGCGCCGAGGGATTTGGTCTGGCCAATGTTGAGCTCCAGGCCCCGGTGAAAGCGGACACCGTCTTCCAGTCAGGATCCGTGGGCAAGCAGTTCACCGCGACGGCTGTGATGATGCTGGTGGAAGAAGGCAAAGTGGCGCTCGACGATCCACTCACAAAATATTTCTCCGATGCGCCCGCAAGTTGGAAGGAAGTGACGGTGCGTCAGCTGTTGAGCCACACCGCAGGGTTCACCGACTATCCCGAGAAGTTTGATTTTCGTAGAGACTGGACCGAAGATGAACTGCTGAAAATGGTTGAGGGCGTTCCATTGGCCTATCCTCCGGGAACGAAGTGGGACTACAGCAACCTCGGGTATCTCACGCTGGGCATTCTGATTCACCGCGTGACGGGAGAATTCTACGGAGACTTTCTGCAGCAGCGCATCTTTCAGCCGCTCGGAATGCAGACTACCCGAATCATCAGCGAAGCTGACATCGTTCCCAATCGCGCCGCGGGCTACCGGTTGGTGAAAGGCGAACTGAAAAACCAGGAGTGGGTCGCGCCTATGGTGAACACCACCGCGGATGGGAGCTTATATTTCTCCGTTCTCGACCTCGCGAAATGGGACGCTGCCCTTTACGGCGAAAAGTTGCTCAAGCGCTCCAGCTTCGATCTGATGTGGACGCCGGCCAAGTTGAAGGATGGCGCCCCGAATAAAGATGGCTACGGCTTCGGATGGTTTGTCGAAAATCGGCGGGGTCATCGCGTGGTCAGCCACGACGGTGCGTGGCAGGGATTCCAGACCACGATTGCGCGTTACCTGGACGATCATTTGACGGTCGTGGTGCTGACGAATCTGGAGGAAGGCAAGCCCTGGGAGATCGCGGAACACGTTGCGGACACGTACCTTTCCGGGAAAAACTAATACAAGGCTCTTGTTTCGATCCGCATCTTCATCCCATATTTCGGACGAAGCGTGATCAACGGTTGCGGCTCGACGCGCTGATTCGGAACCAGATGCAGTCTCCATTTCTCGAGCAACGTGGCCAGGACGAGCACGCCTTCCATCCAGGCGAACGATTCGCCGATGCACTGGCGTACTCCTGCTCCGAAAGGAAAGTAAGTGAACTTTGCGCGCCTCGACTTCGCTTCCGTGGTGAAGCGTTCGGGGTCGAATCGCAGAGGGTCGGGAAAATATCGCGGATCGCGGTGGGTGACGAACTGGCTAATCAACACCGTGGTGCGTGCCGGCAGCCGGAAATCTCCTAACTGAAAATCGTTGCGAGCGTAACGCCCCATGGCCCAGGCGGGAGGATAAAGCCGCATCGATTCTGCCATCGCCATCTCCACGTAGCCCAGGCGCGGAACGTCTTCCGCGGTAGGCAGACGGCCGTGCAGCACGGAATCGACTTCCTCGTGACACCGGCGTTCGCACTCAGGATTCTGCGAAAGCAAATACCAGGTCCAGACCAGAGCGTTGGCCACAGTTTCCGAACCTGCGAGGAAAATCGTAATGACCTGATCGCGCAGCGCCTGCGGACCTTGAGTGCTATCGCTTTCATAAGGAGATGCGGCCAGCATCAGATCAAGCAGACTGCCCCCATTGCGGCTGCGCCGTCGGTGCGCATCAATCATGCGATAGACCACTGCGTCGATGCGTTTGCGCGCCTCCACAAACGCGGCCAAGCCCGGCGGCCGCAAGTGTACCAGCCACTCCGCCGCGGGCAGCATCACCAAGAAATTGTAGAGGCCCATGATGCGATTGATGGCATCGGCCAGCTCCAGCACTTCGTTCTGCAAGTCGGCGGCAAACAAAGTGCGGGCCACGATCTTGAGGGTCAGCTGCATCATGTCGATGGAGATGTCTCTGTGCTCGCCGTGCCTCCATGACTCGCGCGCCCGTGCCGCCTCGTCCACAATTGCGGAGGCGTATTCCTGGATGCGCTGGCGATGGAACGCCGGTTGCGCCACCTGTCGCTGCGCCCGGTGTTGCGCGTCTTCGCTGGTGATCATGCCCTCGCCCAGCAGCATCCTGGTGCGCTGTACTGTGCGTTCTTTGATGAAGTTGTCGTTCTGCACCACCAGCACTTCGCGAATGTATTCCGGATGATTCAGGAATACGATGTGGTGCCAGCCGATTTTGTAGTGCGCGATGTCGCCGTACTTTTCTGCGAGGTGTTGAAACAAGAGGATGGGATTGCCGGGACGAAACTTGCGAAACGCAAACCACAGCAGGTTCCGCCGAAACCCGGGCGGGAATCGGTATCCCGCGGAGTTGCGCAATTCGGGGCGGTTGGCTACAGTGGCCATCGTTTGAGTTTAACGTGCTCGAATGCGGGATGGACGATTAAGAGAAGACGTTCGTACTCTTAGTTTCTGTTTCTGTTTCTACTTCGGCAGTCGGTCTGCAGCCGGTTATCTCTGAAGTCGATCCAGGTCGGCAAGAACCTCGTCGCTATGATGCGCCGGGTTCACACCTCCGTAGACCTTCGCCACTTTTCCGTCCGGGTTGATGATGAAGGTATTGCGGGCCGCGATCTGCACCACGGCCAGGTTCGTGAGAGAGCCGTAAGCCCTCGTGACGCTGTGGCCGCTATCGGACAGCAGCTTGAAGTTCAGCCCTTCTTTCGTGCAGAACTTTTTATGCGACTCCACGCTGTCGAGGCTCACGCCCAGCACCACCGTGTTGCGCTCGGCAAATTTCGGCTGGTCGACCTGAAAGTTGTGCGCTTCCCGCGTGCATCCCGGAGTCTGGTCTTTAGGATAAAAGTAGAGCACCACCCACTTGCCTCGATAATCCTTGAGGCTCGCAGTGGAACCCTCCTGCGTGGGAAGAGTGAAATCGGGAGCGGTGCTGCCTACAGCCGGCAACGTGCCGCTCGAAAGCAATCGCGGAACCAGAAGAACCATCCCGATCACCACCAGCAGCAGCAAACCAATCTTCAGCATAAAAACCTCCGCATCTTCCTCAAAAAAAGACCGCTCCGGGCCGCCGGGATAGATTCTAAATCAGAAATGAACGGAGCTGAGGAGTTTCCGCCAGCAAAAATCCTCACGATTGCATATGATTGAGTGTTGCGCCTAAGACGACGGAGAAACCAGACGTGGCTCAGACTGAAACTGATGGCTTAGAAGTATTAGAAACGCGAGAATGGGTCGATTCCCTCGACTACGTTTTGTCCCAGGGAGGTCCCAACCGCGCCGGCCGATTGTTGCAGCAGTTGGCGTTGCATGTCCGGCAGGAAGCCGGCATCAATCTTCCATTTTCGGCGACCACGCCTTACCAGAATACGATCGCGAGCAGCCAGCAACCGCCGTTTCCGGGCAGCCAAGAAATGGAGCGCCGCATCAAGAGCCTGGTGCGTTGGAACGCTCTGGCCATGGTGGTGCGCGCGAACAAGATTCAGGAAGGAATCGGCGGCCACATCTCCACCTTCGCCTCTGCGGCCACTTTGTATGAAGTCGCCTTCAACCATTTTTTTCGGGCGCAGACTGAAAGCGGCGATCGGGACGTAGTGTATTTTCAGGGCCACGCAGCGCCGGGAATGTATTCTCGCGCTTATCTCGAAGGTCGCATCCCTAAAGAAAAGCTGCAGAATTTTCGCCGCGAGTTGAAACCCGGCGGCGGCCTGAGCTCTTATCCTCACCCGTGGCTGATGCCGGAGTTTTGGGAGTTTCCCACAGTTTCGATGGGGTTGGGGCCGATCCAGTCGATCTATCATGCGCGCTTCATTAAATACCTGGAGAACCGTGAGCTGAAGAAGACCACCGGCGGAAAAGTTTGGGCGTTCCTCGGCGACGGTGAAATGGACGAGCCCGAGTCGCTCGGTTCCATCACGCTGGCCTCGCGCGAAAAACTCGACAATTTAATTTTTGTGGTGAACTGCAACCTGCAGCGCCTCGACGGACCGGTGCGCGGCAACGGCAAGATCATTCAAGAACTGGAAGCGATTTTCCGTGGCGCCGGCTGGAATGTGATCAAAGTGATCTGGGGCACGGACTGGGACAGCCTTATCCAGAATGACCGCGATGGGCTGCTGGTCAAGCGTCTTGGCGAAGTAAGCGATGGGCAATACCAGAAATATTTTGTCGAAAGCGGAGCATATTTCCGCCAGAATTTATTTGGCTCCGATCCGCGCTTGCTCAAGATGGTCGAGCATCTGTCGGACGACCAGCTGGCGCGCATGCGGCTGGGCGGGCACGATCCCATCAAAGTCCACGCGGCCTACAGAGCCGCGGTCGACCACACCGGCGCCCCAACCATCATTCTGGCGAAGACGATCAAAGGCTACGGACTCGGTGAAGCGGGTGAAGGCAAAAACATCACGCACCAGCAGAAGAAGTTGAACGAAGACGAGTTGCAGATGTTTCGCTCGCGTTTCGGAATTCCGATTCCTGACGACGAGCTGCATGAGGCGCCCTTCTACCGGCCTCACGACGACAGCCCGGAAATCAAATACATGCAGGCGCGCCGCCAGCAGCTTGGCGGATACATGCCGCAGCGCAAAGTCCGCGCCACGCCGCTGAAACCTGTTGCCGATTCTTTCTTCGAGGAGTTCCACAAAGGCACCGAGGGGCGCGACGTTTCTACGACCATGGTGTTCGTGCGGCTGCTGGCGAAGTTGTTGCGCGATCCGGAGCTCGGCAAGCTCATCGTACCGATCGTTCCCGACGAAGCGCGCACCTTCGGCATGGAAGCGCTGTTCCGCCAGGTCGGGATCTATTCGAGCGTCGGCCAGAACTACGAGCCCGTCGACATGGACACGCTCCTTTACTACAAAGAGGCGAAGAACGGGCAGATTCTCGAAGAAGGAATTACGGAAGCGGGGTCGATGTGCTCGTTTATTGCCGCGGGCACGGCGTATGCGAATCACGGTATCAACACGATTCCGTTTTTTATTTACTACTCCATGTTCGGGTTCCAGCGCATCGGCGACTTGATCTGGGCGGCCGCCGACATGCGCTGCCGGGGATTCCTGGTAGGAGGCACGGCCGGACGCACCACGCTGGCCGGCGAAGGCCTGCAGCATCAGGACGGACACAGTCACGTGCTCGCGCTGCCGGTGCCGAACTTGTTAGCGTACGATCCCGCGTTTGCCTATGAGATCGCCATCATTATTCAGGACGGCATCAAGCGCATGTACGTCGACCAGGAATCGATTTTCTACTACCTCACGGTCACCAACGAACCCTTGCCGATGCCGCACATGCCCGAAGGAGCGAACATTCGCGAGGGCGTGCTGAAGGGTCTGTATCGCTTCAAAACATCGGCTAAGACCGACGCGAAGGCGCGCGTGCAACTGCTGGGCAGCGGTACGATCATGTACGAAGTGCTAAAGGCGCAGCAGATTCTGGAAGAAAAATACGGCGTTGCTGCCGACGTTTGGAGCGTCACCAGCTACAAGGAACTTTATCGTGACGCCAACCAGTGCGAGCGCTGGAACATGCTGCACCCCGGGGACGCGGCCAAGGTTCCCTACGTGACGCAGATGCTCAAGGATGCTCCGGGACCGTTCATCGCGGCATCGGATTACATGAAGGTGCTGCCGGAAAGCTTGTCGCAGTGGGTGCCCGGGCAATTAGTTTCGCTCGGAACCGACGGCTTTGGCCGCAGTGAAAACCGTGTCGCTCTGCGTGACTTCTTCGAAGTGGACGCCAAGCACATCGTGCTGGCTACTCTGGGAGCGCTGGCGCGGGAAAAGAAGATCGGTCTAGACGTTGTGCAGAAATCAATTCAGGACTTAGGCATCAACCCAGAGAAGGCGAATCCCGCAAGTACCTAAGCGACTGTAATGGCCGCTCCAGTGGTCGACGCGGGCTGCCGCTCCGCTGGAAATGGGAAACGGAAGCTACGTAATTAAAGGTACGCAAGAAAAGCTACGTCATAAAAAGGAATCAGAAGAAGTGATCGAATTCAAACTTCCGGAGTTGGGTGAGAACATCGAACAGGGCGACCTCGTGCGCCTCATGATCGCACCCGGAACGAAAATCAACGCGGGCGAGTCGGTGATGGAACTGGAAACCGACAAAGCCGTTTTGGAAGTGCCTTCGTCGGTCAGCGGCACGGTTCAGGAGATTCGCGTCAAAGAAGGCGACAAAATTAAAGTCGGCCAAGTTATTTTCACCGTAGACAACGGAGTGGCGGCCAAGCCGGCGGCTGCGCCAGCCGTCGAGACTCAACCGCCTGCATCTGCCCCGGCTCCCGCGGCGGCCCCTGCTGCGGGGCCCGAGGCCGCGGCGAATGTTCCCGCAACTCCAGAGCGTGTGGCGGCGCCTGCGCAAACAGCAACCGGCGATCGGCGAGCGCCGGCCCGGGCCCCAACCAAGCCTGGCGCCAGTCAATTCACCTTGCCGGAGCTTGGCGAAAATATTTCGCAAGGCGATCTGGTTCGACTGATGATCGCGCCGGGAACGAAAGTTTCCGAAGGCCAGCCGGTGATGGAGCTGGAGACTGACAAAGCGGTCGTCGAAGTTCCATCCTCGGTGAGTGGCGTGGTCAAAGAAGTAAAGGTCAAAGAGGGCGAAAAGATCAAAGTTGGCCAGGTGATCTTCACCCTGGAGGGCGGCGCGGCCACACCCGAACCTGCGAACCAGCAAACCGGCCCCGTGGAACACGTCACCGGGCAGCACGGAGCGCGCCTCGCTTTTCAGGCGGCCATTCGCGCCGAAGGCAAAACGGAAGAGCAGGCACTGCCTCCCGATCAGCCGCAGCTGTCCCCGGTCGCTTTCTCCATGCCTCTGCAACTTGGAAAAGTTGCGGGAACGGAGCATCGTCAACCGGTTCCTGCCGCGCCCAGCATCCGGCGACTGGCGCGGGAACTCGGCATCGACATTTACGAAGTCAAAGGCACTGGCCCGGGTGGACGCATCAGCGAAGACAACGTCAAGGCCCACGCCAAAGCTCTGCTGACAGCCGTTATCTCGGCGGCGCAAGCGGCGCCTCGAGCGGGGCACTTCGCGGCTCCGAAGCTTCCCGACTTCACCAGGTGGGGCAAGACTGAGCGCGTTTCCATGCGCGGAGTTCGCCGCAAAACCGCCGAGCATCTTGCCGAATCCTGGAACACGATTCCTCACGTCACGCAGCAAGACCGCGCCGACATTACCGAGCTCGAGCAATTGCGCGCGCGTTTCGCTCCCAAAGCGCAGGAAGCCGGCGGCAAAATGACGGTGACAGCGATCGCTCTGAAAGTTTGCGCCGCCGCTCTCAAGGTTTTCCCGCAATTCAACGCCAGCATCGACATCGAGAAAGAAGAAATCGTCTACAAACAGTACATTCACATCGGCGTGGCCGCGGACACCGACCGCGGCTTGCTGGTTCCTGTGATTCGCGACGTGGATAAAAAGAATATTGTCGAACTAGCCGTGGAACTCTCGCAGCTCTCGAAAAAGGCTCGGGACAAAAAGCTCACTCCGGCCGAGATGGAAGGCGGCACCTTCACCATCACCAACCTGGGCGGAATCGGTGGAATCGGTTTCACTCCCATCGTGAACCATCCGGAAGTGGCCATCCTCGGTCTGTCCCGCTCCCGCATGGAACCGGAGTGGATCGCAGGCAAGGACGGAGGAAAGTTCGAACCCCGTCTGATTCTGCCGCTTTCGCTTTCCTACGATCATCGCCTGATCGACGGCGCCGATGCCGCGCGCTTCCTGCGCTGGATCGCGGAAGCGTTCGAACAGCCATTCCTGCTGTCGGTGCAAGGATGATTTGCCGTCGTAGAAACCTCCCTTGCTACGTCCCTGCCGGCAGTAACGGTAGATTCTGGATTCTAGTAAGCTGTGCCGCGCTGCGCGCAGAGACGTTGCAGGTGACGTCTCTACGAAATGAGCCATGACTGACTCCCAAGTTAACATCGCAATAGTTGGTGGCGGCCCCGGAGGCTATGCCGCCGCGTTTCTGGCCGCCGATCTGGGTATGACCGTCACCCTGATCGATCCTGAGGTTAACCCTGGAGGCGTCTGCCTCTACCGCGGCTGCATCCCGTCGAAAGCCTTGCTGCACGTGGCCAAGCTGCTCGAAGAATCGCATCAGGCCAAAGACTGGGGCATTGAATTTTCCGCGCCGAAAATTGATTTGGCACGCCTGCGCTCCTGGAAAGAAGGAGTCGTCAAGAAATTAACCGGAGGCCTCGGCATCCTCTCGAAGCAGCGGAAAGTAAAATACGTGCAAGGCCGCGCCGCATTCGAGAACTCCACGACTCTTCGCATCACCAAATCCGATGGTTCCGAAGAAACTCTCACGTTCGACCGCGTCGTCCTCGCCACCGGTTCGCGCCCCGCGATCGTCCCCTCGCTGAAGATCGATTCGCCGCGCATGATGGATTCGACCGGCGCACTTAATCTCGAAGACATTCCCGGAACCCTGCTCGTGGTCGGCGGAGGCTACATCGGCCTCGAGCTGGGCTCGGTCTACGCCGCGCTCGGCACGCGCGTCACCGTGGTCGAAATGCTTCCGGGCCTACTCCCGGGAGCCGATCGCGATCTGGTTCTGCCCCTGCACAAACGCCTGGAGAAACTGTTCGAAACCATTCTGCTGAACACTACGGTCGCCGCGGTCAAGGACGAAGGCGCGGGCATCCGCGCCACCTTCGAAGGCCCGGAAGTAAAAGAGCGGGAAAAAGTTTTCGATCGCGTTCTGGTTTCGGTTGGCCGCAAGCCCAACTCAGAAATTCCCGGCCTGGAAAAAACTCAAGTAAAACTCGGACCCAAAGGATTCGTCCGGGTAAACAAACAACTCCAAACGGACGACCCTTCCATCTACGCCATCGGCGACCTGGTCGGCGAGCCCATGCTGGCGCACAAAGCGTCGCATGAAGGCCGCACCGCCGTTGAAGCCATCGCCGGACACAAAGTTGCATTCGAGCCCCACGCGATTCCCGCAGTCGTATTCACCGATCCAGAAGTCGCGTGGTGCGGCCTGACCGAAACTCAGGCGCAAAAGGAAAATCGCGACATTAAAGTCGCAAAGTTCCCCTGGGCAGCTTCGGGCCGCGCTATCACGCTCGACCGTCCCGAAGGCATGACCAAGCTGCTCGTCGATCCGCAGACCGAGCGTGTGTTGGGAGTGGGCATCGTCGGCGTCGGCGCCGGAGAGTTGATTGCCGAAGGCGTGGTGGCCATCGAAATGGCCGCGCTCGCCAAAGACGTGGCCCTCAGCATCCATCCGCATCCCACACTTTCAGAAACTTTGATGGAGGCGGCGGAAGTTTTCTTCGGCACTAGCACGGACATCTACCGCCCGAAGCGGCCTTGATGCCTGGCGTGCCACCCGATGGTGCCGATTCGTCTCCAGCTCCTTCGTTTCGAGCTGCTTGGTTTCGAGCCTCTTCGTTTCGATACAATTGAATTCAATCTCGAGCCGACCGCGACCGCTGCACGTCCGCGCAAAATTCGCGTTGGAGAAGGTTCATGCGTTTATTTCCTAAGACGATATTCTTGCTGGCCCTTTTTTTCTGCGTCTCTTTCTGCGTCAGCATTCCTGCCAGGGCTCAGGCAGCGCTCGGTAACCTGCTGCAGTCTTCTCCCAGCACGCCCACCACGACTGCGCCAACGGACCTGTTGGACCGCACCACTCCTTCCGGCGCGGTGCTTGGTTTCCTGCGCGCCGCGCAATCCGGCGACTACGGCATCGCCGCGCAATACCTGCAAATGAACGCTGCGCGCCGGCAAGCCGAAGGCGAGCAACTCGCAACGCAGCTCAAGTATGTAATGGACGGCACCGCATTCAGCGGACGGGTGGGAAACTTTACGCAGGCGGAAGGAATCCCGCAAGAGGGCGTCCCCTTCGGACGCCAGAGAATCGGCACCATGGCCTCCGGCGATGTGGAAGTCGACCTCGATCTCGTCCGAGTATCCGATCCCGTCGCGGGCAAGATCTGGTTAGTCTCGTCCGAAACGCTGGCCAAAGTTCCCGAGCTCTACGACCAGGTGGAAGCGCGCCAAGTGGAGCACAAGCTCCCAAGCGTGCTGGTGAAGCACTAGTTTGCCGGAATGCCGTTGTGGCAGTGGCTTGCTCTGCTGCTGGCGTTGCCGGTTGCCGCCGCAATCAGCTGGCTGGTTCTGGTGCTGCTCGAGATTCCCCTGCGCTGGTGGGCGCGGTGGCGAGGCCACTCTGACATCGCGAACTGGCGCTCGGTTTCAGGCCCGGCGTGGTTGCTGGCAGGCACCTTGGTGCATGAGTTTTTTGTTCGCTATCTGGGAATCGCGCTGCTGCCACGTCACTATTATTTTCAGACCGCTTCGATCGCCCTGATCGCGGGTTTCGCCTGGATTGCCTGGCGGACCCTCCGATGGTTTCTGCGCGGCGTGCGCACTCGGGCCTTATCCCACGGCCACGCCGGTACCGGATCGCTCATGCTTCTGGGTGAGCGGATTATTAAAGCCGTCATAGTTGTTACGGGCGCGTTCGCCGCGCTCACCACGCTCGGGTTCAACATGACCACCGCTCTTGCCGGCCTCGGCATTGGAGGTCTGGCCATCGGCTTCGGCGCGCAGCAGACGATTGCGAATCTTTTTGGCGGAGTTTCCATCCTGGGCGACGAAGTCATCCGCGTCGGCGATACCTGCCGCTTCGGCGATCGCACCGGAACCGTCGAAGACATCGGCCTGCGCTCCACCCGCGTTCGCACCGAGGAACGCACTCTGCTGGCGATTCCCAACGGCACGGTCGCCACCATCAATGTTGAGAACCTTAGCCGTCGCGACAAGATTCTTTTCAAAACCACTCTCGGCTTTCGCCCCGAGACCAAGGCGGACCATCTCCGCTACGTGCTCTCGGAAATTCGCCGCATGCTCTACAGTCATCCGAAGATTGAAACTAAAAGCGTCCGCGTCCGCCTCGCCGAAATTGCTGCTGCCGGTTCCCTCAGTGTGGAAGTTCTCTCCTACGTCCTCACCGTCGACTACAACGAATTCGCCGCCGTCCGCGAAGACCTGTTGCTCCGCATCATGGATCTCGTCGACGACGCCGGCGCCAGCGTCGCTCTGCCCTCGCAAACGCTATATATCAGCCGCGACTCGGGACTGGAAAAAGACAAAGCGGAAAGCGCCGCGAAGAAAATTACCGACCTCCGCGACAATAAAAAGTTGCCGTTCCCCGATTTTCACCAGGAAGATATTTCATCCTTCAAGGGAACCATCGATTACCCGCAACCCGAGTCGGCGGTGCGAAACCCAAAACCGAGTTCTGGAACGCAGAGCTAACCCTGCCGCTTCCACCGCTGGCTCAGTCGAAGCAGCAGCAAATGCGTGGGAAAATAAATCACCAACGGCACCACCACGAGATATGCCAGCAGATACACGGCTGCCGGCACCGCGTGCTGAGTTCTAAAAAATAATCCGCGAGCCCAATTCACATCGTATTCCGGACGCCAGAAATAATTGATCGGCACCACAATCCAGCATGTAACCGCCTGCCATTTCCACCCGCGCGGATCGTAGCCCAAGCGCCGGATCGCCCACACCAGCAGCGGCGGCGTTACCACGTGAAACAGGCTGAGCAGTCGGATGAACAGTGGCAAGTCCGGACTGAACATGTACTCCGTGCCGCCAATCACGTGGTGGCCGCCGAGCAGCGCGCCCGCCAGATCAATGGTGTAGAGCGTCTGGAAAACCAGCAGACTGCACGCCTGCCACGAAAATATCAGCGGACTTTCCAGCCACAGGCCAATCCCGATCAGAATGTTTCCGATATCACAGAAGAAAAGAAAATTCTGCAGTCCGTAGTGGCTCCAATAAATCGGCGCCCAGGCCATCAGCCAAACGGTCCAGGCAATCTTCAGCCACCATGGCAGCCGCATGGCCGCCATTCTACGTGGAGAGCCGGCGCGAGGGCGGAGTGATTACTTCCGTCCATGTACGTGCGGCGCTCCGCAAAGCCGGCTCCTGACGTGGCCCGTGTAGGGCGGACACTCTTGTCCGCCGCTTTTGACTTTGATTTTGGTTGGCTCGTCACCGCCAGATCCAGGCGCGCACGGCACCCATCTCGACCTCCCACTAGTCAATGGCCCATGAATTACTGCCGTAACTTGCCGCGTCTTACCGCTGTACCTACGATGACCATGATATGGGTTATCAAGCTCTTCTCTTCTGTCCCGACGAAAAAATTGCCCGCACTGTGACGCAAGTCCTGAGCGAGCTGGAGTTTGCCGTCGAATCGTGCGTCGAACCCTTTGCCGCCGTCAAGAAATTGATGGCCGAGCACTTCGATGCCGTCGTAGTCGACTGCGATAACGACCAGAACGCGAGCTTGCTGTTCAAAAGCGCGCGCAATTCCGCGATCAACCAGGCGTCGCTTGCGGTCGCCGTGGTTGAGGGACAAGCCGGGGTGGCCAAGGCATTCCGCATCGGCGCCAACCTGGTGCTGACCAAACCCATCAACGTGGAACAAGCGAAAGGAACTCTGCGCGTAGCTCGTGGACTGCTGCGTAAGGGCGACGCGGCGAAACCATCCGCGCCAGTTGCCACCACGCCGGTTCCACCGAAACCCGCCAGCACCGTGCCAGCCGCGCCCGCAAGGCCTGCGACATTAGCCGCGGCGACTGCAGTTAAGCCGCGCCCGGCCGCGCCGCCAATCTCGAAACCTGCCGCGAGCGTTCCGGCAAAGCCGCTAATCCAAACCACCGTTGCAGCCGCCGCGAGCTCGGCCAACCCAACATCCGCGAAGGCCGCGACCGAAACTGCCGGAGCACAACAAGCCGTAAAATCCGGACTCCCGGCCGACTCTGCGATAAAGCCGCCGTCAACGCTCAACGCCGCATCCGCATCGGCGCAGTCTGGCAGTGGAGCGGCAAGCGCCCCGGCGCCGGCCCGCGAAGTCGTGGCCCCAGCCTCGGAAGCCGCTGCGCCCGGCGAGAGCAAGTCGACCGCCTCGCTCCCTACCGTCTCGCCCGACAAAACATATTCCGAGAAGATCGCCGTGGAAAGTGTCGCCGCAGAAAAGCGTGCCGACGCGATTTCCGCCGATACGAATCCATCGGCCTCGACGCCAGCCGAATCCGCCGCTTCCACATCCACTTTCACATTTGGGGGAGCCAATCTCCCGGAAAAGTCTGAAAACGCTGGGAGCAAGAAGATATTTCTTGGAATCGCCGCGGTTGTATTCCTGGTCTGCGCAATCTATTTCGGCTGGACACAGCTGCACGACAGTCTTCCCGCCGCTGCTCCGACCCAAACGTCATCCGCGCCAACCAAGGCCCCTGCGCCCGCACAGCCCGCGTCGGTTCGGCCTTCAGCGGCTTCTGCCACGGCATCTTCGCCGGGCATGCAGACCGCGCTGCCTCAATCGCAAGCGGCAAATTCCGGGCCGTCCCCCAGCAGCGCTGCCAGCGACGACTCCGACAATGACGGTGCAGACGCACCCTCTGCCAATTCCAAGCCTTCTGCTCCTTCGACCGCAACCAAGGCTGCGGCCAAGACGGCGACCGCTCCGGCGACAAAGACCGCACCGGCTTCCAATTCCGCTACTCCGGACAACGCTCAGCCGGCTGCTCCGGAGACCGCTGCTCCGGCAATCATTCTTAAGAACGGCTCCACAAAATCCGCCGCCAAGCTGCCCGCGGCCGATGCTGCCCCACCCAGCATGGTGGGCCTTGCTGCTGCCGCTTCCGATGGAAACTTATCTAATCTGACTGCGGGCGATGGCGTCTCTAAGCCCATACTTCAAACCCTCACCGTTTCGCAGGGAGTTTCCCAGGGCCTTCTGTTGAAAAAGGTCCAGCCCGCGTATCCGGCCAATGCTCTCCGCATGCACACCGAGGGAGTCGTAAAACTTATGGCGACCGTCGGAAAAACCGGAAACGTTACCACAGTAAAAGTTGTCAGCGGCGACGCGCTGCTTACCACGTCCGCCCTGGACGCGGTGAAACAATGGAAGTACAAACCCTATCTGCTCAACGGCAACCCAATCGAGATTCAGACGGAAGTCACAATCGACTTCAAATTACCGCGCTAGAAGGCAGTCGCCAGTTTCTGGTTTCCGCTTTCCGCTTCCATCTCTTTCGAGCTGTCATCTCTCACTAATTCTGTCATCCGCAGCGAAGTGAAAGCCTACCCTGAGAGCTTGTGACTTTTTTGAATTTTCGAACGATTTTGTCGTCGTAACTGTTTTGTTTGCAGCATCGATTTTTGGAAACTTCGAAAAAAGTCACAAACTCTGAGCGACGTCGAAGGGGACCCATATAACTGTCACCGCCGCAGCCGCCGCAGGCCGAGACGCGCGCCCCCACCCACTCTGTGTTGAAATGTAGACGTGCAGCTGAAGCCGTCCCTCACCGCGGCAATCTCCCGCCTCACCGCCGACAACGCCCCTTCCCCACGCTTGAACGCCGAACTCCTGCTGATGTTCACCCTCAACTGCGACCGAGCCTATCTCCACGCTCACCCTGAGCGCGAGCTCACCGTCGCCGAGCAGTCTCGCTACCAGACTGCTCTCGCCGAGCGAGGCCGCGGAGTTCCCGCGCAATACATCACCGGCCATCAGGAATTCTGGGGCATGGATCTCATCGTCACTCCCGCCGTCCTGATCCCACGCCCTGAAACCGAACACGCCATCGAAACCGTCCTCGAACTAGCCCGCGTTCAGGCAGATTCAGCAAATGCAGAACTGGAAAATGTGGGGCGGGCACGGTTGCCCGCCAACTCTATCCACGTCAACAATGCGGCCAACTCTGCCCACCTTCACATCGCCGACGTCGGCACCGGCTCCGGCTGCATCGCCCTCGCGCTCGCCAAAGAACTTCCACAAGCAGAAATTGACGCCACCGACATTTCCCCCGCCGCTCTGGAAGTCGCCCGCGCCAACGCCGCTCGCCATCAACTCGAATCCCGCATCCACTTTCTCGAAGTCGATCTCCTCACCGGCCTGCGCCCGGAAACTTTCGACTTCGTTGTCTCCAATCCTCCCTACGTCGGCGAATCGGAAGAAGATCAAGTCCAGCTGGAAGTCCGCAGGTTCGAGCCGCGTAACGCCGTCTTCGCCGGCCCCACCGGCCTCGAAGTCATCGCTCGCCTCATTCCCCAGGCTCACGCCGCTCTTTGTCCCGGCGGATGGCTCGTCCTCGAGATCAGCGGCAACATCGCTCCGCAAGTGCAGCATCTGCTCCAAAGCTGGAACGACGTTCTCCTCATCCCCGATCTGCAATCCATCCCGCGCATCGCCCGCGCCCGCAAGCCTCCTCGCTGACTCCGCGCCGCCGCGTGAAAATCCTCAACCGGCTTGGTGCGCTCTCTATGCAACTTTATGCACACTCAAACGATTATCTGATTTTTTTCACTTCCGTGCTTGACGTGGCTTGTATAACAGTGGCTTACTACTAGCCCTATGTTGTTGTGCTGTGCGGATGGTTCTACAGAATCGCCGCGATCTTCGGTTTTTCGCGGCACGATCCTCGCGCCGGGATTCGCGCAGTCCACTCCTCACCGCGTAGCGGCGACATTGCATTCAGCAAACTCAATTATCGATCGAGGCTGCCTTTTCCCTTGCAGAGGCAGTTAGCGCCTATACCGCAGGTCGCAGGCTATCGCAGCAGGTCATCACAGATGGCCCGACGGTTCGGGCGATGTTTCTTTAGAACACTCACTTACAGGGAGGAAGTAAATGTATCAGGAGAAAGTAGCGTTGAACTCCTCAGCTCACATCGGCCGCGCGCGGACGATTTGGCTGAGCCCCGTTGTGCTGAGCTCTGTTGTGCTCAGCTTGGTTGTGCTGACCTTTACTACAGGCGCGGTTCTACCCGCGTATGCGGCGGCGGGACAACTCGTTGCGCATAACACACCCACCTTCGTCGCGACCGCCAAAAAGCTCGGCGCCGAAGATCCGGCCAAGACCATCGAAGTCAGTGTCTGGCTCAATCTGCACGATCGCGCCGCTCTCGATACGCTCGCGCAGCAGCTTTACGATCGCACTTCGCCCAACTATCGCCACTGGCTCAAGAACGCTGACCTTGCCCGCTTCGCTCCCACCGCGCAGGAAGCCGCCACCGTTCGCGAATTTTTCGAATCCCACAATCTCAAAGTCGTCACCGTCGGCCCCAACAACTTTTTCGTCCGGGCGCGTGGCACCGTCAGCGATGTGCAAAACGCCTTCCACGTTACCCTCAACAACTACCGGGTGCACGGCCAGACTGTCCGCTCCAACGATCGTGATCCTTACGTCGATGGCGCTGCCGCCGCTCTGGTGCGGTCCGTTGCCGGACTCGACACTGCCACATTCGCGCATCCCGCGATGTCTCGCAACGCAAATCTTCCTGCCGTCCACAATTCGGTCAGCAGCGCGACTGCTGCCATCAAGCCAGCCAACGTCACTCCCAACGATTTCTACAACTCCAACTGCTTTGACGGCCTGGAAAGCGAGTCGTTCTCCACTCCGCCGCCCGACGGCGGACCGCTGCCCACCGTCTCCATCACGGGCAATCACCTCAATTTTCAGACTCTGACCAGCGCGGGTTGCGGCTACACTCCGCCGCCAATCCAGACTGCCTACAATCTCACTGGCCTTTACAACGAGGGCTACACCGGCGCAGGGCAGACCATCGCCATCATCGACTGGTGCGGTTCCTCCACCATTCTCAGCGATGCCAACGCCTTCTCGGCGCAGTTCAACTTGCCCGCGCTGACTTCCGCGAATTTCAACATCATCAACACGCCCTCGCCAAGTTATTGCGAGGGTCCCGATCAAGTCGAAATTAACATCGACGTCGAGTGGGCACACGCTATTGCACCCGGCGCCAGCATCAACCTCATCGTTCCGCCGGACGCTACTTTCCTGAACATCGACGAGGCGGAATACCTCACCATCTACAACGGCCTGGGCACCGTAATCTCAGGCAGCTACGGCGCTCCCGAAGCGTTCGTCTCCACCGCCGAACTCGAGACCGGCAACCTGCTTTCCGAACTTGCCGCGGTCTACGGCATCTCCGCCGATTTCGCCACCGGGGACGCCGGCGACTTTAGCGCCTTCTACGGAGTAACCACCGTCAGCTATCCCGCGGATTCTCCCTGGTCTACCGCAGTCGGGGGCGTCACGCTCGCGCTGAATTCCGATAACTCCATCGCCTGGCAAGCCGGCTGGGGAAACAATGAAACTCTGTTCGCCGAAGAGGGCTTCATTGAAGATCCGGTTTATTACGGCGATTCCGGGTTCATTGGCGGTGCCGGCGGAGGTCCCAGCACCTGCGTCACCGTAGATGCCAACGATAACTGTCTCGCCGGCTTCCCCAAGCCCGCGTATCAGAAGTCGCTGCCCGGCAAGGACCGTCTGCTTCCCGACGTTTCCTGGCTGGCCGATCCCTACACGGGAGTCGTGATCGCCATCTCGATCCCGGGCCAGATTCCGGAACAGGTATGGCAAGTGTGGGGCGGCACCAGCGTCGCTACGCCGATGTTCTCCGCTCTATGGGCGATTGCTAACCAGGAGTCCGTAGCCAACGGCGGTCCGGCTCTGGGCCTGGCCGCTTCCCACGTCTACTCACTGCCAAAGGGAGCCATTTTCGATGTCGTTCCCGTCGGCTCCAAAACCAACGTGACTGCTACGCTCGTCGATGCCAGCGGCACAACCAAATACACGCCCGCCGAAATCCTGGGCGGCCCCACCCCAAATCCGCCGGCTAAGTTCATCAGCGCGATTTGGGACTATCCCTCCTTCCCCGCCACAGCGCTGGCTATTTCCTTCGGAACCGACTGCGCTGTCCCGTCAGCCAGCTTCTTCGATGACGGCACGACCTGCAACGAATCCACCGCCCTGCACACCAAAGTGGGCTGGGACAACGTAACCGGAGTGGGCACGCCCAACGCGCAAGCCTTCGCCGACTCCTTCAACCCCGCCAACGCCGCGGCCGCCAAGTAAGTCGCGACCAACGGCCGGCAAATCAAGCCTCCGCAGCCCACCAGGGCGAGCGGAGGCTTTTTTGTGCGACGTTTGTGGGGCTTTGTGTAGCGTAGTTTGTGTGGGGCGTGCACTCTTGCCCGCCCAGGCCGCGTCCGCGGCCGGCCGTAAGGGAGCGATGCGACTGCCGGGGGCCCACTTCTCGCCCTCCTTTGCGAAGCGCGGGATTCCACGGTCCCATCCATCTCAGATTTTTCCGCCGAAGCCGCGCTGTTTTCAAATCCGAGCCACACACCGTGAAAATGATTTTTGGGGGTCGCAGCGCGTCGAGCGCTGCGACAGTTGGCGGATACATCGGGGGAACGGAACGCGAGAGCGGGTTCAAGAGATGGGCCGTCCCGATGCGGGAAAAATCAGGCGCAACTTCCTGGCTACCAGCGCATCTAAACCTTGACAATGATCCACTCAGGTCTTAGCATAGGGCTGAGCGCAATCATAATAACGCTGATTATAAAGCACTTATCTAGTTCAGGAGGAGCATTTTATGGGAAAGATTATTGGAATTGACTTGGGGACGACGAATTCCTGCGTTGCGGTGATGGAAGGCGGCGAGCCCAAGGTTATTGCTAACGAAGAAGGAGGGCGCACTACGCCTTCCGTGGTGGGCTTTACCAAGACCGGAGAGAGACTGGTGGGGCAGGTGGCGAAACGGCAGGCCATCACCAATCCGGAGAACACGGTTTTCTCGATCAAGCGCTTTATGGGGCGGCGCTACGACGAAGTGACGGAAGAGATCAAGATGGTGCCCTACAAAGTCGTGAAGTCGGGCGACAACGTCGCGGTGTTGGCGCAGGGCAAGGAATACACGCCTCCGCAGGTTTCGGCGCTGATTTTGCAGAAGCTGAAGAAGGCGGCGGAAGACTATCTCGGCGAGAAAGTAACCGAGGCAGTCATCACCGTGCCTGCGTATTTTAACGACGCGCAGCGGCAAGCGACCAAAGATGCCGGGCAGATTGCCGGGCTCGAAGTGAAGCGCATCATCAATGAGCCCACGGCGGCGGCGTTGGCTTACGGGCTCGACAAGAGCAAGGACGAGACCATCGCCGTGTATGACTTCGGCGGCGGCACGTTCGATATTTCGGTGCTGGAAGTGGGCGAGGGCGTGATTGAGGTGAAGGCCACCAACGGCGACACGCACCTGGGCGGCGACAATCTCGACCAGCGGCTGGTGGACTGGCTGATTGACGAATTCAAGAAAGACGAAGGCCTTGACCTGCGCGGTAAAGGGAACGAGATGGCATTGCAGCGTCTGCGGGACGCGGCGGAGCGGGCGAAGATTGAGCTTTCGACCACGATGGAGACGGAGATCAACCTGCCGTTCATTACGGCGGACGCGAGCGGGCCGAAGCATCTGGTGAAGAAGCTGACGAGGGCGAAGCTCGAAGGGATGGTGGAAGACATCATTCAGCGGTCGGTGGGTCCGTGCAAGCAGTGCATGAAAGATGCCGGCGTGGATGCCAGCAAGATCAACGAAGTGGTGCTGGTCGGCGGACAGACTCGCATGCCGCGCATTCAGGCGCTGGTGAAGGATTTGTTTGGCAAGGAAGGCCACAAGGGTGTGAATCCCGATGAAGTGGTGGCGATTGGCGCGGCGATTCAGGGCGGCGTGCTGGGCGGCGAAGTGAAAGACCTGCTGCTGCTGGATGTGACTCCGCTGACGCTGGCAATTGAAACGCTGGGCGGAGTGGCGACGCCCATGATTCCGCGCAACACGACGATTCCGACCAAGAAGACGGAAACGTTCTCGACCGCGGCCGATAGTCAGACGTCGGTTGAGGTGCACGTGCTGCAGGGTGAGCGTCCGATGGCAGCGCAGAACCGGACTCTGGGCAAGTTCCACTTGACCGGAATTCCGCCGGCTCCGCGAGGCATCCCGCAGATCGAAGTGACGTTCGATATTGACGCCAACGGCATCCTGAACGTGACCGCGAAAGATACGGCCACGCAAAAGGACCAGAAGATTACGATCACGTCGTCTTCGGGATTGTCGAAAGACGAAGTCGAGCGCATGGCGAAAGAAGCCGACGCGCACTCCGCCGAGGACAAGGCGGCGCGCGAGTCGATCGAGAGCAAGAACCACCTCGACAGCATGCTCTACAACGTGGAGAAGATGCTGCGCGAGCACGGAGACAAGATCTCGGGCTCGGAGCGTGGAGACGTAGAGAACGCCGTGGCCGATGCCAAGAAGGCGCTGGAGTCGAACGAAAAGGCGCAGATGGATAAGGCGCTCGAGAAGCTGACTGCCGCATCGCACAAGCTGGCCGAGCAGATGTATAAGGCCACGCCGGCAACGCCAGGAGCTGGTCCGGCGGCGGGCGGGACGGCTGCGGGCGACCCGAGCGGCAACGGTCAGGCCAAGAAAGACGAAGGCGTGATTGATGCTGAGTATGTGGATGTCGAGGAGAAGAAGTAAGAAGTCAGCTTCTAGCTCCTAGCTTGAACGGGTGGCGCGGGCAGGGTTGCTCGCGCCACTGTTTGGTGTGCCGAGCATGTACGACAGCTTGAGGGTGAAAGTCCCTTTGACAACCTGATGGAGGTGAAGTCATAGCGAAGCGCAAGGGTGAAATAACACTCGCCGCGAGGCGGGGCCTGAAAGA
>Ga0181537_10000903_pt1 | contig 27783 bp, 20 predicted proteins | sample PEATcosm2014_Bin_39_FD_119765 | JGI IMG/M metagenome (GOLD analysis project Ga0181537, IMG submission 119765) | Peatland microbial communities from MTU Mesocosm Facility, Houghton, MI, USA - PEATcosm2014_Bin23_10_metaG | ecosystem: Environmental > Terrestrial > Soil > Wetlands > Peat | place...
ATCGCTCCGGGTCTGTGGATCGAGTCCTTCTCGGTTCGGCCGCTGCAGCAGTTCGGCGCCGGGGATATCGAATACAAGGGACTTACGGGAAGCGGCTTCGAGACTCCTTGGCTCAGCGACGATCAGAGTTGCGGCACCAAGGGCATGGCGGTGCCGTTGGTGGGTTTTGCGTTGCGGCTCAAACCCAGTCCCACGGCGAGCGCGTACATCTGCGAATATAGCGGCTACTTCCAGTCTGGCCTCACGGTAGGCCCCCTGCGTAACGGCGCGCCCTGCCGCTCGACCGTGGCGAACGATCCGCTCGAGGGCATCCAGATCCGGCTCCTCGAGCGCACCGAACCGGTGTCGGCCAAAGCCGCCGGTCCCAATGGGCAGGTGCGCGCCACCCCCAGCCGCGGCGTGCGCCCGGTCCTTACCCAATCCACCAGCGGTCCGTGAGCCGGTCACAGCACGAGCGCGTGCTGCTCAACGTCGGCTGTGGCCCGATCGATGGCGGCAGACTGCCGCCGTACTTTGCCAGCTGGCGCAAAGTACGGGTCGATGTAGATCCCGCTGTTCAACCCGATGTCCTGGCCGATCTCACCGATCTTTCTCCGATCCCCGATTCGAGCGCCGACGCCGTGTGGGCCGCGCACTGCGTGGAACACCTCTACCAGCATCAGGTGCCGCTGGCGCTGAGGGAATTTCGTCGCGTACTGCGCGATGATGGGTTTGCATGTGTCATCGTGCCGGATCTGCAGGTGGTTGCGAGCCACTTGGTGGCCGACCGACTGCACGAGGTCCTGTACCAGTCGCCCGCCGGTCCGGTCACGCCACACGACATCTTCTTCGGTTATGGCCCGGCCATCGCCGACGGCCGGCCTTCGATGGCCCATCGCTGCGGTTTTACACCGGGCATGCTGCAGCGCTGTTTTCGCGAGCTGCCTTTCGGCGAAGTGCTGCTGCGACGGCGCGGCGCTCAGCTCGAACTGGTGGCAATCGCACGTGTGACGCCTGCGAAAAGCGACGTCGAGCGATCGGCGCTCATGGCTGCGCTCGAGCTGTGAAATGAAATACCTGTTCATCCACCAGAACTTCCCGGCGCAGTACCGGCACGTCGTGCGCCACCTAGCCGACCAGCCCGACAACGAAATCTACTTCGTAACGCAGCCGAACGAGAACGCCATGCCGGGGGTGCACAAAGTCACCTACCCCAAGGATTCCCGCGGGTCAGTCAACTGCCATGCCTATGCGGCGGAGATTGACCGCGCCATCCATACCGGCGCCACCGTGGCGGACGCGTGCCGCGGCCTGCGCGACCAGGGTTTTCAGCCGGATCTGATCGTAGGTCATAGCGGCTGGGGCGAAACCCTGTTCGTCAAGGATGTGTTTCCCAGCGTGCCGCTGCTGGCCAATTTCGAGTTCTACTATCACGCGCGCGGTGTCGACGTCGGCTTCGACCCCGAATTCGTCTCGATCTTCAACGATCCTTCGCGCCTGCGGGCGCGCAACGGCATCAACCTGCTGGCATTCCAGGCGGCCGACTGGGGCCACTCCGCTACCAAGTGGCAGCGCGGTCTGAACCCATCGGAAATGCGTTCCCGCATCAGCGTGCTGCACGAAGGGGTGGACACATCGATCGCCTGTCCGCAACCGAATGCTCGCTTCAAGATCCCAGGCGGCCGCTTTCTGACCGCCCGCGACGAAGTGGTCACGTACGTGGCGCGGAACCTGGAACCGTATCGAGGCTTTCATATCTTCATGCGCTCTCTGCCGCAACTGCTGCGACAGCGCAAGCACGCACAGGTCGTCATTGTCGGCGGCGACGGCGTGAGCTACGGCGCCCCGCCACCGCCGCGCTCCACGTTTCGCGAGATGATGCTGCGGGAATTAGGCGCTGGTCTGGATCTCAGCCGGGTACATTTCCTGGGAATGGTCAAGTATGAGGACTACTTGAGCCTGCTGCAGATCTCGTCGGCGCATGTCTATCTGACCTATCCGTTCGTGTTGTCGTGGTCACTGCTCGAGGCCATGGCCTGTGGCTGTGTGATCATCGGGTCCAACACGCCACCGGTCATGGAGGTGCTGCGCGATGGCAAAAACGGCGTTGCCGTCGATTTCTTCGATTACCCGGAGATCGCCAAACGCATCGAGCTGGCGCTCGCACATCCGGAACAGATGCTGTCTCTACGCGCAGCAGCGCGCGCCACGGCGGTGGCGCATTTCGATCTGAAGCGCCTGATATTGCCGCGCTGGAACAGGCTGTTCGACGATCTCATCAACCATCGCGAGCCCGTCGGTCGTTAGCCGGATCTCGCGGATTCGCGACTGAGCGCGCCACCTTGTCCGGGGCGGCCACTTGTCAAGAGTTTGACATGCTCTGTTCGCGGAACGTGGGCCTCCGCGGCGATGTGCGTCGTGAAAGCTATCGCAGTGCGCCCTGCGCAAATCACTCACTTGGCGTCGGCGATGCCTCGGATCCGCCAGGTTCGGTTGGCTCCGCCTCGAGCCGCTGCACGGCAACCACGGCGTCGACCAGCCCCGCATCGCGTGCTTGCCTGTACATCCCAAGCGCTGCATGGCGGTCGATGCCAACACCCCGCCCCTGTTCATGGAGTTGCCCGAGCGCGAGCATCGCTGTCGGATGCCCCGCCGCGGCGGCGAGCCGATACCAGTGCGCGACCTCGATCCAGTCTGCTTCGCCGGCAGCAGATTGTGCCTTGAGTGACCCGAAGGCCAGCTGCGCCGAAGTGTGCCCGTCCTGCGCGGCGGCGCCGTAGTATCGGGCCGCAGCGGCATCGTCGCGTGCAACGCCGAGGCCGAGCCGCAGGCATACGCCCAAATTGTATTGCGCATCGAGGTTACCCTGCCCCGCCGCGCGCTCGAATAAATCCGCCGCCCGGGCCTGATCGGCAGGTTCGACGGAGTGCTGCAACAGCAGGCCGCCCAGGAGCACCATCGCCGGCGCGTGACCCTGAAGTGCGGCGGCGCCGAGCCAGCGGCGCGCCTCCTCTGCGGAGGCTTCGACGCCCGCGCCGCGCAGATAGCAATCACCGACCATCCGCTGCGCGCCGGCATCGCCCTGTTGCGCCGCCTTGAGCCACAGCTGAAACTGCTCCGCTGGCTCACCGCCGTCGGCTCCTCCCAGCGTGCGCAGGGAACTCAGCGCCGCAATCGCGCCCGGGTGACCCTGCAGCGCTGCCCGCTCGTACCACATCACGGCCGCTTGGCGGTCCACGGGCACGCCTCGGCCCTGGATCAGGATGTCCCCGAACCACGTCTGTGCAAAGGCGTCCCCGCCCAGTGCCGCCCGCGTAAACCAGCGCGTGGCCTGCTGCAGGCTCTGGGGCACATGCCTGCCCTCAAAATACATCAGCGCCAAGGCTGTCTGGGCCTCGGCATGACCCGCGGTTGCGCAGGTTTCGAGCAGTTTGAGCACGCTTTCCGCATCTGGTACTCCCACGGATTCCGCACGCTCGAGTTGTTGCGCCAGCAGGCAAGCTGCGGCTGCGCTGCCCAGCTGCGCGGCGCGTACCAGCGAGTGCGTGGCTTGCACCGGATCGGCGCGGACGTACTCGCCATCGGAATATTGGCGATACAGTGCCCAGGCGGCTGGCACGTTACCGGCTTCTGCCGCTCGTTGCAGCTGCGCGATGCCGCGCAGGGAATCCTGTTTCACCCCTAAACCGCGAAAGTGCAGGAACGCGAGGTTGTAGCTGCCCGCGGCCTCATTATTCTCGGCAGCGCGGGCATACCAGCGCGCCGCCACGGCGTAGTCCTGGGGCAGATGTTCACCGGTAGCGTAGAGGATCCCCAGTTGCAGACAGGCCGAGCCGCTGCCTTGATCGGCCGCCTGGTGGTACCACTTCAAAGCCGCGCCGACGTCTCGCGGCAATCCGAGACCGCCGAGGCTTAGTGTTCCCAGATGGTACAGTGCGTTGGCATCGTCCTGTGCGGCAGCACGATGGAACCAGTCGGCCGCGGCGTGAAAATCCTGCGGTAATCCCAGGCCCTCTGCGTACATCGCACCGAGTCGCTCGTATGCAACGGTCACGTTCTGGTCTGCCGCCTTTGCGAACCAGCGGGCGGCCTCGGCGGCATCGCGCGGCACGCCCTCCCCGGCCATATAGTACTGACCCAGGAGATATTGCGCCTCGCCATCGCCGAGGTCCGCAGCCTGACGGCACATGAGCGCAGCGGAGTTGAGGTCTGCGCCCGGACCTGCACGGAATAGCTGCACCAGCGAGAGCCACGCCTTGACGTAGCCGCGCGAGGCCGCTCGGCGCAGCCAGGTCTCGGCGGCCGAAGCACTGTGCGCCACGCCGCGTCCGCGCCGGTAGAGCTCGCCCAGATGGAACATCGCGGCCGGTTGACCCGCCCGGGCAGCCTCCTCGAGCAACAGGGCCGCGCGCCGCTCATCGTGCGCTACGCCCTCGCCGAACAGCAGCAAGAGGCCCAGGCATAGCTGGGCCGTCGAGTTGCCGCGCGCGGCACAGCGCTCCAGCCAACCCAGAGCGCGCGGCTGGTCGCTGCGCTCCCCGTAGGCCCCGGCATACAGCATGCCGAGACCCAGCTCTCCGGCGGCGTGCTCGCCCGCGGCGGCAGCCGCAAACCACTTTTCGGCCTCGTCCAGATTGCGCGCCACGCCGAGTCCGCTCGCCAGCTGATGCCCCAGGCGCGCCTGCGCAGCGAAATCGCCAGCCTCTGCCGCCAGCTTATTCCAGTGCGCGGCGAGCTCGAGATCCTGCGCTACCGCAAGGCCTTCGGGATAGAGGCGCCGAAGCAGCGAGTCCTCGCTCGGGTGCTGGTTTATGCGCTGCAGCGCCGCCGCGGATGCCACGTCCGGCGCGGCCACACCGGTCAGGTAAATTGCACCTAGCCGGGACATCGCCGGCACCGAACCCTGCTCGGCGGCACTGGCAAACCAACGCACTGCCTCGACGAAATTCTGTAAGACACCAGAGCCGCTCTCATAGAGCTGGCCGAGGCGCAGGCGCGCGGGCGAGGAACCGTTCTGCTGCGCCAGTACGCGAAACTGAGCCGCCGCAGCTGCGTGTCGGCCTGAGGCGTATACAGCTTCTGCGCCCTCGAGCGTTGGTGGGCGCTGGTGGCGGATCAGCTTCGCCAGGGATGCTCGGATGCTCACGACCCGCAAGTGTAGCCCGAAACCGGGATGCCGCGATTTTCCCAATCAATGAATTTGTCACAGATTTGGACAATAGTTATGTCTATTTAGGTACAGGAGGCGCAAATAATGGCGGCCTTCCTGAACGGTGTTATTGACTACTGACGGCAATTCGGTACGATTTGTCCACTATGTGGGACAAAATTGTTGACGAATTGGGTGAAATCACTAAGCGTCGCGGCATCTCCTACTACCATCAGCTGTACTTGCTGCTGAGGTCGTCGCTGAACAGTGGTTTGATCGTCGCGGGCAGCCCGTTACCGACCGAGTCGGCGCTCATGGAGCGGTTCGACGTGTCTCGGAATACGGTGCGGCGCGCGCTCGGCCTGCTGGAACAGGAGAAGCGCATCATCCGCCGTCGCGGCAGCGGCAGTTACGCACGACGCGCACCAGAGACGGCATTGTCTGGGGACTCTATCGCCGAGGTGCTGTATGACTTCACCGCCTCGAAATCCCGATCCAGCAGCCGTCTGTTGCGGGTAAAGACCATTTCGACGCCGGAGTTCGTGCGCCGCAAGGATCCGGCCTTCGGCGACATGAGCCTGCTGGTACAGCGCTGCCGCAGCGTCGAGGATCAGCCGGTGATGATGAGCACCAGTTATGTGCCCGAGAACTTTGGCAAGAAATGGACTCGCCGCGAGCTCGCGCGGCAAGTCGTGTTGAGCGCCCTGGATGCGGCCGGAAATTCACCGAGCAGCGCTGAACAGATCATTACCGCGGTACCCGCCGACGTCTTCACGGCTCGACACCTTAACGTGGAACCCGCTACGGCACTGGTTTGCATTCACCGCTTGATCCGTGATGCCAAGGGCAGATCGATCGAGCATCAGAGCCACATGTACCGGGCGGACCTGGGGTATTTTCGCACGAAGATCAACATCGAGCGTTCATCGGGCGGCCTGTATTGGTCCGACGCTCAATCCTTGCGTTTACCCGCGACGCTCTAAGGGTTGGGTTGAGACAGAGTGCGCACGAAACGGTCCCTAGTGGAGAATCTATAGGGAACCGCGAGGTACTTTTCCTCGAAACCCGCCGCCGGTAGTGGTTTGCTGAACAGGAAGCCCTGCATGGTGTCACAGCCCAGCCGTCGCAAGAGACCAGCCTGGCGGTGCGTTTCCACCCCCTCGGCCACTACGGTGAGCTGGAGCGAATGCGCCAGATTGATGATGATTGCGACCAGCCGCAGCCCTTCTTTCCCCTTACCCATCTCCTGTATGAACGAGCGGTCAACCTTCACCGTATCCACTGGCAATTTTGACAGATAGCTCAAAGAGGAATAGCCGGTCCCAAAATCGTCGATTGCCACAGTCACGCCCATCGCGCGGATTGCCTTCAATTTGGCGATGCTCAGATCCACGTCCTTCATGATAAGGCTCTCGGTTATCTCCAGTTCGAGACCGGCGGCCGCATTCACGTCCTCCTCCACTATCCGGCGAACATCCGCGACAAAGCCGGGATGACGCAATTGCAGTGCCGATAGGTTTACCGCGATGGGTACCACCGGCAGACCGGCACTGCGCCAGCGCAAATAGTCTTCCATCGCCTTATTGAGTGCCCAGCGGCCCACCTCATAAATCAATCCGGTCTGTTCGAGTAGCGGGATGAAGCGACCTGGTGGGACCAGCCCTGTGAGTGGATCATGCCAGCGGATAAGGGCCTCAGCGCCCAGCAGCTTGCCGCTCGCCGCCTCGATCTTTGGCTGGTAATGCAGTACGTACTCATTCATCTCGAGCGCGCGGCGCAATCGATTTTCCATGTTGAGGCGCAGCACCACTGTCTCGGTCATCTTCTGGGCGTAGAACAGGTACTTGTCGCCCCCCGCCTTGGCCTTTTTCAGCGCCGCCTCCGCATGCTTGTAGAGCGTTTCGGCGTCCGCACCGTCGTCCGGCAGTATCGCGACACCGGCTTTGGCAGCCAGCCGATAATCGGTATCGTTCAGGCGAAAGGTATGGCTCGAGAATGTGCTCAGCGTGTCCTCCAGAATGCGCGCGACTTCCTCTTCATCGCTTACTGAAGGCAGCACCATCGCGAAGTGGTCCCCATCGATTCGTGCGAGGATACTGGCGTCGCCCGCCCGCGCGGTCAGCCAGGTCGCGACCTGCCGCAGAAGACTATCCCCGGCAGTGCGGCCGAGACTGTCATTGATGTTCCGGAAGCGCTCGACATCCAGCAGGCACAGCGCCAGTTTATGTCCGGCGTCGCTCGCCAGGCGAGCGTACTGTGCGACGCGTTCCAGAAACAGCGTGCGGTTCGCGAGCCCCGTCAGCCCATCGTAGTAGGCCAGGTAGTCGAGGCGTGCCTGCTTTTCAATCTGTGCGATGGCAAATGCCACGTCGCCGGCAAGTTCCGTCAGCACGCGCAACTGTTCTTCGTGAAAAAATCCGCCTTCGCGGGCATAGAGCACCAGTATTCCCACCGCCTCATCCGCGACGATCAGCGGCAGCATCGCCATCGATCGAATGCCGTGCTTGACATGCATGTCCGAGAAATTCAGCCGAGGATCATGCTGCGAATCATTGGAGACGAATGCTTTGCGCTCACTGACCACTCGCGTTGGCAGGGAGTTACCTGGCGAGGCCACGGAATTGGAGTCCATCCGGCGCGAGATCGCCTCGAGCAGTTCCTCGAACATTCCGCAGGACGCCACGGGAACCACTTTATTCGAAACGGGATCGACCATGGCTAGCCACGCCATCGCCAGAGCGCCCTGTTCGACGGCAATGCGACACGCTTCCCTGAACAGTTCGTCCTGGTGCCGGACGCGTACGATCAGCGCGTTGATCCCGCTCAGCACGGCATGAACGCGGTTGAGGTACTTGATGCGGCGGTCGGCTTCCTTGCGCAGGGTCACATCGCGCGCCACGACGGTAATTGTCCATCGGCCACCGATACTTCGTGCGTGGCGTCGCAATTCGATCCACAGCGGAGATGCCGCGGGACGCTGCCAGAGTACTTCCTCCGGGTCAGAGAATTCGCTGTTGACTATGAGCGAATCGCAGCCCCGCTCGAGGTGCGTACGGGAACGATCGAGTACTTGCCAGGGATCCAACGCGAGTACCTGCGGCAGACTAAGGCCGAGCAGTCGGCAGCCGGCGTCATTACTGTATACGAAGCACATATCCTCGCGATCAACCAAGAAGATGCCATCCGGCGAGGCGTCCATGGCCGTGGCAAACCTGGCGACCTCATCCTCACTGCGCTTGCGCGCGGACACGTCCATATGCATGACAACGGCGCCGGCCAGCGCCTCCCCGGCCACCGGTGTCGTTGTCAGAATAAACCAGCGCTTCTCGGTCGGGGTATCGCACGGATACTCGAAGGAGAACTCCGTCGCCGTGCCGGCCAGGACTGCGCGGATTCCGGCGGCCACCGCCCGAGCGTCGGCGGCCTCCTCCCCGACCGCGGCATCACAAATCGCCAGGTAATTGCTGCCGATCCAATAGTCCGAATGGCACGGCCCGGCGTTGTCCGCGGCCTGCCGCCAGGAACTGTTGACCGAAACGATGGTCCCGTCACAGTCGAGCGAGACCACCTGCACCGGTATCGCGTCGAGTATTGCCGCTTGCGCGCTAAAACCAGCTTTAAGCCAGCGCGCCTGAGCGCGCTGCAAGACGAAGGAGCGACCTTCACGATCGGTAACGGAGTCCACGTCAGTCGCCGTGGCTTCGGCGAGGCGTTGATCGGCGTCGCGAAGTGTTCTGATCAGCAATGAAACATCAGGATCTGGACGGGATTGGTCACCAGCGTCCAGCGGTGCATCCGCGGCAGCCGGCGAGAGGGTCAAATGCTGATTCATTGGCGCCCATCCGGGGGACCCAACGCCCACCGCAGTCTCCGGGCATCGACCCGCGTGCTCCGGTCACTCCTCAATGAGCCCGGAGCGGGCTGGATGAAGGCGGGGGTCATGCGCACGCCATCGACCTGCGTGCAGCCTGGCGCCGCTGATCCACCACTTCGATCTGATAGTCAACAATAATGTCCGCACCACTTAATGCCTGGCGATCGATTCGCATCAGCTCATCACCGGGCGCGTTGCTGCTCCCATGACATCGGAGCGGGAAAGCGCCAGTCCAATGCGCGGCGAACTCGGTCCCGCAATAGTTGGCGCCTGCGCGGCATCGGCGAGAGTTACATTTCATGGGCTAGCAGACCTGCCCGTCACCGAAGTATTGCAACAGGTCCCAGTGCGCCGGCGAGTTCCGTCTCCAAACACCCGAAATTAGCGGCGCCGCATCGTGATCACGAAAGGTCAGACAGACCGTCGGCTGATCAAGGCGGCAATCCGAGGAGTCGGCGAGTGTACCTTGCACGAACCATGCACGAGCCCCTTCGGACCAGGCGCGCCAGCCAGTACCTGGGGCGAGCGAGCCCACCAGGCGCTCCAATGGCGGCGAGAGCTCGCCGGGGACCCGCACCGAATGTGCATCCGCAGGGACATACCCTGTTTCCTCAGCAAACGCGTCAATGCAGAACTCGATTTGCGATCGATCTCGATTGTGTTGCGTCTCGATCTGCTGCATGACCTCTCCGTCCGAACCCGCGACCTCTATATGCCATGAGCGTCTCAGCGCTTAGTGAGATCGCCCCGTACCTATACGGGAACCTCTGGACTTGAACCGTTCGCAAGTATTAAAGACAGTTGACACTCAGCTGGAGGCGCGTGTGGTGTCGCGCGTCGCATCTCTGGTCTAAGTTATTCTATTAATGGTACCTTCGGTCATGGTCACTCCTCTCATGTGATCTTGGCTTGTAAGTGCCGGACCGGCTGAAACATATCCTGACTCTCGCCCGTGGCGGAACAAGGCAGACGCCTCTGTGCCAAACCCTCGTTTCCCAGCTTACACGCTACATTCCTGCTGGCACCTGGCCGTAACCACGCGTAACGAGCCCTGACCCGCGTCAGCCTCAGCGCACTGCCGCGAGCGCCGCGGCGTCGCCTCGATTGAAGGCATCTTTGGCACGCATCATCCGCCCTCCCGGCTATCGGGATCGCTGGATCTTCCACGGGCGATCCTGAATTACGTGTGTTTCTCGTAGGCACCTGTCTGACAGCGCGCCCGGATGGCTGAAGCGGTCCGCGATACGGCTCGCGGCGGTGCACCATTGCGCAATGCTTCGTGGACACAGCGGCAACTCGGATATAGTTATACCTTGCTCGGAATACGTCACGCAGGCCCCAGAAATGGGGATTCCGGGTTCAGGAGGAGCGCTAACGGCCGCAATTGCTAAACCCGCCTTCAATAACGAGACGGCGGTCCATCAACCGCGGTGCGATCGTGACAGGATGTCCTTGTTGACCTCACGCTCAAGACGCTGCCACTTCGCCTGTGATGGTCTCTTCACCACCGCGAAGTCGGGGCGCCGAATCAGTCAAGTACGGTAAGGCCGATCATCTGGTTTGGGGTTGACGCTACGTCTGGCAAAGGATTCCCAGACACGGCGCGACTGGCTCAGCTTGGTGCGATGTAATCCCCCCTCATTTCAGGTGGCAATGGCGATGAAGACGGTGTTACTGGTTGACGACGACAACATTGTTCTGCTCAGCATCGGCGTGCGATTGAAAAGCATGGGGTACACCGTGTGTACGGCGAAGGATGCTGTAAACGCAGTATCCGCCGCGCGCATTATGAATCCAGATGTCGTGGTTCTGGACGTGACACTACCGGCCGGCGACGGCTTTGTGGTCGCCGAGCGTCTGCGCAACCTCATAGTCTGTTCGGCGACGCCGATTATCATCATGACCGCTAGCGAAAACCCTGATTTGCGCGCGCGCGCCATGAACATCGGCGCCGCAGCATTCCTGAAGAAGCCCTTCGACGCCACGACGCTGGCTGATGCCATTGAGTCGGCGCTTTCTCCGGGAGATAACTGGAAGCCTCTGGCCAACGCAGTCTAACCACCGAAGCCCGGCGCACACGCCGGGATATCCGGCGCCAGGCGCAGCAATCCCGCCCGTCTGGCGCCAGAAAGCGCCGTACATTCGCCTGGGGAATCGCGTCTATCCGATGAAAACGCAAGAATACTTCAGCATTCTACTGGTTGACGACGACACCACGGTCGTCCGCATCCTGAGCCGCATCCTCTGTGACTTTGTGCCCCTGCGGTTCGCGACCACGGGTCGTGCCGCGCTCAAGCTGGCGCACGAATCAGCACCTGACCTTGTGCTGCTGGACGTAGACATGCCCGAGCTGAGTGGCTTTGAGGTGTGCAAGGCCTTCAAGAGTGATCCGGCCCTGGCCGACGTGCCAATCATCTTTATCACCAGCCACGAAAGCGCGCAGCTCGAAGCCAAGGGGCTTGAACTCGGCGCAGCGGACTTCATAAGTAAGCCACCGCATGCGCCGCTGGTGCTGGCACGAGTGCGAACCTACCAGCGGCTGAAGGTCCTGTCCGACACGATGCACAGTGCCGCCAAGATGGATTTCCTTACCGGCGCAGTCACCCGGCGACAGCTGGAGAAAGCACTGACGCAGGAATGGCTGCGCGCCCAGCGTTCCGCATCCCCGTTGACCTTGCTGCTGGCGGACATCGAAGGATTCAGCGCGTATAACGCCGAATTTGGTGAAGAAAGCGGGGATCATTGCCTGAAATCCGTTGCCGGCGCTTTGCGCGCAGCAGCCCGCCGCCCGGTCGACATCCTAGGTCGGTACGCGGGCGGCAAATTTGCGCTGCTGTTGCCGGATACCGATGCCCGGGGCGCGGGCATCGTCGCACGGCGAGCCATTGAGGCAGTCGATGAGCTGCAGATACTGAACACCACAGCAGCTGGCCGCGACCGCGTCAGGCTCAGTGTCGGCATCGGCTGCCGCGACTCCTCACGCTCGGGCACCTGGAATGCAGCAGACGCGTCCGTCCCCAATGAATTGATCGTTGCCGCCGAACAGGCCCTCAAGAGCGCCAGCTCCGCCGGGGGCCATCAGGCGAAAGTCCACAATATTGACGAGCAGGCCAAGTCCCAATGAACTTCAGCGTACCGACCATGGCAAAAACCGCCACCGAGATTCTGGAGAGCAAACTCATGGGCCACGACAAGGAGTCGTACCTCGGAGCGGAAGCGCTGCAGCGAGCGATCTTCAATAGCACCAACTTCTCCAAAATTGCCACTGACGCGAACGGCGTCATCCAGATCTTCAATGTCGGTGCCGAGCGAATGCTGGGCTACACCGCTGAGGAGGTGCTGAACAACATCACGCCGGCGGACATCTCCGACCCGCAGGAAATCGTTGCGCGCGCCGCGGCGTTGAGCCTCGAAATGGCGGCCGAGATTGCGCCCGGGTTCGAAGCGCTGGTCTTTAAGGCCTCCCGGGGCATTGAGGACATCTACGAGCTCACCTATATCCGTAAGGACGGCACCCGCTTTCCGGCGGTCGTGTCGGTTACTGCACTGCGCGCTGCGGACGGTACAATTATCGGCTACCTCCTGATCAGCACCGATAACACGGCACGCAAACGGGCCGAAGCGGCGCTGCTCAAGGCAGGTGCGCTGCAGCTGGCGATATTCAATAGCGCCAATTTCTCCAGCATTGCCACTGACGCGAACGGCGTCATCCAGATCTTCAATGTCGGTGCCGAGCGGATGCTGGGCTACACCGCTGAAGAGGTGCTGAACAACATCACCCCGGCGGATATCTCCGACCCACAGGAAGTCGTTGCGCGCGCCCAAGCGCTGAGCGCCGAACTGGCAACCGAGATCGCACCAGGCTTCGAGGCGCTGGTCTTTAAGGCCTCCCGGGGCATTGAGGACATCTACGAGCTCACCTATATCCGCAAGGATGGCACGCGCTTCCCGGCGGTTGTGTCGGTTACGGCACTGCGCGATGCCGAAGATGCGATCATTGGCTACCTGCTGATCGGCACCGACAACACAGCGCGCAAGCAGTACGAGCGATCGCTCCGCGAGGCGACACAGGTGGCTGAGCAGGCCAATAACGCGAAGAGCGAGTTCCTGGCGAACATGAGCCATGAAATACGCACCCCCCTGAACGCCGTCATCGGTCTTAGCTACCTGCTCGAACACACCACACTCAACGAAGATCAGCGGCAACTGCTCTCGAAGATACAGTTTGGCGGCCGAGCCCTGTTGAGTGTGATCAACAACGTGCTCGACCTGTCAAAGATCGAGGCAGGGGAGATGTCGCTTGAGAACGAACCCTTTGATTTGCCTGAGCTGGTGAGGGATCTCGGCCAGATGCTGGCTCCGCAAGCCGCAGTGACGGGCATTGAACTGATCGTTCAGTGCGACCCGACGGTGCCCCAAATGGTAAGGGGCGATGCCTCGCGCCTGCGCCAGATCCTGACCAATCTGCTGGGGAACTCGATCAAATTCACCGAAGCCGGGCACGTGGAACTGAAGCTAATATGCACGGAGCAAAGCTCCGATCGTATCCGGCTGCGCTGCTCGGTGCAGGATACCGGCATAGGTATCGGACCCGAGATGATTGAGCGCCTATTCACGCCATTCACTCAGGTCGATGCATCCGCGACCCGGCGCTTCGGGGGCACCGGTCTGGGTCTGTCCATCTCACGTCGCTTTGTCGAGCTTATGGGTGGAGAAATCGGCGTCACCAGTGAGCTTGGCGTTGGCAGTACCTTCTGGATTGAAATACCGCTGCAGATTGCGCACGATGTCGACGGCAAATTCAGCGCCGGCGGCCTGCGGATCCTCATTGCCGACTCGCACAGTGAGTCACCGGAGCATCTGGCCACCATGGCGCGCGCGCTTGGCTGGCGCCCGCAGGTCACTGAAACCGGCGCACAATTGCTCGCCCTCTTGAGCAAAACGGAGCGGCAGGCATGGCCGGACGTCCTGATTCTGGAACGGCAGCTGCGTGACATGACTGCGTACCAGCTCATTTCACGTCTTGAGCAGGAATGCACGCAGGGACAACTCCCGCCCGTCATCGTGGCCACCGACGGTGATCAGTCGCCCAACATGCGTGATCCGCTCTTGGGCAGCGCCAACGTACTGCTGGTGCGGCCGCTCAGCAGCTCGACAATGTTCAATACGGTCAATGCAGCGGTTGCCAGGCAACCGGACAGTCTGGATCGCGTGTTGCAGTCGACGAGCTTTGATGAACTCAGTGCACAATGGCTGGTGGGCGTGTCCGTGCTGGTGGTCGATGACAGTGACATCAATCTTGAGGTTGCGCGGCGCATCCTCGAAAAGCAGGGAGCAACGGTAGCAACCTGCTCCGATGGCCTGGCCGCTCTGGAACACCTGGGGGCACACGCTCCGGCGCCCGACATCGTGCTGATGGATGTGCAGATGCCCAATCTCGATGGCAACGCAACGACGCGTCGCATCCGGGGCGAGCTTGGAATGACGGCGCTGCCCATCGTGGCGCTCACTGCCGGCGCACTGGTTGGCGAGCGGCAGCGCGCGCTCGAAGCTGGAATGAACGAATTCATCAGCAAACCCTTTGATCCCAAGGCGCTGATACGCAAAGTGCGCCGACTGGTGGAGGCGGCACGAAGAGAGCCCATACCGATGGTGATGCTCGACACCAAACCGGTCGGGTACACTGCGGGCCGGCTGCTCATGTCCTCTGTCGACGCCGGTGTCGTGCAGCAGATGTTCGGAGGCGACCGCTCATTATTTGAATCGCTGCTGGCCCGCGTGTTGCGCGAATTCGTTGATCTCTCCTTACCGATTGACGTGTCGGCTGCTGATCAGGCAACCCGAAGTCACCTGCAGGGGCGCGCGCACAAGCTCAAGGGCAGCGCCGGAATGTTGGGGGCGACGCGGGTCATGCGTCTTGCCGGCTCACTGGAGGTGGCACTCCAGGAGGGGCGGCCGACCCAAGTGCTGGCGGAGATGTTAAGGCAACTCGCCTCGGCACTTACTGTACTGCGCGAGGAGGCGGCACTGCTGCCGGAGGCGCCGGCGAACGGCGCGGATCCGGGCGCGAGCTCTGCGGTTCCGCCGCTCGTCGACAACGCGCAGATCAGCGAATTGTACTCACTGCTCGAGAGCCAAAATATTGCGGCCATAGAAACATTTGCCATGCTTCTACCCACGTTGCGCGGAGTCGTGGGTGCGGTACGCCTCCAGCGCCTCAGTGACGCCATTGACAATCTGGACTTTCAGCTCGGTGCACAGCTACTTCGTGAGACCCAGTCGGCTGGACCGCTCGAGGAGAAATCTGCCGGTCAGCTGCCTGCAACGCCTCTTGGGGCCTGAACAATAGAAGTGCCCATTCGGAGCGGCTAACGCGCGGCCTGGGCCGAGGACTATGCTGCCCTGGGTCTTGAGAAGCGGGCTCGGCTAGACCGGCCGTTGTCATGTCTATACCTGCGAGCTGGACTAGCTTCTGATCGATGAGTGGGCGTGATCCGATCACGGACCGACATCTGAGCGTTGCCGTACGCGACATCGCTCACCTTTGCTCTTATAGAGAGAGCTGACGATCGCCGCTTCTGTTGGAAGGGCGCGAGATCCCGTGTTCAACGCCTGAGCCGTGCGCATCCATCAAAGACCACGATTGTTCCCCACCGGGTTACCCGGCGCGAAACGGACCATGCAAAGGCGCAGCGTCTTTCATGGGTGCAAGGTTATTCCTTGATAGGAATATATTTTTCATACTGTGACTTGATGGATGTTGTTTCTCCCATCGGCGTGCTGAAATACATCGAGATTTCTGCGCTCGGGAGATGTGGCGTGCAACCTACGGCGCGGTCCGGCTACTGCCTGATCGGCCGTGCTGCACGGGGCACCGTTTTGACTCACTGCAATCCTTGCGTCGCCGTCTCAACAGCAACAGCTTTGCTGCTGCTTTAGCTGATCCGAATAACTTGCACATCTAATCAAGGCGACTACCATGAAAGATCTCAGAATAGTTACCGCTGTTTCTACAATCCTGTTGGGGTTGTCGGTGACGGCCCAGGCTGATAGCGACTTCAACTGGAGCGGAATGTACACGGGCGTGCACGCGGGAGCCGGGCATCAGAGCTCGAACTTCTCCGATGACGGAGCGGAGGCAACACTCATCAATTGCTGCTTTCTGGTGGGAGGGTACACCAGCGCCGGCGCACAGGATGCTACTGACAGCGGCGCTCTGGGCGGTGTGCAGTATGGTGGCATGTACCAACTGGAACGGCTGGTTTTCGGATTCGATATTGATTTATCGAAGAGTGATTTCCATTCGAGCCCGGGCCAATCCTGGACACCCAACGGGGAATCGGAGGCTGTCGGCACCGAGCGGCTCAATATCACGACACGCTGGGTTGCATCCCAGGCTCTGTCGCTGGGCTACGCCAAGTCCCGTTGGCTGGTCTTTGGCAAGGCCGGCCTGGCCGAAGCGAGCAACCGCTACGCGCTGAGTGTGACTGGTACCGGGGACGCCTACGGTGCTGACCGTGGCTCACCGATTACCTTTGCTGCCAGCAGCAGTGGAACGCTTGTGGGTCCGACCGTAGGGGCTGGCGTAAAATGGGCAGTTGGCGATCACATGTTTGTGAATGCCGAATACGACTTCATGGATTTCGGCAGCGACAGCAATCACTTTAGCGGCACCTTCGGCAGCTATGGCACGGGTGCTCTCAACACGACCGTTAACCAGAATATCTCGGTACTCAAAGTGGGGCTCAACTACCTATTTTAGAGCCGCCGACCTGGGCTGACAGAATCGTCCCTTCACAGCGTGCCACAATGCGTCGGCGCAGCTGTGAGGGGCGCTTCGATCGACCTGCTGCGCGCCATTGGCGCCAGTAACTGCAGCCGCATACGGGCAGCACAGTGCCCGCAGGCGAGCGGAGCGGATCGTGGCTCCCGCGATCAGTGCCGGCCACGGTGCGGGCGGCGTGTCCGCATTGGCCGCGTGTCATAGCAGCAGCGGACTGCCGGCTTGGCGAACACGTCCGCAGCGGTTTTAACCTTTTTGGGGAATTCCCGTGAAAGTCACTATTTTTGGTTCTGGATATGTCGGTCTGGTAACCGGCGCTTGTCTTGCTGATGCCGGCAACCATGTGATTTGCGTCGACGTGGACGCCAAGAAGGTGGAGCGCCTGAGCGCCGGCGAAATTCCAATCCATGAGCCGGGCCTCGAAGCGATGGTGCGTCGCAATACAGAGGCGGGCCGCATCGAATTCACGACGGATGCCAAGCGAGCGGTCGAGCACGGCATATTCCAGCTGATCGCCGTCGGTACGCCGCCGGATGAGGATGGCTCGGCGGACTTGAGCCATGTACGTTCCGTGGCCCGCACCATCGGGCAGTACATGAACCGATACGCCATTGTCATCACCAAGAGTACCGTTCCGGTTGGCACTTCGGAGTCGGTGCGTGAGGAGGTCCGCGGGGCATTGTCCGCTCGCGGTTCCAGCATCGAGTTTGATGTCGTGTCCAATCCGGAATTCCTGAAGGAAGGGGCGGCGATCCAGGATTTCATGAGGCCCGATCGGATTGTGATCGGCACAGACAACCCGCGTGTGACTGAGCTGATGCGGGCCCTGTACGAACCCTTTACCCGTAACCACGATCGCCTGATCGTCATGGATATCCGCTCCTCGGAGCTGACCAAGTACGCCGCCAACGCGATGTTGGCGACCAAGATCAGCTTCATGAATGAGCTTGCCCATGTGGCCGAGCGTCTGGGCGCGGACATCGAGAAGGTGCGTATCGGCATCGGTTCAGATCCGCGCATCGGATTCAGCTTCATTTACCCGGGCACCGGATATGGCGGCTCGTGTTTTCCGAAGGACGTCAAGGCGCTGATCCGTTCAGCCCGGGACATGGGATACGAATCCGAGGTCCTGGGAGCGGTGGAGCGAGTGAACGAGCGCCAGAAGTCGGTCCTGGTGCGCAAACTCCGCAGGGAATTTGGTGATCAGCTGGCGGGCCGTACATTTGCGCTCTGGGGGCTGTCCTTCAAGCCCGACACGGATGACATGCGCGAGGCGGCAAGCCGGGTGATTATTAGTGCACTGACCGAGGCCGGCGCAAAGATTCGCGCCTACGACCCGGTGGCGATGGAAGAAGCGCGACGCCTGATGCCAGCCAGCGAGGTGCTGTGCTACTGCAAGGATGCCTACGATGCTGTGACTGGCGCCGATGCGTTGCTGATTGCCACCGAGTGGCGGGAATTCAGGAGTCCGGATTTTGAGCGCTTGCTGGAACTGCTAAAGACTCCACGGATCTTTGACGGCCGCAACCTCTATGATCCGGCGATGCTGAGCCGTCTTGGCTTGGAATACTTTGCCATTGGTCGCGGTCGGCCCTCGATCGTGAACTGACCGGAGCCGTAAATTCGAAGTTCGCTTCTCACACCGAGAGTCAATATTGAGGCAATCGGAAAGTCTGGCAGCCCGCTGACGGGCGCCCCTTTTCTAGACTGATCTGCACCCTCTGGACAGTCTGGTGCGTATTAGTACTCAGAGGCCCCAATCCGGGGTCACCTTTGAGAGTAACCCCATGAATAGAGCAAAACAGTTACTGGCCCTCGCGGTGGTGGCGCTGCCTTTGAGCGTGGTGGCCCAGGACGGGCGCCTCAAGCTGCCCGATTTTAGTGCGCTGGCGGCCCGAGCCAGCGATCATACCGACGTGTCGCTGAATGGCATCCTGCTGAATCTCATCAATCATATTGGGGATGAGAAGAATCCCGACACTGCGCAGGCGCACAAACTCATCGCGGGTCTCAAGAATATCGAGATACACACCTATGAATTCAGCGCCGACGATGCCTATTCGACAAGCGATGTGGACAAAATACGTCGCCAGCTGCAGTCGCCGAACTGGAAGCGCGTGGTGCAGACACATGACACCCAGGAACGGGGGGACGTGGATATTTATGTGTCGACGGACGGCCAGCTCACGAACGGGCTTGCAATCATAGCTGCAGAGCCGCGCGAGCTGACGATCATTAATTTGGTCGGTACCATTGATCTCAATGGGCTGGCTAAGCTCGGAGGGCAGGTGGGTATTTCGAAACAGGTTGCGGCGGCTGCCGATTCTGGAACAAAGACTGCGGCCGATTGAATGCCGACGATCCACACGCTCGTGCAGCCCAGTGGGCGGCTGCGCGAGCGGGCGACGCAAGGGCCTTTGCTGCACTGGTGCGTGAGCACCAGCGTATGGTCTACAGTCTGGGTCTACGCATATTGCGCAGTCGGGCCGCGGCAGAGGATCTGACGCAGGATGTCTTTATGCAGTTTTTCCAGAGAATCACCACCCTGGACACGCCCGCCCATGGTCGCCACTGGCTGCGTCAGGTGGCGACGCATCGTGCCATCGACCAGTTACGCCGTCGCCCACCCCTGCCGACGAGCGAGGATGTAATGTCGCTGGTCGACGAGACAGACGCCGGCGATCCCCTGCTAGCGAACCGGCTGCGTGCATTGATTGGCAATCTGCCACCACACCCCCGCGCCGTCGTGGTACTGCGTTACCAGGAAGATATGGATCCCACCGAGATTGGTGAACTGCTTGATATGCCGTTGAATACCGTCAAGAGCCACCTACGCCGGGCCCTAGAAGTCCTGAGGGGGCATCTCACATGAGCCGCGATCTGGAGCAGGATCTGCGCCAGGCACTGCGGGCGGTGAATCCAAGCCCCGAGTTCACCAACAGGCTGTTGGCCGGGATAACAACCCAGCGCCGGGCAGCGACGAGCATCAGGCGCCTGTGGCCGCGTCAAACGGTGGCGGCAGCCAGTGTCTTGGTGGCCCTGGGCCTTGGCTGGGGGGCGTATCATCATCAACAGCGGGAGCGCGCGCTGCAGGCGCATGTCGAGCTCATCAAGGCGCTGGCCATTACCAGCCGATCACTCGATCGTGCCTACCAGGCTGTACATTCACTCGATACGGACAAGGTGCACGGCGGATGAGGCGCGCACCTTCTTATCAAGGTGGGTGGTTTATTTGCGCCGCACGCCTGGTGGTCTGCCTTCCAACCCTCGCCCTCGGTGCAGATCTGCGTTTGCCGGATTTTGACTCGCTGCGCGATAAAGCCAGCAATTCGGTCGTCATCTCTCTGGATGAAAACCTGCTCGGAATGGCTGGACAATTTCTGGACCCCTCCGTTCCAGGAGACGCCCAAGCTAAATCGGTCATCAAGGGGCTGAAAAGCATCGAGGTGCGCAGCTTTACCTTCGAAAAGTCCTATCCGGTTCCGATTGCCGAGATTGCCGCGCTGCGCGCCCAGCTAACGCCACCGCGCTGGCAGCAAGCCATTAAGACTCACAGCGAAAATGACCACTCCGACGTGGACTTATTCATTGCTGCTGAGGGCAATCAGGCTCAGGGTCTGCTGCTCATTGTGTCCGAGCCGCGCGAGTTCACGGTGGTGAGTATTTCTGGAGCGATTGATCTCGCAAAACTTCATAGCCTGGAGGGTCATTTGGGCGTACCAAAAATGCCCACTGGCAAGTAAGCGACCGAGGCGCGATTGACTCGAATGCAATTGGCATTTGCCAGCGCAACTGGCGCAGATCCAAGCAGCGTGTTTGTCCAACTCTTGCTGCGGCAAATACGCCGATAAGCCTCGCCCTCCGCAAATGGCGCCATTGTGGTCCGGTCACTCCGGATCGTTTGCGACAACTCCAGGCTCTACCTTACCGTCAGCCAGAGGTACCGAGATCGGCGAGACGCGAACCCTTGCGATCCCCTTCTTTGGTGAAATGCCGATCTTCCGCGCCGTGCTCGGAGACAGATCAACGAGGCGCCCCTGCGTATAGGGTCCACGATCCTGAATGGTAACCACCGCGCTTTGGCCTGTCGAAAGGTCGGTGACTTTGGCAACGGTGCCGAGCGGCAGCGTTCGGCTGGCGGCATTGTCGGTAGCAGGATCCATCGGGGCGCCGTTCGCCATTTCCCGGCCCGCGAACCCACCCGCATAGAAGGATGCCATGCCCACGCGCGGCCGCCCGGTTCGATCCGGTTGCGCTCGCGCGGGTCCGGCAGGCGCAGGCGGCAGATCCTGCGTGGTCACGCCTGGCTGGGGACTGTCCCTTCCGTTGCAGCTGGCGATGCCCGCCCCCATGACTCCGCTTAGCACTGCCACGGCGCAAGCGATTCCATGGCTTGCCTTGAACATGCCCACACGCTCCCAGATGAGTCGCCTTGCGTCTGTGCGCTGGACAGCACAGCGTCTGTCGGCCGCCAGTGCACAGTAGGAAGACCGCAGTCCACAACGCCAAGACGCCGGATTTCTGCGGTCAGCGAACCAGCCGGCGAACGATCCGCGCGGCTAAATGTCCCGCCTATGTACGCCTTAGCACCGAATCGCCAACCTGATCTCTCTAGCCTTGGGCCACTAAGGAAGTATTCGGCGGGCGTTCACGGTACGGACCGATTTGCGCAGACTATTGATTGTCGATGCGCATAAAACAATATGGAGAACTTCAAATGAAGATACTGGTCATCGGCGGCAAAGGCCATGTCGGTTCGGAAGTCGTCAAAGAGTTAAAGAAGCGCAAAGCCGGCATTCGGGTCATGGTGCGCAAACCTGATGTGGATTTGCCGCCAGGGGTTGAGTTGGTCGTCGGGGATCTGCTCGATCCCGTTTCAGTCGATAAGGCATTGCAGGGCGTCGATAAGCTATATCTTCTCAACGCCGTCACGCCTGATGAGTTGACCCAGGGGCTGATTGCCTATGATCTGGCCAGGAAGCATAAGCTCGCGCACGTTGTATACCACTCAGTATTTCGCGTTGAACATTTCAAGGATGTCCCGCACTTCGCCTCGAAGCTCGCAATCGAGAGCGCGATCCGGGAATTTGATGTGCCATTTACCATCATTCGTCCAAACTATTTCTTCCAGAACGACTCCTCCCTCAAAGATATCCTTACCAAGACGTCTATGTATCCCAACCCGCTGGGACTCGTTGGAATTTCTGCAGTCGACATTCGCGACATAGCCGAAGCCACGGCAATCGCGCTAACGTCCGACAAACACTTTGGGCGGACCTATAACGTGAATGGCCCAGCCATTCTAAGCGGCCCGAAGGCCGCCTCGATCTGGAGCAAGGTGCTCGGCAAGGAAATTAAGTACGCAGGAGACGACATGGATAGTTTCGAGGAACAGATGCGCAAGCACGCCCCCTCCTGGGCGGCGTTCGATATTCGCATGATGTTTCAGGGGTATCTCGAGCGGGGCTTTATTGCCGAGGCCGGCGATACCGCGACGTTGACCAAGCTGCTAGGCCATGAACCCCGCGCCTACGAGGATTTTGCCCACGAGACGATGCGCGAATGGCAAGAGCCCGCCAATGCGCGAGCGGCGGCGTAGCGGCGAGCGGTTCGGTACCGCCAGCGCTCTTTGCTGGCCGGCGCACGCCGGATGGGCCGATCGGCAAGTGACGGTCACTTTGATCGGAAATGTCGGCCGCGGGCATTTGCCTCGCCGATAAGCGCCATGCGGCACTCTGCAAAGTCCACCAGTTGCCAGGTCGGGATTCCACGCGTTGCCGGCCGGCATTCCGGGGCAAGCCTGACTGGTCAGAGAGAGAACGATAACTCTGTTACCGTGACTTCCAGGGCGGCTTCCGGGGACCACAACGGCGGTGTGAGGTTGTCGGTAGCCAAGATTCGCAACTCGCTAAGGCTCACGGCGGGCATAAATCAGAATATTACCGTTCCGACACCCTTGTCATCGTGGCCGAGCGGGGCTTCCTCGCGAACCAGCAAGTATTTCACGCGTAGCGGCGAATCAGGCCTTATCTCGATACGGCGCGACTTGGTCACGTCCTTGTAGCGCACTTCGAGCAAGTGAGTACCGGCGATCAAATTATCCATATGCAATTCGGAATTGCCCTGGAACCGGCCATCGATGAAAACCTCCAGCTTGGGTCCACCGATCTTTTTCCCATTCTGTAGCCAATACGACTCCACATCCAAGGAGCCGCGCACCGCCACGCGTTCGGCCACGGGAGCGGCATGGGAAATGTTGCTCGTAAAGGAATATCGGTACCCGGTGCTGGGTATGTAAACTTCGATCAGATGCTTGCCATCGATCAGGTTCAGGTGCGATGCCGGTCCGGCAGCCCTTTGTTCTCCATCAACCAGCACTTCCGTATCGGTCAAATCCGTGGTGACGTCGAGTACTCCCAATTGCGCGACCGCACCCTCCCTGGCCTTGGTGCCATGAATAGAAGCAAACTCCAGGCCTAGAACTGTCTCATCATCGGGAATGGCCAGAAGAAACGGCTGATGGAGCTTATCGAGTGGCGCACCGTTGACTTCAACCTCGTGGAAGAGCCGGGTAATGTTCGAGTAAAGGTCGCGGACTGTGAGCGACTTGCGCTCGTCGGCGTAGGCATCCCTCTGGACACTCCTCACATATTCAAAAATACAGTAGCTCAAGGCACCATGCTCGAGCTGGTCGTATTCTGTCGATACCTGATCCTCGCGACTTGAGGCCAGGTACGCTACCTTGCGCGAGGTAGGCGGAGTCCAATCTCTGGCCTTCTCCCCGCTGTTAATGATCTGTGCGGACCGCTTTTCTACGGCAATTCCCCGACCGGAATCGGATCCGTAGAACCTGACCGAGTAGCCCATGTTCGACAGAAAGAGAGTGCCAAAATCTTTCGTGCCGCTGTAGCACGAATCAAGTATGACGATTATCGAGTTGGCGTGAATTGCCGACAGCTGCCTTGCGAGCCACGCCTTGTCGATAAAGGTTTCATTCGCCACCTGGGTTCCGTTCGAGAAGAAGTTATTGTCCTTTGTGGAGGCATCAAACGGAGCGAGGAAGAGGTCGGTCGCTTCTCCATTTATCCGACCGGGTAATCCATGCCCGGCAAACACAAGGATGAAGTGGTCGAGAGGGTTCTTCTCGCTGTCGTCAATGATGCGCTGTATCTTGGCGCTGATTGCTGCTTTGGTGGCGTGCTGATTGAGTAACAGGTCGACATTGGATTCCTTGTATCCGCCAAACTCCGTCAATAATTGATAGAACGAGCGGACATCAGCATCGGCATATCGAAGGCTGTTTATTTCGGAGTACTGGCTTATGCCTATCAAGAGCGCACGATCTTCCAGCGCGTATGCATTGGCGCACGTGACAAAAACCAGGCCCAGCAGAGCTTTCATTATTCGTGGCTGCAAGGAGCTTCCCAATGCGACTGCCGTCGGCGGCCGGTCACGATGAGCGCTGGACGGTTCGGAGTCGAGACATGCAGTTTACTTGAACACATACCCTAGCATGACAAACACTCCGTTTCGGTACCGGGCGATGCCGCTGCTGCCGCCATTCAGGTACTCGTATCTGCCGCCGACTTGCGCGTTCAGGCCTTTGGCGATGTTGTAGTACATCGTTCCTGTAAAACGGCCGCCTACACCCGATCCCTTCGAACTCGGTCCGAATTCGCTCTCCCAGGTCGAGCGGGTGCTGATAATTCCTTCATCGGTGCGGAAGCCAAATTTATTCGAAACCGGAATGATTCCGCCGACGCCGGCCATGGCTCCTTGCCATTGGGTTGTCGATGTTCCTACTGGACTTCTGTTGACGCCGCCAACCGAGGCCCAATATGCGCCGGGGGGAGAAGTTATGGTGTCGACAGTGTCGACGTGAATATCGACAAAGCCCGCATAAATGTACGGTATCAACCAGCTTCCATCCAGGTTACTGAATCTCCATCTAAGAGTGATCTCGTTTTCGCTGACGCTGTTGGCTTGCGTATCGCTGATACCGTCGGTCGAAAGCGCGAGATTCTCGTTACCTTTTCTGAAGGTATAGTTTCCGGTGAGGTCGCCATAACCCGCAAATGCACTGATCCCCGGCTTGGAACTGTTGATGCGCCCGCTTTCAAGAGATCCGTTGACATTGAATGTCGTGATCGGGGCGAATTCGTAGGTGTCCTCCAGCGCTGCGCCAAATATCCATTTCCCTGGCGCACTGACTGTTGGATCCTTGAAGACGAGTGTGTCTTCGACAACTCTTTCACTTGAATCGGTTGAGTTCTGGCAAACGGCAGGATTGACGAATGCCGCACTCAAAACGCCTGCGACAGAGAGCACCAACGTGCGTGTATCCATAAACGAGTTCCTTGAGTTGCAAATTACTTGCATTTAGTTACGGGCAAAAAAGATTCGCCCCAGAACTTCGACTTTCTGGGCTGGGTGAATGAAAGGAACCGGTCAGCGCGTCGTCGCGACTTTCTGTAGTGGTCGTGGCCGATCTATGACAAGGCCGCTAGCAGGAAAGCCGGCGCGTTCACTCCGGGCGCCGCTGCCTCGTAATCTCTATTTGAGGGCTCATCCCTAAGGTTGGCGGCATGCGCAGTCGCCGCAGAACATCGATCTGGATCTGGGACTGTACCCGGCAACCCTTTGGTTCGGCGTGTGGGGCGTCTCGAAACGAGCGCTTAAAGGCAATATCTTGGTCTAGTCACGAGAGAGTGAGGCCCCGCCGCTTGGATTTCGAGCTTTTCCAGTATGCGCTATTTGTGCGGCCATCGACGGGTAATCTTCCCTGGAAACGCCGCTGGCTCGGCTCCTCTTTGCAATCCTTCATGCGCGAACGCTGAGTGGACTCGGCACTCCATGGAAATTCCAACCAGTCAGCTGGGCGGTTGCCCCGATGACGGCCCCTGGCCTGCGGCGCGCCCGTGGTGCTCCTGCGTCGGCGCAGAATCGATCGAGTGCCGCTCGATCCCCCTTGGCCGCGCAGGCCGAGGCATCGAGTTCCGGGGACGCCGTATCCATGGGCCGCGTACGCGACGCGCGACTTCCCGAGTGCCTGCCAGTAAAGAGCTTGCCACGGGCACTAGTGCAATTTAAGTCGCGGTCTGAGAATCCGCGCGACATGTCCCACCAGAATCAGGGCCGTGCCGCGCAAAAAGCCGTGGATGGCCAGGAGGTGCATTCTGTAAAGCGACATATAAACGAAGCGGGCCAGCCGGCCTTCAATAGCCATGCGACCGCCTACGAGATTTCCCATCAGACTTCCGACCGTCGAATAGCGGCTTAGAGAAACCAGAGAGCCGTGATCCTTGTAGTGGTAACTCTCCAGAGGGCGGCCGCTCATCAGTCTGTTGAGATTGTGATAGGCCGTGGTGGCCATCTGGTGCGCCGCTTGGGCTCGAGGCGGCACCGGGCGCGCAGACCCTGGCAGCAGGCAGCTGCAGCAATCCCCGATAGCAAAGATTCTCTCGTCCCGGCTGCTCTGCAAAGTGGGCCTGACCACCAGCTGCGCAGCGGCTGTTGTCTCCAGGCCATCGAGGTCCTGCAACCATGCCGGACCGCGAACTCCGGCGGCCCAGACCTTCAGATCCGCCGCAATGGCCTCGCCAGACTGCGTCTGAATCGCATCCGGAGTAACGCTCGAAACCCTCACGCCAGTCAGCACGCGCACCCCCAATGCCTCAAGTTCCTCCCGGGCGGCATCCGAGAGTTTTTCCGGGAGAGCGGGCAGAATTCGCGGGCTGGCTTCAACGAGCGTCACTTTGAGGCGGCTCTCATCGAACACTTCGAGACCGTAGTATCGAAGTGCCGAAGCCGCGTTGTACAGTTCGGCCGCGAGCTCAACGCCGGTGGCCCCGGCCCCGATAATCGTGACTCTGACGAATTGCTCTGAATCCGGCGCGACGCTCAGGGACCGCGACACGCGCAGACAGTGGTTAAGCAGTTGATGGCGAAAGCGATCCGCCTGCGCGCGCGTATCGAGGAACAGGCAGTTGGCGGCCACTCCCGGGGTCCCAAAGTCATTGGTAATTGACCCCACCGCAAACACCAGATAGTCGTATCGGATCCGGTGGCGCCCCATGAGCTCGCGCCCGTCCTCGTCGACTAGCGGCGCCAGGGTGACCTCGCGCACGCCTCGGTCAAGACCTTCCACTGACCCGAGGAAGAAGCGGTACCCCCATCGATGACAGTGGCTGCGATAGCCCACTTCATCCAGGTTTGCATCCAAGGACCCGGCCGCCACTTCATGCAGCAGCGGCTTCCAGATGTGCGTGGGGTTGCGATCGATCAGTATAATATCGTGATGTCGACGCCCGTACCGGGCGCCCAATCGAGTCACGAGTTCCAGGCCTCCGGCACCACCACCGACGACGACAATCTGTGTTTTCTTCAACTGAGCAGTCCTTGTAAGCTCCGACACCGAGATCCCTGGCAACCGATGGTCGCTACGTAGTGACCCCTTTAGACCAAGCTGATCACGCAGGCGCCACATGCTCCAATTCCCTGTCCCTGCCCGCTCAGCACCGACACAGAGATCCTATCCCATCCCTGCGCGCGATTAATCTGAATACGATCTCCGGTAGCCGCCACGCTGTCGGCGGCTCAGGCATGCAGATCCCATTTAACTCTGATCATCGGGCTCTTTGGCCAGAGACGGTGCGCAGGTGCCCTGGTCCCGGAGGTCTGCGGACGAGGATTTCGCCCCGCATTGGAGTAGTCGAACCGCAAACCACGTGCAGGCTATCCAAGAGGGGCATTGCGACCCTGCACACCGTCAATTCACTACTCTTGGATTACGGCATAAGCATCGAAGCTTACATGGACGTATGCGACCCCTTCGGCTTGAGTCAACGCGCAGCGGGATGTCCGAAGGCGGATGACAAGCCATGAGCGGCTGGATTCGCAGTGCAGAGTCAAGCGCGATATCTCTATAAAGAGATCAATTATGCTGATTACGGTTGTAGGGTATGGCGAGTTAATCTTGCTGCGACGAGAGAGTACGGG
>Ga0181537_10000904_pt1 | contig 27782 bp, 22 predicted proteins | sample PEATcosm2014_Bin_39_FD_119765 | JGI IMG/M metagenome (GOLD analysis project Ga0181537, IMG submission 119765) | Peatland microbial communities from MTU Mesocosm Facility, Houghton, MI, USA - PEATcosm2014_Bin23_10_metaG | ecosystem: Environmental > Terrestrial > Soil > Wetlands > Peat | place...
CCCATGCGGCTGGCCGGGATCGAAGCCTCGAAAATTCCCCCTTCCGCCGCCCCCAAACCCCCCACCGCCAAATCCGCCGCCGCCGAACCCTCCGCCACCGAACCCGCCACCGCCCAGCGCCCCGGCAAAGATTCCCGCGCCGCCCGGTCCATTCTGGCCAGGGTTCTGCGCGCGATAGGTCTCGATCGCATCCCGAATGCGATCCATGTCCACGCCGGCCAAAGGGCTAACCTGGCCCGACGCACCGCTTATTGCCACTGACTCCCCGCCAAAGTCCGAGTTTGTCGCCGCCGACGGCAGCGCTGCCCCCGCCGAGCTGCTCGCCCCCGTGCTTCCTGCCTGTGTGTCGGTATCGGAACTCAATGCATTCACCAGGCTCAGGCTCTGGGGCGCGTTCCCCACAAGCTGCCGAATCGCTGTCTCGCTGGCCTGCTGACTCGCTGACTCGCTGGCCTGTTGTGCCGCCGCCCGCGACGCAAGCATCAGCCCGAACGTCACCGTCTGGTCGTGGCTCGCCGCATTCAAGACTGCTTCCTGCGATCCAACCGCAAACGCCGCAAACTGCGTCCTCACCACGTAGCGCCCATTTTGCGGAATACTCATCGACCACGCGCCGCTAATGTCCGTGGTCGTCGAATACTTCTTGCCCGTCAGAGTGTTTTGCGCCGTCACCGTCACGCCAGGCAGCGGTATATTCCCGCTCTTTATCACGCCATGCAGCCGCCCGCCAGTTACGTCTGCTGCCGGCGCCTGGGCAACGGTTACTGTGCTCGCGGCCCCGCTAGCCGGCGGCGAACTCTGCGCTGAAACTGGCGTTGTTATGGGAGCCGGCGCTGGTGCCTGCGGCCATGCCACAATACCGCCAGCCACAAAAATCCCCATCGCTACTGTCCACCGCATGGCTGCTTGCCGCATTCGGGCTCCCTGGCATTTCGCGCTCGTACCAGTTCAGACGGTTCGCCGGTCGCGAAGGTTTACGCTCACTCATCCCCTCGCGTCCCGTCGTAGACTTGAGTAGGTACACGCGAGTGACGACGTCCCGCCCATTCTATCTGGAAGAAATTACGACCGCTGCCTCCAGCACTACCCTCGAACAGGCACGCCAGCTGCTCCTCGAATACGGCCGCTTTGTCATCGCCCAGCCCGGCGCGGCCCGCTTCTGCTTCGGGTCCCTTGAGAAAGAAGCCGCCCGTGTCCCTCTCTCCTACCATGAGCAGGGTGGCGGCTGCCTCATAGCCCACGCGCACGGCCAACCCGCCGGATTCATCGCCTGGCGCACAATTCCTGAATCGGTCGCGCCCGATGCCTGGGAACTGAAGCGCCTCTGGGTTCGCCCGGCTGCGCGAGGCCTCGCCCTCGGGCGCGCGCTCACCCAGGCCGTTCTCGAACGTGCCGTCGCTGCCAGCCGCAATGCGGTCTTTCTTGACACAGCCCCGGCTTCCATGGCCGCGGCCCACCGCCTCTACCTTGACCTCGGTTTCGAACCCTGCGCGCCCTATAACGACAATCCCGTCGAAGGCCTTGCCTATCTCCGTAAGAATCTCTGAAACGGGTTCAATAATTCGTGCTTTGAAAGGGCACGACTTCAGTCGTGCCGCAAGATGGTGGGTAGAATCTGTGGCTTTAGCCACTGAGGGACGTCTTTCCGAAGAATCCGATCAAGATTGCCTTTCCGCAGCCTGCCGAGTCTCGTGCGGAGACCTCACCTACCGCAACCAGACATCCGTCTCAATCCATGAACCATGTCACCGGAAAGTAGTAACAAAACCCCTTGCAATCCCACGCCACCCATGTTAACTATTAAGTCAATCATTCATTGATTACTGCCATCTAAGTAAACGGTGGCAGCCATCGGACAGGACTCTTGCCTACCATGAAGATCGGCACGACGATTCGCACTCACCGGCTTCAAAAAGGGCTGTCTCAAGGGGATATCGAAAAGAAAACCGGCCTTTTGCGCTGCTACCTCTCGCGCGTCGAGAATGGCCACACCGTGCCCTCGCTCGACACGCTCTCCAAGATCGCCGTTGCACTTGACATGTCAATCGCTCAGTTCTTCAACGACGAATCCCTCGGCCACCAGTTCAACCCCCAGAGGCTCTCCGACGACGAACTGCGCTTCCTCACCCAGATCCGCCGCTACTCGACCAACCTCAATGAGAGCGACCGCAAGCTCCTGCTGGCCATGGTCAAAAAATTCGCCGCCACCGCCGTCCGCTAGCACAGCAGGCAATCCGCCCCGCGCTCAAAATTGCGCCAGGAAAAACCCAAACAGCGTCAGCACCAGAACCACCATGGCCACTGCGATATTGCGGCGCAGGATGAACGTCTCCCTCGCCGACCCGATCCGCGGAACCATCGGCGCGGCAAACAGGAATCCGCAGGCGCAGCCGCCCAAATGGGCCATGTTGTCGATATGCACAGGCGATCCGGGCACCATCGTACCCAGACCGATCAATAGGTTGATCGCCGCAAAGTAAATCACTGACCGCCGCAGCTTGCCAAGCTCCCGCGGCGGAACCGGCAGCCTCGGCGACCCGAGCAGCACAATCAGCGCTCCAGCAATACCAAACACCGCACCCGAAGCTCCCGCACCGGCTGGAAATACCCCAAGGAGCTGTTCAACAGGAACCGGACCATGAAGTTTTCTGGCCAGGTCAGTGAGATTCGCGAAGTCTGGATACGCCATCCACATGTTGACGAGAGTCGACAGCAGGTTCCCCGCCGCGCCAGTAAGAATGTACGCTGCCAGAACTCCCGCCGAACCCATCAGCGGCTCTGCCAATAAACCAAGATTCCACAAGCACCACATGTTCGTGGCCAGATGAATAATGCCAACATGGACAAACATTGCAGTAACAATGCGCACCCACTCGCCGTTGACCAACACTGAGCCGGCATTGCTTGCTCCCCAGTGCATCAGCTCTTGCGGCGAAGGGCTGAGAAAACTAACGCGACTGGCCAGCATCGCCAGAAAAACCGCGCAGTTGATGCCGATCAGCACGTAAGTCGCCGGCGCTGCCATCCACGATCTGCGTCCGCGGCGAACCGGTTGCGGCGATCTGTAAGCAGTGCCCGGCGGAAGAATCTGTGGCTTGGAATCTCCGTCCCAGCGGACAAGCTCTTCTTCGTCGGGTGGAGGAGGCGGGGAGTAACTTCCCATACTCTAACTTTAAAGCATTTTCTAGGACTAAGTTGACTCCCGAACCTGGATAACTCCCCCCATGAACCACCGTCCCATCATCTGGTTCAAAGCCCCTCCCATCCCACGGCAATTGCATCAAGAAGCTTGCTGACAAAACTGTTTCCACGAAGCGAAAACAGGCGCTTATGCAGGCACAGCCAATCCGGCAAGATACCCCAATCTTTCGCAGGAGTTTGCTGCTTAATTCGAGGAAACGCGCACAATCGATTCATGCAGGTCAAAACACCAAAAATCCCTCAATTCCTTCATTGCCTTCAACTCGCAAACTCGCCGGGGATGAGCCGGTCTGCACCCCAAAAAACATGCCTACCCCCACCCCCTCCCCTGTTTTGTTGAAAACAATAGGGTTACGCGATAATCAGATAAACACCCCTTGAAAACAAACAGCTTAAAATTAGGACAAAGACGGAAATCCTCCGTTTTCAGCGTAAAAGCAGCAGTTTTAGGGCCCAGCCGAAGCCGTTATATCAGTCAACGCCCCGTCGGCCGTTCATGCGATTGCCCTGGCTCAAAGCCTTCCCCATCCTCCCTCCCCATGCGATACATGTACTCTGGAGTTTGGTCTCCGTCCGCCGGCGATTCCATGCACGGCATTCGTCCGCGAGATCAAAAAATAAGGAGCCCTTCGTGACCGGAAGTCTGACTACCGAGAAGAAAATCCGCCGCGCCCTGCTCAGCGTCACCGACAAAACCGCCCTGGTGGAGTTTGCCCAGGTCCTCGCTCGCTTTGGCGTCGAGCTGATCTCCACCGGCGGCACCGCGCGCGCCCTTCGCGACGCCGGCCTCGCCGTCAAGGACATCAGCGACCTCACCGGCTTTCCTGAAATGCTCGACGGCCGCGTCAAAACCCTCCACCCCAAAGTCCACGGCGGCCTTCTTTACATCCGTGGTAACGCTGAGCACGAAGCCGCCGTTGCGGCCCATGGCATCGAGCCCATCGACATGGTCGTCGTCAACCTCTACGCCTTCGAGAAAACCGCTGCCCAACCGGACGTGGCCTTCGGCCATCTGATCGAAAACATCGACATCGGCGGCCCCTCCATGGTCCGCTCCGCCGCCAAGAACTTCGAAGACGTAGCCATCGTCACCCGTGTGGAGGATTATCTTCCCGTCATGGCGGAGCTTGTCGCAAGCCAAGGCGGTTTAAGCCGGACCACTCGCTGGTGGCTGGCCAAGAACGCCTTCGCCCTCACCGCGGCCTACGATTCGGCCATAGCCGGCACGCTGGAACGTATCGTCGACGCACCCGATCCCGACGCACCCGCCTCGCCGAACACCGCTTCGCTCCCCAGCACCCTGCGCATCAATTTCCCGTTAGCCCAGTCCCTCCGCTACGGCGAAAACCCTCATCAGCGCGCCGCCCTCTATAGCGACGGCTCCGGCCTGGGCGTCGCCGGCGCAACTCAGTTGCAAGGAAAGGAACTCAGCTACAACAACCTCGTCGACCTAGACGCCTGCTGGGAACTCGCCCAGGAATTCGACCAACCAGCCGTCATCATCGTCAAGCACACCAACCCCTGCGGCGCAGCCACCGGCCTGAACATCCTGGAGGCCTACCAGAAAGCCCTCGCCGCCGACCCCATCTCCGCCTTCGGCGGTGTCATCGGCATCAACCGCCCCGTCGGCGCCGATGCCGCCTCTGAAATCGCCAAGCTCTTCGTCGAAGCCATCGCCGCGCCCAGCTTTACCCCCGAAGCCCGCGCCATCTTCGCCGCCAGGAGGAACCTCCGTCTGGTTGAAATCAAAGCCGCCCCTCCAAAGCCAGTCATCAAGCACGTCTCCGGCGGCCTGCTGCTTCAGGACGCCGACACCGGACGCATCGAGGAATCGGAGCTGAAGGTCGTCACATGGCGTCCCCCCACCCTCGAAGAAATGCGCTCACTGCTCTTCGCCTGGCGCATCTCGAAGCACGTCAAATCCAACGCCATCGTCTACGCCAAAGACGGCCAGACGCTCGCAGTAGGCGCCGGCCAGATGAGCCGTGTCGACGCAGCAAAATTCGGCGCCATGAAAGCCGTCCTGCCGCTCCAGGGCTGCGTCGCCGCCTCTGACGCCTATTTCCCCTTCCCCGACGGCCTTGAAACCGTAGCCGCAGCCGGCGCAACCGCAGTAATCCAGCCCGGCGGCAGCGTCAGAGATCAGGAAGTAATCGCCGCCGCCGACCGCTTAGGCATTGCCATGGTCTTCACCGGCATCCGCCACTTCCGCCATTGAGAAGAATTGTCTATCGGCGCGAATTGAAGGTTTCCAGATGTTGTAATTGGAAGCATGCCACCTGATCCCATTCCCTGGCCCCGCCTGCGCGCCCAACTCGCCGCCCTGGCCCGCCAGATGGACTGGTTCCGAGGCCTCCGCGCCGCCGTCGCCCTCTGCGCCCCGCTCGTCCTCGGCGACCTCGCCGGCTTCCCCAACCTCGGCTGGGCCTCGCTCGGCGGCTTCGAAGCCATCCTCGCCGACACGGGCGGTCCCTACCGTTCCCGAATGTCTTCTCTCGCCACGCTCTCCCTCGGCGGCGCAGCCGGTCTCTTCCTCGGCTCGCTGGCCGGAACCCGCCTACAATGGGCCCTCCCAGTAACAATCCTCTTCTGCTTCCTCTGGAGCTATCTCGCCGTCCTCGGATCGCCATTTTCCGGCGCGGGTTTGCTCGTCCAGGTCATCTACATCTGCGGCGTTGGCGCGCCCACATCCAACTGGCATGAAGCCCTCACCCGCGCCCTGCTACTCCTCGCCGGCGGTGCATGGGCCGCGCTCCTCTCGCTCTTCCTCTGGCCGCTCGACGCCTATCGCCCCGCCCGCTCCACCGTCGCCGATTGCTACCAGGAGTTAGCCTCCTTCCTGGCCTCTGTAACAGAGCTCTCCAGCCGCTCCAATCAGCGCCCCGCGCTATGGCATCGGCTCGCAAAGCACCATCAGTACCGAATCCGCCGTGCCGTCGAGCAAGGCTGGCAGGCCGTCGCCTCCATCCGCGCCGAGCACCAGGCGGACACCGCTCAGGGCCATCAGCTAGTCATTCTTCTTGAAGCCGCCGACCTCCTTATCGCCCGCACCATCGCCGTCGCCGAGCACCTTGAAGCCCACTCCAACACTCCTGGCTCCGACTGCGCCAATAACGGCGTCTCGGGCCTCGCCGAGCTCGAATCCGCCGAGCGTTGGGTCGCCTCCATTCTCGTCAGTCGCCGCAGCCAAACTGCGTCCGCCGCCCAGTCCATGCGCCTGGAAATGCAGCGCCTGCCCGCCCACCTCGAAGGCTGCCTCGCACAGTCCGACCCCGCCACTCGCTTTCTCCTTGCCCAGGTTGCCGAAGCCGCCGCGCAGCTTGAAACCGCCATCGAAAGCGCAACCATTCTCCGCCTCGGCAATCTCCCCAGTCTTTCCGCCACACCGCCAGCCGAAGCGTCAACAGGACACTTCGGTTACGTCTACGCCCGCCTTGCCGAACTCCAACAGGGCTGGAATCCCACCCGCGTCCTCGATCAATTGCGCGCCAGCTTCACCCCCAACTCGCTCGCCCTCCGCCACGCCGCCCGCGTCGCCCTGGTCTGCGGCCTCGACGTCGCCATCATTTTTGCCCTCAACATCAATCACGGCTATTGGCTGCTCATGACCTCGCTCATCGTCCTCCAGCCCCATGTCTCCGGCACCTTGCGCCGCGGTTTTGAGCGCGTCGGGGGCACCGTAGCCGGCGGCATCCTCGCTGCCGTTCTCGCCGTCGCTCTTCATTCCCATCTGGCCACCGCGGCAGTTCTGTTTCCACTCGCCCTGCTGGCCCTCGCCATCCTCCCTGTCAGTTACGCTGCTTTTGCGTTCTTCCTCACACCAACCTTCGTCCTGGCCTGGCTTCCCTTTTCAGGCGACTGGAAGCTCGCCCTGATCCGTACCGGCAACACCATCGGCGGCGCCTTCATCTCGCTCCTCGCCATGCATTATCTCTTTCCCTCTTACGAGCGCGACCGTGCCCCTCAGTTTCTCCGCGCCAGCATCGCCGCCGATCGGCTTTACCTGACCCAACTCGCCCAAACTTGGAGCACCCCAACCCTGGGAAAATCTCGCTCTTCGCGCCTGCTCGCCAATGCCCGCCGCGCCGCCGGCCTCGCCCACAACGACACCGAGGAGTCTCTCGAACGCCTCCTCGCCGAAAGCTGGCCTCGCCGACGGCCCTTCGCGCAATTCGTCGCCGCCTTCGTCACCTATCTGCGCCGCTTCGCCCAGAGCGTCACCACCCTCACCGCCCTCGACGGCGAGTGGCCATGGAAGCAAAGCCCCCTCGTCCAGAGTCGCTTGGCGCTCTTAAATCGGCGCATGCAATGGCTGGAAGACCAAACCGCCGGCCCTCACACCGAGCCATCTCCCTGGCCCGAACCCGGCATTACCGATCTCCGCCAAGACTTTCTCGGAACGCTCTCAGAAGACCACCCCGGCGAGCGCCAGCTCCGGCGCCTCGAACGTCAGGCGGAGGTCCTCTACCGCCAGTTAAAATCCCTCCGCGAACACGGCTGGCTCCCTGGCATCCCCCATCCCTGACCAAACGGGCCTCAGTCCCTAATCCCTAATCCCTATTCCCTGACTTCTAAACATCCACCCGTGATCCCAAACACATTTCCCAGCTCCCTGAAGGCCTATATTGCCCGCGACGGCGAAATTCAACCCGCTCTGCCGAACAATTTCTCCCGCTGCGCCCAAAAGGAGCCTCACCATGAAATCGATAGCTTTCGCCGCAATAATCCTTTCCGGTTTGCCGCTCGCGGCCGCCGCGCAGGCGCCAGTCGCATCCGCCCCCGCTCAGTCCGTCTCCGTCATCGGCACTTACGACAAAACTTCCATCGTTCTCGCCTATTACCGCTCACCCATCTGGGCGGCCATTCTTGACGATCGCCGCTTTGAACTGAAAACCGTCAAGGCCGCCAACGACACAGCCAGAGCCAAAGAACTGGAAAAATACGGCGGCGAGAGTCAGGACCTGGCCATGCAACAGCTCGCAGGCAAGGCTCCCATCGACAACATCCTTGCCGTCCTCCAGCCCGAATTCAAAGAGCTCACCGGCAGAATGAAGCTCGCAGCTATCGTCGAATCTTCCGCACCCGACTCCAAAGCCGCCACCGTCGATGTAACCTCGCTGCTCATGGACTGGCTCAGGGCGAGCGCCGACACCCGTAAAATGGCCACAGAAATGCACCAGCGCTCATCCGGCAAATAGCTGCCATATTCCTCTCGAATTCTCCACGCGGATTGCCCCAACTCCGCGACAGGGCCCCTGTTTCTCCTCAAAAATCCCGCATTCCAACGTGTCACCGCGACTAATACCGGGTAAAATCGTCTCTACATATAGGCAGAGCTGCTCCCACCGGCTGCCTGTGCTGCCTTTCAGCCCTCCGGCGCGGGATGATTTCCCGTCCGCCCGGCTCCTAAGGCGCGGAACTCATAGGATGATGACGAAAAATACACACGCTCTGCAATTCTGGTTTTCAATTGCCGCCGCATTCATGATCCTGCTGCCGGCGCTGCCCGTCAGCGCCCAAACCGCGCCCGCTCAGCCTGCAACCGCCGCTCCAGCCAATCCGGTCCAGCCTCCCGCTCAGTCTGCGCCCGAGACCAAAGCCTCCTCCACCGACGCTGCCGTCGCGCCTGCGGACCGCGCCACAGCTTACTATCACGTGGCCCTGGCCAATATCGACGTGGAAGAAGCCGTCTCGCAAGGCCGCACCGAACTCTATACCCGCGCCATCGAGGAGTACAAGCTCGCCATCAACGCCGATCCCGGCTCCCCGCAATTGAATGACGGCCTGGCCGAGCTCTACTTCACCATCGGCCGCGCCCACGATGCTGAAGTCACCGCCCGTACCCTGCTCAAATCCTCGCCCAACGATATCGAAGCCCATAAACTCCTGGGCCGCATCTACCTCCGTCAGCTTGGCGAGGGGCAAAACTCTGCTTCCAGCTCTGCCCCCCCTGACAATGTCCTCAACCAGGCCATCGGCGAATACGAGAAAATCATCTCCCTGCAACCCAGAAGCGTCGAGGACCACATGGTCCTGGGCCAGCTTTACCGCGTCAAGCACGATGCCAAAAAGTCGGAAGAGCAGTTCCACATCGCCCAGTCCATCGAGCCCGAGTCGGAGGAAGTCGTTCTCAATCTGGCCCAGCTCTATGCCGAAAGTGGCGATGTCCAGCATGCCACCAAAGTCATTGAGGCTGTTCCCGTTACTGACCGCACACCCAAGATGGAGTTCGCGCTGGGCGCGGCCTACGACCAGTTGAAGCAGCCAAAGGACTCCATCGCGGCGTATCAGCGCGCCGCGGATATGGACCCGGGCGACGCCCAGACCCTCGATGCCCTGGCCCAGGCCCTGCTCGCCGACAACCAACTCGATGAGGCTCTCAAGGAATTCAAGGCGCTCTCCGAAGCCGATCCTGAGAACATCGAGGCCCAGGTCCACATCGGCGAGATTCAGCGCCGCCAGGGAAAGTACGAAGATGCCCTGACCACCATTCGCAAAGCTCGCAAAATGGACCCCGCTTCCCTTGAAGCCGGCTACAACGAGGGACTGTTGCTCGATGTCCTTGGCCGCTACGACGAGGCCGCACAAACTTACGAAAAGATGCTGGAATTGCCCGACACCTTTCACGCCAACGGCGCATACACCCCTGAGGAAAAGAGCAAACGTGGGTTCTTCCTCGAGCGCCTCGCCCTGGTTTACGCCGAGCAGAACAAAGTCGATCAATCAATCGCTACCTATCAGAAACTCATTGACATGGGCGGCGATTCCGCCGTCAGCGGCTACGAGGGCCAGGTCGAAACGTACGGCGAAGCCAAAATGTACGATCGCGCCGTCGAGGTTTCCCGCAAGGCCGTCGATGCCAATCCCAAAGATCCCGACCTCAAGCTGATGCTCGCCGGAGCCCTTATTGAGAATGGCAAGCCCGATGACGGCGTCGCTCTGGCCAAGGGGCTTATCGACAACACCGATAAGGATCGCGCCGTCTGGCTTCGCCTGGCACAGTTCTATACTCAGTTGCGTCGCTGGAAGGAAGCCGAAGACGCTCTCGCCAAAGCGGAAACCCTCACCACCAAGAAGAGCGATCGCACCTATCTGCTTTTCCTCAAAGGTGCACTCGCCGAGCGGCAAAAACACTACGAGCCAGCCGAGCAATTCTTCAAGCAGGCTCTCGATCTCGACCCTGCCAATGCCATGACTCTCAACTACTTCGGCTATATGCTGGCTGACAAGGGCATGCGCTTACCGGAAGCTCTAAAGTTCATCCGCAAGGCCGTTGAGCTCGATCCCATGAACGGAGCCTACCTCGATTCACTGGGCTGGGTCTACTTCAAGATGGGAGAGTATGAGCTTGCCGAGGAAAATCTCCGCCGGGCCGTCGACCGCGACCAGACCGATCCCACAGTCCATGATCATCTCGGCGACCTGTACGAAAAGACCGGCCGCATTCGCCTGGCTGCCGCGCAATGGGAGCTTTCATTAGCGCAATACGCTAAGTCCGCCTCCAACGACATCGAGCCGGGCGACTTGGCCAAAGTGCAGCATAAACTGGAAACCGCAAGGGTTAAGCTGGCCCGGCAGGACAGCACCACCGGCCAGGCCAAACCCGAATAGAGCCTGCAACCCCGCTATTGAACATGGCGGAAGTAAGCTAAACTTCCGCCATGGCAGCCGACTTCCCATCCGTCTTTGCAGCCTTGAAGACCGCCTTCGCGCAACACACGGACCACCTCATCGTTCAGGCGGATACCCCGTCGCTCTTCAACCTGAATAGCCGCGTTCCTTCGCCCTTTCCACAACACAAGGGTCAGCCCATGTGGTTCGGCGCCGTCCGCCTCGGCAAAGCCTATGTCAGCTTCCACCTCATGCCGCTCTACACGAACCCCGCACTGCTCCGGTTGGTCTCGCCCGCTCTAAAGAGGCGCATGCAGGGAAAGTCATGCTTCAACTTCAAGGCCGCGCCGGATCAGGAATTGCTCGATGAGTTAAAGCAACTCGTCGAAGCGGCCCTCAAAGACTGGACCGCAAAGAAGCTCCTCTAGCCCCCTACTGCGTCTCTCCCAGCGCCCGTCCGGGAATCGTCACCGAACCCATGCGGCTCGAGTTCTCGTCCACAATCACCACCCGTAGCGAGCCTGTGCCCGGTTTCACTTGAACCATCTGTTCAAACGGAACCCCCGCGGTTAACAGGTTCTGGTAAGTGGCGGGCAACAGCCGCAGTCCGAGTGTCTGCCCGTCCACGGATGCGTGAAGACCGGCGTCGTCGCGCTGGATGAAGAAAATGTCCAGCCTGTCCACCCAACGCCCGCCCCCTTGCACCAACTCCAGGTCGCCGGCCGCGATGTTAATCTTCAGCTTCGCTCCGAATTGCTCCTTGCCTACAGCGGCACTCACCCTGATCTCGTTCGCATCCACCGGCCTCCAGATCGCCTGCTGAAACCGCTCTTTCAGCGTCGTCGGCTCTTTGGCATAGAGATACCCGGTGCGGCCGCGCACCGTCAGGCCCTTTCTGTCCACCAGCTTCACGCTCACTGCGTGGTACTTGTCGTCGGCCGGCGTGTCAGGATAAAAGCTGAGCTGGTAGGTGGCGCGCCCATCCTCCACAATGCTCCCCAGCTCTGCCGCCAGGTCTCCGGAACGCCGGACAATCCGGCCGCCGGTGCCTTCGGCCAACTCCTGAATTGGCCCCTGAATCGAGCGCACGTCCTGAAGCATTGCGGCTTTGGTACGGCCGGCGGTCATATCCCGCGCAACTCCCCCAGGCCCCTGCGTGACCGTCGGATCCAGCTCCACGTTGCGGTTCCCGAAGTCCGCGCCTATACCGCCCACCTCAAGTTGCGAAACATCGAACGGATACACAGCCGCATGGGCGTCGTTCATCGCCTCCTGCGCGTGCAGCGCATAACTGTCAATGCTCGTAGTGTTTTTGTCAATTCCCACCGCCTGATCCTGCCAGTTGACAAAGACGTTATCGCTGGATATCCAGATCAGGTTCTTGTGCCCTGGGACCGCGGCCAGATGACGCGCCACGCCGCGCAGAATGATCAGCGAAGCCCTTCCCGGATTGCTGCCCATCGTCAATAGCTGAGGATCGATTGGACTCTGGAAGTCTGGAACATCGGCTTGATTCCCATTCACGGAGTTCAGATCCGCCACGCTGTGTACTGTTTCAAACTGCTGGCGGTTGCGCGTTTCATCCTCCTGCGCTTGCGTAACCGACTGCGCCGTGGGCATCCATTTCTTGAGCCTCGCAATCACCGCCGCGTGGTCTGAGGTAATCTCCGTCAGAACGCGAAAGCCGACGCCGGTAATGGTGTACAGGCCCACCCGCTCGCCCGGAACAAGCCCGTCAAGGAATTTCAGTACCTCCTGGCGCGCGTGGCTCATATCGTTCCACGCAATGTGGGTCTCATCCATAAGCAGAACTGTGGCGCTGGCTTCTCTGGTTAGCGACGCCGTTGCCGGTGCGCCCGCAACACCTGCCCCCGTAATGCCTGCCCCCGCCATGCCCTCTTGATCGGCTTGATTGGAAAATGTCCGCTCCGCTTCAGAGGTCGTGGACCCCGGGCTCCCGGCCCCGTCCGGTGAACTCGCAGTTGCCGCACTTGCGCCGGAAAACGCGTTGAAGAACTTGACCTCCTGCTTGCGCCCGTTGTCGTAGACTTCGAACTCCCCGGGCTTCATGTCCTTCACCGGGCGTCCCTTCTTGTCGACAACTACGACACCAACATCCACCAGCCGTGAAGTCACCTTCAGCACATAGCCGCCCTCCTTCGCGGTGGGCGTGTTGGATGGAGTATCCGGGAGGATGCCGCCAGTTGCGCCAACGCTGATTTCAGGCTCAGCGGGAGCGGGCGCAGCGTCCGCCACCGGCCCGTGCGCAGCTGCCGCCACAGGGGCAGGCGCCTCGCCCGCCGGCGCAGGCCTGATTGCGTTGGACTCGACCGCGCCGGCCTCGGCCGCAGGTTTGGGCATTTCTGTACTCGCCGCCACCGATGCGGGTTGCAGATTCGATATATCCGGGCCATCACGTCCCGCGCCTCCAGGATTCCCGCCTGGCTCGTCGTTTTCCGAGGTCAGGATCCGCGCCTCCCCCCGCAACTGGTGGTACTGCTCAAAAGCCACATCGTTCACAAAAGTCTGCAGCGGGTCCTGGTCGAACGCCGAATGGGCTCCGTTTGAGATGTGCGCATACCGCATCGTCGAAAGGGCAACGCTTCGCTTAGGACAAATGAGGCTCTTTCCGCCAACGTCCACTGCGCCGTATTCGACCATGATTCCCGCCTTGGTGAGCCGTTCGCCGACGGTGAGATCTGCCACCGCCGTCAGGCGAACAATCGATCCAGTTGCCGGATCGACCGCCATCTCTCCGTGATAGCCGGCTCGTTCGCGGGTTATGCCTGAGGGGTCTTCGCTAACCCCTTCGGTGCAGCAGGTCTGTACCCAGTAATGCGACTTCTGCCCCGGCACCGAATAGCCAAACACTGCTTCGGGCCCGTTCGCACCCTGTTCCCAATGGCTCCAGGCCAGCTTGCTTTGGGCCGCATCCAGCAGCACAGTGCTCAGAATCGGTCCAAACTCGCCCCAGGAGACCAACCCCTGCGCCTCCGGCTGTTGCCCCTTGGCCTTTGTGGCTCCCGCCTCCACCATTTCCTGGCCGTCCCGGTAAACCACCGATTTGCTTAATTTGCCCACGAAATGCAACGGCAGGTAGCCGTAGGTGACCTGCGGCCTGTCCTCGAATCGTGTCGTTTCCCTGGTTGCGAAGAAATTCGGCAATTGATGCACCGTCCGGGTCACATAATTCACAACCAGCGCCATCATTTGCCGCTGCGCCGCCGCGTCGGGCGCAGCCGTCGAAGGAATCTCCGTCGCCGGCAGATTCAGGAATTCCGAAGAATCGGCCAAGGCAACCAACTGTTGCTGGCACTTCTCGCCGGGCAAATCGGCCAGCAGCTGCGCAAACCGTGTTCTGCTGAGCCGTTCGGTCAGTTCCAAACCGGAAAGCTGCTGTGCCACCTCCAGGTCTGGCCTGCCATGGGACGCGGTCACAGCTTGCTCAAGTTGTGCCACCGTCACCCGTTCCACCGCACCCGCCGGAACCGTCAACGCCGCTGCCAGCGCCGCAATCGCCAGTCTGTGCATTGCATGCCCCCAATCTCTCGCCGGTCCCCATCTTATATTGCCGAATCACAACTAACCACCGCCCAGGCAAGCCCTCAATTCCATTGCCCAATCGCGGAAAAGCCCGCGCCTCCATTAGAGACGCGGGCCTCCGCGAATACACCCTGGCCGTGTGTCCCATCCTTCGGGTGCCTCGAAGGAAAGGGATGCCACAAATTCAAATCTCAGTCGCTTCCTACTGTGTTCCAGCCGCTGCCGAAGCAATGTACAAATCCACATTGCTCTTGTCCACCAGCGACGTCCCCGTATCCACAAACACCGGGTACGGAGCGAACGCGTCCGCACTGTAATCCTTCGTCAACTGGGCAGGCGGAGCATGGAACACTTCATCCAGCGCCTTCAACCCCATATAGCCCATCGTGAAGGGCTTTTGCGCCACCGTCGCATCAATTGTTCCGGCCTTGATCCCGTCCAGCGTGTCCTGGTTCACATCCCACGCGACCAGTTCGCGGTCGGTAGCGCCGGACCGCTTGATCGCGTCGGAAACCATCTTGCCCGACGCCGAATCCAGGCAAATAAACCCATCAATCTTTTTCGGTCCGTTCAGCGCCATAAACTCTTGCGTCTTGTCGAATGCCAGCTTCGGATCGTCCTTGATGTCCACCACTTCCACAATCTTGATCTCCGGCCGGGTCGCAAAAACGTCCTTGATCCCCTTCAGCCGCTCTTCCGTATTCGGCTGCCCCGTGATGGTGAACACCGCCACGTTCCCTCTTCCGCCCAGCTTTGTAATCACACGACTGCCGCCCAGCCGGCCTGCTTCCAGATTATTGGTCCCGATGAAGTAGAGCCTTCTGCTCCCCGACGCGTCGGAGTCCATCGTAATCACCGGAATCCCCGCGCTGACCGCCGCATCGATCTCCGGCTGCAGGACATTCACGTCGGCAACTGAAATTAGAATTCCCGCCGGTTTTGCCGCGATTGCCTTGTGCAGCGCGTCCTTCTCCGCCTGCGGGTCGTAGCCGTCGGGCCCGTCCGTCTTGGCCGTCACCTTGTATTGCGCCGCCGCTTTGTTGAACCCGGCGGCCGCTGTTTTCCAGTACGGCAGCGCTGAATTCGCTGAAATCAGGTAGTAGACCTCTTTCAGCGAGTGCCTTTCGCCGCAACCTGTCGTAATCGCAACTCCAAGCGCCAGCAAAGCCAATGCAGTTGTCTTTATCGCCTTCATGTATTCCTCCCGGTCCCTTTGCGCAGTGTTTCTGGAACTCGCGCGGGAATTCGTCCCCACGTGAGACCTTCAAAAATTTCCGGCTGGATCGTACTCCCGGACAATTAGAATTGTCCAATACAAACCGTAATGGAAAGTTATACCACTCCCCACCTGTGCCCATCGTGACTCCGCTCACGTAATCCGCTCAATCCGCGATCCGTACTCCCGAACTGCGATATAAACAGACCAGAGCTTCTTCCGCTCGCATCGCAAGACCTCGCACCTCAAGATCATGACGGCAACGGAAACTAACTCGCCCCTGCGACTCCCTCCAACCGTAGCCGTTTGCGGTGATATCGAGAGCGAACTCACCCGCCGCACTCACCCCGAGCCGCCCCACCCCTATCGCACGCCATTCGCCCGCGACGCCGCCCGCATTCTCCACTCGCGCGCCTTTCGCCGCCTCGCCGGCAAGACCCAGGTCTTCGCCCGCCTGCCCGAAGACGCTCCATCCGACCATTTCCGAAGCCGCCTCACCCACACCCTTGAAGTCACCCAGATCGCGCGTACCCTTGCCCATTCCCTCGGCCTCAACGTTGAACTCGCTGAAGCTCTCGCCCTCGCCCACGACATCGGCCATCCACCATTCGGCCACACCGGCGAAAAGGCTCTCGACCAATGCCTGCGGGCATACGGGCTCAACTTCGACCACAACCTCCACGCCCTGCGCATCGTCACCTGGTTCGAGGAGCGTTACGCCGCCTTTCGTGGCCTCAATCTCACCCTCGGTGTCAGAGAAGGCATCGTCAAGCATTCCCGCGATTACTCGGCCTCAACGCATCCGGAGCTGGCGGAATATTTCCTCGGCCAATTCCCGCCCCTCGAAGCCCAGCTCATCGACCTCGCCGACGAAATCGCCTATCTCACCGCCGACCTCGACGACGGCCTCGAATCCGGCATTCTCACACTCGCGCAGGTCCGCGACAGCGTATCTCTCTTCCGCCGCTTCCATGACGCCGTACTCGTGGAATTCCCCGCAGCCCCGGAAAAGCTCGCCATCAGTGAAACTCTGCGGCGCGTTCTCAATCTGCTGGTAACCGACCTGCTCCGCGAAATGCGGGCCGCAGTACTCCGTTTCGGCGCTACCACGCTTGCCGACATCCGCCAAGCCCCTGTGCGCCTCGCCGTCCTGAGCCCAGAAGAAGAAGCCAGCCGCGCCGCAGCCAAGGAGTTCCTCTACGCCAACCTCTATCAATCGCCCATCATGGAAGAAGCGCATGCCCAGGCCGACGAGGTTGTCCAGGGCCTTTTTGCCGCGCTGATCGCCGACCCCACTCAGCTTCCCCAGGACCATCAGGCCGAAATCCCCACCCAGGGCCTCGCCCGCACCGTAGCCGACTACATCGCCGGCATGACCGACAGCTACATCCAGCAACTCTGGTCCCGCTGCGGCAACCAAGAATAAAGCTGTCGTCCTGAGCGGCCCTGAGCGCAGCGAATGGGGAGTCGAAGGACCTGCTGTTCGGGCTTTTCAACTGCCGCGATAGGCTTCAGACACGGGACGACCAGCCAGCCAATACCATCCATCTGTTCAGGAGAACCATCGACGCAGTTCCAATCACATACAGCACGAACATGTTGGCTGTAACTCGCAGCACTGCCAAAGCGTAATCAAGGAATGGGGGATAGAAATCGCCCAGCAGGCCGGGGAAGAAGACTAGGCCAACGAGGTGAAACGCGACTGAATAACCGATTGATAGTGTAGCCGGCACCAGGAATATCCACACCGCCCTTTTGATCGAACGAATCCAAACCCAAACCAGCAACGCCGAGGAAAGGATCGCAGCACCCACTACTATCGGCTTCCCCACATCCGCGAAATGAGTGCCGGCAACAAACATGAAGGCGGCGAGAGATATCGACTGGTACAAAACGCCGATCGCGCTGAAGCAGAGGAACCGAAATATTCCACGCTTAGCCATCCACGCTGCCTTCCTTTCCCTGTTACCAGCCTTCCTCAGCAAACTCCCGCTCCCGCTCAAGCCGCCGATCTTCGAGCAGCATCTCGGTTCCCGAAGGATAACCCGCTGTGCAACCGCGCATTTCATCAATCAGCCGCAGCTTCTCTTCAAGCGTTAACTGCCTTCGAACAACCGCGTCCTGCTCTTTCGTGGCGTTTGCGTCCTCTTGATCCATGCCTTGATTGTCTTCCAAACAATGCGAGATACGCTCCTCAAGACCGCACGGGTACGAGACCAAAGTAATTCAGGCGGTCTTACTGCACAGTCCCCGCCGGCCGAAGCCGTCGCAAATCCAGCGCGCACTCCACCGCATTCTGCGCATTCAGCCGCAAATTATCCGAAGCCGCCCAAAGCCACAGCCGCGAAACCTCATTCGGATTCCGCCCCGTAATCTCCGGCCGCAGCCGCACAAGCACGTCGTTCTGCCCTGTAGCAGCCAGATTCGACGGCGAATCGGTGTCTTCCAGCACCAGGTCCACGTGCTCCCCGCCCAGAGCCTCTTCCAGCGCCACAATCTCCACCGGCCGCTCCAGTTCCACCGCAATCGAAAACGTGTGCCCGTGAAACACCGGCGCGTGAATCACATGCAACGCCAGCGCCGGCCAGCGTCCCGCCGAGAGCGCATCATAGTGCCGCCGCACCCGAGCCGCCGCCCCGCCAAGGCTAACCGTCGCATTCTCGCCCAGCCCACTCAGCAGGTTATACGCCGTCTGCGTATCGTAAATCGCCCGCGGCATGCTCTGAAAGCTCAGCAGACTCACCGTCTGCTGGTGCAGCTCGTCCATCGCCGCCCTGCCAAATTCGCTCGCCGGCTCCAGCAGCGTCGCCGCGGCAAACCGAACTGGCGCCGCCTGTTGCAGCCGGTCCAGCAGCAGTGCCAGAGCCAGCGCCGCAGGATGCGCCGGAACCACCGCAGGCGTAAACAGGTCCACCGTAGCCGCTTCAGAGCCCAGCCACGGCGCCCGCACCAGCACGCCCGTCTCCTGGTCTAATGCCCCGCTCAAATCCAGCACCGTCGAGCCGGCCCTCAGCGCCTGCCGCCAGTGTTTCCGGGTCAGAACCTCCGTACCAGTGAAAAACGTAAAGTCCACGCGCTCAAAGGCCTCTGCGTCAATGGACTGCACAAACGTCACCTCGTCGCCCACCTGGTCCAGTTGCCCCCGCACCTGGTCGTCGTCCAGCAGGATCACCTTCGCCGCCGACAGAGGCGACTCCGACAGTGCGTCCTTCAGCTCCCGGCCCAACAGAGATGAGGCTCCAGCAATAGCTATCTTGTACACATGCGTCCTTTTCGATTGGAAAGTCGTTACGAGTGTCGCAGCGGATCAGGTTCAATGGCCCCGGCGTTCTCGACCAACGGCTCAGTCCCGCGCCGCCGCCGCCGCGACCATGAATAAGCAGCCCGCGCCCAGATTCCCGAGAACATGTAGGTCAGCCCAATCGCGAAAAATGCGACATTGGAATACCGGAACACAACATAAAACAGAATCGCCAACACCGGTATCAGTTGGAATGGATGGCTGCGCGAAAAATTGATCTCCTTGCCCGACCAGAACCGCCAGGTACTCACCATCAGGAAACTGCTCAGCCCCACCAGAATCAGCCACGGAATAGCAAACCACCACCACCAGTCTTCAATGGGAATGCCGTAGCAAAGATGCACCGTCGAAGCAAGAAACCCCGCCGCCGCGGGAATCGGCATCCCCACAAAGTATTTGCGCCCCGGTCGCCCGGGATTCCTCGGCTGTGCATCGTGGCTGATGTTGAATCGCGCCAGCCGCGAAACACCGCCGATCAGGAACAAAAAGCAAATGAACGCGCCTGCCTGCTGCAAATGCGGAATCGCTTCGTGATGATTGGAATCGGGAAGAAAATGAAATCCCCAGATCAGCGCCAGCAAACTCGGTGCCATGCCAAACGTGATTGCATCCGCCAGCGAATCCAGCTCCTTGCCGAATTCACTCGTCGTATTCGTCATGCGGGCTATGCGCCCATCCAGCGAGTCGAATGGAATGGCCAGAATGATCGCAAGGGCCGCCCAGTCAAGATGTGTGGCCGCATCTCCGGTAATCGCCCTCAGGGTCTCGGTGATTGAGTAATAACCCAGCGCGATGTTGCCACAGGTAAACAGCGAGGGCAGCAGATACATTCCGCGCCGAAGCCGCGCTTGTGCATTGGCCTTCGCCAGCACGGGATCGTGTCCGGGCCCGCGGCCGTTCACTGTACTTCTCCGTAAATCGTTTGCACCGTTTGCGGCAGCGCGCCCAGGTCCAAAGCCGTCTCAACTCCCGGCGCCACCAACGACGCCTCCACCACGCCCATCGCCGCCAGCACGCTCGTGCCGCCCTTCACCCGCTCGCCCACCTTCACCTGCAACTGTGCCTCGACCGGCAACAGTACATCCACGCGAGAGCCAAACTTGATCAGTCCCACGCGCTGTCCCCGCTCCACCGAGTCGCCCTCGTGAGGCACAAACACAATGCGCCGAGCCAGCAGGCCGGCTATCTGTTTGAAGGTCACTTCGATGCCCGCATCGCTGCCCTGTCCCCGCACCGTCACCACGTTTTGTTCGTTGCGGTCCGCGGAGGCCGGATTCATGGCGTTCAGATACAGGCCTTTCTGGTAGCGCACGCCCGTCACCAACCCCCCAATCGGCGAGCGGTTCACGTGTACGTCAAAAACACTGAGAAAAATGCTGATCCGCTGCCTCGGTCCCTCGGGTGTGGCAATCTGAACCGTCTCCGTCACCAGCCCGTCGCCCGGCGACACAATCAGACCCTGGCCAGCCGGAATCATCCGCTCAGGATCGCGGAAGAACCAAAGAAAGAACGCCGCCAGCAACATCGGCGCGATGCCCCACGCCCAGATGCCTGTAGCCCATATCAACACCGCTGACACCGCCAGCAGGCTCAAACCGTAAATGTAACCGTCACGAACCATTGTCCCCAACGATTATACGGTGATCCTGTTCATCGGTCGCGGTTGCCCAACACCTAAACCGCACACTGCCCGTTCTGGAGGCATTTCACACCCCCGCGCGGCAGGTTGCATGCGAACTCAATTGCTGAAAGGACGTTTAAGCTACAGCCGGAGTCCGCCGCTCCAGCGCATAGATCAGGTCCTTCGCGTGCAATTTCAGCTTCTTCAAACGCACTTCCTCGAGCTGTTCGTCCGCTGAGAGATACGGCTTCTGAATCAGTTCTTCAAGCCGTTGAGCGTAGCGATGGTGTTCGGCATGCAGGCGATCGATCTCTTCGCTCAACGTCGGATCCAGTACTTCGTCCATCAAGCACCCCCAGTGTTCCTGATCGAATATGTGTTACAGAACAATTACATATACCGCCGTAGCCCAGCAACTCGCAAGGTGCAATTTGATCGAATTTACAATAAAGTCACTGGAGGCTGTGGAATTCCGGCCCAAAATCAACCAGGTGTCTCCGGAGCAGCAGCGCATCTTCAACCGGCTCAACGTAGTAGCGTGGCCTGCGCCCTGTTTCCTCAAATCCAAGCGCGGTGTAGAGCCCAACCGCCGGGTGATTGGAGTCCCGGACCTCCAGGTGAAAGTCCACCACTCCAGCTCCCCTCAGCTCCGCGGTCAATTCCGCAAATAGTCGCCTCGCCACGCCGCGCCGCTGCCATTCGGAGGCAACCGCAATCGTCTCCAGCTCCGCTTCCGGCGCAATCAAGCTCACCACCGCAAACCCAATCACAACCTGAGACCCTGACTCGGAACCCGTAGCCACCAGCGCAACTCGCCACGGAACGCCCTCAGGATTCAACACAGCAAGATAAACCTCCCGCGGCCACCGAGGCGCACCCTTCACGCTCTCCGCAATCTCCATCACGCGGTCCAGATCCGCAGCCGTCATCCGCCGAACCCGCAAATCCGCGGCCGTCATGCGAGCTGCCGCTCCGCCGCTGCTTCGCCAAATATCTCCGCGTCCGACCGCCGCAGATAATGCCCATCCAGCAGAGCCAGATCAACCACGGCTCCCGCCACCAGCCGCGTCTCGCCCGGCCGCAGCGCGTCCGCCGCCAGGGGCGCCGCGCATCTCACAAGTTGTGTCTCCGGCCACGCCGCGCTCAACAGTGCCGCGGCCGCTTCGTCGCAAACCGCAATCCTCAATGGCTTCGGTTCAATTGCCGCCAGCTCCCGCTCTCCCGCCAGCAACTCCTTCGGTGCCATCCCTGTCCGTTCCACCCGCAGGTACACCTCGCCCCGGTGAGCATCCAGCGCGGCTGAAGGAACAGCAGACTTCCGCGCCAACACTTCCAGCCGCGAAACGGCCACCACGGGAATCTGCGCACTCTCCGCCAACCCCTTCACCGCCGCCAGCCCCACCCGCACCCCGGTAAAACTTCCCGGCCCGTTCACCGTCACAATCCCGCCCAAATCCTTCAACCCAACGCCGGCGCCTGCCAGCACATCGCCCACTCCAGCCACCAGCGTGGCCGAGTAGCTCTTTCCTTCAAGCTCAATCTGTCCCAGAATCTCCAGGTCGCGCCCAGCCAGCCGTCCCAGCGCCACCGACCCCGTAGGTCCGCATGTATCGATCCCCAGCAGCAGCATCCCAAACCGCGCCACCCCACCCGCATTGTCCTGACCGCTCTCCATATCCCCTCAGCATGACACACCCGCAACCGCCGTTTCTACGGCAACCCCTTCCCGAATCCATTACCCTGTAAGCAGCGTCATATGAAGACGACCTCCATCTCTCCCGCGCACCGAAATCTGCGCCAACGCCATAAGCCCCACCCAAGGGCAAAACCGCAAGCACACAGGAGAACCAGAGCCCTTGGCCGCCGCCGCAACCTCGTTCCACGACACATGGCGTCCCCGCGCCAACCCATGGGTCATCGCCATCACAGTTACGCTGGCCACTTTCATGGAGGCTCTCGACACCTCCATCGCCAACGTCGCCATGCCTCACATCGGCGGTTCGCTCTCCGCCAGCCGCGATGAAGCCACCTGGGTCCTCACCAGCTACCTGGTCGCCAACGCCGTCGTGCTCCCCCTGAGCGGCTGGATCGCCAACCGCATCGGCCGCAAGCGCTTTTACATGACCTGCGTCGCGCTCTTCACCACCGCCTCGCTGCTTTGCGGCCTCGCACCCACCCTCGGCATGCTGGTCTTCTTCCGAGTCCTCCAAGGCGCTGCCGGCGGCGGCCTTCAGCCCAGCGAGCAGTCCATACTCGCCGACACTTTCTCCCCCGCCAAGCGCAGTATGGCCTTCGCCGTCTATGGCATGGCCGTCGTCATGGCGCCCGTCCTTGGCCCCACCGTCGGCGGCTGGATCGTCGACAACTACAGCTGGCGCTGGATCTTCTTCATCAACATCCCCGTCGGCATCCTCTCGCTCTACCTCACCAACCGCGTAGTCGAGGACCCGCCCTACCTCGCCGCCATCCGCAAGCGCAAGCTCTCCATCGACTACTGGGGTCTCGGCCTGCTAGTCGTCACCATTGGCGCACTCCAAACCATGCTCGACAAGGGCCAGGAAGATGACTGGTTTAGCTCCAACTTCATCACCACCTGCTTCGTCATCGCCGCCATCGGACTCGTCATCTTCATCTGGCGTCAGCTCGTCGTCGAGCATCCCATCCTCGACCTGCGCCTCTTCGCACAGCGCAACGTCGGCATGACCCAGTTCGTCATGTTCGTCGTCGGCATGTCGCTCTACTCCTCCACCGTGCTCATCCCCCAGTTCCTCCAGGAAATTATGGGTTACTCCGCGCGCCAGGCCGGCATGGCCGTCTCCTCCGGAGGCATCGCGCTCATGTTCCTGTTTCCGGTAGCCGGCGCACTCGCCCCCAAATTCGATCCCCGCAAGCTAGTCGCCATGGGATTCATCATCACCACCTTTGGCCTCTACCGCATGACCGGCATCAATCTCGACGTCAGCTTCGGCATGGCCGTTAGTTGGCGCGTCTTCATAGCCCTCGGCCTACCCTTCCTCTTCATCCCCATTAACACACTTTGTTATGCCGGCATTCCCCAGGAGAAATACAACGAGGTCAGCGGCCTAACCGCCCTCATGCGCAATCTCGGCGGCAGCGTAGGCATCAGCTTTGTCACCACCCTGCTCGCCCGCCAGACCCAGAAGCACCTCAACATGCTCGGCGCGCACACCACCAGCGGCAACGGCCCCTTTGACGCCATGCGCCATGGCCTAACCGGCGCATGGATGCAGCGCGGCAAAGCCATGACCGACGCCATTCAGCAAGCCGGCGCGCAAATCTACGGCATGGCCCAGATCCAGGCCCGATTATTAGCCTATGTAGACGTAATCTGGATCATGGTGGTGCTAACCGCGATGCTCATCCCGGTTCCATTCCTGATGCGCCGCCCAGCCAAAGCCGCCCCCGCGCCCATGGGCCACTAACACTCATCCGGACGGTAGGCCGGGGATTCATCCCCGGCATAAAGCTAATCCAACAAATGTGCGGTTTACATGCTGCGGAAAAACTCATGCCAGACAGGCTTTGTAACAAGGGCACGGCTTCAGCCGGGCCGATAAAAGCCCAAAAATGAGTGGGGCTTGAGCCCCTGCGGGAACTCTACTCCCCTGCAACCAGTATCAATTAGCCTCAACAAGCGGCAATATCTCAGTACGCAAGAATCTAAGCCTTCCCTTGAGCTGCTCAACATTTGCAGGAGTCGGTGGCGCGTTAACGGGAATTAGATCGTCGACGCTTTCGCCTGTCTCCGCTGCCTCGACCCACGCCTCCATCTCGGAACAATATCCATCAAGGGCATCGGCCACTGTTGAATTATCATCGACGACTAAAAAGGCGGGTGGAAGATCTCCAACAACAACCCACAAACACGAGTCGACATCCTCAGAACTTGGAGTGATTTGAAACAGAAAAACGGCAACAACCCCGCCTACCCCGTAAGCCAGATATTCATGATCGATGCGCTCACACCATTCTTGTTCGCGCCTAAACTCATGAGCTTTCTTCGCCATTTCCCGCAGTAGGTTCGTATCAACAACAGAGTCCCCTTCGATCGAATCGACAGGCCGCATCTTTCTCACATCGACCGGGCAATCATTCATCCGCCACCCCCTCACACCGCCCCAGCGCCTGCTCCAGCAGCCGCAAAATCTCCCGTTGCTCCGCCTTCGCCGCTTGCGAGCCACTGCCACCGCGGCCGGTGTTGTAAGTGGCAAGAACCATCGGTGTTGAACCGCTCTTGTTCTTGAATCTTGGATCGGCGCCCCGCGCGAGCAGCGTCCGAACCGCCTCCGAGCAACGCGACCGGATAGCTTTGTGCAGCGGGGACACTCCGCTTTTGTCCATGGCATTTGGGTCCGAACCCGCTTCAATGAGGAAGACGATCATGGCCGCCTGCGTCGACGGATTCCACCTCGGTGAACCCGGATTGCCAACCGAAGCCGCGTGCAATGACTCCTGCCCGCGGCGGTTCCTTGCATGAACATCCGCTCCCGCAGCCAGAAGCATCCGCGCAATCTCCGTTTCATACGCTGCAGCTGCAATGTGCAACGCGGTATCACCCGCGTAGACACATCGCTTGATCGGATCGAGGAAGAACTCGTTCGGCTCTTGACGGGTCGCTCCCGTCTGAATGCTGGCCTGCGCCAGACAGGGCGACGAGCTAAGCTGCCGTGAAACGGCGATAACATCTCCGTCGACGATGGCCCCAAACAACTCCCCGAGCGCGGAATCCAGTTTGTCCATTTCCGCTTTGCCCTTTCAAATGGAGGGCCCGCTAAACCGCCCCCAACGCCTGCTCCAGATCCCAAATCAAATCTTCCTTATCCTCAATCCCCACCGAAATCCGCACCAGCCCCTGCGTAATCCCCAACCGCTCCCGATCCTCGTCGCTCAGCGCCGCGTGCGTCGTAGTCGCCGAGTGCGAAGCCAGCGACTCCACTCCTCCCAGCGACTCGGCGCTCAAAAACAACTTGATCGCCCCCAGGAACCGCCCCGCCGCCTCGCGCGATCCCAGGTCGAAACTCATCATCGACCCGAATCCCTTCTGCTGCCGCACGGCCAATTCATGCTGCGGATGGCTCGTCAATCCCGGATATGCCAGCCGCGTCAGTTTCGTCTGCGTCGACAAAAACTCCGCCACCGCCCGTCCATTCTCCTCATGTGCTTTCATCCGCAACGGCAGCGTCTTGATCCCCCGCAGCACCAGGAAGCACTCAAACGGCGACAGAATCCCGCCCGCGGCCTTCTGCACCAGCAAAAACCGATCCTTATGCTCCGGCTTGGTCCCAATTAGCGCCCCGCCCAGCCCGTCCGAGTGCCCGTTCAAAAATTTAGTAGTCGAATGCATCACAATATCCGCGCCCAGCGCGATCGGGCTCTGCAACACCGGCGACATGAAAGTGTTGTCCACGCTCACCTCCACACCATGCGCATGAGCAATCTCGCAAACCCCGGCAATATCCGTCAGAGACATCAGCGGATTGGTCGGCGTCTCGATATGAATCAGCTTCGTCGACGGTCTGATCGCCGCCGCTACAGCCTCCAGGTCGCCCGTACCCACGTACTCAACCGCGATCCCATAATGCTGAATGATCTCGTTGAACAGCCGTTGCGTCCCACCGTACACATTCGCGGAGCAAATCACGTGATCGCCCGCGCGCAGCGTGGCCACCAGCGCATAAATCGCCGCCATGCCGCTCGCAAACGCGTGCCCGCTGGTACCGCCTTCCAGCGCCGCCAGAGCCATCTCCAGCCGGTCCCGCGTCGGGTTCCCGGCGCGCGAGTAGTCCCACCCCTTGTCCGTCCCAATCCCAGTCAGTTCAAAAGTAGATGAAAGGTAAACAGGCACATTCACCGCCCCAGTAAGTGGGTCCGGATGTTGCCCCGCATGCACAGCAAGTGTCGAGTATTTGTAGTCAGACATGAATCAGCTTTCAGCTCCTGGCTTCTGTTTTCCAGCTCATCGTGCCGCAATCGCTTCGCCCACAACGCGAACGTGGCCTTAAACCCCACCCTCAAATATCTTCTTAGACAAATACCTTTCCGCCGAATCCGGCACAATCACCGCAATCCGTTTCCCCCCGCCCAGCTCTTGCGCCAGCCCCACTGCCGCAAACACCGCCGCGCCCGAACTCGATCCCGCCACCAGTCCTTCTTCCACAGCCAGCCGCTTCACCATCCCAAACGCGTCCTCATCGGTCACCGCAACCACCCGGTCGCATACCTCGCGATGAAACGTCTCCGGCACAAAGCTCACGCCAATCCCTTCCACGCGATGCCTCCCCGGCGCCCCGCCCTGCAAAATCGACCCCTCGGTCTCTACAGCCACCGCCACCACCGCCGGATTCTGCTCCTTCAAAAATCGCGCCACGCCGCTGAAGGTCCCGCCTGTCCCAACGCCCGCCACAAACCCGTCGACGCGTCCCTCCATCTGCTCCCAAATTTCCACCGCGGTCGTGTCGTGGTGGAACTGCGGATTGGCCTGATTCTGAAACTGCAGCGCCGTAAACGATCCCGGAATCTCCGCCGCTGCCTCACGCGCCCGCTTGATCGCTCCAGCCATCCCCTCAACCTCCGGCGTGCGGATCACCTCCGCGCCAAATCCGCGCATCAGGATGCACTTCTCCTCCGCAAACCCCTCCGGCACAAACAGTTTCACTTTGTACCCGCGATTCACCCCGATCAGCGCCAGCCCCACTCCCGTATTCCCCGCCGTCGCTTCCAGAATCGTGGACCCCGGCTCATCTTTCGAACCCCGCCGCAGCAATCCCCGAGCCTCGGCATCCAGAATCATCCCCAGCGCCGCCCGATCTTTGATGCTGCCGCCGGGATTCAGAAACTCGAGCTTCGCAAACACCGCCGCGCGCGGTTCAGGCGCCAGCCGCGTCAACCGCAACATAGGCGTGTGGCCAACCAGTTGCGTGATATCCGCAGCAATGCGGGGGGTAGAGGAGGTCGAAACAGCGACGGTCATGGCTGATTCAGTCTATCGCAGCGTCCGCCTCACCCTATTTCGTTGCCGAAACAGCAGTCTGTTTCGTCAGCTTCACCACCGGAAAGTAACCAGTGCGCGTCCGCACCGTCAGCTTGCCCAAACCCTTGGCGTCGGCGTTCACCTGCACCCGCCGGAACCCCGGTTCGGTCGTCGGCTTTGTCGAGTGATACCCCAGCGTGTACTGGTTCCGTATATCGCGCGCCACCTCAGCGGCAATCTGGTCAATGTTCTCAATCGACTTCGGGAAGAACGCCATCCCGCCCGTCTCCGTCGAGAG
>Ga0181537_10000905_pt1 | contig 27767 bp, 25 predicted proteins | sample PEATcosm2014_Bin_39_FD_119765 | JGI IMG/M metagenome (GOLD analysis project Ga0181537, IMG submission 119765) | Peatland microbial communities from MTU Mesocosm Facility, Houghton, MI, USA - PEATcosm2014_Bin23_10_metaG | ecosystem: Environmental > Terrestrial > Soil > Wetlands > Peat | place...
CGTGCACCGCGTCGTGTTCACCGGCTCCTTCAGGCCTTGACGAGATCCCGCGCCGGCTCGATCCGCCAGCGACGGGCGACCTCCTCCAACCGGTCGTCCAACGCCCAACCGTCCGCCTCCTCATCGCCCTCGTACAGAGGGTGCGCGCCTTTGAGTGCCATCGAGCCGGTGTTGTCACCGAGCTCACGGATCAGGTCTATGTCGGCCTGGCCGAGCCTCTGCTCCGCAGGCAGCGCCGCCAGTTCGGCTCGCTTCTGCTCGACCGGGCGAGCGTTGGGGCCCAGCTCCTGAAGCAGCGTCGGAACGACGGTCTTCACAGCTGGGTGCGCGAGGTTCCACTGGCAGGCGAGCTGAATCATCGTGAGCTGCGCGCGTGTCGCGATCGGTCGCATCTGCTCAAAGCGGGCGCGACCCGCCTCGATCCATCCCGCAGGGCGGAAGCTGCGATGGTCGTGCGGGGCCAGCTCCTGCCCGGGCAGCAGATCGTCGAAGAACAGGCCGCCATAGTCCACGACGCGAGTGATCACCTTGATGTCCTTGCTGGCCGCGGCCGTTAGGCAGTACTCCCCCGGCCAGGGCTCGAGCGGATTGAGAATCACCATCGCCCAGTCAATGCCATCGCCGAAGCGCTCGAAGCAGTCGATCAGGTCGAGCGTAAATCCATTCGCCGGGCCGGGGGCGACGCCGATCCGGCGCGTCAACCCTGAGTCCTTGAGCTCCTGCATGCCGTTCCAGACAGCCTCGCTGGTGTAGCCGATGCGGTCCGGGTTGTGGAGCAGCAGCAGATCGAAGTGGCCCAGGCCGCAGCGTTCAAGACTGCGCTCGGTCGCCATCTTCAGGTAATCCGCGTACTGCTCAGGGCCGCGCAGGCTCGGGTCGGTGAAGCGCGGGAAGCCCTTGGCGCCCTGACGCTCACCCTCGTAGAAGTCGTGGCCCACCGCGCCGACGATGCAGACCTCATCCCTGGCCATGCCGCCCGGCTGATCAATAACGTGCGCTAGTGCTCGGCCGAGGCGCTCATCAGCCTCGCCGGCGCCGTAGACGTCGGCGGTCAGCACCGTTGGGATTTGGCGGTCGGGGGTGATGAGGCGCTCGAAGCGCTCGTCGTCCAGCCTCTCTCCGAAGTGCATGAAGAGGCCACCGCTCCAGGTGCCGATCGCGGTCCGTGTGGGCTCAAGGGATGGCATCCGATCTCATGTTAACCCGGTGGCGCCGAACCAAGCGTGGCGCGGACGCAGTGAGCGATGCGTACTGAAAGTACGTGAGCGAGGGAGGACAAAGCCACGCGCCGGTTCGCCGTCGCCGGGTCAACGTTGCCGCCACCACCTGCCACTGCGCAGGTCGTGGAAGACGACCTCATCCCGGCCGCAGGTGGTGACCACCTCCCAGTAACGCCGCCGCAGCGGGCGCTCAGCCCACCAGCGGTCCTCCAGCAGCCAGCTTTCACGGATGCTGTCCACCTCACGGCCATCTACAACCAGTGGCCGCCCGTCCTCCCCGGTGACGACCGCGACGCGACCAGGAACGCCAAGCCGCCGCGTGCGCTGGGCTGCGTCGAGCCGTGCCATCTAAAGGAACCCCGCTGCCCAGGCCACCACGGATCCCTTCCTCACAACCTCACCGCTCGAACCTCGTCAAGACCGCGCGGCGCTCCGGGAAGCGAGAATCGGGATCAATCTCGAGCACACGGAGGGCGGCGTCAGGACCGGCAGCCACCCGCACCTGCCGGATCGCCTCGCGCAGACGCGCGAGGCGATCCGAGGCGGGATCGTCGATCAGAGCTCGCTGATCACTGGTCGGCGGACCGAAGCGCTCAACCGCTAGCCGCAGCGTCTGCGCTGGGGCCGGGACGGACAGCAACCGTGGCGTGAGCGCCAGCCTCATCCGCAGCGGATCGCTCAGCGCCTCACGGAAGGTCACCTGCTCCCGCCAGGTACCGCCAGCTTCAACCAGGACCGCCGACAGCACGACAGCCCTCAGCGTGCGGCCCCGGCGCTCACGCCGGCTCAGCAGACGGTCGATCAAGATCTCCAGCGCACGCTCAAGCTGCACGCCACTCGACGGGTCCGGAAGGTCAAGCGCCTCGCGTACAGACTCTCCCGGGTCACGAGTACGCAGTGGGGTATCGATGCCACGTGCCAAGCGATGCGCCGTGCGTCCACTGGCGCCGAAGCGGTCCGTCACCGCCGACAGCGGAAGCGCCACCAGCTCACCGAGAGTCTCGATCCCCAGGCGCTCCAGCGGCTCGACCAAGGCCGCCAGGACCGGATAGCCGCGCAGCAGCGCCACCCCGATCGGCGCCAGGAACTCACGCACCTCGCGCTGGCTGCCTGCTACCACCTGCGGATGGCGAGCCCGCGCATGTGTGGCGGCCGCGACCGCGGCAAAGCGGGTCGACGCCACCCCGAAGCGCGCCGGCTCGCCAAGCGCCTGCCGCACTGCCACCAGCACCGCCGACAACGTGCCGCCGTGCAGCCGCAGCAGCCCGCGGGCGTCGAAGCACGCCAGTCCGGGGCGCATCGATTCGACGCCTGCGCCGACCGCTTCAAGCGCCATCAGCAGATGCTCCCAGTGGTCGGCCACACCTGCCGGGTCGGGCGGGATCAGCAGCAACGAGGGACAGCGGGCCAGAGCCTCCCCCAACCTCATCCCCGGTGCGATCCCGAACGCCTGCGCCGCATCTGAAGCCTCACCTATCTGCTGCGCGCCATTCGGCTCCGGTGCGATCGCGATCGGGACGCCAAGCAACTCGGAACGGTCGGCAAGAGCGACCCTCAGCTCCAGGCGTGGGATCGAGACGCAGACGACAAGCGGATCAGAAGACACGAACACATGTTCGCATATCCCTCCGGCGGCAGGATCAAGCACGGCATAGCACGCATGAAGGGCTGGGTAGAAGCTGTGCGCCTCAAAGAACTCTACGTCTGAGGAGCGGCGTCCCGACGTGCCCAGAGCAGCCCAGCTCGATCCCCGGAGCGATGGCCGTCGCTCACACTGTAACCCGCAGCTGTCAGAAGGCTCACTGCCTGAGAGCGCGGATCGGCGTGCTCAGCATCGCCGTGGTACTCGATGACGAGCAAGGGCGGAGCGTTCTCGGCGAAACGCGGATCGCGCAGAATTGGCCATTCACCACCTTCAATGTCGATCTTCGCCAAGTCACAGCCTGCCAGCAGGGGAAAGACATCGACGGTCCGGACTTGGTCAGTTCCCTCAGAGTTCAGGCGTGAGCTGTTATCCCGTCCTGAGAGGAAGCCTGCGCTGCCGTCTTTGGTACTGGCCGCCGCCTTTAGCAATTTCCAAACCGGGGTGCCAAGCTCACCGTGGTTCTGCTCCAGAACCGCAAAGTTCTCGGCGTCAGGTTCAACCGACAGCAACTGAGCCACTGACCATTGCTCGAACGCCCACCGCCCGAAATAGCCCACATTCGCACCAAGATCGAGCACACGGAGCGAATTGGGAAGTGGCCAGGGGGCCAGATACTCACCTCGCACATTGATCTCTCCCCAGGTCATCACGTCGCTGGTACCGAGCCGCAACCATGTCGCGGATGACTTGTCGCGCGGAGAGAATGCACGCATCGGCTGCCGAGGGATCTCTGCGTTCTGCGGGCCGACGACAACGACACGCAGCTCGCTAAGCCACAGCTCGGACGCGGGGAAGGTGCACCACAGTGCCTTCACGACGCAGACGGCCTGCCACACATCACGCCGACGCTCGCGTGAACCAAGAAAGCCCGTGATGACCGTGGGATGCGCGAGCAGTTGCAGGACGCGCCATAGCGCACCGCTTGCCAGAGTCCGATTCCTACCCATACCGCGTCAGCGCGGGGAGCTCACAACCGGCCGGGCCAGCACCAGGCCGTAGAGCTGTTCGTCGTCCGTGTACATGTCGACCAGCTCAAGACCGGCCGTGATCAGGTCGGCGGCCATGCGCTCGGGACTGAACTTTGCGCTGATCTCGGTGCGGATCTCCTCACCGGCCGCGAAGTCGACCGCCAGCGCGAGCGCACGGATCTGGACCTGGCAGGCACGCTCTGCGCGCAGGCGCATCTCAATCCACTCCTGCTCGGTGTCGAAGAAGGCGACATGCTGGAAGTTGTCGAGCGCAAAATCCGCGTCCAACTCGCGGTTGATCACCTGCAGCACGTTCAGGTTGAACTCGGCGGTGACGCCGCGACTGTCGTTGTAGGCAGCCTCGATCACCTCCGGGTCCTTGACGAGATCGGCGCCGAGCAGCAGATGGTCACCGGGCCTGAGCAGCGCGGCGATGTTGCGCAGCAAGGTATGGCGGCCGGGCGGTACGAAGTTACCGAGCGTGCCACCCAAAAGCGCAACCAGCCGCGGAGCGCCCTCAGACGGGGGCGGGATCAGCTGCAGGTGGTGCTCAAAATCCCCCACCACGCCGCGGACTCGTCCCAGCTCCGGATATTCGGCGCCGATCGCTTGGACGGTCTCCCGTACGACCGTGTCGGCGATGTCAAAAGGGACGTAGCTCTGAAGGTTGCCCGCAGCCCGTATCGCATCGAGCAGGACCCTCGTCTTGGCGGCCGTCCCGGATCCGAGCTCGACCAACTCTGTGGCCCCCGTTCGAGCCGCTATCTCCGGCGCGCTCGCCTCCAGTATCGCGCGTTCAGTGCGCGTCGGGTAGTACTCCAGCAGCGAACAGATCTCGTCAAAGAGCTGCGATCCGCGGTCGTCATACAGGTGCTTGGGCGGCAGCTGCTTGAACGGACCGGCGAAGCCGTCGCGGACGTCGTCCGCGAGCGAGCCGGAGTCACCGTCCAGTGAGCGCGCGGTGGTGATCATCGGTGTGCCCAGTTCGCTCATCACGCGTCACTCGCCAGTCTGAGTCCGCTGAAAATCTGGCGCCGCTGCGGCAGATCCCAGTTACGGAACGTCGCCGTCGCCATCAGCGGCCGGCTTGCCCATGAACCACCACGCAGCACTCGATAGCGATCACCGAAGAACTGCTCGGAATACTCGCGGTACGGATAGGGCACAAACCCGGGATAGCCGTGAAATGTGGATGAGGTCCACTCCCAGACGTTCCCGATCATGCCGAGCATGCCCAACGGCGAGGCTGCATTCGCTTCCGGGGTGGTCTTGAGCTCCACACGCGGATCCCAGGTGGCAGCGAGCTCCCACTCGAACTCAGTCGGCAAGCGCGCTCCCAGCGAGCGCGCAAACGCATCAGCCTCGAACCACGCGACGTGAATCACCGGCTCACTGGGATCGAGCTCGACCAACTCACCGAGCCGCCACCGACGACCGTCCCGCGTCCAGGTGAGCGGCGCACTCGCCTGCTCGGCGGTGCGCCACGCCCAGCCCTCCGGCGACCACCACTCCGAACGCTCGTACCCGCCGCGTTCGATGAAGTCAGCCCAGGCCGCGTTGGTGACCGGAGCGCGCCCGATCTTGAACGGCCTGACCTGCGCGATGTGCCTCGGCTTCTCGTTGTCGTAGGCAAAGCCGTCATCCGGGTCTGAGCCGATCGGCACCGCTGCCCCGTCAATCTCCACCAAGTCAAGTCCCGCCGGGTCTGAATCCGTTACATCGGCGGGAAAGCGCTCGAGGCCATCACTGAACGGCGAGTTCAGCCGAGCGAGCTGGAAAGTCTGCAGCATCGTCTCGTTGTGCTGCTGCTCGTGGCGGATGATCAACGCCAAGCGATCGCCGTCCAGCCCCGCGCCGTCGCGTTCAAGCAGACCCAGCGTCCGGGCCTGCACCTCCTCCAGATAGGCGAGGGCTTCGCCGGTCTTCAGGAACGGCAGCTCGCCGCGCTTTTCCCGGGGCGTCTCATCGGCGTCGTAGACGTCCACGAGCTCCGGGTGAAGCATCGGTCCGCCGATCGTCCGCGAGACCCAGAGGTCCTCAAAGGCGGCGATGTGCCCCAGGTCCCAGACCAGCGGACTCATCAGCGGCGAGTGCACGGCCTCCAGCGTGGCGCTGTCAAAGTCAGCGATCAGCTGCAGGGTACGCTCACGCGTCTCAATCAGTGCCCCAGATGGGTAATCCAGCTCGGCGCCGTGGAGCCCGCCACGAATCATCTGTAGGAGCCTACACAGACGCAGCGACTTGGTTGCATTCTCAGTCAGCGGCCTTAGTCAATCCGGCGCTCCGCTGCGACTCGGTAAGTGGGTAGGGTGTTGCTCTGCAATGACCACCTTTGACCTGCTGGCCGAGCTTCCGTTGGAAGTGGAGAGCTACAGACTTGAGCCGCTGAGCGCCGAGATCTCACCCGAGACCTTCCGCCACTGCACGCTCGTCTGGATCCACGGTGGCGGACTCTCCGGGGTCGGCGAAGACGTCGTTTACGGCGAGGACGAGCAGGCGGCCTTCCAGCGCGCCGGCGCGGTTTATGACCTCAGCGGCCGCTGGTCGTTAGCCGAGTTCTGCGCGGCCGTCGAGCGGCTGGACCTCTTCCCCGACGGCTCCACCCAGGAGGCCTACCGCCACTACCGGCTTTGGGCGTTCCACAGCGCGGCACTGGACCTGGCGTTGAGGCAGTCCGGCCTGCCGCTGCACCGGGCGCTGGGCCGTGAGCCACGCCCGATGACCTATGTGGCCTCGACTCGGCTTGGCGAACCCCCGACGCTCGACGCGGTCAGCAAGCGCCTGGCGCTCGACCCGACGCTGCGCTTCAAGCTCGACGCCACCAGCTCCTGGGATGCCGAGCTGATCGAAGCGCTGGTGCAAACCGGCGCCGTTGACTCGATTGACTTCAAGGGGCTCTACAAGGGCAGCCCGGTCGACCAGGCGGGCGATCCCGAGATGTACCAGCGGGTCGCGGCCGCATTCCCCGACGCGTGGCTCGAGGATCCGGACCTCACCCTGCCCGAGACGCGGGCGGTGCTCGCCAGTGAGCACGATCGCATCACCTGGGACGCCCCGATCCATTCGATCGCCGACATCCGGGCGCTCCCGTTCGCCCCGAAGATGGTGAACATCAAGCCCTCGCGGGTCGGATCGCTGAAGCAGCTCTGCGCGATGTACGACTACTGCGCAGATCATGGAATCGGCGCCTATGGCGGCGGCCAGACCGAGCTCGGCGCCGGACGCGGCCAGGCTCAATACCTCGCTGCCCTGTTCCACCCGGACACCCCGAACGACCTGGCGCCGTCAGCCTACAACCAGGCTGATCCGCCCGCTGGACTGCCCAGCAGCCCGCTCATCGCCGAGTTCGGTGAGCCAGGCTTCCGCTGGCCGGACGCGAGCTGACCCCGGGCCTGCGCCGGACCGCCGTGACATTGCCTGGGGCGGTCCCGCTGGACCGCCCCTGAGCTCGCTGGTGCCGGGCGTCAGCCCTTGACCCAGGCGTCGCGGGGGTTGCGCAGCGGGGTCAGGTTCGGCTCGATCCGGTCCCGGAGGTGCTCAAACTGCGGCGTGACCGAGAGCTTCTCACCCAGATGCTCGAGCGGCTCATCGACGGTGAAGCCCGGGCCGAACGTGGCGAGCTCAAAGAGCACACCTGACGGTTCACGGAAGTAGATCGACTGGAAGTAGTGGCGATCGATCACCGTGCTCGGGTGAGCTCCGGAGCTTTGGACGGCCTTGTGCCAATCCAGAACGTCCTGGTCGTACATCGCCCAGGCCACGTGGTGAACGGTGCCCGCTCCCTGGAGCGCACGGACTTCGGGCGGAGCGTCGTAGACGATCGAGCCGCCACGCTGCTCACCGCGCGCCTCCCACTCGTTCTCTTCGAGATCTTTGAACCCGAGCGTGTCCTCGAGGATGTCTCGGCTCCAATCCGGATGGGACGAGTAGGCGCGAACCTTGTGGAATCCCTGCAATGCATGCTCGGCCGGAATCTCAGGATGCTCGCCCGCCAGCGGCGCGTCGGGCACGTCAACGACCGCCAGCTCATGCTCGAGGCCCTCCCAGTCGGCGAAGATCAGCGAGCCGGCGTCGGTGCGGGCCGCGATGTAGCCCTGCTCCTGCAGGCGGCTCTGCCAGAAGTCGATGGCCGCCGGCGAGCCCACGCGCCAGACGATGCGGTGAACCATGCCGGCGCCGGCGCGACCGAGCGGCGACCCCGGGTACTCGAAGAATGTGATGTCGGAGCCGGGGTGTGCGTGCTCGTCACCGTAGAACAGGTGATAGACGGAGGTGTGGTCCTGGTTCACGGATTTCTTGATGAGCCGCAGCCCCAGCACGCCCACGTAGAAGTCGAGGTTGCGCTGCGCGTCGGAAGTGATCGCTGAGACGTGGTGGATGCCTTCGAGCTGCTTCATCTGCTGCTGCCTTTCATTCGTCTTGACCAGATGCTATCACCAAGTACTTGTGTAGTCAACTATTGCGGATTGCGAGCCACTTGGGGACGCCGGGCGGCCGCTTTGCCCCGGCTCGGGGGCAAACACCGTCTAAACCAAACGTCCAGAGGCAGGTCGACCAAATGTCCATTTTTCTTGGCCGGGGCTTCCTGACACGGCACATTTCTCGATATGAGGAAACCCCTCGTCTGCGCAATCGCCCGAACGCTGCGCCGTTCGCGCTCCGAACAGAGCGCCCAGTCACTGGTTCTGGTCTCGCTCGCGATGGGCGTCGCGCTCAGCTTCGCCGCCATATCGATTGACGTGGCCAGCTGGTATCAGAAGCACCATAAGGCGCAGGTGGTCGCTGACGCGGCCGCGCTCGCCGCCGCCAACTGCCTGGCCAACCCCGGGGTCGGTCCAAGCGGCGACGAATGCAACTCCTCCACCGATGTGAGCGACGCCCAGCAGGTGGCGGTCAACTACGCAGCGATGAACGGCGTGCAGATCTCGGCCAGCAACGTCTCGATCAACACCACCACCGACACCGTGAAGGTCACGGCCTCCAGCAGCTCACCGACGTTCTTCTCGCGACTGATCGGGATCAAGACCACCACCGAGTCGGCGGCCTCCACGGCGGGGTGGTCGAGCGCGACATCCACGGCATGCACGAGCGCGGAGCAATCGGCGGGCCAGTGCTACGCGATCTACACCCAGGACGCGAGCTGCGGGAGCACAGATGGCTGGCTAACCGGTTCAACGAGCGAGACGATCACAGGCGCGATCCACAGCCAGGGCACGATCAATTTCGGCTCCGGCGGAGGCCAGTTCACCTTCAACGGACCGATCACTTACAGCAGTGGCAACTGCACCGTGACCGTTCCCCAGAACTCGCTCCCGATGAAGGCGCAATCACCTACCGCGGGGGACAACCAGTCCTCCTCCTTCTGGCCGCTCAACTACGCCACGGTCTTTGCCGCGTGCACCTCAACCTGTACCACCAGCGCGGCCACCAACGGCGTTTCCGGCTCACCGTCCTACTGCACTCAGGCGACGACCAGCTCTTCGGGCTTCACGTTCGGCTGGATCAACAACTCGAACCAGGAACCGGCTTCGGGCAACGTCTACTGCTCGATCGGCAGCGGCACCCCGAGCAACCCCGCCACCTGGAACGGACCGATCACCTTCACGAACGGCGCCAGCGCCGGCAGCTCGGGCAGCCCGGTCGCAGTGACGATGATCGGCGGCTACGTGAACGCCACCTCCAGCACGCTCTACCTTGCTCCTGGCGTCAGCAACTGCCTCGTGTACGCGACCGACACGGATGCCGCCTCGGGCAGCGACGCGATCGAGTTCGGGAACGGCAACTACAGTCTCGGCGGCACGCTGTTCGCGCCGAACGGGACCATCAACCTGAACAGCACGTCCGCGACGGCCGCGTTCCTTGAGGCCCAGAACGTCGACACCGTCAACCTCAGCTTCCAGGGCGACGGCCCGGTCGTTTCCGGCAGCGGCGGCAGCAGCAGCAGCGGCCCAGACTACCTGACGCAGTAGCCCGTCAGTGGCCAGCCGGACGCTGACGGAACAGCTGCTCAGACCTGCTGACCCGAGTCCCGGAACAGCGTCGTGACGGGTACGCCGTTCAGGCCTTGATCGCGTAGCGCGTCGGCGAGCGTGTCGAGCTGAGCGTGCTCGGATTTGACGCTGCTCGGCCGGATCTCGACCACTTCCCCGATCTTGAGCTTGCTGGGCACGTCCTTCAGGCGGGTGATCCGCACGGCGCCAGCGACGGCACGCCCACCGGCCTCGTGAGCGAGATACCACTGCATCAGACTCGGGCCGCTCGGAACATAAACGAAATGCCGCCCCGCGCCGAGCTCTCGCTCCAATCGACGCAGCTTCGCCTCGGTGTGCAGCCAGCCCACCAGCCCGCTGTCCGAAAGCCTAGCCACCAGATGATCGCCGTACGACCTGGCACTCACCACCGCCTGCTTCGTCACGCTGTCGAGCGCGAACGAGACCTGGACATGGTCGGCTGCGGCTGCACGTGCGAGCTCCGGCACCTGACCCGGGCTGGCGTCGACGAGGATCGCGACTGCACCATCCGGATTGGCGAGCGCCGTGGTCGTCGGGTTGGCGAACGCCTCCACCACGGCGTACGCGAGGCTCGACGTGAATGTGACGGCCGCAAGCACGGCGGCGGTGCCAAAGGCGGTCGCGGCCCGCACGGTGCGCACACGCCAGGTTGGCAGCGGCAACGCGCGCCGCGTGTTGGCGAGGATCAGGGCGGCCGTTGACGGACGCCCTGCAAAGGAGGTGTCGGGCTCCGGTGCGAGCGTCAGGGCGCGTTCGAGCGCAGGCTTCAGCTCATCCTGAGTGTGCGCCACCTGCGCGAGCTTGAAACGCTCCAGCGCCTGGTTGGAGACACGCACGTGGCCGAAACCGAATCCGTAGGAGATCACCGGGCAGCCACGGATGATCGCTTCCAGGACGGTGAGGCCGGCGCTCGAGTGGATCAGCGCATTGGATGCGGCCATCACGTCGCCCATGCGGTTCGTGAAGCCCATCACGCACAGCCGCGGATCACCGGCAAAGTGCTGGCTGACACGCTCGCGCAGCGCCTCGTTGTGACCGCAGAGGCAGAGCACCTCGGCGTCCTCAATCTCCAACGCGACCTTGGTCGCGCCTATCACGTCACCGACGCCCCAGCCGCCGCCGGACACCGTGATCACGGTGCCGTCGGCCGGGAGGCCGAGCGCGACGCGCGCCTGAGCACGGTCGCGCGGGCGCAGGAAGGCGGCGTTGGTGGGCGGCTTGGCCCAGCGAACGCTGCCCGGGCCGGCGATCTTCTCAACCTCCTCCTGGGACTCAGGATGGGTGATGAAGTGCAGATCGATCCCCGGATGCGCCCAGAAGCGCAGGCCCGCGAGGTCCGTGATCGATGAGTAACAGGGGATCTCCAGGCTGCCGTTGCGCCGCAGGTCTCCGAGCAGCTGTGTCGTGCCTGGGTACGTTGACACGATCAGGTCGGGCTGATGAGCCTTGATCAGGCGCATCAGACCACGGTGGCCGAACACGTACAGCAACCTCGACGTCAGCCACCGAGTCGGTGCGAAGTCCATGAACAGCCGATATTGGAAGTCGAACAGCCAGGGAACCCAGCGGAACATGAACGCCGAGTTCTCGCGCAGGATCTTGGTCATCAACGGCCCCATGGCCGGGAGGCCGTTGACGATCGAGATCAGCGCATCCGGGTCCTGTTCCCGGAGCTCCCGCGCAACCGCGCGAGCAGGTAGATCATGGCCTTCGCCGATGTCGGCGGAGATGATCAGGACCTTCCGCGGACAAGCCTCTGCTTCCTCAGGCTCGCCCGCTGCCGCTAAAGGGTCGAGGTGCCCTCGGCTTTTTTTGGCTGCTTGTTCGCGCCGCCACTCGACATAGCGCCGGACTCCTTCCGGGAACGGCGTCGCAGCCGTCCAGCCGAGCTCCTCGTGGGCCCTGTCGGAGAGCACGATCTTGCTGCCGAGGTCGCCCGGACGGGCGGGACCGTACACGATCTCAGTGTTGCCGACGATCTCCTGAACTACCTCGGCGATCTGCTTGATCGTGACGTCCTCATCGCTCGAGAGGTTGTAGACGCGGTTCTCAGCGATCTGACCAAGGCCGGCAACTACGCCCTGCGCCAGGTCCTCCACGTAAACGAAACGTCGTGACTGCAGGCCATCACCGGCGAGCGTGAGCGGCTCTCCAGCAAACGCCTTGTTCACGAACATGGGAACCACCGCCGCCTCACGCGCGCGCGGGCCGTAGGGGATCCCGAAGCGCAGGATCGTGTAGTTGAGGCCGTACAGCTCCTGGTAGGAGCGGCAGTAGAGCTCACCCGCGAGCTTGGTGGCCGTGTAAAGGTGGGCGGGCGGCGGCAGCAATGTCGTCTCACTGACCGTCGTCTCCTCCGTGTCGCTGTAGACCCAGATCGTCGAGGCATAGACAACGCGCTTAACGCCGGCGCGACGTGCCGCTTCGAGCACGGCCGCCGTGCCGCGGGCGTTGATCTCCTCGGCATCGGAGGGCTCGGCGTGGACGTCGCTGACGTCGGCGACCGCGGCCAGGTGCGCCACCGCGTCGCAATCAGCCAGAGCGAGCTCCAGCGCGGCGATGTCGGTGATCGAACCGATCACCGTGTCGACCGTGGCGGCGTCGTGCCACGGCGACGGGCGCCGGTCGTAGATCACGGCTTCATGGCCCTGATCTCGCAATTTGTCAACGACGTGCGAGCCGATAAAGCCCGCCCCGCCTGTGACCATAACTCTCATCTTGTGATGGTCCCCTTAGCTAGTCTCTGCGCCCGTCTTCAAAGGACGGTAATACAGCGGCGGACAGGAATGGTTCTTTGCAAGCCAATCTGTGTTGGGCAGATCCACGTTGTGACCCATGATCCGGTGGCAGGGCTCGTCATAAACGCGCCCCGTCGACTTCTCAAGCCAGTCGAAAACGATGTACTTATAAAGGCCCGAAACCATCCCCTCGGGCAGCTCAAGCTTAGACGCCCCGAACTGCGGATCCAAATACTCGCGCGCGGTCTCGTTTTTCCACTCGACGATCTGGGGCATCCGTTCGGTCTGGATCAGACCCAGCGCAGCGGTGAACTCGTTCATCCGGAAGTTCAGACCCTCGACCTCATAGCTCGGCTTGCCGTAGTTACGGAACGCGCGCGCGTGCTCAATGACCTCGGGCCGTTTGGAGACCAGCATGCCGCCCTCACCGGTTGACACGGTCTTGGTGGCGTACATCGAGTACACGCCCGCGTCGCCGTACTGACCGGGCTTGACGCCGTTCCACGAGGCACCGTGCGCGTGGGCGCAGTCCTCGATCAGGAAGATGTCGTTGGCCTTGCAGTAGGCCGCGATCTTCTCCGAGTCGAAGGCGATGTGGCCACCGATATGCACGAGCATCGCGGCCTTGGGCTTGTACTGCTCGGCCTTGCGCTCGAAGTCCTCAAACGACATGCAGAGGTCCTCGCGGTTGCAGTCGACGAACTGCACCTGGGCACCGGAGCGGACTGCCGCAAGCGGCGTGGCCATGAAGGTGTTGGAGGGGCAGAGCACGGTCGCACCCTGGACGCCGGCGAAGTGCAGCGCGCTCAGCGCGCCGCCGGTCCAGCCGGACATGGCGACGGCGGGGAGTTCATTCCAGGCCTCCCACGCCTGCTCGAAGCGCTTGTTCATATCGGCTTCGGCCCAGCGGTTGGAGTCCAGCACCTCGTCGATCAGCTCGTGCAGGCGAGCGCGGTCGCTCGGGTCCCACCCGATGGCAAAGCGTGCGTAATCAGGGACAGCTTGGGGGTCAGTTGAAGCAGCAGTCATAGATCCTGTGGTTTCAGAGTCGCAGGGCTGACCAGGGGAGAATCGGCAGACGTGATGCCGTGCCTGGCGCTGTTATCGGTGTTGCCCCCGCAGCCCCAGAACTTGAGGGCAAAACCGCTAACCGCATAAGAAGGTACCGAGTCCGGCGGATTCCAGCCGTGCGAGCACCAGTTCGAGCGCTTTGGCGGTGCGTTCGTGCGACCGTTTGGCGCTGTAGAAGTCGGCGTCGTGAAGCAGGATCACGTCAGCGGCTTGGACGCCGCCAACTGCGCGGGCAGCGATCCGCTCCGGGGTTGTGAACCTGCGCCAGTCCTTGCCCCAGCTCGCCCAGAGCAACGGCTGCAGTCCGCGATCACGCGCGATCTGGAGACTGGCCGGGCTGTAAATACCGAAGGGTGGGCGGTGATATCGAGGTGAAGCGCCGATCGCGTCCTGGATCGCGGCGGCCCCGCGCCTGAAGTCCTCTTCGAGCTCGGCGCGGCCGCGGCGCGGGTGCAGGCGGTGGTGATAGCCGTGCAGCGCAACCGCGTGCCCCTCAACCTTCACTCTTTGCAACAGCTCCGGGCGCCGGTTGACCTGCTCACCGACCACAAAGAAGGTCGCGACCGCTCCGTGGCGGGCCAGGACCTCAAGGATCGCGGGGGTTCCCTCCGGATGCGGCCCGTCGTCGAAGGTGATGGCCACCCCGGGCGGCTCAACGGTGGCCGGCGACGGAAGCTCGCCGAGCGTGCGCGGCAGCCCGAGTGAGCGCGCGGATGGTGGATGGACGGGTGCGAGGAGGTATCGGAGCATCGAGAAGCCCGGGTACGGGCCAACAGTGTCGCGAGTTTGAGCTCGCGGGCTTGAGCTCGCGACTTTGTGCCAATTTCGGCACAAAGTCTCGGTTCCCGCCTGCGGCAGGTCTAACTTGGCTCAGGATGCCCGAGCTCTTTGATGCCGAGGTGACCGTCCGTCGCCAGCGATTCGCGAATGAGGAGAACGGGTTCGCGGTGCTCGACGCTGAGCACGAGGGCGATGAGATCGTGCTGGTCGGGGCGCTGAGCCACCTCGAGGAACGCGAGCGCGTGCGCGTGATCGGCGTCTGGGTAAGTGACAGCCGCTACGGAGACCAGGTCAAGGTCAGTGAGGCGCGGCCGCTACCGCCGAGCGATAGCGCGACGCTGATCGCCTACCTGCGCCGCATCCCGAACATCGGCGAGAAGCGTGCGCAGACGCTGGTGCAGCGGTTCGGTGAGGGCCAGGTGCTCGACGCGATCGACAGCGAGCCCGCCGCCGCCTTCCGCCAGGTTGGCCTCAACCCGTTCCGCGCGGAGGAGGCGGCGCACTCCTGGAACGAGCTGCGAACCACGCGGCGCCTGCACATGCTGCTGGCGCCACACGGCCTCGCTTACCTCGTCAAGCGGATCAGCGATGAGTACCCGTCGACCGCATACAGAGTGGTGACTGAGAACCCGTACGAGTTGACGCGCGTGTTCGGGGTCGGATTCAAGGTCGCCGACCGGATCGCTCGGGCCGGGGTGGCCGAGGCTGGGCGGACGGACGCCGGGGATCGCGTCGACTCTGTCGACGCGATCCCCGGCCGCACCACCGCAGCGCTCGTCTACACGCTGGCCGAAGCCGAGGGCCGCGCCGGCAGCACCTGCCTGCCGCTCGGTCAGCTGCTTGCCTCGGCGGGTGAGCTCCTGGGCCGCATCCCCGACGCGGGAGCCGTGGACACGCTGGTGGAGGACGGCGACCTGATGCGGGACGGCGACTGGATCTACCGCACCGCTACCTGGGAGCTCGAGCAGGAGCTGGCCGCCCGGATCGCAGAGATGTTGATGAAGCCGGCCGGAAAGCTCAAGCCGGTCGACCCCGACGCCGCCGGCGGCGGCAGCGCCGGAGAGCTAGCCCTGACCGCCGAACAGCGTGACGGCGTGCGGTCGGCTTTCGACCACCGCCTCTCGGTCATCACCGGCGGTCCCGGCACCGGCAAGACCGCGACGATCCAGACGGTCGCCGCGCAAGCCAAGGCTCAAGAGGCCAAGGTCCTGTTGGTGGCACCCACGGGACGGGCGGCGCGGCGGATCACGGAGGCAAGCCGCTTTGAGGCCAAGACCGTGCACTCCGCGCTCGGCTGGGTCCCCGGTGAGGCACCCGAGCACAACGAGCACGATCCGCTCCCCTGTGACCTGCTGATCGTCGATGAGTCCTCAATGGCGAACCTCGAGCTGATGGTGACGCTGATGCGCGCGGTCGCGGAGACCGCACATGTTGTGCTGGTCGGCGACGCGGACCAGCTCGCACCCGTCGGGGCGGGCAAGCCGTTCGCTGACCTGGTCGCCTCGGATGTGGTGCCGACGGCGCGCCTGAACCACATATTCCGCCAGGCGGCGGGCAGCATGATCGTGCAGGGCGCGCACGCGATCCGCCGCGGTGAGGTACCGGAGTTCAAACACGAGGAAGGCATGAAGCACGACCTCTTCCTGATGGAGCGCGGAGGCGCGCGCGAGGCTCTGGAGTTGATCGTGGAGCTGGTCAGCGACCGGTTACCGAGGCACTACGGCGTTGACCCGGTGGCTGACATCCAGGTGTTCGCGCCGATCTATAAAGGTGAGCTCGGGATCGATGCGCTCAACAAGGCGCTGCGCGATGCGCTCAACCCACACGGTGAGCCGGTGGGCGGCGGACGCCTGCGCCTCGGCGACAAGTTGATGATGACCGGCCGCAACCTGCACGAGCTGGGCCTGATGAACGGCACCGTGGTCAGGCTGCTCGACGAGGTGCCGGGTTCCGGACAGGACGACGCGGCGCTGCTGCTCAGCACCGACGAGCGCGAGCTCCGGCTGCCGCCGGAGGAGATCGGCAGCCTGCAGCTCGGCTACGCATGCTCAATCCACCGCGGTCAGGGCATCGAGCTGCCGGTGGCTGTGATCGTCGCCCATCCCCAAGCCGGCGCGTTCTTCCTGCGGCGGGAGATGCTCTACACCGCCGTCACTCGTGCCAAGCTGGCGACGGTGATCGTCGGCAGTCGCGACGTGATTGCCCGCGCCGCACGCACGCCGGATACCGACAGCCGTTACTCGCGCCTCGGTGAGCGTCTAACGAGTGACAGTCTGGCCAGGGCCGACGACACGGAGCTCACGGCCGTCGGCGGAGATGACGTCGCCGTGGTGTAGCTGGCGGCCACGGCGGGCCTCAGGCTCGCCGTTGACCAGGACCACTTGCTGCGCCAGGAGATCCTTGACCTCGGCGCCGTTATCGATCACACCGGCCAGCTTGAGCAGCTGGCCGAGGCGGATCATCTGCTCGCGGATCGGTATCTCCTCGACGCTCATCGTGTTCACGAGCGCCCGGCGGATCAGTCGACCGAATCGATCCGCAGACGGCGCACGCCGGCAGGGATCGTGATCTCCACTTCTTCCCCGGCCCGGCAACCGATTAGCGCCTTTGATACCGGGGACGTGGCTGAGATCAGGCCCTCTTTGGGCCTCGCGTCGTTCGGCGAGACGATCTTGAACGTCTGGCTGGCGTCGGTCCCGAGGTCTGTGACCTCGACGGTCGAGCCGTGCTGGACCGCGTCACTGGCGGCGTGCTCCACAACCACCGCGGAGCGTACCTGCTCCCTTAGCCTCAGGATCCGCGTCTCAAGGTGGGCCTGTGCCTCCTTGGCGGCGTGGTACTCGCCGTTCTCCTTGAGGTCACCCCATTCGCGCGCGGTCTTGATGCGCGCGGCGATCTGGGAGCGGCCGTCGCTCTCCAGTCCGTTCAGCTCGGAGCGGAGCCGCTGCAGCTCGTCAACCGTCATTGCAAGTTCGTCCATCCGACTGACGTTAGCTCAACGGGCGTGAGGGGCACAGAGCCGGCGGGCCGGAGCCAACCGTTCTGCCAGCAGTTCCAACTCCGAACCATCCATACCGTTGGACCTGAGCCATCCGGCGGCGCCGCCGCAGCGCTCGTCGATCAGCTCGAGCACACGTTCCATCGCACCGGGGAGCGGCGCGTGTTGCTTTGAGGCGCTGGACTCTATGTCGGCTCGATAGGTCTCGGAGCTCAGCAGACGCGCGATGATCCGATCGATGCGGTCGGTCGACGCCAAATAGTCGGCGACGATGAGGTCACGGTCCCAGCCGGCCGCATCCAGCGCGATCGCGACCACGACGCCGGTGCGGTCCTTGCCCGCCGCGCAGTGGACGAGCACCGCCCCGGCGGTCTTGGCGATCGCGCGCACTGACTCCGTCACCGAGTCCGGACGGCGGGTCAGATACCCCATGTACGCCTTGACGGTCGGCCGCTCATCGGGGTACTCACTTTCCCCTTCCGGGCCCCAGGGGCGCACCGCGTCATAGATGTCGACATCGGTGTTGCCGTGCTCGGGATATAGCGAGCGGTGTTCGATCCGAACGCGCGGCTCGCGGGTCATCGGCCCTGGGCCCTCGAGACGCAGCTCGTTACCGGTGCGCAGATCAAGCACCACCTCGAGATGATGCTGATCGACCAGCTCCCGCACATCGCGTTCGCTCAATCCCTGCAGGTTGTCGGAGCGCAGCAGCACACCCGGCACGACGGTGCGCGCGTTCGCGGCGCCATCGAGTTCGATCCAGTGCGGTGTGTAGTCGGTAGTCGCCATCACCTACATCCTTGCAAGGATGGGTGGCGGACATGAGTACCACTCGTAACCTCGTCAACCTCAGCCAGGTCAGCAAGGGCTTCGCCGCCCGCGAGATCCTGGTCGACGTCACACTCGGCATCTCCGAAGGCGACCGGATCGGTGTGGTCGGCGCCAACGGCGAGGGAAAGTCAACGCTCCTGGACCTGATCGCTGGTAGTCGGCAACCGGACTCGGGACAGGTGACGCGGCTCGGCAGCCTGCGTCTGGGAGTGCTCGACCAGGGCGATGAGCTCGACGGCGACCAGACCGTGCGCGGGGTGCTGCTGGGTGAGCGAGCCGATCACGAGTGGGCCGCCGACCGTGTCTTCCGTGGCGTCCTGGACGGCCTGCTCGGCGGGGTCGAGTTCTCGCGCTTCACCGACGGGGTCGAGACCCGCGTGCGAGCGCTATCCGGCGGCGAACGCCGCCGGATAGCGCTCGCACAGGTCCTGCTCGACCATCCGGACCTGCTCCTCCTGGACGAGCCCACCAACCACCTGGACGTCGAGGTGATCTCCTGGCTGGCCGGCCACCTGGCGGCGCGCAGCGGCGCGATGCTGATAGTGACCCACGACCGCTGGTTCCTGGATGAGGTGGCCACCAACACCTGGGAGGTGAGCGACGGCACGATCCACCAATACGAAGGGGGCTACGCGGCCTACGTGCTGGCTCGGGCCGAGCGCGACCGCCAGGCCTCCTCACGGGAGGAGAAGCGCCGTCAGCTCATCCGCAAGGAGCTGGCCTGGTTGCGCCGCGGACCACCGGCCCGCACCGCCAAGCCGAAGTTCCGGATCGAGGCCGCGAACTCGCTGATAGCCGACGAGCCACCTGCGCGCAACACCACCGAGCTGCTGCGCTTCGCCAACTCGCGGCTGGGCAACAAGGTGATCAACGCGGAGAACGTCAGCTACGCGTATGGCGACCGGCGCGTGATCAACGAGATCACCTGGCGGCTCGGCCCCGGCGAGCGCCTGGCGCTGGTCGGCGCCAACGGCTCCGGTAAGTCGACCCTGATGCGCCTGCTGGCTCAGGAGCTGACGCCCTCCGCCGGCTGGGTCGACCGCGGAGAGACGGTCAAGCTTGCCCATCTCTCCCAGTCGCCCACCGAGATCCCTGAGCACAAGGACGTGCTGGAGGCGGTGGAGGAGATCCGCAAGCGCTCGACGCTCGCCGACGGGTCAGAGCTCACGGCCGGGAAGCTCGCTGAGCGCTTCGGCTTCCGTGGCGAAAAGGCCAGAACGCGGGTCAGTGAGCTCTCGGGTGGTGAACGCCGCCGTCTGGTGCTGATGCGGCTGCTGATGTCCGAGCCGAACGTCCTGCTACTGGACGAGCCGACCAATGACCTCGACATCGACACGCTCACGGCGCTGGAAGACCTGCTCGACCAGTGGCCCGGCACGCTGCTGGTGATCAGCCACGACCGTTACTTCATCGAGCGGGTCTGTGACAACGTCTACGCGCTCACCGAGGGCGGCGGGATCAGGCACGTGCCCGGCGGCGTCGACCAGTACATAGCCGAGCTGGCGGGACCGTCCACCGCCGGCGCGGCAACGGGCCAGCAGCGAGCGGCGGCGCGCAAGCCCGGGAAGGACGCCCGTGAAGCACGTAAGGAAGCTCAACGGCTGGAGCGCCAGTTGGAGCGCAAGACCGCACGCGAGCAGGAGTTGCATGGACTGATGGCCGCGAGCTCAAGCGACCACGCGCGGCTGAATCAGCTGACCGCCGAGCTTCAGACCGTCAGTGCCGAGCGTGAGCGGCTTGAGACAGCGTGGCTCGAGGCCGCGCAGGTGCTCGAGGCGTGACCAGATGGTCCAGCTACCCGGCTACCGGCTGGTAGTAATGGTCCGCGCTCAGATCCTCGATCAGACCTGGGTGCTCAGGCTTCCAACCGAGCCACTCACCGGTCAGGTCGCTCGATACGACGTTGTCCAGCGTGATGAACGGCCCGAGGAATGAGAAGTGTTCGGGCACCTCTTCGGCAGCGACGCTGACCACCGGCAGGTCGAGCTTGTTGGCGATCGCGGTCGCGATCTCACTGAACGGCACGCCGTGATCAGCCACCGCGTGCAGTCTGCTGCCAGCCGCGGCGCGCTCAAGCGCAAGCCTGTAAACGCGCGCCGCGTCGAGCGTGTGCACCGCCGGCCAGCGGTTCGCGCCGTCGCCGGGGTAACCGGAGACACCCTTCTCGCGAGCTATTGCGATCAAGGTCGGGCCGAAGCCGTGGTGATCCAGGTAGCTGTGAACCAGCGGCGGCAGACGAACCACCGAGGAACGCACACCGCTCTTGCCCAGCGCGGCGATGAAGTTCTCAGCGTCAACCCGCGGCCTTCCGGCAACCACGTCCTCTTCCGTGCCCGGGCGCCCGGCGATGCCACCGAAGGCGAGCTGGAGCGTGCCCGAGGTGCTCACGTACGGCTTGCCGGTTCCCTCGAGCACCTGGCCCATCGCCTGCTGGGCCTTCATATCGGCGTCGATCGCCCCCATGAAGTCACCGGTCCGCATCGCCTCGTGTTTGAAGGCCAGATGGATTACACCATCTGCCGCCCTTACGGCTTCGCGCAGGCCGTCAAGGTCATCTAGATCGCCCCGGTGGACCTGCGCACCGGCCGCCTCGACCATCGCAGCGGAGCTCTCTGAGCGAGCCAGACCAACGACCTCATGGCCGGCCTGGAGCAACTCTGGAACGACGGCGGACCCGATGTGTCCGGATGCGCCTGTGACGAAAACACGCATGTCCTGTCTCCTCTTTCCTAGCCAAAGCCGTCGCGTGGTCGCGCCGGAATCGGGCCGATGTCAGTAACTGCCATCACGATAGCACTTTATGTCAGCCACTGTCATGACTATCATCGGTGAGTATGGGCCGCTGGTTACCAGACGCACGGGGCCGACTCGGTATAGCGGCGATGGAGCTCTATGCCGAGCGTGGCTTTGAGCAGACGACCGTGGCAGAGATCGCCGCACGCGCGGGGCTGACGGAGCGGACGTTCTTCCGGCACTTCACCGACAAGCGCGAGGTCTTGTTCGCGGGGGGGGATCTCCTGCAAGAGGCGATCGTGTCGGCGGTGCAAGCCGCGCCGGAGTCCTCGACGCCGATCGACGCTGTCGCCGTGGGGCTCGACGCCGCCGCCGCCCTCCTGCAGGAAGGCGGCGACTTTCCACGCAAGCGCCAGGTGATCATCGTCGCCAACCCCGAGCTTCAGGAGCGCGAGCTGATCAAGCTCGCGGGATACGCCGTGGCCATAGCCCAGGCGCTACGTCAACGGGGAGTCGGTGACCCGGCCGCGAGCCTCACCGCCGAGGCTGGTATCGCCGTCTTTCGTGTCGCGTTCGAACGGTGGACCAGCGGAAGCGAGCAGCGTGATCTCGCCGAACTGTTCCATGACTCGCTGGCCGCGCTCAAGGCAGTGGTGGGGGCCGCCGGTAGCTAGTTCTCTGGCGCTCACGCCCTCAAGACAGCGGCCGCCTCAGGCCACGTCGCCGTGGGGCTCCCGTCGCCGCCCGCTGGCCGACACGACCCAGGCGATCAACAGCGCCTGCAGTGGGAGGCGCGCCTTCAGCACGGCCTCACCGCCGGGCACCTTGGGGTAGCCCTCGGGGTGCCGCGCCATGTGCAGGTTCGCGGGAAAGACCGCCACCAAGGTCGCGATCAACCACCAGCCGGCGAGCCTGCGCGTCGGGCGCAGCATCAGTCCCAGCCCGCCCGCCAGCTCAGCCACGCCGCTCAGGAAGACCAGCGCCTCAGGGGCGGGGAGGTACGGTGGCACAATCGCCCGGTAGGGCTTCGGCCTGACGAAGTGCAGCAGCCCAGCCACGACGAAGAACGGGCCACAGGCGCAACGAACGAACCTCATGGCCCGATCCCGCCAGCCCGGTAAGTGATCTCCTCACGCCTGCCGCTCGCGGACGAGCGCACGATCGCGTCACAGACCTCGGCCGCGCGATAACCGTCCTGGAGATCGGCTCCGTGGGGCCTGACCTCACCGTCTTCACGGATTGCCGTGAGCAGATGATGGAGCTGATGCGTGAACGAGTCCTGCCAGCCGAGCGTGTGGCCCGGCGGATACCAGAAGTTGAGAAACGGGTGCTGGGGTTCGGTCATCAGCACCGTTTGGAAGCCCTTGTGCGGAGAGCTGCTCAGGTGGATCTGGAGCTCGTTCAAACGTTCCAGGTTGAAGACGAAAGATCCCTTGGAGCCGTTCACCTCCAAGACGAGGCTGTTGATCCGCCCGGGCGCCAGACGTGACGCCTCGAGCGTGCCGAACGCGCCGTTCTCATACTCGACGGTGGCCTCGAACGCATCGTCAACATCGACCGCGTGTCCGGCGCGCTCGGTGATGAACGTTCGGGTGAGCGCGCTTACGTTGGTGATCTCACCGACGAGATAACGCGCCAGATCGATGATGTGCGCGCCGAGATCTCCCAGCGCGCCCGACCCCGCCTGCGAGTTGTCGAATCGCCAGGTCATCAACCCCTCGTCAGCGCCCCACGACTGCAGGTAGCGGGCGCGGACGTGGCGGATCTCACCGAACTCGTCCGCTTCGAGCAGCTGGCGGGCGTAGCGGATCGCCGGCACGAAACGGTTGTTGTAGCCGCACATGTGCTTGACGCCGGATTTGGCGACGCGCTGCCAGATGTCGTAGCTGTCGGAGGCGTCCATTCCAAGCGGCTTCTCGCAGAGCACGTGCTTGCCGGCCTGCGCCGCGAGGGCCGTCGGCTCGGCGTGAAGCAGGTTGGGACCGGAGTTGTCGAACAGACCGATTCGCGGGTCGCTGATGATCTCCCGCCAGTCCGTGACCGCACGCTCAAAACCGTAGAGCTGAGCCGCCTTCCTGACAGCCTCGACGTTGCGGCCGGCGATCGTCAGTAGCTCCGGCAACAGAGGCAGCTGCCCGGGCATGTGCGCGATAGTCCGGTACGCGTTCGAATGGGCCTTGCCCATGAACCCGTAACCGAGCATGCCGACTCCGATTGTTGGGGTCTTGGCGCTCACTGCAGCTCCTCACTGATCGCCTGGTGGCTCCGTCACTCGCCACCGGCTCCATTCTCCAGCATCGCGATCTCAACATGAAGCTTCGGGCCCACCGGCAGTCGCCCGATACCGCGGCCCGGCCTATCCCAAAGGTCGCTGCGCCCAGCTCGTCCGGCTGGTCATGAGCACGCTCAGCCGGCGATTGGGACGCTGAAGCGGACCCTGGTGCCGCTGATCGTGGCGGGGAGCCAGATGTTGCCCCCGTGCGCCTCGACGATCGCGCGAGCAACGGCGAGGCCAAGTCCGGCGTTGCCGGATGTGCGCGCGGAGTCGGCGCTGCCGCGGTAGAAGGCGTCAAAGACATGATCACGATCCTCTGGCGCAATCACATCGCCAGCGTTCTCAACCTCCACCTCAAGCACATCGTGCAGTGCTTCCGCGCGGACCACGACACTGCCGTCCGCCGGAGAGTGGCGGATCGCATTCTGAATCAGGTTGAAGAGCACGCGCTGGAGCTTCTCGGGGTTGGCGCGGGCCAATGCCAGCTGGGTCGGCAGATCCGCCCTCACCATCACCCGCTTGGCGTCGGCGTGGACCCGCATCGCGTCGACCGTTTCGCTGACCAGTGCCCCGAGCGCGACGCGTTCCAGCGACCAAGTGATGTCGCCGGCCTCGAGCCGGGAGAGCTCGAAGAGGTCGTCGATCAGCGCTGAGAGCGCCCCGATATGGACCAGCATCCGCTGCACGTATTCACGGCGCCGCTCACCGACGACAAGCTCATCATCGATCGCCTCCGCCAGCAGGCGCAGCGAGGTGATGGGCGTGCGCAGATCGTGTGAGGCTGCCGCCACCAGGTGCCTGCGGCTAGCGTCCGATTGGTCGCGAGCGGCCTCCTCGGCCGCCAGCCGCTCAATCATCGCGTTGGCCGCCTCCGCGAGCTCGTGAAGCTCGTCCGCCCGCGTCGCCACCAGCTTGATCTCACGTTCGCCGCCGCCGACCGCGAGCAGCCCGTCGCGCACGGTCGCCACATCACCGGCCAGTTTGCCGGCCAGGCGCCCTGCGGCGGCGATCCCCGAGACGCCGGCAAGCGCCACGATCACGCCGACGAGGGCCGCATCCTGACCGGAGACGAACATCATCAGCCCGAGGATCAGCAGCGTCAGGAGCAGCGGCCCGATCACCAGCGCGATCACGATCGCCAGCTGCCGGGAGAGCGGCCCCGGAAGCCCCGGCCCACGCCAGCGGACGATCACCTCCACGCCCGTCGCCGTCACCGCGGCGATCCCCAGCACCACCGCGAGCACCACCAGCGTGTGAGCGAAGCCGAGTACCGCCAGGCTCACGGTGACCGCGGCAGCGGTCACCAGCGCACCGGCAGCGGCTGACAGGCTTCGCCGGGTCGTCATGGCTGGAACCTGTAGCCGACACCCCAGACCGTCTGCAGGTGACGGGGCTCGGCGGGAATGGGCTCGATCTTCGAGCGCAGGCGCCGCATGTGCACGGTCACGGTCGACGTGTCGTTGTAGAACGTGTACTGCCAGACGGCGTCCATCAGCTGGTTGCGGGAGAACACATTTCCCGGATTCCGAGCCAGGAAGAGCAGCAGGTCAAACTCGCGCACGGTCAACTGGACCTCTTCGCCTCGCACGAGCACACGGCGAGCCGCCGGGTCGATCAGCAGATCATCGAACTCAATCGCCGGGCGCTCGTCGACCGGCGCGTCAACTCGTCGCAGGACCGCGTCAACCCGAGCCACCAGCTCCGCCGGTGAGAACGGCTTGACCACATAGTCATCGGCTCCGAGGCGCAGCCCGACGATCCGGTCGGACTCCTCACCCTTGGCGGTCAGCAAGATGATCGGCAGACGGCCACGGTCGCGCTCACGCAGCCTGCGCATCACCTCGAGACCGTCGATCCGCGGCAGCATCAGGTCGAGCACAACCAGATCCGGCCACCGCTCGCCGGCCACGGCGAGCGCCTCTTGACCGTCGGCCGCGACCTCCGTCAGGTAGCCGGCGCGCTCGAGGTAACGCGAAACGACCTCAGCGATCGTCGGCTCGTCCTCCACCACCAAGACGGTTCCCCGGCTCTCGGCTTCCATCAAGGTCTCCTCACGCTCGGGTCCTCATGGCGGTCAGGCTCGCAGCGGAGCCGTTGCGAACTCTGTCATGCCGGCCATGAAGTCCTCCATGGCCCGGAATCCCAAGCACTCACGTGCGCGCGCAGTCGAGGCGAACACGTGGCGCACATCGCCGAGGCGGAACTCCCCGGTGACCTCCGGCGCCGGAGCGCCGGGGATAGCCTCCGCGAGCGCCGCCGCCATCTCAAGTACCGATCGTGGTGTCCCGCTTGCGACATTCAGAGCACCGCGCACGGGCGCAGAGGCGGTGATCGCCGACAGATTCGCGCGCGCGACGTCACGGACGTGCACGAAGTCACGCAACTGTCCGCCGTCCTCGAAGACCCGCGGCGCGTGCCCGGACTCGAGCGCGCTGCGGAAGATTGCGGCAACGCCGGCATAGGGTGTGTCACGCGGCATTCTCGGGCCGTAGACGTTGTGGTATCGGAGGGCTGTCACGGGAACGCCGAGCTCGCGCGAGAAGGAGAAGCAGAGATGCTCCTGGTGGAGCTTGGTCGCCGCGTAGACGTTGCGCGGATCTGTGTGCGAGCTCTCCGGGATCGCATCCGGCGCCAGCGACCGTCCGCAGTGCGGGCACTCCACCTCAAAGCTTCCCCGGGCCAGGGCCGCAAGCTCTCGCGGCGGCGGCGTCACCTGGCCGTGTGCGTCACAGACGTACCGCCCCTCCCCGTAGACCACCATGCTGCTGGCCAGCACCAGACGCCCGCCAAAGCCCGATCGTGCCATCTCACCGAGCAGAACAGCGGTACCAAGATCGTTGTGCCGCACGTAGGCCGGAAGATCGTGGATGTCGGCGCCGAGTCCGACCATCGCGGCCTGATGGCAGACGACCTCCACCCCCCGGAGTGCCCGCGCGACAGTGAGCGCGTCGGTGACGTCACCGCGGATGAACTCGGCCTCGGGGTTCAGCTCCGGTGCGCGATCGCAGTGGGCGGTTGGCAGCAGCACGTCGAGTACGCGCACCTCGTGCCCCTCGGCGATCAGCAGATCGACGATGTGCGACCCGATGAAGCCGGCGCCGCCTGTGACTAGGATCATGCCGGCAACGGTAGGCCCTCCCAGGCGCTCCTCACGCCCTTTGATCACAGTGTTTTCAAACTCGTAAGGGTTGCCGCTTAGGGTTCCGGCCGTGATCGAGGTGATCCTCCCGGTGCTGGATGAGGCGCAGGCACTGCCAATCGTCCTGGCAGCCTTCCCAGCCGGCTATGAGCCGCTGGTCGTCGACAACGGCTCGAGCGACGGCTCCGGCGAGATAGCCCGGCGGCTGGGGGCCAAGGTCGTACACGAACCGCGGCGGGGGTTCGGAGCCGCCTGCTTCGCCGGGCTCTCCGCGGCCCACACGTCGCTGGTCTGCTTCATGGACTGCGACGGCTCGCTCGACCCGCGGGAGCTTCCGCGGGTCGCGGAGCCGGTGAGCGCCGGCGACGTGCAGCTATCGCTCGGCGCTCGAGTCCCGCAGCGGGGCGCCTGGCCGCTCCACGCCCGGGCCGGAAACCGCCTGATAGCAGCGGAACTGCACCGCCGATCCGGAGTTCCACTGACGGACATCGGTCCGATGCGCTGCGCCGAGCGCGAGCGTCTGCTCGAACTGCAGCTGCGCGACCGCGCCTTCGGATGGCCACTGGAGATGGTGCTTGCCGCTTGCGCCGCCGGCTGGACGCTGAGTGAGACGCCCGTCAGCTATCGCTCGCGCGTCGGCGGGCGTTCCAAGGTGAGCGGCAGCGTGCGCGGTACCTGGCGAGCGGCGCGGGAGATGGCACGGTTACTGCACTGACGCGATCGCGCTCGGCGCGCACCAGGCCCGTTCAGTGGGCGCGCCTGGCCCGGGCGAGCGCATAGGCCAGGCCCGATATTGCGAACAGCACCCCGCTCAGCACCAACCACCGCAAGAGATAGCCATGCTCGGGGATGCCGCTCGCCCGCAGCTCCGCGTGGGCGCCGAATCCAAGGATCGTCGGGAACAGGACCAGCAGCAGCAGGCCACTGACGATCGCCGGCACCCGCACATACGCAATCGATCGGGGCGGCAGGCGACTGATCGTGAGACGGTCGAGCAGTGAGTAGAGCGGCAGCAGTACGAGGTCGTGAAGCAGCACCGCCGCCACGAACCAGACCAGCACGCTCTCCAGATCGTTGGGGCGCTGAAACCAGCCGACGATCGCTGCGCCCGCGATCACGAAGCTCGCCAGCAGCAGCAGCAGATGCCCGGGTCCGGCGCCGTAGCGAGCACGTATACGGCTCATGTGCGCACCGCTTCGAATCTGAGCTCGGAAACCCACTTGGTGCAGTGCACGCCGGGGACCGCCGGGCTGATGATCCGGGCCGGATAGCCGTGGTCGAGCGGAAGATCGTGCCCGTTGACCTCAAGCGCCAGCAGCGTCTGCGGATTCGCGACCTGCTGGTGCCCGAGCGTCGCC
>Ga0181537_10000906_pt1 | contig 27750 bp, 22 predicted proteins | sample PEATcosm2014_Bin_39_FD_119765 | JGI IMG/M metagenome (GOLD analysis project Ga0181537, IMG submission 119765) | Peatland microbial communities from MTU Mesocosm Facility, Houghton, MI, USA - PEATcosm2014_Bin23_10_metaG | ecosystem: Environmental > Terrestrial > Soil > Wetlands > Peat | place...
CGCGGTAGGCCTGGACTGCAGCGCCGTGCGCCCGCAGCAGGTTATGGGCCGCAATCGGCGCCTCGAAGCGATTGCGATGTCCGGGCGCCAGCGCCCCGTGCAGGTAGCCGCCGTCCGTGACCACCCACGGTTCATTGAGCGTTGCCCAGTGCTTCACGCGCCCATCGAGCTTGCGATACACAATAGCGGCGTAGTCGGCAAACCACTGCGCGATATCCGGATTGAGCCAGCCACCGCGATCATCGAGCGCGACGGGCAGGTCCCAGTGAAACAGGGTCACCATCGGCTCGATCCCACGGGCGAGCAGCTCATCCACCAGCCGGTCGTAGAATCCAAGTCCCGCGGCGTTGACAGCGCCACGTCCATCAGGCTGCACACGGCCCCACGCGATGCTGAAGCGATAGGCCTTGAGCCCGAGTTCGTGCATCAGCCCGACATCTTCGCGATAACGATGATAGTGATCGCAGGCGACATCGCCGCTCTGGCCCTCGAAGACGTGGCCAGGCGTCGCGCAGAAGCGCTGCCAGATCGAAGCGCCAGCGCCATCGGCCAGTGGTGCGCCTTCGATCTGATAGGCCGAGGTCGCAGCTCCCCAGAGAAACCCCGCAGGGAACTGATCCGAAATATTCTTATCCACCAAGTAGGTCCCAGTCCCTGTCAGGCCGGTCGGCCGTCGAAAACGTTTACATAGCTGAGATCACCGCGATTGTATACTATCTGCCGCCGGGTGGCTCAAGGGAAGGCAGATGGCGGGGGTACGCCTCGAGAAGATCCGCAAGGTCTACGAAAACGGTTACGTCGCCGTGACCGGAGCCAGTTTTGAACTGGCGGATGGCGAGCTGGTCGCACTCGTTGGTCCCTCCGGTTGTGGCAAGTCGACGCTGCTGCGCATGGTCGCGGGACTCGAAGCGATCAGCGACGGGCAGCTGTTCATAGGCGAGCGGCAGGTCAATGACGTGCCAGCGCGCGATCGCGACATCGCGATGGTCTTCCAGAGCTACGCGCTCTATCCCCACATGAATGTGTTCGAGAACATGGCGTTCGGGCTGCGCCTGCGCGGCGTTGCGGCATCGATCATTGAGACTCAAGTGCGTGCCGCAGCGGCGACGCTCGAGCTGACCGAACTGCTCGGGCGCAAACCGCGGCAGCTCTCCGGAGGGCAGCGTCAGCGCGTCGCCCTGGGCCGGGCGCTGGTGCGCAACCCGCAGGTCTTCCTGCTCGATGAACCGCTTTCGAACCTCGATGCCAAGCTGCGCCTCGGGATGCGCACGGAGATTGCCCGGCTCCACCGGCGGCTGCGCGCCACCATGCTTTATGTCACACACGATCAGATTGAGGCGATGACGCTCGGCCAGCGCATCGTCGTGTTCAATGCCGGCGAGGTCCAGCAGATCGACACGCCGATGCGCCTGTATGATCAGCCCGCCAACCTGTTCGTCGCAGGATTCATCGGCAGTCCGGCGATGAATTTCTTTCGCGGCCATTTCCTGGCCGCCCCGGTGCCGCACCTGCGCGGCCCGGCGGGCACGCTGCCGCTGCCGGCAAACCCGCCCGCGGCGGCTCAATTCAACGGGGTGGACGATGTACTCATTGTCGGCCTGCGCCCCGAGGATCTGCAGCTGAGCACGGCGCCACTGGAGGCTGCGGCGCTCAGCATCGAGGCGGTCATCGAGAGTATCGAACCGGTGGGCAACGAGATCTTCCTGACCGTACAGGCCGCGGGCCACACCGCCATCTGCCGTGTGCCACCGCAGGCACTGCCCGAACCGGGACGGGCGGTGCGCCTGCACTATGCGGCCGATCGCCTGCGCTACTTCAGCGCGCAGAGTGGCGCGCGCCTGATCTAGCCCCGTTCTGTCTTAAGGCGCCTCGCAGCTGTAGTGAGTCGCATCATCGGTACTGCCGCCCTGGTAGCGGGCGGTTGCCGGCCACGCACACAGCAGGTGTGTCGCGACGACCTTGCCATGGATCGTGCGCGAGGCTGCCAGTTGCTCGGGTGGTTCGTGATCCTCGAACCAGCGCTCGAGCGCCCCCAGCCCGTCAAATTCACTCGGCCCATCACCGCCGCCGCAGTGAAACATCCCCGGGACCATGAATAGGCGCACCGGGTCCGCAGCGGCGCCGCTGTCATCGAGCCCGGCACGCGCCAGTTCGTAGTACTGGAGCGAGCCGCGCGGCGGGATGGCCGTATCGTTCCAGCCGTGCGTCATCAGCAGCTTGCCACCGGCGCCTGCAAAGGCGTTCAGATCCGGATGGCCGGCATTCAGGCTGTCATCGAAGAGCGCGTCGGCCTGCTCGACATCGCGGCCCAGATCAAATTGGTGGAAGTCCCAGCCGTGATCCTGGAATACCAGATAGCTGTAGGAGGTCGTCGTCGCTTCGGTTTCATCGGCCAGATGCGACCAGCCAAGCTCACTGCCAGGCTCGAAGCCCGGGAAGATCAACTCACCGGTGAGCGGATGTCGCGGCCCGGAATAGATCGCACGCACGGCTTCGAGCTGCGCGTCGCTCAGGCACTCGGGGTTCTTGAGCCCGGCGCAGCGCAGCACCTGTGGATCAAAGTGGCAGCTCAAAGGGTTTTCGAGCACGCCATCCCGGACCCCATCGAGCGCATCGCACTGCGCGAGCACCGCGTGATGCAGCAGCTGGAAATCGGCCCTGGAAAGAGCGCTTTCAGGCGTGCGCGTCAGCGCCAGTGTCGCCCACAGATCGTTGGCATCCTCGTGCGTAATTGAGGTGTCTGGCGAGCGCGCCAGGATGCCGTTGTAATCGAGCGGATAGCGCTGGGCCTCGATCAGCGCCTCGCGTCCACCGCTTGAGCACCCCTCGAAGTAGTTGGGCTGCGCGCTGCGACCGTAGAATGCGCGGACGAGGGCTTTCCCGGCAATCGTCATCTCGTGGATGGCGCGGTAGCTGAAATCGATGACCTGCTCGGGATGGCCAATCGCAAACTCGCCGCTGCCGGTGGGATCCTCGTGGCCGGTATCGCTGGCTGCAGCCGCATAGCCTCTCCTAAGTGCCCGCGCCAGATCCTCGTAGGGAATCTGACCGCCCCACCCGCCGGTTCCCAGGCCCAGGAACTTTCCGTTCCAGTGCGTCAGCGGCATCCACACTTCGATCCTGATGTGCGACTCGGGCACCGGTTGCAGCGTCGCGGCAATCCGGCAGAGCGCCGGATGCGCGGTGCGATGCGGCAGTTTCGGCAGTGCGGCGCGCGCCGGCAGCGCCACCGCGCGGGTAATTATCGCCGACGGCACGTGCAGCGCAGCCAGCTGCGTACAGGTTGGCAGCACGGCAGCCCACGCCGGATGGCAGCATGCCAGCGCCATGATCCAGCCAGCGCCGCGCGCGCTCACGGACTCACCGCGCTTTTCCTGGCTGTGCGCACTGCTCATGGCCGCGGCTCCACCGGTTCGGGGGTCGCGGCGGTCGCGTTCGACCATGCCGGGAAGGCTTGCAGAGCGTCCAGGAAGTTGTGGATGACATCCGTATGCGCATCCTCCTGCCAGCCGCCGGCAGTAGCTCGTTTGAACAGGTCGCGGGGACGGCCATCCTCATCGATATTGTAGAGAGTGAAGTTCAGTGCACGCCACGCCTCATCGGCCAGCGCCTCGGACTGCGTGGCCTTCGCATACAGTGCCAGCACTGCACCGTAGGTCGAGTTCACCCCGCCCCAGGCCTCGTGATCCTCATCCTGCTCATGGCACACGGTGACGCCGAATTCCTGGTGTGTGAAGGTGCGGCGCACGAATTGGATCAGCGTCGCAGAATCCGCACGCCAGTCCGCATCAAGCGCGGCACGCTGCTCGAGCAGATAGCGCGCCAGATTCAGCGGTGCCCAGGCATTGCGGTTAGTGGGCGCGTCATGGTCTTCAAAGAACTGCGCAAACAGCCGGCCCTGATGCGCCGCGCTTGGAATCTGGTAGTGCTTGATCCAGCGCCACAGCAGTTTCCGCGGCGCACGAAATTCGCCGTAGCCCTGCGCCAGCAACCCATCGTAGAGGCGCAGTACATAGCTCATGTTGCCGGAGATCGCGCCACGCCCGTGGCCGGTGCGATAGTCGGCGCGAAACGGCCAGGGCGAGTGAGCCCCATCACCGCGCAGCTGATGGGCGGCCAGCACCTGGGCATTGTGTACGGCCTGCTCGCGGTAGCGCGCATCGTGCGTGACTCCATACAGCAGCAGCAGCGCGTAGCCGGCAATGCCACCCTTGTCGGGCTCGATCTCGAAGGACCGATCCGATTCGGAGCCGGCATCGGCGGCCAGCGGAAACTGCCCGCGCGTGCCGGTCGAGCGCGTAAAGCGCGCATAGCTGCCGTGATCCGGAGTCAGCGACTGAGTGAGCAGGTAGTCGCCCATCGAACGCGCGATCGCCAGTTCGCTCCCTGCGTGCGGATCCGCGCGCGCATAGAGCTTCACATAGGAGATGATGCCCATGCCATTCTGCGTCGCCGGAATCGTATCGCGCCGCGAGGGATCCGGCGTCCAGTCGCCCTCGAGAAAGGTCTCGGTCACGAAGCGCGGGTAACCATGATCGGGCGGCGCCTGGCGATAAAAGCTCAACTCACGCTCCAGCGCCGTTGGCCAGTCGATCCACGGCAGCAGTTTCCCCGCGGCATCGAACTGCGCCACGTGGCCGGCGATCAGGATCGGCTCGCCAGCGCGCAGCGTGGTGGTGCTGCCGGCCCAGAGCAGCACCGCGGTGGCGGCGCAAGCGACGGCGCATGACCGGGCGCGCCGGCCAGTCATCGGCTCGGCACCGGACACCGCGAACTGAAGCGCACACTTCATAGGATCCTAGGCTCCCAACGCACAGCTCCAGGCCACCACCAGTGACAGCAGCGCAAGCGCGCCGGTCAGCCATTGCGGCCAGCGCTCGAGCACAGCTCGTGCCCTGGCCCCCGCGGCGATCACTCCGAGACCGCAGCCGACAGCGAAGCCTAACGCATGCGCCACGATATCGGTGCCCGGACCTGCGGAACCGAACCAGCCGAGCAGCACCACGCCACCAATCAGCGGCGACCAGCGCAGCACGGCCCGCTGCGGCAGGTGATAGCGCGTGCGCCAGGAATGGGCGGCGAGCAGACCCAGTGCCGTGAACACGGCGGTCGAGGCGCCCACCGAGCGATGGGCCGCGGGACCGAAGCTCGCTTCGAGCAGATTGGCACCGGCGGCGCCAGTCACGATCAGCAGCCAGGCGGTACCGCTGCCGAGCTGGCGCGCTGCGAGGTAGCCGAACCAGACGCCCGCGCCGAGGTTGGCGGCCAGGTGCGCCGCGTCCAGATGCAGGGTCAGCGCCGTCCAGGCGCGCCACCACTGACCCGCCTGCACGCGCCCGGCATCGAGCTCACCGCGCTCGAACGCATCCAGCGGCCCCACGCCATGAGCGACCGCGTAGCCGACCGCCACGAGCACTGCCACGAACAGCAGGCATCCGATCCAGGCCTGCGGATAGCTGCGCTCCGGCGGCAGCGGGACGCGCGCTGCAGGTCGCTCGCTGCGGCTCTCCGCCTCATAGAGTTGCAACTGGTATCGCGCGGCCAGCGCATCGGGCAACGGCACCTGCAGCGCGAACTGCTGCCCGTCAAAACCCACGCTGCTGGCGATTCCGACCGCCGTCAGCACCAGGGCGCGCTCCTCGCAGCGTGCTCGCAGCGACGAGTGATACAGAACAACCGCAGGATTATCGGGCGAGTCCACTGCGTGAGTTCCGCCAAGCCCTTGTTGAAGCAGCCCTTTGCCCACGGCGGGCACGTTTATACAGTGTCGCGGGAGCACCGGTACTGGATGGACGCCTGCACAGTGCTTGCCTTAGCGTCGCCGCATGCCCCGTCGCCGACCTGCCGCAGTGCCTGCCGATCAGCCCCATTGGCTCACCGTGTCAGATAACACGCGACGCGTGCTCCACTGCCTGGCGTTGCCGCCGGGCGCGGATCCGCTGCAGGCGCTACGCGCGGAGGCGGCACGCTGGGTGAGCGCGGGCTGGCAGATTGACGGCGACATGAGCTATGGATTCTGTTTCATCCGGAATGGGGCCGAGCGTCGGCTTATCAAGCTGTGTCGCGCCGACCCGGGCGCCCCGGCAAGCGCCGGTCACGCCTTTCTCGCCGGCGCCGGTTCGGCCGCAGGGCGCTGCGATGGCGAATGACTGGCAGGCCGGGGCGCGAGGCCACGCAGCCGCCAACACTAATGCGTCACGCTGTTGGGTGCCTGGCGATCAATGACCGTCGGCGTGGTCCTGGCGTGCAGCGCTTCATCTTCGAGCAGTTCGCGGTGCACATACAGGAAGCGCGTAGTCTCGTACTCGAACGGTGAGCCGCTGGCGTAGTAACGGAAATCCGTATTGGCCCGCTGATCCGTGACATCAATCGGCCACAGGGCGTAGCCCTTGACGCCGCGATAGAGATCCGCGACGTTGACGCCGTAGGCAAGGCCGTAGTCCCCGAGCAGACCCACACCGTCGCGCAGCGTGGAAGGGCCGAGTATCGGAATCACCAGATACGGCCCGGGATGCAATCCCCAGCGGCCCAGGGTCGCGCTGAAGCCGGTGGGGCTGCTCCTGAGACGGATCCGGGTCGCCACGTCGAACAAGCCACCGATGCCGACCGTGCTGTTGACGACGAAGCGACTCAGACTGGTGACTCCGGAGTGCCACTGCAGCTGCAGTACATCGTTGATCAGCGTGGTCGGTTCGGCCAGGTTGCCGAAGAAGTTGTGCACCCCGGCCTGGAGTGGCCGCGGGAGGCGCTGATAGGTATTGGCAACGGGCAGGAATACGGCCTCGTCGAAACGTGCATTGAAGCGGTAGAAGAAGCGGTTCATACGCTCCCAGGGATCGTAGGTGTGCATCGGTGGCACATCGGCCGGCCGCAGCAGCGCCACATCCGTGCCATCCCGGGCGCTCAGCGCATTCTGGAACGGATTGGTGGCCGCGAGCGCCACCGCGGCGGCGTTGTCGGCGGCCGGCGTCTGCGGCGGCAGGCGGTGCAGTGTCAAGGGCCCGGAGGCGCAGCCGCCCAGCAGCAGCACCGCGCCCGCCAGCAGCGCCCGCGATCTCACGTACCGCTCTGCCAGTGGCCTGAGAGCATTTGCAGCAGGTCGGCCACCTGCTGGCGCTCGCCGAGATTGCCCAGGTGCCCGCCGTGATCGTAGACCACGATACGCGATCCGAGTTTCGCACGCAGCCAGGCCAGATCATCGGCATTGAGGATCGGATCATCATCATTGGTCATCGCGTAGTAGTCCGGATTGTGCTCCAGCTCGCTGGCGATGATGTCGAGGCGGTTGTCAGACAGCAGCGAACTGGGCGTCGAGCCGGGCCGGCGCGCCAGATAATAGGGTGCAAACACGGTACTGAAATAATCGGCGAAGGTCTTGCCACGCAGGATGACGCCGATATGCTCGAGCGAATCCCCGACCGCCGGCGGGTGCCCGGGGTCCACGACGACGCCGGTGCCGGCGTACAGATCCCCGGCAAAGAAGACATCGACCAGCGACAGGCGGAAACTTAAGGCGATCACTGCCGAGAAGTCCGCGTCACTGCGCAGCACCGCCGCGGCCGCCGAATACAGATCCGTCTCATCGATCGTGACCCGGTTCGAGCGCCGATAGAGGTTGGCGAGCCGCGTGTAGAGCCGCTTGTAGAGCTGCTCCACGCCGGTGTCCCCTGAACCAATGCTGAGTGTGAACAGCTCATCAAGCCGGCCAATCGAGCTGAACAGGCTCACCGGCGGATTGATCATGATCGCGCGCTGGATGTTCAGCTTGTGCTCAACCGCATCGATCGACTTGATCACCGCCGCGTGCGCACCACCCAGGCTGTAGCCCAGCAGATCGAGCTGCGTGACGCGTGTGCCGTGCGGCAGGTGCGCGACCAGGGCCTGAATGGCCGCGTACAGATCCTGGCTGTCCTGCCTCAGATCACCGGCCACGCCGGTGCTCGAGGCCGAGACAATGAAGCCTGGAAAGGTCGGCGAGGGTACCGTGAGCACGTGATAGCCGGCGCCATAAAGCACCGCGCGCAGCGTCGCGAGCTTGGAGGTGTTGCCATCGCCGCCGGTGCCGGCGATGACAATCGCCAGCGGCGCGGCTCCGGGCTGCGCCGAGAACCAGGCGCGCAGCCGCCGGTCAAACCAGTAGAGCGCCGGCACCGGTCGCGCCCACGGCAACGTAAGATCAAGCTCCAGCAGCGGCACTGTCGCCGGCATCGCGGCCAGATCCTGCGGCCGCGGGCCAAAGACCGTGGCACGCATCGCGGCCGGGTCCGCGAGCCCGGTCGCAGGACCGCTCGGCGGGGGCAGTACGATGGGTTCGGCCGCGCCAGCGGTGGATGCCGCCAGCCACAGGACGCACGCGCCCAGGAACCCACACCAGCTGGCGCCGGTGGCGCTGATTGGCACCGGCAGCGCTCTGCAACTCATCAGCACGCATCCTTTCGGCCTGCGCAGGCTGCTGCTGGAATCCGCTGGATTTCAGGACCGGCCGGGCGCTTTCAGGCTCCTGGCGAGTCTAGCGTGAAGCGCCCGCAGGCGCTTGCCAGGCTGGCGGCACGCGCGAGCTGGCGGCGCATTTCGCCCTGAGTTTGCTGCGCCGCGGATTCCGATCCATGCGCGCTGGCAGGTTCCGGTTGCACTCCCTGTGCGGCGCCGGTAAAACTGCCGAAGCCCTGGGGGGTCAGGAGAAACATAATGCCGGTAACGGAAATCTTTGCGCCTCACCTGGGGCATACGGTGAAGCTCGGACGGGTTCGGCCCATCGCGCGACAGCCGCGGCTGTCGCTGAAGAATTACCTCAAGCTGCCCTCGCCGCCCGCCTCCGCGGACTACAGCACGCCGGCGATGAGCGTGCTCAGTAACATCTATCTCAATGACCAGCTCGGCGACTGCGTCATCGCCGGCGGCTATCACGTGGTGGGCGTCGAGACCGGCAGCGCCGGTGACCTGTTCACAGCGACGAACAAGCAGATTATTGCCGACTACAGTGCGATCGGCGGCTACGTGCCAGGTGACCCCGGCACCGACAACGGCTGCAATGAGCAGACCGCGCTTAACTACTGGACCGAGCATGGCTTTGCCGATGGCAGCAAACTGCTGGGCTCGGTGGCAATCGATCCGGCGAACCAGACCGAAGTCGAGGCCGCGCTGTACCTGTTTCAGAACCTGTTCTTCGGCCTGGAGTTGCCGCAACAGTGGGTCAGCCCGATGCCGAGCGCGCCCGGATTTACCTGGGACGTGGCGGGCGCACCGGTGCCGGCAAATGGCCATTGCGTCGCCGGCGTCGGTTACGATGAGGCCGGTGTCACGATCGACAGCTGGGGCATGCTGGGCACCATGACCTGGAAGGCGATCGCCAAGTACTGCAGCAAAGCCAGTTACGGCGACCTGTTCGTGATGCTGACACCCGATCAAGTGGCCAAGGGCCAGAGCCGTGCGCCCAACGGCGTGAACTGGACCCAGCTGATTGCTGACTTCAACGCGATCGGCGGTCATGTGCCGGTATCCAAGAGCGCGGGGCGCAGCGGTCGGCGCAGCTGACGGGCCCGGCCTCCGGATGGCCGCCGCATCCCCCAAGCTGCGCTGAACAGCGGGGCCGCAGGCTTGCTAAGCTTCACGCTTAAGTCATCGGGGCTGGACCCACCAGCCCTGATCTTCCGAGGCGCCTGATGTCTGCTCACCTGCTTCGATGCGTGCCGGCATTCCTGCTGCTGGCAGTCCTCGCGCTCTGCCAGCCTGCTCCGGCGCGGGCCGCCGAGCCCGCTGCTGCGGACACCCTGGCGCTAGTCAACGGTGTGCCACTGACCCGCGATCTGCTGGAGGTCTATGCACAGGCCGCCATGGGACAGCATCTGGCCGAGGTGGGCGAGGCGCAGCGCGCGGCGCTGCTCGATGCCCTGATCCGCGCCGAGATCATTGCGCAACAGGCCGAGAAGCTCGGCTTGAGTGCCAGCAACGAACTCGATATCCCGGATGCCACGCCGGGGCAGATTGCCTTTGTTCATCTGCAGGGGCTGTACCGGGCGGCCTACGAGGCCTTTGCGCGTGAGCACGAACCCTCTGACTCCGATCTGGCGGCCGCCTACCAGCAGCTGATCGCGCGGATGCCGCTCCTGCAGTATCACGCCCATCACATCCTGGTGGGTACGCGCTCATTGGCCGAGCGCCTCATCCAGCAACTGAAGGGCGGCGCGAAATTCGAGACGCTGGCGATGCAGGAATCCACGGATCCCAGCCACTTCAAAGGCGGGGATCTGGGCTGGATCAGCCTGGCGACAATCAGTGAGCCGTTCGCCGCGGCACTGCGCACGATGAAGAAAGGGGAGACATTGGCGCAGCCCGTGCAGACCAGCTTTGGCTGGCATGTGATCCGCCTCGATGACACGCGCTCGCTGCCACCGCCCTCATTCGATACGCTGCGGGACAAACTCGCCGCGGCCGAGCGCGAGCAACAGGTGCAGCGCTACGTGGCCACGCTGTTGAAAAGTGCCGACGTACAGAAATTTCCCTGAATGCGCGCCGCCCCTGTTCAGGGGCGGCGCCCCGGCTCGGCCGCTGTACCCCGCGGTCAGTGCCGCGGCATCGCCGGCGCTGGCAGCTGCGGTTGTGGCGGCGGCGCGGGCGCCATCGCGCCGGGCTGGAAGACCTTGCCATTGAACGTGCTCTGCTCTCCAACCGAGTGAATGGTGGCGTGCCAGCGGCCATTCTCATGCGTGAAGTAGCCCTGCTGCGCCATGTTCTGCAGCTGCGGCAGAATGCTCGCGGTGCCCGGCAGCTCGTTCAGGGCGCTGTCATCGAGCGCTATCTCAAAATCACCGACCAGCTTCTGCAGCAGCGCCGTGCTGCCGGCAGCGCCCGCCAGATCCTCGGCGGTGACACCGGGAATAGCCAGTGTGCCGGTGAACAGCACCTGGCCGCTCGCGGTATCCAGGCCCACACGATCGATGCTCAGCTCGGGCTGCTTGAGCAGCAGCGGCAAGCCCTGCTCCTTGAGGAGGGCCATTATCGCCTGCGAGTTCTGCGCCGCATCGCCGCCCTTATCCTTCTTGTAGAGGGCGCGCAGCTTGTCGTTCAGCGTCGCCAGCGTGGCCATATCCAGGTGCTTGAAGGAGAAATCAAGATACACATCCTTGAGTTTGACGCCGGCCGCTCCCACCGCGCCGCTGTCCAGTTGCAGCGCGAAGCTAAAGAAACCACTGTCGATCGTCGACTTGGCGACGTACTTGAAATCGCTGATCAGCAGCGGCGAGCTGCCCTGCACGCCCGCATAGCTGATCGAGTCGATGGCAAATTCAGCATCGCCGGCATACAGCATGCCCAGTACCCGGTTGCTGTTGCTCTTGAAGCTCACGGACTTGATCTCGAGGCGCTTGCCATCCGGCCCGTCCACCAGCAGGTGCGGTACCGCCCCATCGATCCGGTAGGCATCGCGGTGGCGGGTGTAATCGACTGTGATCTTGAATCCATCCCAGCTCAATTTCCCGCCGCCCGGCAGCGTGGTCTCCTTGAGCGCCGGGCTGGTGAAGGTGCTCGTGCCTCCGCCGAAGAAGCCCATCCGCGAGGTGATGTTCAGTGGCTCGACTGGGCCGTAGATCAGTGTCAGTGCCGCCCTGACCTCGTTCGAGAGCACCATGTGGGTTTCCACCCGTGCCAGCGCGAAGCAGGTCAGCCCGCACATCGGTCCGTGGTGGATCACGCTGTGCAGCGTGACCTGGACGCCCTTGGCCAGGGAGTCGGGGTTGGCGCCGGTGAGCGGTGCCAGGCCGGCCAGCTGGGCGCCGAACAGCGAAATCGTCAGGTCCTGCTCGGAGGTATACCAGCCGCGGTGATACTTATTGTCGATGACGCTGATGTAGGGCGCCTGGTCGGTCATCTGCGCCAGTGTCGCGCTGGCGCGCGACTCGATGATGCGGCCCATCACCCATGCCGTGAGGGGGTACAGCAGCACGAGAATGACCAGCGTCACCAGCAGTTTCTTATTCACGTCTTTCTCCCTATCCGAGGTCCGGGCAAAATAGCAGAGTTGGCCTGCTCAGTGGCGGCCGCTTCCAGCAACGGCCGCTTGGCGCAGGCTGATCACTGTGGCGGCGGCACTGTGCGCCATGCAATTCGAGAGCTCTGCCATGGACCCGCTGTCGCTGTTGCCACCGGCCGATCCGCCGCCGCCTGATCCGCGGCGCGCAGGAATTCTCTCACTGCTGATCATCGCGGCACTGGTTCTGGGCGGCCTGTTGCTGGTGCACCTGCTGCGCAACGCCTCGCAGCTTCAGGACTGCATCCTCTCAGGGCGCACCAACTGCGCGCCGATCGAAGTACCGCAGGATTCGAATCCCTGAAGCGATCAGGAGCTCTCGGTTTGCGGCATCTCAACGCGCCGCACGGCCACGAGCCAGAATTCCTTTCTAAGCGCCAGAGCGCTCAGCACCTGTTGCGCGGCCCAGCGTAGCGGCGCGAGCAGGTACTGCAGGAGCCGCAGCGGCGCCGGTGCCGATCGGTGCACCAGATGCGGATGCACGCGCACGACTTCGAAGCCGCAGCTCGCCAGCAGCTGAGTGAGCGTGGCGGGTGTGTAATAAATGTAGTGGCCGCCCTCGGCGCCGGTCGGTGTCGGCTGGTAGAACTTGGCATGCTGCGGATCCCGCACGGCCCTGCGATACCCGGCGTGTGGAACGGCGATGAAGAGCGCGCCACCCGGTTTGAGAATCCGCCTGACTTCGGCCAGCGCCTGGCGTGGATCCGGGGTGTGCTCGAGCACGTGCTTCATCGTGATGATCTGGAAGCGGTCGGCCTCAAAGGGCAGGTGCGAGAGCGTTCCGACCTGCACATCGAACCCCTGCGCGCGGCAGAACTCGACCGCCGCCTCATCAATCTCCACGCCACTGGCATCGAGCCCAAGCTCGCGCGCCGCCTGCAGCGTATAACCCAGGGCACAGCCGATATCGAGCAGCGCTCCGGGCCGTGTGTGGTTGAGCGCATCGAGTATCTGATGGCGGGACTTGCTGATCCGCCGCCGCAGGCGGCGCGAGTAGTGCAGATTGGGCGCACCCGCAGCGGCAATGGCTACCCCGTAGTCGGCGGCCGAGCGCATGTAGATCAGCCCGCAGCGGCAGCGGACCCAGGTCATCACCGGAAAGGCGGCATAGGTGGCCGCATCGGTGCGCGCGCACAGCGGGCACTGGGCCATGATCGTGTGCTGCAGCGGCGGCGCGCTGTTCATTGGGCCGCGCCCGATCCCTCAGGCACCGCGTGCGTTCCCCAGGCCTGCAACGCGCACGGTGTAGCCCCCTGACTTCTCATCAGCCTGCAGACTGAGCAGACCGCGTTTCTGTGCATCCGCCAGCAGATCATTAAAGGAGCGAAACCCATAGGTGCGCTCGTTGAAGCCGGGGTGGCGCCGCTTGATGGCCTGCTTGATCATCGAGCCCCAGATCGGTTCGTTCTCGCCGCGCTCGGCGGTCACGGCCTCGAGCGTCTCGACCACCAGGTCAAGTGCCTCGCCCAGTTCAGCGCCCTTGCCGTCGCTGGCCGGGGTCGTGGCCGCCGCCGCAGCCACCGCCGTGCGCCGGCGGTTCCGCGCGGGCTCCTTGCGCACCAGGTCATCGTAATAGATGAATTCATCGCAGTTGCTGATGAACAGGTCCGAGGTCGAATTCTTCACGCCGATGCCGATCACGGTCTTGGCATTCTCGCGCAGCTTGCTGACCAGTGGCGAGAAGTCCGAGTCGCCGCTGATGATCACGAAGGTATCCACATGACCCTTGGTGTAGCACAGATCGAGCGCATCGACGACCATGCGGATATCGGCCGAGTTCTTGCCCGACTGGCGCACGTGCGGGATCTCGATCAGCTCGAAGGCCGCCTCATGCAGGCCGCGCTTGAACTCCTTGTAGCGCTCGAAATCGCAGTAGGCCTTCTTGACCACGATGTGGCCCTTGAGCAGCAGCCGCTCGAACACCTTGTCGACATCGAAGCTGGGATAGTTCGCATCGCGCGCGCCGAGCGCGATGTTCTCGAGATCGAGAAACACGGCCATGGTCGCATCGGAGGGCCTGCTCATCAGGCGATTGTCGGTCGGAAACCCGGGCATGAGTGTCAGTGCTCTATGAGGTGCCGTGCCGGAGCGGGGTCCGGCAGTTCTTTGTGGTGGCCGACATTAGCACGGCCGCTATGCCAATAGAGCGCAGCGCCAGGAGCTCAGGATGCCGGCGCCGAGGCCGCTGGCGCGGCCCCGGGCTCAAGGCCCCGGGAGAAGAGCCGCTCCAGAGTCCGGCTGACCCAGCCGTTGCCAAGACTGGCACCGGTAACATCGGCAATCTGATACGGCTTGCCAGTCAGGATGCTGTCGGCGGCCCGCAGGCCACTGCGGATCGCAGGTCCGATCCCCTCGCCGAGAAACCGGGTCGCAAGACCCACCGAGTCGCCGACCAGGTAGGCATTGCCACGCTGCGTGGATTCGAGCGCGCCGCGCAGGTAGTAGCTGTAGCCGGTGGGTTCGAGCGGGACCTTTACGCCCTGGCGCTGCTCGAGCGCGCGCAGCAGGTGCTGCCAGTGCAGCCAGATGTCCTCGTTGCGCTCCTTGAGCCGCTGCGCCATCGCGCCCACACCGACATTCAACCAGCCGTTGCCTTTGGGGACCGACCAGCTGTAGCCCGGCAGCCCATGCTCGAAGAACCACAAGTGGCAGTCCGGATCCTGCCACTCGAACGGGAATTCAAGCTCCAGGGTCACGGTCTGCAGCCCACGCGCGCGCGGCAGCGCCGAGCGGAACAGCTGGCGATGCACCGGGCAGCCGGTGCCGCCGGCGCCGATCAGGTGACGACAGCGAAACTGGCCATCGATCACGAACCCCTCGCCGTCCGGCTCGATCGTCCGCACCGTGTGCTGCAGACACTCGGCACCGGAGCGCTCGAGCAGCCAGGCATCGAACTCCACGCGCCGGATCGAGTACTGCTCGCAGCGCGTACGCAGGTGCACTCCGAAGGCGTGCCAGTGCAGGCGCCTGAAGGTGTGGAAACGGTGCGGGTATTCACCGATGACGAGGCCGGTGTCGCGGATCACCTCGGGTGTCACCCAGCCGGCACACAGCTTGAGCCGCGGGAACAGTTCCTTGTCGAGGATCAGCACCTCGGCGCCGGCCAGCTTCAGGCGCCTGGCCGCCGAGGCTCCGGCGGGGCCGCCGCCGACGACAATGACATCGCAGCTGCGCATCGGCGGCCAGCGCTCAGGCCGGGTACAGGTATTGCCGGCTCAAGGGGATGTCGTTGTTCTCCTGCGTCGTGAACACGACCTGGAACAGTTGCAGCGTCCCGGTCTCGAAGGCGGCGATCGAGCCGGCCAGGTACAGGCGCCACATGCGCACGAACTGATCATCGAACATGCTCGTGATCGCGCTGCGCGCGGCCTCGAAGCGCTCAAGCCAGTGCCGCAGCGTGAGTGCGTAGTGCAGGCGGAGGTTCTCGACATCGAGCACCGACAGATCCCAGGGCTCGAAGATCTGCATCATCTCCCCGAGCGAGGGCGCGTAGGCGCCGGGGAAAATGCGCCGCTCGATCCACGGATGCAGTGGTGCCGGACGATTGCGCCCGATCGAATGGATCAGTCCGCGACCGGCGGCGGTCAGCGAGCGGCGCACCACGCGGCCGAGCTCCGGGTAGTTTTCCCGGCCCACATGCTCGAGCATGCCGACCGAGGCAAACACATCGTAGCGCCCGGAAATATTGCGGTAGTCATCCTCGATGAATTCGACCTGGCCCTCGAGGCCGGTGGCCTTGGCCCGCGCGCGCGCGAATTCGATCTGCTCGCGCGAGATGTTGTAGGCGCGCACGCGCACCCCGTAGTGCTTGGCCATGTGCAGCGCCAGGCTCCCCCAGCCACAGCCGGCCTCGACCACGCTATCGCCGGCGCGCAGTCGCAGCTTGCGGCAGACATGATCCATCTTGGCAATTTGCGCCTGCTCGAGCGAGGCCTCGAGGCCTGGGTAGTAGGCACAGGTGTATGCCATCGTCTCGCCGAGCCACAACGCGTAGAACTCGTTGCCGATATCGTAGTGATGGTGGATGTTGTCGCGCGAACCGGCGAAGGTATTGCGCCGTGGGCGATGCAGCCAGCCCGCGACCCGATGGGCGATCGAGCCTTCGGCATCGGTGCGCGCGCTGCTGCGATAGATCACTTCGAGCAGTTTGACCAGATCGCCGTGAATCTCGATGCGGCCCGCGGCATAGCCATCCCCAAAGCGCACCTGGGGATCGCCGAGCATGCCGAGCAGTGTGCTGCGATCCTTGATGTGCACCTGGCACACCGCTGCTCCCGCGACCGGGGCCACGTGTTCGCCCGAGGGCAGCAGAAATTCGATCGGCGGATCGCCGAGTGTCGCGAGGAAGCGGCGCAGCAAGCGGGCTTCGATGGAGGCGCGCGCCGGAGCGCTGACCGCGGCCGCCTGCTGGGCGGCGCTGTTGGTATTGATCTTGGCAGCCACGTACTTCCCCTCTCGACAGATCCCTTAGGTTGATCCTCAGGGGGCCCCTTCAGCCCCCAGGGCAACTGATGTGCCTTTCGGGTGCCGCCGGCCTTAACGCGTGGCCTTGCGGCTTATCCGATCTCGGCCTGCAGCAGCCTCATCCGACGATACTGCAGACGCAGCCGCCCTTCCAGTTCCCGGAACTGGGACTGGAATTTGGAGCGCTCCCAGCGCTCGGCCATGGCCCGCTTGGTCTGCTCGAGCCACTGCTCGCGCACGTGGGTCCACTCGGCCACCGCTGCCAGGAACGCCTCGTACTCCTCGGCCACGCGGGTACGCAGCTGCTCGAGCTGTGCGCGGCGCGGAAACCGCGCCAGCTTATTTTGCGCACGCAGGAACTGGGTGTCGAGCAGCGCGCGCTGGATCTTGAACCAGGGCACCGTCTTGAGGTTATAGGCGAGTCCGAGCCAGGCCATCGAGCGGATGAACCACTTGGACGGATCGTACTGCCACCAGCGCACGCCATTGCGATAGTCGTGGGCGAACATGTGGTGGAAATTGTGATAGCCCTCGCCATAGGTCAGCAGCGCCACGACACCGTTGTCGCGGGCGGTGTTCTGGTCGGTGTAGGGCTGCAGGCCCCACATGTGGGCCAGCGAGTTGATGAAGAAGGTGACATGGTGGCTGACTACCAGGCGCAGCACGCCGACCAGCAGGAAGTCGCCGATGACATCGCCCGAGAGCCAGCCAATCAGCAGTGGCAGCCCGAAATTCATGCCTAAGCTGATCGGGAAATAATACTTGTGCTGCCACATCACCAGCCTGTCACGCTGCAGGTCGCGCACGACCGTGAGGTCCGGTTCGCCGCTCGGGTAGTTGCGCAGCATCCAGCCGATGTGCGAGAACCAGAAGCCGCGCTTGGCGCAGTACGGATCCACTTCCGAGTCATCGATGTAGCGATGATGGACGCGATGGCCGGCGCACCAAACGAGCGCGCTGTTCTGCAGCGCCATTGCACCGAACAGCAGCAGCGGCAGCTTGAGCAGACCATGTGCTTCGTAGGTGGCGTGTGCGAGCAGCCGGTGATACCCGCAGGTAATGCCCATGCCGTTGGCGCCGAGGATCAGCACGAACCAGACCCAGGCCGCGGTGTGGTAACCATGCGTTATGCCGTACCAGGGGACCACTGTGACCGCCACCAATGTGGTCAGCACGAACATCAGCGTCGTGCCCCAGTTCACTGAGGCGTTCTCGGCACGTACGTCGGTCACTCAGTCTCTCCCACACTTCGGGGTTATCCGGGGCATTTTAACGGAATATGGCGCTCGCTGGGGAGCCGCAATGCACACTTATAGTGCGACGCAGGTCAGAGCCCCGGCCGCAGATCCTCCCGGAGATCCACCGCCGGCGCCACTCTAGACCATCCCGGCGGCCAGGATCCGGGATTTGCCCTGGGGTTTCAGCATCCCGTATCGTCCGCTTCAAGACTCCAGGGCGTTACAGAATGAGACGGTCGCCGTAAGGCGAAGGCCGTATGCCATGACAGATCTGAATCAGCTGCCCCGCAGGCCTGGCGCTCGCCGTGGGCGGATTGCCGGGCTGCTGGGCGTGTTCGGCGCCCTGCTGCTGCTCGCCGCACCGGCGAGCGCGGCACGCCTGCTCAGTTTCCTCAATCCAAACAAGCCCCCCAGCCAGCTGGCGCTCGAGGCGTTGCGCCGCGAGCAGATCGAGATCCCCTACATCCCGCTGCCGCCGTTGAGCTCGCCGCTGGCCAACTACGCCGGCTTCCACCCGGGTGAAACCCTGCTCCCCAGGGGCTATACGCTGGAGCCGGGGCGCATGCCCCTGGCCACCGATACGGTCTATCAGCGGGACGTGGCGATCCGCCTGCGCGATGGCACCGTGGTCTATGCCGACATCTACCGCCCGGTAGGCAAAGCACGGGTACCGGTCATCCTCTCCTATGGACCGGCCGGCAAGCGCGGCCAGAACAACCTGCTCGACAGCATCGGCAAGGATGGGAGTGTGCCGCTGCGGCTCGGTGTGCCACTGGACGCGACCTCGGGTCTTCAGGCCTGGCAGTCCCCGGACCCGGCCCACTGGGTGCCCTTCGGCTACGCGCTGGTCAACGTCGATCCGCGCGGTGTCTACCTCTCCGGCGGCAACCTGCAGTACTTCGGACCTCAGGATGCGCAGGATGGCTACGATGTCATCGAGTACCTCGCCCGCGAGCCCTGGTGCAACGGCAAGGTCGGCATGAACGGCAATGGCTGGTATGCCACGACGCAGTGGGGCATTGCCGCCGAGCGTCCGCCGCACCTGGCGGCCATAGCGCCCTGGGAGGCGGCCACCAACATCTATCGCGACCAGTATATGCACGGTGGTATCCCGATCGATACCCACACACTCAGCGCACCCTCCTTCGGCAATGGGCAGATCGAGGACATCGCGACCCTGATCCACCGCTACCCCCTGATGAATGCCTACTGGGATAGCAAGATCCCGCAGCTGCGGAACATCCGCATCCCGGCCTACATCGTGGCCAGCTACAGCTCGCAGCTCTATACCCGCGGCACGCTCGAGGCCTTCAACCAGATCGGCTCGCGCGAGAAGTGGCTGCGCATCCACAACACGCAGGCCTGGCCTGATCTGTACAGCGAGTTCAACCGCTCCGACCTGCGCCGTTTCTTCGACTACTACCTCAAGGGCATCCACAACGACTGGCCCAAGACCGCGACCGTGCGCCTGGCAATCCTCGATCCGGGCGGCACCGATGTCGTCAATCGCGCCGAGAAGGAATTTCCGCTCGCCCGCCAGCAGCTGCGCCGCCTTTACCTCGATGCCGCCGGCGGCACGCTCAGTGCCACGCGCCCGGCGGGCGAGGCCCGTGTGCGCTATGTCGCCGATGACGGCGCCGGCAAGAGCATCTTCACGATGCGCTTCGACAAGGACACCGAGATCACCGGCTTCATCAAGCTGCATCTGTGGGTGGAGGCGGAAGAGGCGAGCGACATGGACCTGTTTGCGCGCGTGATCAAGCTCGATGCCAATGGTGCACCGCTCTTCCAGGACTCGCTGACCTACCGCTACTCGGGACCTGACGGACGCCTGCGCGTCTCGCAGCGCCAGCTCGATCCAGCCGCCTCGAGCGAGGAGCGGCCGAGCCACACCCATCGCGTGAGCGAGCCGCTCACGCCCGGACTGATTGTGCCCATCGATCTGCAGATCTGGCCGACCGGCATGGTCTTTCACGCCGGCCAGCAGCTGCAACTGGTGATCGCAGGCTTCGATTACATGCTCTCACGCCCTGCGGATCGGCCGCGCGCGCTGCCGCAGAACAAGGGCATGCACGTGATTCACACCGGCGGCCACTATGATTCCTACTTGCTGGTCCCGGTCATCCCGCCCAGACTCTGAGCCCCGTTCCCGGACACTGACTGCCGCACTGCGGGCCCATGCCTGGGTGCGGCCGCTGGAGATTGCGCGACCATGACTGACAACCCCTCGATTGATCTGAAGCGCATTGCGCGCCAGCTGATGCAGGCGCGCGGCCTGCGCACCGACTTCAGTCCCGAGGTTGAGCGCGAGACGGCCGCAGCACACGAGCCGGCTTTTGCGGGCAGCAAGCTGCGCGATCTGTCCGCGTGGCTGTGGTCCTCGATCGACAATGATGATTCACGCGATCTGGATCAGATTGAATATGCCGAGGCTGCCGCCGATGCGGTGCGGATTTACGTGGCAATCGCCGATGTCAGCGTGTTCATCGCGCCCGGCAGCGCCACCGATCAGAGTGCGCAACAGAACACGACCTCGGTCTACACCGGCGTCGAGATCTTCCCGATGCTGCCCGAACGCTTTTCGACCGACCTGAGTTCCCTTAACGAGGGCGGAGCGCGCCAGGCGGTCGTCATCGAGATGCTGATCAAGACCAGCGGCGACGTGGGTGCGAGCTCGGTCTACCCGGCGATCGTGCAGAATCGCGCGCAGCTCACCTACGATGGCGTCAGCGCCTGGCTCGAGCATTCAGGCAGCGTGCCCTCAAAGCGCTCGCAGGAAATTCTGGCCAAGATCGGCGCCAGCGCGGCGCTCCAGGAGCAGCTCAAGATGCAGGATCGCGTCGCGCAGGCCCTGCGCGAGCGACGCCACGCGGCCGGGGCACTCGAGTTCCAGAGCGCCGAACTGCGCCCGGGCCCCACGCCGGAGGGCGGATTCACGCTCGGGGCCGATGAACCGAACCGCGCCACGCAGCTGATCGAGGAATTCATGGTGGCGGCGAATGAAGCCACGGATGCTTTCCTTGAAGCGCACGGCTACGCGGCCCTGCAACGCGTGGTGCGCACGCCCAAGAACTGGCCGCGCATGGTGGCGCTGGCCGGCGAGCACGGGGGCAAGCTGCCAGCGACGCCCGATGGACCGGCGCTGCAGGCGTTCCTGAGCCAGGCCCGCCAGAAGGATCCGGATCGATTTCCCGATCTGTCGCTCGCGATGGTCAAACTGATGGGACGGGGTGAGTACGTGGTCAAGGCGCCCGGTGCGACAGCGCTGGGTCACTTCGGCCTCGCGGCGCAGAACTATGCGCATTCGACCGCGCCGAACCGTCGCTATCCTGACCTGCTGACGCAGCGCCTGCTGCACAGCGCCTTCGCCGGCCAGCCGGCTCCTTACAAGACCCAGGAACTCGAGGCGCTCGCCGCGCACTGCACGCAGAAGGAAGATGACGCCAGCCGCGTCGAGCGCCAGGTGCACAAGTGCATCGCGGCCGTGACACTTGCCAGTCACATCGGCAAACTCTACTCAGGCTTCATCACCGGCTCCTCGGATGATGGCGTATACGTGCGCATTGCCACACCGCCAGTCGAAGGACGCGTGCAGGGCAAAGGCACACGGCCCGAAGTCGGGCAGCACGTCCAGGTGCGCCTGGTCCATACCGATGCGGAAAAAGGCTACATCGACTTCGAGATCGCAGGCAGCGGCACGGCCGCGGCGCACTAGCCGCCCGGCCCGCGCCGGCGCAGGCCCTCGTAGGGTGCACCGTCGCGATGCGTGTACATCGCCGGCTGGTGCGCCGCGGGCGCCTTCAGGTCGATGTCCGGATAGGTCGTCTCATCGTGCGCCTCGTGGCGCGTGCCGATCTCGAGCACCAGCGCCTCGGAGGCGGAGCGATTCTGCAGGCAATGCCCGTTGGCTTCACCGGCCGGAAAGCCCGCGGCATCCCCGGCGACGAGGCGCTCCTCGAGTCCTTCGGTAACCAGCATCACCTCGCCGGAGAGCACATAGATGAATTCCTCTTCACGTGAGTGCCAGTGGCGCTGGCTCGACCAGACGCCCGGCGGCAGCCGCAGGAGGTTCACGCCGAACTGGCTCAGTCCCGCGGCATCACCTAACCTCCGGCGCTCGCGCGCACGACACGGTGCATCAAACGGTGGCGGGTAGAATGTTCCGAGAACCGGTGCGATTCGCGCCACCTCAATCCGCTTGCTGTCCATGGTGTCCCCCTTTGCCGCTTACGTGTCCTGGCGCGATGTTGTCATGCCGGGCTGTGCGCTGCATCCGTGCCCGGCGGCTCGCCACACAGGAACCGGCGCAGCACCACCAGCGCCCAGGTATCGCGCTCGCAATAGCGCAGCAGCGCCTGCTCCAGTTCGAGGCGGCGCGCGGCGCCCAGATTACCGGCACGCAGCTCCAGCAGCGCACGCTGGGCGCCATCACCCTCCTGTACATCGTTGAGCTTCTCGTAGCCGAGTTCCGGCGCCAGCGTCGGCAATACGGACTTGATCGACCATGAGCCCCGCATGTCGCGGTGATAGTAGGCCGCGCGTGTCACGGACAACAGATCAGTGAGCCGTGCCGCCAGCTCCCGCAATCCGTTGGCATGCGCCGCTACACGATCGGCCAGGCGCAGCAGCACGGCTTTCTCAAACGAAGCGTTATAGGCAAACACCGGCCCGGCACCCGGTGCCTCACGCAGCAGCGCCTCCGCGAGGCTCGCGAGGTCACCCAGTTCCGTGGTGGCCAGGTACTCGGCATGGCGGATCTGGCCCGGCGCTTCCTCGACGTGCAGCGACCACTGGAATGGCCAGGGTTCGTACGGATGCGTTCCCACGAATTCCGGCACGGCGAGCCCGATGGTTTCGAAATCCAGATACGCCATCGGGAATGTCAGTCGACGCAGCGCCTGGGTTGCCGCAGGATCAAAGTACGCGCGACCCGTGACCGTAGCCTCGTGTACGCGCTGGTGTAGCACGCCCTTCAGGCGTCCGCTCGGCACCAGCGCCAGATCGCTATAGCCTTCGGCGCGCAATGCCGGCACGATCTTGCCGCCACGCGGCAACAGCTCCACCGGATAGTCGGGCCCGGCACCCTGCTGAGCGGTGCAGCGGGCGATGAACGGACAGGGATGGGGTCGCGTGCATTGGGCGCCCATCGCGATCCGTGGCAGCGCGCCCGCCGCCATGACTTCGGCAAGTTCTGCGACCCACGTTTCGATCTGCGGCAGCAGCGCCTCGACTTCAGCGCTCAGATCCTGCTCGATCAGCAGACCCTCATAGTCCCCGCTGCGCCGCAGCTCGAACTGCGCATCGATATGCGCGAGCAGCACCCGATCCACATCCGTGCCGGCGCGTCGCAGCACCAGCGCCTGGAAGCCGACGTCCGGCAGATGCTCGGGCTTCACACTGGTCGCGGACTTGACCTCCATCAGCGTCGAGCCACCGCCACGCATCTGCAGCACATCGACAATCGCCGCGAGGTTGCCGGCACGAAAGGCCGGCTGATAGAGGATCGCGGGCGCTCCATCCTGCAAAATGCTGCGGGTTGCGGCGATCGCCGCCGGCAGGCCCGCTGAGCGCTCGATGATCACGCCCGGTTTCGTCCGCTGCAGCAGTTTATCGACGGCGCGCCCGTTGAGCTGCGCGAACGATGCCGGGGCGCTTTCCTCGAGCGGTGCATGCACCTCGAACCACAGGCGCTTCGGGCATTGCAGGCCGGCGAGGAAACGGGATTTGGTGAGCCAGGCCATGGTGCATGGAACACCAGGAGGCCGCGCTTGGGCAACCGCCCGCCGCCGCCAGCGGCGCCTCAGGCAGCTGCGATCGCGATCTCAGCGCCCGCTGATGAGTCCCATGCGGTAGGTCTCGCCACCGAGCCTCAGAGTCCACAGTTCGCCGACTGGGTGCTGTGCCAGCACGACACAGCCGGCCTCGTGGAACAGCGCCGGTGAGTGGCCTGGCGGACGCGGCGGGGCATCGGCATCCGGTTTCAGGCACAGCTTCAGGCCCGCGCGCGTCGCGCGCGCCGTGTAGGTCCCGGTGCGGCCTTCATTCTCGAAGTCCCCCTCGACGCCCTTCACGTAGGCCTTCTGGCCGCTGTCGTAGAAGACCGAATAGCGCCCGCTGGGCTCAAGCCACAGGTCGCACACGGCACCACTCGACTGCGCCTTGCACAGCAGCGAGTTGCCGTAATACTCGAGCGCCGGATCGGCCGCCTGCGCGGCGCCCGCGCCGAGGCCCAGCATCAGGATTGCACTGCTGAGTATGCGCATCGTGAGTTCCATCAGCGGTGTCCCGGAATCAGGAATGCCTGGTCCTTGCCGCCCTGCGAAGGGGAAGGATCATCGGTTTCGACCCAGTGGTCACCGAGTTTCTGACCGCCCATCGGGTAGCACATGCCCTCATGGAAGCGCGCGACGATGGCGCGCGCCAGGGGCAGCGGTTTGCCCTCGGCATCGAGCGCCGGCTTGCCGTGACCGGGTCCGCAGGTGGTGCGAAAGTTCACGCTGTCGCAGCCGAAGCCTGCTGCGCGCGGCGGGGCGCCCGGCGGCGCCCCGCCGGCACCTGCAACAGCCGCCGGTCCACCGGGCGCCGCGCTGCTGTCCGCGGGCGGCGGCATCGGCGGACCGGGGTGGCGTGCTTCGAGTTCCGGCGGGATGTCGATGCCGGTGGTATCCAGGTACAGGCACAGCGCGACCTGCCCGTCGCTGCGCAGCGGTCCGACCTGGTAGTGGCCGTGGTGACCGCCCTGCATGCCGCCGAACATCACGAAGCTGCCATCCTTCTCGAGCCAGATGTGGCAGGCATCATCGCCATCCAGTCCGCCGGCGCACACGAAAGTGTTGCCGTAGTAGTCAGCCAGTGGATCGCTTTGCTGCGCATGGACCTGCCCATGAAACAGCAAGGCCAGCAATGCGGGCGCAATGGGCGTGTAGTGGCGCAACATTTTTGTTCCCCGGCGATCGCTTATACCGCAGTGATCACCGTGGCTTTGCGCGGCCCGCTTGTCAAGCCGCGCCTGTCAGTGCGCTGGCCCCGCCACCAGTTCGCCGATCAGGCTCAGCGGCGCGCTGCCAAAGCTCAGCAGCCGCTCGTTGAATCCCTCGAGCGTGAACTGGCTGCCCTGATCGCGCTTGAGTCGCTCGCGCAGTGCGAGGATCGCCGAGGAGCCGGCGTAATAGGCATCCAGCTGCACCGCGGTCAGCTGCACGCGCCGCCACTTGCCACGCGCCTCCTCGTCAGTCTGGAACGCCTCGTGCGTCAGCAGCTGCAGCGCCTCGGCCTCGCTCATGCCCTGCACATGCACGCCAAAGTCGAGCAGCACGTTGCAGATCTCGCGCAGGTTCCACTTGTAATAGAACAGCCACTGCTCGGCCGTATCCTCACCGTAGCCGGACTCCATCATCATGCGCTCGCCATACACGGCCCAGCCCTCCACCGTCGCGGTATTCTGGAACACGCTCTTGATGAGGCTTGGCGAGCGGTTGTTGTAGATGAGCTGCACATAGTGGCCAGGAATCGCCTCGTGGATCGCCAGCAGCGGCAGCACCCAGCGGTTGTATTCCTGCAGGTAACTCTCGGCCTGCCCGGCACTCAGCGAATCGAGCGGCGCCACGTTGAAGAAAGTGGGCGCACCCGGGTCATAAGGGCCCGGCGCATCGATGCTGGCATCGGTGGCGCCCTGCTGATAGTCAGGCGTGACGCGCACCTGCAGGGGCTTGTCCGGATCCATCGCGATCAGGTGATGATCGGCCACCCATTGCGTGAGCGCGCTCACCAGCGCTTTGACCTCGCCCGTGTAGCCGGCCTTCGAGACGTGCTGTGCAGACAAGGTGCTGATCAGTATCCCGATCCGCTCGAGGCGATCGGCCGGCGGCAGCGCATCGGGAAAATACTTCGGCCACAGCTCCTCGGTCAGCAGGTCCATGCGCGTCAGTACGCGTTCCTTTTCCGCCTGCGCCCGCTCATACAGCGCGCCGGCGGTGTCGCCAGTGGCGATGTCAAAGGCGAATTTCTGCTCGTACTGCTCGCGCCCGAGACGGAACGAGCGCGCATCGCCCGTTGCCAGGTGCTGCTGCTGATCCTTGAGCCAGGCCACGTAGCCGTTGATGGCATCGCGCCCGGCACTCACGCGCTGGCGCAGCAGCGTCTTCTCAGCGCTGCTCAGGCTTGAGTGTTCGATCTGCTGCTCGAGATCCGCGCCCAGCAGCGCGAGCGCGCCCGCGTTCTGCTCGATCGCCAGCGCCGTATGCTCGAGCGTCGGATGGTGAATGCTCTGGGCCGCGGCGGCGTAGTAGGCCGGGACGCGCGCCAGGCGCGCGAGCACCGAGCGCAGGCGCTGCTCGAGCGGTGCGTATTCGGTATGCAGCAGCAGGTCGAGCGGCCGGGCGATGTTGTAGAGCGAGGGATTCCATTCCCAGCTGCGCAGCTCATCCAGATCCCAGAGCTCCGAGCGCAGCTGCAAATCCAGCACGGCGCGGTCGGCGCGCGTCGCCGGATCCAGGGCAGCGGCATCGATCGACCGCAGCCGCTCGAGCGAAGCACTGAGGAAGCGATGCAGTTCGGCGCGCTCCCTGGCATCGGGCACTTCCTGCACGGCAGCGACCTGGTAGTAGCCGGCCACGACGGCATCATCCGGGTGCAGGCGCCAGTACTGATCCATGAACTTCGATCCAAAGCTCGCGCTGAAGGCCGCCGCCGCGTTGCCGGCGGCTGCCGGCGCAGCTTGCGCGGCGGACATCGGCAGCAGCAGCCCGCCGATCAGGAGCAGGCCAGTAAGCACCCGTGAGGTGCGGCCGTGAATGCCGATGCGCATGATTTTCCCTCTACCTCGAGTGCGGTGCAGCCGATCGGTGGCGAAATGTAGCGGATCAGGCCCAGCGCCACAAATCCACAGGGGTGAAGCGCTTTGCCAGCCACCCGCTGGCTCGGGCTGGCCTACAATGGCTTGCGAGGTACGCGCCGATGCAGATGCCAGAGACCAATCCCGGGCTGATCGCGCGCCGCGGCGATATCGTTGCGGCGCTGCGGCGGATTGTGCCGGGCGAAGGCGTCATCCACGCACCCAGCGAGCTGCGGGCCTACGAGTGCGATGCCCTGACGGCCTACACCACGCAGCCACTGGCCGTGGTGCTGCCGCAGACGGTCGCGCAGGTCGCCGCCATCATGGCGTACTGCAGCTCGCTCGGCCTCAAGGTCGTGCCACGCGGTGCCGGGACTTCGCTCTCGGGCGGCGCGCTGCCGCTTGGGGATGGCATTGTGCTCGGGCTTGGCAAATTCAATCGCATCCTGGACATCGACTACGAGAATCGCTGCGTCGTCACGCAGCCGGGCGTGACCAATCTTGCAATCAGCCAGGCGGTCGAGACCCGCGGCTTCTACTACGCGCCCGACCCCTCGAGCCAGGTGGCCTGCTCGATCGGCGGCAACGTCGCGGAAAATTCCGGCGGCATCCACTGCCTCAAGTACGGCATGACGACCAACAACCTGCTCGGCTGCGAGCTGGTGCTCACCAGTGGCGAGATCGTGCGCCTGGGCGGCAAGGCGATGGACCCGGGCGGGCTCGACCTGATGGGCATCGTGACCGGCTCGGAAGGGCTGCTGGGCGTGGTCACCGAGGTCACGGTGCGCATCCTGCAGCGACCGACGACCCAGCGCGCGCTGCTGCTGGGATTTCCCACGGTGCGCGCCGGCAGTGTGTGTGTCGCCGCGATCATCGGTGCCGGCATCATCCCGGCCGGCATGGAGATGATGGACAAGGTCTCGATCCACGCGACCGAAGCCTTTGTCGCGGCCGGCTATCCCCTTGATGTCGAGGCGCTGCTGATCGTCGAGGTCGACGGACTGCCGGCGGAAGTGGATGCGCTGATCGCACGCATCGAGGCGATCGCGCGCAGCAGTGGCGCCTGCTCGAGCCGCGCCAGCAGCAGCGAGAGCGAGCGAGCGCGCTTCTGGGCCGGGCGCCGCGCGGCCTTTCCGGCCATCGGTCGGCTCGCGGCCGACTACTACTGCGTGGATGGCACGATTCCCCGC
>Ga0181537_10000907_pt1 | contig 27733 bp, 28 predicted proteins | sample PEATcosm2014_Bin_39_FD_119765 | JGI IMG/M metagenome (GOLD analysis project Ga0181537, IMG submission 119765) | Peatland microbial communities from MTU Mesocosm Facility, Houghton, MI, USA - PEATcosm2014_Bin23_10_metaG | ecosystem: Environmental > Terrestrial > Soil > Wetlands > Peat | place...
ACCCATGAAGCAAGCGAGAAAACCCAACGCCCAGGGCAGTTGCGAGAGTGATAAGCGCGGAAGCCAAAAGGCGAGCAGCAGCAATCCTAACGTCGCTGCCACCAACCCAAAGGACGGGAAAACCGCCGTCCGTCCGGTTCGCGTCACTAGTTGTCCGGTGACCAACGAGCCAATGCCGATGCCGAACATCAGCGGCAGCATCAGTAGTCCGGTTTCGGCTGGCGAGGCGCCGCGCACCGCGCGCAGATAAAGTGGCAGGAACGCAACCAGCGAAACGAGCGCGGCGCCGTGGCAGGCCGCCAATCCGTCGCTGCGCCAGATCGACGGATTTCGGAACAGGAGCGGCGGAATAAGCGGCGAGCGCGAATGGCGCTCCTGCCAGACCAATGCGACCAGCGCGACCGCCCCCAATGCCAGACATCCTAAAATCCCGGGCAGGGCGCGCGCGTCCATTTGCTGAACTTGCTCCAGCGCCAAAATCACCGGACCAACGAAGAATGTGAACAGCACAAGGCCGGGTGCATCGAAACTGATCCGCCGCCATTCGCCGGGCTTGGTCTTGAGCCGCAACACCAGCACCATTGCTGCAAGACCGAGCGGCACATTGACCAGGAAGATCGAGCGCCAACCGAACGCTTGCGTCAGATAGCCGCCGGCGACCGGGCCGAAGGTGCTGGACGCGACCGCGACGCCGGCTAGGTAGCCTTGATAGCGGCCGCGTTCACGCGGCGGGATGGTCTCGCCGACCAGCGCCTGCGAGAGCGTCATCAGCCCGCCGCCGCCAAAGCCCTGCAGCACCCGCGCCGCCGTCAACCATGCGATGCTCGGCGCGAACACGCAGCAGACCGAGCCGAGCATGAAGATCACAAGTCCCGTGAGGATCATATTGCGGCGGCCGAACGCATCGCCGATCCGCCCGTAGACCGGCGCGGCCACCGTGTTGGCGACGAGATACGACACCACCACCCAGGAGATCCGATCGACATCGCCCAGGTCGGTGGCAATGGCCGGCAGCGCGGTCGCAACGATCGTCTGATCCGCAACCGCCAGAAACATCGGCAGCATGACCGACGGAAAGACCGACCAAAACAATGATCGCGTCGACGGTTTGCCGCCGCCATTAGTGACAGCGGCGGGCGTCTTGCCTTCAGTATTGGCCGGATTGTCGTTCATGACTGGTGGCGTGAAAAAATTGGCAGGCGAGCGGGAGCGAAATCTACTCCGCCCGCCGGGCTGCGGCAAAAAAACGCCGGCCGCCCAAGGGGCGGCCGGTTCTCACGCGGTGTTTGCAGACCTGCTCTGCGGCAGGGCAAGCGCTATCGGCTACGCGTCAGCCGACATACCCCACGCGTTCCTGCTCGCGCGCTTCCGCCTCGGTCTTCGGCTGCGCCGGCAGTTGTAGAACGGTCGCAGCCTGGCCCTCGCACAGAAGCGTCAACAGCACGGTGCGCCCATCGGGAAACTCAAGCGCATCGTGATGTGCGGCCAACTTCTCCTTGTTGACCTGACGGAAGATGGCGGTCTGGTGGTTGATGGTCTTGGTCTTCCAACCAAGCAGGCCGGCCGGCAGGCACGCCACCTCGCCGGTAAAGGCGAGCTCCGTGCCTGGAAGCAAACATACCGCCGTGCCGAGGTCGTCAGCAGCGGCAAATCCACGCGTTCCGGTACCGAAATCGCGTGTCACTAGCTTGTCGCCGACTTTGGCGGGTCGCGATCGCACGCTTTGGAGGCTGAAGTCACACATTGGCGACTCTCCTTTCTTCCCGGCAATCGTCGTCCGGGGTCAGTCAGTAACCCCCCATACCCTCCGGTAACGACACCAAGCAAAAAGAGTGCCGATGCACGATGGACATTTGATGGCGAAAGCGGGTCGCATTTCCGCTGTCGGCGTTTTCCCCAATTCGCCGGCTTTGGCTGCGATTTATCGGCGCGGAATGATTTTGCGGCGGTGGCCGGTGGTGTAGAATGATTCTGCCGCGGGGCATTTTTTCAGCGGCGTGCACACGATCGAGGCGTTGCCGCCGCGTTGCAGGACTTTAGTGGCCCGTTGCAGCCGCACCGCTGACCGGCCCGATGCGCTTGACCAATAGCAGCACCGCCGGCACGAGCAGTGCTGCGACTATCGCCCAGGTGTAGAAGATGTCGATATAGGCCATCAGCGCGGCTTGTTGGCCGATCAGTTGCCCGATGTAACCGAACGCGCGCGCCTGCGCGCTCGCGGGCGAACCGAACTGCGTGAAATAGTCGGTCAAGTTATGCATTGTCGACTGCATCGCCGGCGAGGTCTGCGTTAAATTGTCGACCATCCTCGCCTGGTGGAATTGCGATCTTTGCACCAATTCGACATTCGCGAGCGAGATGCCGACGCTGCCGCCGAGATTGCGCGCGACGTTGACCAGCGCCGACGCTTCGCTGGTTTTTCGCGGCGGTAGTCCGGTATAGGCGACGGAATTGATCGGGATGAACATGAACGGCATGCCGATGGTCTGCAAAATGCGCACCGTCGCGAAATACGAGAAGCTCGCGTCGGGGACCAGCGAGGTCGAGTACCACATCGCCAGCGCGATGATGGCGAAACCGATCGCCATCCAATATTTCGGCTCCATATACGGAATGATTTTGCCGGCAATCGGCATCATCACCAGCATGGCGAGGCCGCCCGGCATCATCGCCAGCCCCGAAAGCATCGCGGTGTAAGGAAAGTTCGTTTGCATCAACTGTGGCGTGATCTGGTTCGAACCGAAGAGGACCGCGCCGACCCCGAACATGGCGATGAATGCCATGCCGAACTGCCGATGGAGCAGCAGTCGCAAATCGACAATCGGGTCGTCGCGCGTGAGTTCCCAAGGCACGAAAAAAATGAACGAGCAGGTCGCGACGGTGGCGAAGACGATGATCTTCGTCGAATGGAACCAGTCGTCGATCTGGCCGCGGTCGAGCACGAATTCGAGCGAACCGAAGGTGAGCGCGATGAGACCCAGTCCGATCCAATCAACCTTGATGCCGCCCGCAATATATTCGCGGCGCTCACGTTCGAGCACCTCAGGTTCGTCGACCAGCCATTGCACCAGCACCAGCGACACGATGCCGACCGGCACGTTGATCAAGAAGATCCAGTTCCATGAGTAATTATCGGTGATCCAGCCGCCGATGGTCGGGCCAACGGTCGGGGCGACGACGACGGCGATCCCGTAGATCGCGAACGCTTGCGGGCGCTGCCGCGGCGGGAAGGTGTCGGCCAGCATCGCCTGCTCGCTGGTCGGCATGCCGCCGCCACCGAGGCCCTGAAAAATGCGGAACACCAGCAAAGCGTTGAGACTCTGCGCCAGCCCGCACAGCAGCGACGCAATCGTAAAGAGCGCCACGCAGAGCATGTAGAAGCGCTTGCGGCCGATCACATTCGACAACCAGCCGCTGACCGGCAGGATCACCGCGTTGGCGATCAAATAAGTGGTGACCACCCAGGTGCTTTCATCGACGCTGACCGCGAGACTTCCGGCGATATGACGCAGCGCCACGTTGGCGATGGCCGTGTCCAGCACCACCATGAAGGTGGCCAGCGAGACGACGACCGCGATCAGCCATGGACTTCTGTTGCCCGCCGCCGAGCGGCTCAATGGTCCGGAAAACTGCGCTTGCTCGCTCATTTCGTCCGCACGGTCGGCACGACCGACATGCCGGGGCCGAGCAGTACGTCGGGCGGCTCGTCGAACACGATCTTCACCGGGACGCGCTGCACGATCTTGACGTAATTGCCGGTGGCGTTTTCGGCGGGCAACAGGCTGAACGCGGTGCCGCTGCCCGCCTGAATGCTGTCGACGTGCCCTTTGAATCTGCGGCCAGGATAGGTGTCGATGCTGATGTCGACCGGATCGCCGGGCTTGACCGTCAACAGCTGGGTTTCCTTGAAGTTTGCCGTCACCCAAACGTCGCGCGGTACGAACATCAGCAGCGCCTGTCCGATGGAGGCATAGTTGCCTTTGGCGGCGGTTAGTCGCGCCACGCGGCCGGCAACCGGCGCGGTGATCACCGTGCGCGACAGGTTTGCCTCTGCCAGCTCCAATTGTGCTTCGGCTAGTGTGCGTTGCGCCTGCAGCACTGGAAGCTGCTTTTCGGTTGCGACAGCGTTGGCTTGTGCCGCGGAAAAATTGGCTTGTGCCTGGCGCAGCGCCGAGGCGTATTGCTGCGCCTGCTCGACGGTCACCGCGCCCTTTTTAACGAGATCGGTGTAGCGCTCTTCCTGCTGCTCGGCGAAGACCAGATTAGCATGCGATTCGGAGGCCTGTTTCCCGGCCTGCTCGATGCGAGCCTCCTGGGCGGCAAGTTGGGCGCCGATATTGGCGACGTTGGCTTTGCTCTGATCGACCTGCGCTTTGTAGTCGCGGTCGTCGAGCCGCAACAGAACGGCGCCGGCTTCCACCAATTGATTGTCGGTCACCGGCACGTCGACAATGGCGGCGGCGACCTGCGCGCTGATCGATACGGTGCGGGCATCGATAAAAGCGTCGTCGGTCGTCTCGTAGCCGCTGGTGTTGATCCACCAGGTGACCGCGGCGACGATGCCGACAACGATCAGCGCCGCCACGATCAACACCGGGCGCCGGCGCCGGCGCATGTTGTCGACCCAGGCTTGCGGCTTCTTCGCGTCGCCGATCGCCGGTTTCGGTTGTCGGCCCGGCCCAGTGTCCAGGCGATTTTCGTCGTCGGTGCGCTGATCCATGATGGAAAAACGTCCCGCACGCTCAGCGGGCTTGCCTTCGCCACGCTCGGCAGGCGTTTACTGCGGTCGACCCTGGCGCTGGTTTAACCCGTAACGGGGCGGGAAGCCAGTCAGGAGCGCGACGGCGCGGGGGTAAGCGCGGCGACGAGCTTTTGACAAAATTCGTCGAGTTCGGCGCCGTTGATGTCGCTGACCGCCCAGAAATCGAGCCCATCCTTGGTCCACTGCCGTACATTGAATCCATGTCGGTTGTAGCTCGCGATGGTCTCGTGCCCACTACCCGATTCGCGGGCGACGAACAGATTGATCACATGGTTGCGGCGCCGGTAAACGATGGCTGCCGCGGTCTCGCCGTTGACGTCGTCAAGCCGGCCGCCGATCAGCGTAAAACCCTGGGCCGTCAAGTCGATGACCGGCGGCGCCATGTCGAGCTTGCCGTTGAACCACGGCTTGACCGTGTGCTGGTCGCTGGTTTCGACGTCGGTGAGATGGCCGGGTTGCAGCGAGCGCATATGTGCCGAGATCACTTCTCCCGTGATCAGGCGATCCTCGTCGCTGCGAAAGACGCCGACCACGAGCGTCGCCGCAATGGCGCCGGAAAACACCGCGCCGGTGGCAAAACCGCCGGCGAAGAAGCGCCGGCTGATTCGCCATGGAGCAATGCGCGGCGCGGGCGCCTCGGACGCAGCGGTCGCGGCTGCCGATGACGGCGCCGGCACCAACGCTTCGATGCGTTCGCGCAGATAAAGCGGCGCCGCTTCCTTCAAATTCGCTTCGGCCATCGACTGACGCATGCTGCGGAACGCCGCAAGCCTCTTGGTGCAATCGGCGCAGCCGGAAATATGCGCTTCCACTTCGCACGCATGGCCGGCATCGAGCTCGTTGTCGAGCAGGGCATGAATCAGAATTTCGGCTTCCGAGCAATTCATGACGCCGTCCCTTCTTCGGCATTCCAAGCGGCGCGCAGCATGGAACGCGCGCGCGCGAGCCGCGACATCACTGTTCCAACCGGCACGCCGGCGACTTCGGCAATGTCGCAATACGAAAGATTGTTGATATCGCGAAGCACGACGGCTTCGCGGAACGCGGGCGGCAGTGCTGCGACGAGCCGGCGGATGGTTTCGCCGTCGCAATGGCGTATCAGCTCGGTCTCCGGCGAGGCTTGCGGTTCCTGCCACAGTGGCTCGTCGTTCACAGGCTCCTGGGGCGCGTCTGCCGGCGTCGTACGCTGGGCCGCGCGGCGCGCGAACTCGGCATTGCAGACGTTGCGCAGAATGGCGAGCAGCCACGGCTTCATGGCCGGTCCCCGATAACTGTCGAAGTGGCGAAGCGCCCGCAGGTAGCATTCCTGCACCGCATCATCGGCGTCGGCCTTGTCGCGCAGGAGGTAACGCGCCAGCGTGTACACATCGTCCAGATGCGGCAGCGCCGCTTCGCGAAAACGTCTTCCTCGCTCGGCATCGGTTTCTGCAGACATGGTGGTATGCTTGGCCGCCCACAATCCGGTCAAAGCCGGTGACTGCGCGCGATCGAGCATCAGTGCCCGGCGCCGCCCCCGGCGTCCGCTTCTACCACGATTGTCCCGGTCATTTGCGGATGCAGGTAGCAGAAATACTGATATGTGCCGGGCGCGGTGAGGGTAAACGAGAAGCTGTCGTCGGTATCAAGCGCTTTCGATTTTTTAAACGCGTTGTTGGTCGAGGCGATCCCGTGCGGGATATCGTCTTTATTGCTCCAAGTGATGGTCGTTCCCGTCTTCACCGTCAGGCCTTTCGGGTTGAAGGTGAAATTATCGATGGTGATGGTGGCGGGCGTCGCCGCCTCGCCGGCCGCCAGCACCGCCGCGCCGAGGGGGACGGCTGCGGCGGCGCCCAAGACGGCCGCGATCGCCAAGCTTCGGATTGTACGTCGCATATTCCCGTCTCCTCTTAGCCCTGCAGCGGGCTGTCGATGATCGCGAGCCGCTCTTTGCTCGGCTGGAAGGTGATGCTGGCGGTGCCAAGCAGCGCGCGCAGCTCGTCGTCGGCGACCTTCATCGGACCCGGAGACGGCGCCGTGCCCGGCGCGGGCTGCGGAAAGGCGGTCGAGCGCGCGGTGTGGAACGTGACGTTGCCCTCGACCTTCTGCATCACTTGATGGATGTGGCCGTTGAGTACGGTGACCGAGCCGAACTTCTTTAGGTATTCGAGCGCTCGAGCGCCGTCTTCGGTGCCCCAGCCCCATTCCGGATAGACCGTCCACAGCGGGATGTGGGCGAAGACGACGATCGGCGTTGAGGCCGAGCGGCCTTTAAGATCGTCTTCGAGCCACTCCAGTTGGTCGCTGCCGAGATTGCCTAATCCGCCGGCTTTCAGATCGACGACGTTGACCAGTCCGATGAAATGCACGCCGTTGGCGTCGAAACTGTACCAGCCCGCGCCTTTGGTGCCGCGGCCATAGCGTTCACCGTACAGCTTGCGCTCCTCGTCGAGGAAATCGTGCTCGCCCGGCACGTAATGCACATCGAGCCGCGCTTGCCCGATGATCCGGTCGGCATTGTCGAACTCCGCGGCCTTCGACAAATGACTGATGTCGCCGGTGTGGATCATGAACGACGGCTTCGTCGGCATGGCGTTGATGCGCGCGACCGCCTCCTCAAGCGTGCCGAGCGCGTTCGGATTGGCCGGCTTGTCGAAGCCGACATGGCTGTCGCTGATCTGCAGGAAGGTGAAGCCGCGCGCCTCCTGTGCCACCGCCCGGTCGATCAGCCCGAGCGAGTGTGGCACGCCGCCGGCTACCGTCCACAAGACGCCGGTGCCGGCCCAGGTCATGCATTCGAGCACCCTGCGCCGGCTCAAGCCATCCCGTTGATCGAACTCGCTCATTTGCGTTCTCCTGAAAGCCGATGAATTGGCCGTTCGAGAACTAGATCGGCGCCGTGGCGCTTTATTCCCGAGGTCGTGAATTTTTTTGGGAATAGGCCGTCCGCATATGGAAGACGTAAAGCGAATCCCCCGCGCGGGAGGCGCGGGGGACGTAACGCCGGCCAAATCTGACTGTCGTGGCGGACGCCTAGCCGCCGTTGGAGCCGTGATAGTCCGGGCTGCCTTGCGGCCACGTGAGGTTGATGTGGAATGTCCCGTCCAGCACCGGTGACTCACGATTGATCGTGGCGGCATCCTGGGTGGTGTTATAGATCGCCTTGTGGGCCGGCATTTTTTCGCCGCCTTTGGCCTGCGCCACCGAAATCACGGTCGTCGACAGCAAAGTTGTGAGAATCGCCGCCGTGAAGCGGCGTTGCATATTGGACATGTGAGTCTCCTGTTGCAGAGGCGTGGCACTGCGCCACCACCATGCGGCCGATGTCGATCTTTGTTTGGATCAACGCGGCTTCTGCAGACAAGAGCAGCCAACGCGGCTTTTTATTCCCGAGCCTTTGAAGAATTTGCCCGCGGATTTATTTCGCAGATGGCGGCTGAGTTAATTTCTTGTTGACGACGTGCGGAGCGCGTGCATCGCAAAAATCCGCCACCGCAGAGGCAACGGCCTGCGCGGTGCGCGCGCGCCGCTCGGGCGTCGCGAGTTCAAGTTCTTCCTGCCGGTTGACGATCGATCCGGCCTCCAGAAGCACGGCCGGCATCAGCGTATGCCGCAACACGATCAGTTGATCGTAGCGATACACGCCAGCCTCGGCGTCGAGAAGTTCGTGTCGATTACGGCGCATCAGCGGCAGCGTGTAATGCGGCGTGTAGTGCAGACCGCGGGCTTGCAGTTCTTTGCCGAGCTCATGGCCGAAGGCGAGGCTGCCGACCCGATCGCCGTTGTCGTTGGAAACGAAAATGGCGTAGCCGGAAAAGCGATCGCTGAATTCATTGTCCTTGCCTTCGAACTGCCAGGTCTCCTTCAGATAATCCGGTACTGAATCGTGATGCACGGCGATAAACAGATCGGCGTGCATCTCGTTGGCGTGCGCCGCCCGCACGAGCAGGCCGCGCCACGGCGCGGTCGCGGTAATGAGCCGAAAGGTCTTGTCGAAGCCGGACTCGACGAGCGTTTGGGTGATCGCGTCGGCGAGCGCAAGATTGAAAGTATATTCGGGAACGCCGCGGGCACTGAGTGCGCCCGGGATCTCGACCGTGTGGCCGACGTCGACGACGACGCGGAAGGCCGAACGCTGGCACGCCGGATGCTGCGCCGGGCGCGGGCCGGGCTCCTCGCTCAACGCGGCGTCAATGAAGGCGCCGGCGAGAAGAAGCAGCACGACAATAGAAGCTAGGCCGGTTTTTGGGAGCTTGCTCATGGCAGGTTTTTTTGGTCGGCGGCTCCTCGCCTTAGCGAGCCGAGCTTCTCTTGTCTATGAGGGCCATCGCTGAGGCGCATATTGCCGCGGCACAGGGCGGTCAACCGTGGCTTGTGCCACGTTGGTTCATATCGTACCAAAATCCAACAAACGTTGAGCCGTGAATTTTGCGGGCTCAAGCGGACCGAGACAACGGATGGGAGATCACAATGAGCCTTCGGGATCCGATACTGTCGACAGTCTCGATTGTCGATCTGCGTCCCACCCAAATCACCGTCGGCATGCGCGAGGTGCTTGAGAAGCGCAAACGTTGGCGCGACACCACCGGAAAGAAGACGAAAAAAGGCGGCGAGTTCCTCGGCAAGCACGTGATTCCGGTCATCCTCGGGCCGAAGCAACGCCACTACGTCATCGATCATCACCATCTCGCGCGCGCTTTGCATGACGAGGGCGTCAAGGATCTCGCCGTTAGCGTCGTCGCCAATCTGAGCGCGCTCGAAAGCGGCGAGTTTTGGACGGTCATGGACAATCGGAATTGGATGCATCCATTCGACGACCAAGGCCGCCGGCGGCCGTATAGCGATATTCCGAAGTCCGTGACCGGCCTCGTCGACGACCCGTTTCGCTCGCTCGCCGGCGAATTACGGCGCGCCGGCGGCTTCGCCAAGGATACGACGCCGTTCAGCGAATTCATCTGGGCGAATTTTCTGCGCCGGCGCATGAAGCGAAGGGCGGTCGAGCGCGACTTTGAGCATGCGATTGAGCGTGCGCTGCAATTCGCGAAGAGCAGCGACGCGAATTACCTGCCCGGCTGGTGCGGGCCGTCGCCGGAAGATTGATCGGACCCGATGCCGCGCGGCGTGTTGCGTCCGGCTATCCAGTCAGGTGCGCCAGCGCCAGCAATTCGCCGCCCAATGCGCCGACGATGACGACGATCAGCGGCGGCGCGCGGTAAACCATCAGCAATACAAAGCCGAGTAGCGCAATGGCGAAATCGCCAGGCGCGTGGACCGAACTCGTCCACACCGGGCTATAGAGCGCGGCGCCAAGGATGCCGACGACTGCCGCGTTGACGCCGCGCATCATTGCTTGGGCCCCCTCGCGTCTGCGAAATGCGTCCCAGAACGGCAGCGTGCCGAGAAGGATCAGCATCCCGGGAATGAAAATCCCGAATAGACCGAGCGCCGCGCCTGCCGCCCCGTGCGGCTCGATCGCGACTACGGCGCCGAGATAGGCGGCGAAAGTGAATAGCGGCCCGGGAACCGCTTGCGCCGCGCCGTAGCCGGCGAGAAATGCGTCGTCGCTGACCCAGCCCGACGGCACAAAAGCGTCGCGCAATAACGGCAGCACGACATGGCCGCCGCCGAAAACCAACGCTCCCGAGCGGTAGAAGGCCTGGAACAGCGCCACGGCTTGGGAATGCGCGATACTTTGAACAACCGGCAGCCCGAACAAGAGACCAAAGAAAGCTACAAGAGCGAGTATCCCAACTCGACGTGCAACCGGCATCGCGACATGACCGCCGGCTGGCGGTGGCGCGTCGCGGCAGAGCCACAGGCCGGCGAGGCCGCCGATCAGAATGCTGCCGATCTGCGCGACTGACGATGTGCTGAAGAGATTGATGAGTGCGGCCGCGAGCGCAATTGCGGCACGTTCGCGGTCCGGCGAAAGCGTGCGCGCCATCCCCCACACCGCCTGCGCCACGATCGCCACCGCAACGAGTTGGAGCCCATGCAACAATCCGGTGCCGGCCGCGCCGTGCAGGGCGCCTGCACCGTAGGCGAAGAGCACAAGCAAGATAGCCGAGGGGAGGGTGAAGCCGGTCCATGCCGCCAGCGCGCCGGTACAGCCCGCGCGCATCAGTCCGATAGAAAATCCGACTTGGCTGGAAGCTGGACCCGGCAAAAATTGGCACAGCGCGACAAGATCGGCAAAGCTGTGCTCGTCGAGCCAGCGCCGGCGCGCGACAAATTCGTCGCGAAAGTATCCAAGATGCGCGATCGGTCCGCCGAAGCTCGTCAGCCCGAGCCGCAGGAAGACGCAAAAGACTTCAGCGGCGTCATACGTACCGCTCGCCGCAACTTGTGGGATTGCCTCAGGTTCTCGATCCATGCCGTGTCGTGCTCGGGTGATCGATGCAAAGCGGCGGGGCGACGGAGCCGGCCGCCGAAAACAAGACTTTCTCATCCGCGGCGTCGAGCAAGTGAGATTATACTCCTCTTGGACGAGTTGTTAGTAGAATAATCTTCTTCTTGATCGTAGATCGGACCCTATATATGGAACATCGTTCTTCGTTCGGCTTTTTGGTGGACTTGGCGCATCCCATGACCTCGCCGCTGCAGCAAAAAATCAAGATCACCGGTCCGGTCGTTGTTACGGCCAATCGCGTCGGCGACGGTGCCGTCGTCTATTGGCGCGCCGACGGCGGGTGGACCACCAATCTCGGCGAAGCCGCGATCACCGCCGATGCCGGCGTCGCCCGCGCATTGGCGAGCGCCGCGATCGCCGACGATCTGCATGCGGTCGGCGCCTACATCGCGCCGGTCAAGCTGACGCGCGAAGGCGAGGTGCGGCCGGGAAATCTGCGCGAGCTGATCCGGCAAAGCGGCCCGACGATAGATTTGCCGGTAACCTTCGGCATATAAAAGAAAACGCCATGACAACGGCGCCGGTCGTCAAGACCGTGCTCGAAAGTGAATGCAAGCGCATGTACCTTTACGACGACTTCGATCGCACGCTGGTGACCGAACGGGTCGCGGAATTCCGTGACCAGGTTGCCCGCCGGCTGTCGGGCGAATTGACCGAGGATGAGTTCAAGCCGCTGCGGCTGATGAACGGCGTGTATCTGCAGCTGCACGCTTACATGCTGCGCACCTCCATTCCCTACGGCACGCTGTCGTCGGAACAGCTGCGCATGCTGGCGCACGTCGCCCGCCGTTACGACCGCGGCTACGGGCATTTCACCACGCGGCAAAATATTCAGTATCACTGGATCAAGCTGGAAGAATTGCCCGACGCCATGGCCGACCTTGCCAGTGTCGGCATGCACGGCCTGCAAACCAGCGGCAATTGCGTGCGCAATCTCACCACCGATCAATGGGCCGGCGTTGCGCCCGATGAGCTCGAGGATCCGCGGGTTTGGGCCGAGCTCATTCGCCAGCATGTCACGCTGCATCCGGAGTTTTCGTTTCTGCCGCGCAAATTCAAAATTGCGGTCGGCGCTTCGGCGCATGACCGCGCGGCGTTGGCGATCCACGATCTGGCACTACGGCTACATCGCAACGCCTCCGGCGAGACCGGTTTTGAAGTGATGGTCGGCGGTGGGCTTGGCCGCACCCCGTTCCTCGCCAAGACCATCAAGCCGTTCCTGGCGACGCGCGACGTGCTGAGCTATGTCGAGGCGATCCTGCGCACCTACAACGAGTTCGGCCGGCGCGACAATATTTACAAGGCGCGCATCAAGATCCTCGTCCATGAGCTTGGCGCCGAGGCTTTCGCCAAAGAAGTCGAGGCGGAGTGGCGGAATTTCAAAGACGGCGCGCTGGCGCTCGACCCGGCGGCGCTCGCCGAAATTGCTTCGCGCTTTACCTATCCGGCTTACGCGCGGCTCGACGACAATCCGCCGGCTCTGGCGCAAGCGCGCCGCGCCGACCGTGATTTCGACGTTTGGATGGGCAATTCGGTCGCCGATCATAAAATTCCCGGCTACGCCATTGTCACCTTGTCCTTAAAGCCGGAAGGCGGCACGCCCGGCGATGCCACCGCCGAGCAAATGGATGCGATCGCCGACTTGGCCGACCGCTACTCGTTCAGCGAAATTCGCGTCGGCCACGAGCAGAACCTGGTGCTGCCGCATGTCGCGCAGCGCGATCTGCCGGAGGTGTGGCGCGCGCTGGATGCGATCGGAGTCGCCACGCCGAACGTCAATCTCATCACCGACATCATCTCCTGCCCCGGCCTCGATTATTGCAGTCTCGCCAACACGCGCTCGATTACGATCGCGCAGGAATTGACGCGCCGCTTCCGCAATCTCGATGTGGCGCGCGACCTTGGCCGCCTGCACGTCAATATTTCCGGTTGCATCAACGCTTGTGGTCATCACCATGTCGGCCACATCGGCATTCTCGGCGTCGAAAAGAACGGCGAGGAATTTTTCCAGATCACGCTCGGCGGCAAGGCGGACGAGGACGCCAAGCTCGGCGCGCTGGTCGGGCCTGCCGTGCCTTACGATCAGGTCGCGGACGTCGTCGAAGACATCGCCGCCGCTTATGTAGAATTGCGCGCACGGCCGGACGAATTGTTCGTCGATACGGTCAAGCGCACCGGCATTGAGCCATTCAGGGAGCGTGTCTATGCCACTCGTTAAAGGCGGCAACATCGTCGACGACCGGTATGTTCGTGCGCTCGATGATGCGCCGGTTCCGGACGGCGTTCCCGTGCTGGTGCCGGCGGCGCGGCTTCTGGCCGACGCCGACCAACTCGTCGCGCGCAAGGCGCCGATCGGCGTCATTTGGCCGAACAATCGCAAGGTCGCCGAGCTTGCGCCATGGCTCGATCGGCTGTCGGTTGTTGCGCTGGTTTTTCCCACGTTCCGTGACGGTCGCGCGTACAGTCAGGCGCGCCTGTTGCGCGAGCGCTATGGCTATCGCGGCGAACTGCGCGCCACCGGCGAGGTGTTGCGCGACCAGTTCCAGTTTCTGCTGCGCGCGGGCTTTGACGCCTTCGAAGTCAAAAAGCCCGCCGACGCGCAAGTCTTTAAGCAGGCGGCGGCCCGCTTTAGCGTGTTCTATCAGCCGAGCGCCGACGGCGGTGTGCCGGTCCAGCGCCGGCGGCTGCAAACTGCCACTGCCGAAAGGGCACGAGAGGCGGTATAAATCGCCTCATGACGGCTATAGTCGCAGTGATCGCGCCGGGTGCCATGGGCGCCGCGGTCGGCAAACGCCTCGCCGATCATGGCGTCAAGGTGCTCACTTCGCTCGCAGGGCGGAGCGCCGCGAGCACGTCACGGGCGCATAGCGTCGGCATGATCGCCGCAAGCGACGCCGAAATCGTTGCCGCCGAATTCATTCTTTCCATTCTGCCGCCCGGCGAGGCGCTTGCGCTCGCGCAACACTTTGCACCCGTGCTCGCCGCCAGCAATGCCAAGCCCGTCTATGTGGATTGCAACGCCATCAATCCGGCGACGGTCGAACGCGTCGCCGCAACGATCGCGCCGACCGGATGTTCCTTCGTCGACTGCGGCATTATTGGCGCACCGCCAAAGGGCGACGACGCCGGGCCGCGATTTTACGCTTCAGGCGAGGCGGCGACGCATTTCGCGGATTTACGCCAATACGGCCTTGATGTTCGTGTGCTCGATGGCGCGCCGAGCGCCGCCTCGGCGCTGAAAATGTCGTATGCCGGTATCACCAAAGGCATTCAGGCGATCGGTGCGGCGATGATTCTCGCGGCCTGTCGCGCCGGCTCGACCGACGCATTGATGGCGGAACTTTCGTTCAGTCAGAAGGAGCTATTGCGGCAATTCCGGGTGCAATTGCCGATGATGCCGGGCAAGGCCTATCGCTGGGTCGCCGAGATGCAGGAGATCGCGGGCTTCGTCGGCGGGGATCCCGCTGCACGTGAACTTTATGACGGCGCCGCGCAGTTCTATGAGCGCATGGCGCGGGATTTCGCCACCGATCAAAAAGACGTCGCCGCGCTCAAGGCGTTTCTCGACAAAAGCGGGTCCTGACCGACGCGCTAAACCCTCGCCGGCGCTCTTCCCGCCAACGCCTGCACCAGTTCGGCGATGCGCGCGATCGACCGAAAGTTTGTCGGCGTCATGTCGCGCTCGGGGATTTTGAGGCCGAATTCCGCTTCCACCGACAGCATCAGGCTGACGAGGCCGAGCGAAGACAGGCCGCTTGAGCGCAGATCGTCGTCAGGGCGGATGGGTTTGGTGACTGATTGCTTAAACAAAGCGAGGGTGGCCAAGCGCGTGATGCGATCGGTCACACTGTCTTCCGTCACGTGGTCTTCGGCGCGGTGGAGCACGGTGAATGCTCTTTCGTAAAAGCTCCATTCATCGATAGCAGCGGCTGATTAACCAGTGGTAACGCCCTTGCCGGACGACGTCCCCGTGATTGGTAACCTTGATACGAAAGAACAAGGGTAATTCCCGCCGGCCGCCGCAAGATTTGCAGGTTTGGCAGTATGTCGTGGGCTACATCGGCGTTTGCGAAAATGTGGTCGCGATAGGGGTAGCCTTGAGTGCATCGATGAGAGTGCAACGGGCGAGGGCGCTGCCGAAATTGCGCGTATCCGGCAGCACCGCGCCGACGGCGGAAAGTCTCGCCGAGCGTGCCGAGCGCGTCGCCGCGATCGCGGCGCAACACGCGGCGGCGGTCGACCGGGATTCGCTTTTTCCGGCGGACGCTATCGCCGCTGCGCGCCGCGAGCGCTTCTTGAGCGCTGCAGTGCCACGCGAACTCGGCGGCGAGGGGGCGAGCATCTCCGAGGTCGTGGACGTCTGTTACACGCTCGGCCGCGCTTGCGGTTCGACCGCGATGATTTTCGCCATGCATCAGACGAAGCTCGCCGCAATCGTCCGCCATGGCTGCAGTAGCGCCTGGCATGAACAATTCCTGCGGCGCGTTTGCAGCGAGCAATTGCTGCTGGCGTCGTCGACCACCGAAGGCAACCGCGGCGGCGATATCCGCAACAGTGCGGCCCCGATCGAACGGCGGCACGCGCGCATCGCGCTGACCAGAGACGCCACCGTGATCTCTTACGGCGAGGCAGCGGACGCTGTGGTCACCACCGCCCGTCGCTCGGCCGACGCAGCCAGTGCCGACCAGGTGCTGGTCGTGTTCCAAAAAGACGATTACACGCTCGAGCGCCTTGCCGGCTGGGACGCGCTCGGCATGCGCGGCACGTGTAGCGATGGGTTCAAGCTGGTCGCGTCGGGGACGAGCGAGCAGATTTTGCCGGTGCCGTATGACGAAATTCACGCCCGCACCGTGATGCCGGTCGCGCATCTGACCTGGAGCAGCGCCTGGGCCGGTATCGCCGCAGCCGCGGCCGATCGGTCGCGCGCTTTCGTCCGCAAGGCCGCGCAATGCGGCGACGGCGCGCTGCCGCCCGGCGCCGCGCATCTCACGCGCGCCGACGCCACCTTGCAGCGGCTGCGCAACCTCATTGGCGGCGCGTTGCGACGCTTCGAGGCTGTCGCCGACGATCCGGTCGCGCTCGAATCCGTCGACTTCCAGACCGGCATGAATCTTCTCAAGGTCAACGCCTCTGAGCTCGCGGTGGCGATCGTCATGAGCGCGATGCAAGCCTGCGGGCTTGCCGGCTACCGCAACGACAGCCCGTACAGCATCGGCCGGCACTTGCGGGACGTCCTGTCGTCGCCGGTCATGATCAGCAATGACCGCATTCTCGGCAACCTCGCCATGGCGTCGCTGTTGAGCAGCGCTCCGGCGTCGCTGCGCGAACCAACATCAACAAGAACGACGGACAGTGAGGCGCGAGCATGAATGTGGCCGTCAAGGAGCCGAGACATCCGGTCCATTCGATGGACGCGCTGGCCGATGCGCTGCTGCTGCCGTCCGGTATCGACGGTGTTTTTGCGCGCACGGCGCCGTTTGCGCAGGTTCTCGACTGCCTCGACGCCTTTATCTCACGCCAGCGCGAGCCGGAGACGGAAGTATTGCGCTTTCCGCCGGTGATGAGCCGCCGCCAACTGGAAAAGTCCGGCTACCTGCACAGCTTTCCGCACTTTCTCGGCTGCGTCTGCTGTCTCGACGGCAGCGAAGCGGAGATCGCGAAGAGCGTTGAGCGTTGCGACGCCGGCGACGACTGGACGACGGGTCTGGCGGCAGCCGACCTCGTGCTGACGCCTGCGGCCTGTTATCCGGTTTATCCGCTCGCCGCGAGCCGCGGCGAAGTGCCACCCACGGGCTTGTTGTTCGACGTCGCCAGCGACTGCTTTCGCCGCGAGCCTTCGCAGGATCTCGACCGTCTGCAGTCGTTTCGCATGCGCGAATATGTCTGTATCGGCACGCCCGAGCATGTCGACGACTTTCGCCGGCGCTGGATGGTGCGCGCCGAGCAAATGGCGGTGCAATTGGGCTTGCCGTACCGGATCGAGCAGGCGAGCGACGCGTTTTTCGGCCGTGGCAGCAAGCTCATGGCCATGAGCCAGATCGAGCAAGCGCTGAAATTCGAACTTGTGGTGCCGATCCGCGCCGAGGGGCCGCCCACCGCGTGCATGAGCTTCAATTATCACCGCGATCATTTCGGCGCCGTGTGGAACCTTTGCGACGCCGCCGGCCAGGCGATGCATACCGGCTGCGTCGCCTTCGGGATGGATCGCCTGGTGCTGGCCTTGTTCGCTATCCACGGCCTCGACTACGCCTGGTGGCCGGCCGCCGTCCGCAAGGCGCTGGACATCTAGCGACAGGAATTGCCGCTACGCCCCCCTCCTTTGGGGGGATTGCCTGTCTCACATCTCATTTCAGAAAATTTCACCCGACCGCGCGCGCGGGGGACCAGCGTTCCGCGCTCTCTTGTTTGCGTTTGACACTCGGTGGGCTCGGTGCCGCCGCGACGTGTTGGCGCGCGCGGTTTTTTGGAGGCTGTGAATGACCAATGTCAGTGTGATGCGTGCGGGGAAGACTTCCGAAACGACGGCCGCGGAATTTCACGCTCGCGTCGACGCGTTGCTGCCGCTGATCGAAAGCCGTGCGGAAGAGGCGGAAGCTCTCGGCCACATGACTGACGACGTCGTCGACGCGCTACGCAAGTCGGGCATCTATACGATGCTGTTTCCGAAGGCGGTCGGCGGCCCGGAATTGTCGCCGTTCGACGCCATGCAGATCGTCGAACGCTTGTCCTACGCGCACGCATCTGCGGGCTGGTGCACCATCGTCAACAACATGGAAGGCATGACGATGGCCATCTACATCGAAGACGAGGGCATCGCCGAAGTCTTCGATAACGGACTGGACATCACCATTGCCGGCAACGGCGTGCCGCGCGGCTTCGCTCGCCCGGTCGACGGCGGCTACATGATCCGCGGCAACTGGGCCTTTGGCAGCGGAATCACCCATGCCGAGTGGATTCATACTGGCTGCTTTGTCACCGATCCGTCCGGCAAGGACATGGTGATCCAGCCGAACGGGCAGCCGAAGGTCGTTATCACCCATCATCCGCGCTCGACCATCAAGTTGCTGGGCAACTGGGATGTGCTTGGGCTGCGCGCCACCGGCAGCTTCGACTACACGCTCAGCGAAGGTGAGGAGCTGTTTGTTCCAACCTACCGGGTTTACGATTTCGACATTGCGGCGCCGCGCCGCGGCGGCACTCAGGGCGTTCTCGGCCTTGCGGGCTTCAGCGCCTGGGCGCATTCGGCGTGGGGCATCGGCGTCGGCCGGCGAATCCTGGACGAGCTTACCAAGGTAATCGTCAATCGCACCGACGCGTTCGGCAAATCGAGCGACAGCGCGAGCTTCAAATTCCAGTTCGCCCAGGCTCAGGCACGGTTCCGCGCCGCGCACGCTTACGTCTATGAAACCTGGCGCGGCGTCTCGCAAACCACCGGCCGCGGCGAGCATCCCTCGCTCGAGCAGATGACGGATATCAAGCTGGCGTTGCGGCATCTCCACGACGTCATCTCCGATGTCGGCACGTTCGCGCACCGCGCGGCGCGCAGCGCCTCGCTGCGCAACACCGTCATGCAGCGCTTCTATCGCGACATTCATTCGGGAACGCAGCATATCCTGATGGCCGACCAGATCGTCGAAGAGGCCGGCCGCGCGTTGCTCGGCTTGCCGGGTCCGAACGCGCAGTGGACCGTGTTTGGAGTTGTCGGATGAGCATGGCCGGCTTCGAGCGCAGCGAATACGACATCAACGGCGCCAAAACCGTCGTGCTGTCCATTGGCAGTGGTCCGGAGCTCGTCTTTCTTCACGGTACCGGCACGTTCACCGGCTTCGATGTGGCGCGTACTTGGGCGGCGCGGCACAAGGTCATCATTCCCTACCATCCGAATTTCGGCGATTCCGGCGACGCCCCGGCGCTCGACAGCGTCGAGGACTACGTCCTCCATTACATGGATTTGTTCGACCGGCTCGGTCTCACATCATTCGACCTTGCCGGTTTCTCGCTTGGTGGCTGGATGGCGGCGGAGTTCGCCGTGCGCCAGCCGCAGCGCCTGCGCCACCTAGTGCTGGTCGCTCCCGCCGGCCTCGTGGTCGAAGATGCACGCGCGCCGGAATTATCGGAAATCACGCCGCCGGAGCTGCCCTCCTACCTCGCGCACGACGTGAATGCGGTGCTGCGCTATTTTCCGAAGGCTCCGGATCCGGCCTTTGACGCGCGCCTCGGACGCGAAGTCGGTTCCTACGCACAGCTCGTGCGCAACAACGGCCAGGGCAATCCAAAGCTCGCCCAGTGGGTGCATCGCATTTCCGTGCCGACCTTGATCTTGTGGGGCGGCGCCGACCGGTTACGCCCGACGGCGCAGGGCGATGCCTGGGTCGAACTGCTCCCGAACGGCGAACTCGTTGTCGTGCCGGACACCGGGCACCTGGTATTCGAGGAAACGCCGTCCGCCGGCGAAATCGTCGTCGATTTTCTCGCCGGTAAATTGAACCAAGGACCAGGCAAAATGATCCAGTTAGCGCCCGGCGTGACGCCGGCGGCCGAGGGCTTCAACGGCGTCGTTTGGAACATTCTCGGGCAAACCTACACGCTCAAGGAAGAGTCCGACACCTCGATGGGGTGGCATGCCTTGCTGCCCCCCGGCAGTTTCGTGCCGCCGCACATCCATCCGACGCAGGATGAGTTCGTCTACATGATCGAAGGCAAGCTCGACCTGGAGCTCGCCGGCAAGCAGGCGAGCGCCGGACCCGGCGATCTGATCAGGTTGCCGATGAACCTGCCGCACGGCCTCTTCAACAACGGGGCGGCGCCGGTGCGCTGTCTGTTCTGGGTGTCGCCGGCGCGCACGTTGCGCGCGCTGTTCGACAAGCTGCACAATCTGACCGACCCAGCCGAGGTGGTGCGCATCTCGGCACAGCACGAAGTCAACTTCTTGCCACCGAAAGCGTGAGCACGCGAGCCTTCCCGGGTGAACTGCGCAAAGCAAATCCCAAGCGAAAGGATTAGGCCATGTCTATGACCACCATCACCGAGGCCGAACGGTCGCGGATCGCGCGCTGGCAATGGGGCATTCTGGCGCTCGCTGTGCTCGCGGAGATCTTCCTTGCGGCGGACTGGTACGGGTTCGCGGCGGTGCTGACTTTCGTCTCCGAGTCGCTCCATCTCCAACCCTGGGAGGCGGGCTTCGCGCAAGGCATTTTCGCGATTGCCTACGGCGGCGCCATGTTCTTCTGGTCGCCGATCAGCCGCACCATGACGGCGCGCAAGATGCTGGTGATCGGGCTGATCGGCAGCGGGCTGGGCATGGCCGTGCAGGTCTACGTCCAGAACTTCACCGAGCTCGTGGTCTTGCGCATCATCATCGGCATCTTTGATGCCGCGGTGTGGACCGGCAACATCAAGCTGATGGTCGGCTGGTGGCCGGAATCGCGGCGCGCTTCGATCATGGGCATCATTCTCGCCGCCTACAGCCTCGCCATCACCATGGACTTTGCGTTGGGCATTCCGCTGACCATTACGTTTGGCTGGCGGACGTTTTTCGGCGTGCTGGCAGTGCTCACGCTGATCGTCGGCATCCTCGATCTGATCTTTGTGCGCGACAATCCGCAGGATATCGGCATCAAGGACTTCATCTGGGAAGTGGCCAAACCGGTCGGCTCGGCCACGGCCTCGCTTTGGGAGGTCTTCAAGCGGCGCTGGGTTTACGTCGGCGCTCTCGGCATCGGCGGCTGCACCTTCGCGCTGTCGGGAACCGCAACCTGGGTCATCCCGACCTACATCACCGTGCAGGGCATGCCCGTCAGTAATGCGGCGCTGGTGGGTACCGCCATGGGCTTGTCGCAGGTGTTGTTCCTGGTCATCGGCGGCTATGTCACCGATTGGCTCGACAACCGCCCCGCGGTCATCAAGTTCGGTGCGTTCCTTTGCGTGCTCGTCGGATTGTCCTTCCTCCTCACCGCGATTAACCCGATGGGCTTCGGCTGGCTCTTGCTGATTGCAGCGCTGAGCGGTTCGTCGGTGTTCGCCGGCGGCGCGATCTTTAGCCTGGTCAGCCAGAAATATCCCGACCGTCTCGTCCCGGCGGCAATCGGCTACGCCGAGGTCATGGGTGTGTTCGCAACCTTCCTGTCGCCGTCGCTGATGGGCGCGGTGATCAACATCACCGGCTCGTTCGCCTGGGCGTTTATCGCCTACACCATCTGCGAGGTGCTCGTGCTGATCGTGTTGCTGGTGTTGGCGCGCGACCCGGCGGGCAGCGTGGCGGCGCAGCCGGCATCGGCGCACTGACCGCGGCATAGCGGTGATCACCGGCGGCCTGCCTCGCTCGACGGCAGGCCGCATCTTTTTGAAAAAGCGAAATTCTACGGCGAGATCAGCAGGCGATGAACGAGATCGGTGCGATTGACCGCGCCGAAGCGCCTGCACAGATTGTGCACGTGCTCCTTGACCGTATAAACCGAAATGCCGAGCTGATTGGCGATCGCTTTGTTCGGTTGCCCCCGGCACAAGAGCTGTGCCACCTCGCGTGAGCGTACCGGAAGGCGGTCTAACGGGCTAACGCCATCAAGGGTGCCGGCTTCGCCGAGCCGATCATCGCCGGCGGTCAGGAAATCGCACCAGTCGTCACTGGCGTCGCCCGACAACTCGCAGCGCAGCCGCTCACGCCCGCGCATCGCCGACAGAGCAAGTGAAGCGGCGCGGCACATCAAGTCGAGCCGCTTGACGTGCACTTCTTCGAAGGGACGCCGGTCGTGCGCGGTCGCGGCAAACATCGCGCCGACCACTCGACCGTCGACGATGAAGGCGCCGCCCATATTGTGAAAAAAGCCCCAGCCGCGCAGGAACTCGTGGTTGCCGGAATGCCGCCACCGCGCCGGTCCATAGAAATGAAAACCGTCGATGGTGCGGCGGTCGGAGACGATGCAGTCGAGCATGGTGTCGGAACGGCAATACTCGCGCTCGTACTGATCGAGAAAACCCTGCGGCGCCAGGCGGCTCGACACGTACCGCAACTGCTCGCCGCGATCAAACAGATAAATGCCCATCGCCACCTTGCCGACCATGGTATCGGCTTGACTGAACAGCGCGGCGCGTAACGCGGTGAGGGACCGACAGTCGGCGATACGAAACGCGGCTTGGCTCAACTCCGCGATCGACAAATCTAAATTGGCGGACTGGGTCGTGCCGCCGGGGGTCATGGCGCAACGCCTTCAGAAAACGGCTCAACGCTTTCATTTTAAATTTAAAATGAAATGGCACTGAGTCAAATGCCCAAACTTATCGCAGGGCCTGATCTTTTTCTCCTCAGGCGGTCGTCATCTGCGGGACGCTAAACTCCCAACACCGCATGTTCGGTATAGGCGAGGTCGCCGAGCCGCGGGCGCAACGGGCCCTTAAAATACTTCGGCATATTGCCGCGGCTGTACCAGCCGAACAGTCCGGGTATGGCTGCATTGGCGTCGATGATGACGAAGGGTCTGCCACAACGCGCGAGCCGGCGCCCGATCGGACCGGCAAAGCGCACGAAATCGGCGACATCGCGACAGTAGATCAGTTGCGCGCAAGGGATGACGCCGCGAACCAGGCGCGGGCGGAGCACAAACGGATAAGCGCGCCCGGACGTGGCGCACCACAGGCTGATGCAGCCATGCTCCGCATGCTGGCGCAACATCTGTTGATCGCCGGCGTCGAAGTCCACATCCGGTTGTTCTGCCGCATCGAAGACTTTGACGCGCGGTCCGCCGAATAGACCGTGCAGCATCGGCAGCGCGATAAAGATGCCGTCACAATAGCGCGAGAACCCCTGCGCTTCGATGATCGGCCGCGTATGGGGCGCCGAAGAGACGTTCAGGTAGGTCACATCTTTGTGCCGCAGCGCCTGCGATACCAACAGTGGCGCGTAGGTACGGAACGGCGGATCGACATACCAGCTGGAGAGATTGCAGCGGATCGTTTCGGTCTCGCCCGCCCGGATGGTCGAGCAGATCAACAGGATGGCGCCGACGGCGACGCCGGCGCTTTCCAACAGGTAACCATATTTCGGCAAACCGGCCGGCGTGTCGTGCCGGGCCAATTGCGCGAACGCGCCGAGCCAGAATTCCCGGTCATGGGCCGGAAATCCGCGCGCCAATAGCGACGCAACAGCCTTGATATCGGCTTCGTCGATTTGCCGGCAGCGCAATCCCGAAGCGGGGGCAACCATAGGCGTTGACCACGAGCAGTTCGTGAACTTGATCGTAAGTGTTGCGCGAATATACGGAAGCCGAGTGAAAAAACAGTAGGCGCGGCAATGTCGGTAAAATTAACCATAATCGATCAGATGGAACAGATTGCGCGCGAGCACGGCAAGATTCTCGCGCCACTTAAAGAGGATCTGGTCCTCGCCGATTGTGGCCTCGACTCGCTCGGCTTTGCCGTCCTGGTCGCGCGCCTCGAGGATACGCTGGGTATCGACCCGTTCACCGCCGCCGAGGACGCTTTTTTCCCGGTGACGCTTGGCGAGTTCGTCAAAGTTTACGAGCATGCCCGTCACTGACGCGCCGGCGCTGCGCGACGCCATCGCCAACGCTTCGGCAGCCTGCTTCTTCTGGGATCGCGCGGGCTGCGCGCGCTTTACCGATCTCAACCGCGGAACGAGCCTTGGCGGGCGCTGCGCAGAACTCGCCGGCCGCTCCGTCCTTGTCGCCACCGCAAGCCAACTAACAACGGCGCTGGCCCTGATCGAGCTTGACGGCGCCGCGCGCCGGCTCCTGATCCTGCCGCCCGATGCCGAGAGCGATCACCTTGGCGCGGTCGTCGAAGCCGCCGGTATCGACGCGGTGATCGTCGATAGTGCAACGCCGGCCGATCGGGCATCTGATATTCCGCTGCGCGTGAACTGTTCGCCGCCGATCGTAGCGGCAACGGTCGACCCGCTCCCGCGGGTCAAGACGGAGTGGATATTGATGACGTCCGGCACCACTGGAGTGCCGAAGCTCGTGGCGCACGATCTTGAGGGCCTCACGGCGGCGATGCGAACGCCAAGTCCGGCCGACGGCGCCGAGGTGTGGGGCACGTTCTATGACATCCGCCGTTACGGCGGACTGCAAATTTATCTGCGCGCCGTGTGCGGCGGAGCCTCGCTCGTTCTGTCCAGCGCCGGCGAAGCGGTCGGCGATCATCTGGCGCGCCTTGCCGAGCATGGCGTCACCCATCTTTCGGGCACGCCCTCGCAATGGCGGCGCGCCTTGATGGTGCCGGCGATCCGCAATGTCGCGCCGCGTTACGTTCGCCTGTCCGGCGAGATCGCCGATCAGGCGATTCTCGATAGCCTGCGTGCCGCGTTCCCGGCTGCAGTCATCGGCCACGCTTACGCTTCGACCGAAGCCGGGGTTGTCTTTGACGTCAATGACGGCCTCGCCGGCTTCCCGGCGGATTATGTCGGCGGCGTTCGCGACGGTGTTGAATTGAAAATAGCCGATGGCTCGCTGCGAGTGCGCTCGCGCGGCGCAGCCTTCGGCTACGTTGGCAGCGGACAGTCACTCGCCGACGCGGATGGCTTCGTCGATACCGGTGACATCCTCGAACGACGCGGCGAGCGCTACCATTTTGCCGGCCGCACGGGCGGCATCATCAATATCGGCGGTTTGAAGGTGCATCCGGAAGAGATCGAGGCGGTGATCAACCGGCACCCGCAGGTGCGCATGTCGCTGGTGCGGCCCAAGCAGAACCCGGTGACCGGCGCAGTCGTGGTCGCCGACGTGGTGCTCAAGAGCGAAGGCGAGGGGGCGCGTAAGATCGAACTGAAAGACGATATTCTCAAGTTCTGCCGCGAAACGCTGCCGCGCCACAAAGTGCCGGTGGCGATAAGTTTCGTGCCGGCGCTCAGGGTCGCCGCCAGTGGTAAACTGTTGCGCCGCCAAGGATGAAACGAATGTCGGGGGCGGGGGGCAAGCGGATACGCAGCGTGCTGGTGACCGGTGGCAGTCGCGGCCTCGGCCTCGCCATTGCGCAAAAGCTTTGCGGCTGCGGCTATCGCACGATCGCGCTGGCGCGAAAGAAGAACAAAGAACTCACGGCTGCGCTGGCGCAAGCCGAGCGGGTAGGAGAGGGTGCTCTGCATTTCGTGCCCTTCGATCTCGGCAACGTCGATGCGATACCGGCCCTGGTGCGCGATCTGCGCAAGGAATTCGGTCCCCTGTTCGGTCTGGTCAACAACGCGGCCGTCGGTTTCGAAGGCGCGCTTGGCGTGATGCACAACAGGCGGATCGAGGAGATGGTGCGCGTCAACACGCTGTCGCCCATCGTGCTGACGAAGTATGTGGCGCGGTCGATGATGTCGGAGGGCGCGGGCCGCATCGTCAACATGGCCTCGATCATCGGCTTTACCGGCTATAGCGGGCTCGCGGCTTACGCCGCGACCAAAACGTCGATGGTCGGCTTCACCCGCTCGCTCGCCCGTGAAGTCGGGCGCTTCGGCATCAACGTCAACGCGGTCGCGCCCGGATTTATCGCCACCGACATGACGCAAATCTTCACTGAAGCGCAGCGGGAGCAAATCGCGCGGCGCAGCGCGCTGCGCCGTTTCGCCGAAGTCGAGGATGTCGCCAACGCGGTGGAGTATCTGCTGAGCGACAAGGCGCGCAACATCACCGGTACGGTGCTCACCGTCGACGCCGGCGCGACCGCCTAAAGCTAACGCCAAACGTCGCTTTTTCGACTAGAATGATCGCTGAACTTCAGCCGGAGCGAAGCGACCTCACCGTGAGTCCGACCATTTTCATCGTGCTGGCGGGCGTCATGGGCGCTTGCGGCGTCATCCTCGCGGCGGCCGGCGCGCATGCGGCGCCGCATGCCGGCCTCGATAGCGCAGCGTATCTGCTTCTCTTTCATGCCGTTGCGCTGCTCGGCGGCATAGCGCTGATGCAGCAGGGGCTATTGTGGCGGCCATTGGCGCTCCCGGCGCTGATCGGCTTCGTCCTCGGCGCGGCGTTGTTTTCCGGCGATGTTGCGCTTCGCGCCTTCGTCGGCCATCGCCTGTTCCCGTTGGCCGCGCCGTCAGGCGCCATCATTTTGATCGCCGCCTGGCTCGTTCTGGCCGCAGCCGCCGTCGGCGTTTTGCTGCACCGCCCTTAGGGCCGGCGGCGCCCGATTTGGGCGTGAAAATTGCATGGCCGCCCATGGCTTTGAGAGCCTTGCGGGGAGTGCCATGAGCGAGCCTGTCCATCCGGTCGATCAGATACTGCCGCTGCCGAAGCTCGGCGCGCTGGGACTGCAGCATGTGCTGGTGATGTACGCCAACGCGGTCGCGGTACCGTTGATCATCGGCGGAGCGTTGCATTTGCCGAAAGATCAGATGGCCATGCTGATCAACGCCGATTTGTTTGCTTGCGGGATTGCCACCCTGATTCAGACCGTCGGTTTTGGCCCCTTTGGCATCCGTCTGCCGATTATCATGGGCGTGACCGCCGTGTCGATTTCGCCGATGCTGGCGATGGCGGCGATGCCCGGCGTCGGACTGACCGGCATTTACGGGGCCGTGCTGGTCGGCGGCATTTTCGGGCTCTGCGTCGCGCCGTTCGTCAAATACGTGCTGCGCTTCTTCCCCGCGGTCGTGACCGGCACCATCATCACCATGATCGGCGTGGTGCTGATGCGGGTCGGCGTGAATTGGGCCGGCGGCGGCGCCGGCAAGGCGGATTTCGGCGCCGCCGGCTATCTTGCGGTGGCGGGGATGGTGCTCCTTCTCATTCTCCTCGTGATCAAATTCGCCCGCGGCTTCGTGCAGAATGTCGCGGTGTTGATCGGCATCACGGTCGGCTATCTCACCACGATCGCACTTGGCTGGACCGACTTTACCGGCATCAGCGACGAGCCGATCCTGCGCGTGGTCATGCCGCTGCAGTTCGGGATACCGCAATTCTATCTGATCCCCTGTCTGACCATGTGCCTCGTCGTGACCATCGTCTTCATCGAGGCGACCGGCATGTTTCTCGCGCTCGGTGCTATGACCGGGCGCAAGGTTGACGCCGACGATGTGAAACGCGGATTACGCGCCGACTCGCTCGGCACCGTCATCGGCGCGATCTTCAATACCTTCCCTTACGTTTCCTATTCGCAGAATATCGGCTTGGTCGGCGTCACCGGCGTGTATAGCCGCTGGGTCTGCGTCGCCGGCGGCATCATCATGCTCGTCCTCGGCCTCATCCCGAAGCTTGCCTTCATCGTCGCCTCCGTGCCGCAATGCGTGCTCGGCGGCGCCGGCTTCATCATGTTCGGCATGGTGGCGGCGACCGGCATCAAGATTTTGTCGACCGTCGATTACGTCAAGCAGCGCCACAGCGTCCTGGTGGTCGCGATCTCGATCGGCTTTGGCCTCATTCCGATCGTCTCGCCGAATTTTTTCCACGTCTTTCCGGATGCGCTCAAGCCGATCTTCGGCGACGGCATCATTCTCACCTCGATCTCCGCCGTGGTGCTGAACGCCTTCTTCAACCGTACCACTGCCGAGCAGGCCGAGGCCGAGACGCTGATCGCCGCGCAAGCCGCCGAGCACATTTGACGCCTCGTTTGGTGTCGTTGTCGGGGTTATCCGGCCGACCTATCCTTTC